>Ga0172380_10007415_pt1 | contig 12330 bp, 13 predicted proteins | sample Leawe162metaG_FD_119747 | JGI IMG/M metagenome (GOLD analysis project Ga0172380, IMG submission 119747) | Leachate microbial communities from a municipal landfill in Southern Ontario, Canada - Leachate well 162 metaG | ecosystem: Engineered > Solid waste > Landfill > Unclassified | place...
AATTATTTATCGTACTTCATTTTAGCACTTTTTTCTGCGAATGAGTATGAAAAGAGCCACCCTTGTTCTGGATGGCTGGTCACGTCGCTCGCGAGCGACGGTGACTGGTTCGTCGGTCGGTGTATTCAGCGGTTCCCTCGCATCGGGACGGAATGAGTTCTTTCGATGCAGAGGGGGAGGAAGATGGAGCTCCGGCTCGCTGTAAATGTTACGCGAAGCGTATTCATGGGTTTCAGCGGCTTCTCGACAGTTATCCGAGACTGAAGCCGGTATCCTTCCGAGCGGAGTCTCCCCATGATGACGCCAGGCAGATCTTTTTGTTCGATATGTCCGTGCTGGGCTCGGCGAAGAATCCTCTTCACGACCTTTTCGAGATATTCGGCCATAATTCGGCGGCTGCAGGCCATCGGAGTTCTTGCTTTCGGTCTTCTTTGAGCACTCACGAAGTTTCCCCTTTGCGGTTGATGGATTTGAAAGGTACGACGAATATCCGATACTCTCAAATTTCCATCCGGATGTCAATAAGAGGTTTTACCCGATGAGAATATCCCGTACTGGAAAAATTCAGTCGAGAACGGTCTTCGACTGAATTCCGGTGCCTCAGAAGTTCTTTTTTCGAAGGATGATCATGGTGACGAAAGAAGCGTTTGTCAGGAAGAGACTCCCGATATACATGGTCGTGATAAGTGTGTAGTTCTGAAGGGCGAAGAGGCCGAGAAAATTCGCGAAACCGCTGAGTGCATAGGTAGATGTCGTTTCGGTAGATGGCTCTTCCCATCCCTTGCGAAAGGTTGGGAGAAATCCGAGGAGATCGATGATAACGACCAGCAACACCGCATAAAGAGGGTTATTCATCCCGAAATAGACTATGAGTGTGATACATGAAGCAATGAGACAGGCGAGGTCAAATCGTGTGATATTTTTCGTTCCATATTTGAAAGAGAAAATGAAAATAAGAAAACTTCCGAGTGCGGCGATGGCGAGCGCCCACGCCCCGTACCCGGCACCATCCTGGAATTGTGCGGCGGCACCAATGATTTGGAGTATTGTCCAAATGAGCCAAGAATATACATGAGGCTTTGTTTGTCCTCGAAAAATATCTCGTACATACGGGATGATGGAAGCGATTGCAATAAATACTGATACAATTCCGAAAAAAAGTTTTGGGTCCATAGCTAATTAATCATATAAAATTCTAGTTTTCTTTTGCCACCCATCTTTCTCGTGAGCTTTGGTAGGAGAATAAGCTGGGGGATTGTATCGGTTTCAAATTGAGGAATACCGGCACCGAGAGTCATGGGGAGTCTGTTTAGGATAATCTGATTGATGAGTTTTCTTTTTAGAAATGCTGTATTTAGGATCGGACCGCCGGATAAGAGAATGTCCGAACCCATTTTCAGCGCGTCATCGATGGAACGTGCTTTCTCATACATCGCTTTCGAAATGAAACTTTCGTCTCGGGTGATGATCACTTTCCGTATGTTCGTGTTCTCGAATGGCTCCACGAGTTCTTTCCCGAAACTCTGTATCGCGGCGTAGGTATTCTTCCCTATGATAAGGGTATCATAGGTGTCGCAAAGCTCCAGGAAATCATCCCACACTTCATCCGGGATGAAATCTTCGCTCTCGTTTTTATCGGCGATGAATCCATCTGCGGACACGACATTGTAGAGGGTGATCATAAAACTATCGTTGGAAATTATATTTTTCTTAAAAGAAGTTTTCGAAGAGCGATATAAATATCCGGATTTGAATCATGGGCATGCATATATGCACCCCAAAGAAGCCACAGTGGTGCATAGAGATTTATACGATTGAGAAAATCTATTTTTTCTGAATTTTTTCTTATCTTAGCAGCTCTGAAGTAGGGTGAAAGAGCAGTTATGTCAATCGATTTTTGCCATCCGAGATCACAAAACTCCCAGGCTGGATCAGCGAAGATTGACCACTCCCAATCCAACAGTGTTAGATTATTTTTATCACTGATGAGGATATTGCTGGGATTTATCGCATCTCCATGAACTAAAACAGCTGGTCCCGTATAGTCTATGTTTTCTACAGATACTTTTATAAATTTCTCAAGTGATGCTGTCAGCGGACTCTTTAGGGACAGCTTGCGGTCTGTTGTATGTATTTCCTTGATCCAAAGCGGATAATTGTACTCGATAAATTCTTTCCATGTCGCATATTTTCCACTCAATAAAGAACCCCGCAAAATTGGCCAGCCAAATCCTTTGAGGTGTATTTTATGAATACTCGCTAAAGCAGCTAGAATGTTTGGTAGGATATTTTCTTTTTGAGTCTTCCATTTATCCGAGATAGTAGTGCCTCTGAGTACTCTTTTCCCAGCACGAGTACCAGACACGAAATTTTGTGCTAAAACAAAAGTCCTCCCGATCAGTTCAGAGTATAAGATATGAGGAGTGGGTATCTCAGGATGGGAAGATAATATTTTTGATAAGCCAAAAAATTTATCCCAGACTTTATTAAGTCGATGTTCTTTAACCGGGTTTATCAAGTGAATTATCAGTGGACCCTTGTTAGATTTGACAACAAACACATTGCTCATCCATCCTTGATGCTTGTGGATCTTCAATGTTTCGTCCAATACAAAAATCCCTTTTTTGGAAAGGTTTCTAAAAATAACTTTAAAAATATCAGAATCCGTTGAGCGTTTCATCAGCTGGGGAGGAAGGGGAATCTCACTACTCACTTTCGTATGATAACATACGAAAGCTCTGTTTTATAGGGCTTTCCTTGCCCGAAATGCTACGCATAACGTTACAGGCGGGTGCTCTCTAATCCTCGCTGGGGCGATAAATTTAGTAGGGGATGGCTTTCAACTAAATTAGTAAATTAGATTTTCTATTTTTGAGTATTCCCCAGGTTTATTTGAAGAGGTTTTAACCCCTTGATCACTATCCGCGCGATCGCTTTCATTGAGTGTAGTCCAGCAGCATGACCTCCTATGAAGAAATTTTTTTGAATTTCTGCGAGAATCAATTGTTCTTCTTTTGGAGGTCCTACATGCACGCCGCCTTTTACATTTCTTATAAATTTTATCAGTTCACCTAAGGAAATATTCCTACCTTCCACGATTAGGACTCTATGTTTATAGAGTCCATCTTTATTTACAATTATAGGATTTGAAAGGTGAGGAATGCTAGTCTCTGGGTCAAGGCCGTCTTCGGGACTCCAAAAAGTTAAAGCATTATTTAATTCTGGTAATAATGCGGAAAATGGATCACGATTATTAATTTTAAATTCAATTTTAATTTTACTGCTGTTTACTTGAGAGATTAAAGATGGGGAATCATATAGGAGCTTGAAGATCAATCCTGATATAAGAACTAAATCATAGGGTTCATTTGAAACACTTTTCTTTCCTAAATCCTTAATTGTATCTAAAAATAATTGTATTTGATTCATATTTTGTGCAATCTCATGTTTTTTGATGTGTTGCCCGGGCAGGGATCGAACCTGCGCGTAGAGGATTCAAAGTCCTCCGCCTTACCACTTGGCTACCGGGCAATGGGTGTTATTTCATATTTAGACCGTCAATCAGTCCGAGAGTCCATCCTTTAATTTTTCTGTTGAGATCCGTACTTCTTCGTACCTCGATTCTGAGTAGTCCAAAGTAATTATCTTGAGTGTTTTTATATTTCGTTTTTGGAGTATGTGTTTTGAAATACACCTTTTCAATGGTGGTATCGAGTAGATTTCCCCAGAATTTTTTAGCTCTTTCTATATCGCCTGTCTGGTGTATGTAGAGACTGTATATGATCCCATCCTTATCCCTGTCGAGAAATGTCTTTACCCATTTATCAAAAAGGAAAATCATATTCGGGTCGGAGCTGTTGAAACTCACTTTTTGTGAGACGATATTCGGCTTTTGTTTGCTCCCCTCTGCCCAGTAGAGAGCTGTTCCGATAAGCCAGAACTCCCTTTTGGTCAGTTTCCTGATTTCTTTTCTTGCGGCTTGTATGATTTCAGTTTCGCGGGCGATCCGTATATTACGGCAGGCCTCTTGTGCCTTCTGCTGAGCAAGCTTTCTCTTGAGTGTGAATTTCTGCTGGTGCCTTTTGGCAACGCCGGTATTTCTTAACCAAAGAGAGAGGGTGGACTTGGAGACATCCACTTTCTGCAGGATTTCATTGTAGGAAAGCCCCTGCTGCCTCAGTTTGATTGCCTGCAATTGTTCTTCTTTTTTGATAACCACAAAACTACAGTTAATAGCTCTATATATTATAACTGTAGTTCGACTAATTTCAAAGAGTTTTTAAAGTGCCTTTGCTAATTGTTGTCGGCTACAAGTGTGCCGCCGAGGAGCTCCATGGCTTTGGAGAGGAGGGGCTCTTCCTTTGCCTTGGTTTCCGTGGCTTGTTTGTCGTTTCCGAGGGTGATGACGGTTATCTCGGGAACTGACCCAAGAATGGTATCAAAGGCTTTCTCAAGCGTCAAACGGTTCTCCTGTTTCATGAGCTGATCGCGATGAAAAGCGAACGAGACGGTAAGCGTGATGCGATTTCCCGAGACATCGGAAATGAAACAATTGGTGAGTCCGAGAGCGAGCGACGCATTGAGTCGGATGGCTTCGCGGAGGATATTCTGCCATTTATTCTGGATAGTTTCGAGCGGAATGAAAGCCGGCGCTGTATTTTTCTCCGGAGAGATGACGGCTCCTTTTATGACGGGAATATCATCGGACGGAGGAGTTGGCGGAGTCGGAGGCTTCGGAGCTATCGGAGCCGATGGGGGAGTCGGAGCGGTCGGCGGAGTCGGCGTGTCAGATTTTTTTTCTGCAGACAGAGCTCCTTCCTTGGCTTCTTTCGCGATGGCGATTTCGAGAGCGAGCTCCGGAAGAGACGTATTCTTCGCGTCGCGTGCGGCGATCTGAAATGATTCTATGAGAGTGACAATTTTCTCGAGCGAAAGGGACTTACCGAGGATGAAGAGGTCGCGCCTTTCTTCCTGCGTGAGGATGCCGAAGGCGGAATTCTTTTCTTCCACGCCGGCGCGGACGAGGAGGAGGAGACGGAGGATGTCGAGCGTCGTATCGAGGAAGTCGGAGATGTTCACGCCTTTCTCCGTGAGCGATCGGACGAAGAGAAGCGACGGCAGCAGTCCCTCGGTCGTGAGCGTCCGGAAGAATGACAATACGACATCGCGACCCGTGAGACCGAGGAGAAGCGTCACTTCATCGGACGTGATGGATTTCTTCCCCGAGAGAGTGGCGACCTGACTCATGAGCGATTCGGCATCGCGCATGCCGCCTTCGGATGCGGAGGCGATGAGGAGAAGCGCTTCCTCGTCGATTCCGATCTTTTCTTCTTTGGCGATTTTTCCGAGTTTCTGGGCGATAGCAGAAACGGAGAATCTTCCGAGATCGAATCGCTGGCACCGGGAGATGATGGTGTCGGGGACTTTTTTCGGATTGGTGGTCGCGAAGATGAATATCACATGGGCCGGCGGTTCTTCGAGCGTTTTGAGGAGCGCGTTCCAGGCCCCGATCGAGAGCATGTGTGCCTCATCGATGATATAGATCTTGTAGGGAGCGAGGGCCGGCGGGAATTTGACGGTTTCCCGGAGTTCGCGGATATTGTCGACGCCGGTATTGGAAGCCGCGTCGATTTCCATGATGTCGAGTGATCGGTTTTCGGCCATGAGGAGGCAATGTTCGCATTTTCCGCAGGGTTCGCCGCTCGTGTTGTCGCTGCAGGTGACGGCCTTGGCGAAGAGCCTCGCGAGCGTCGTCTTGCCGATGCCGCGCGATCCGGTGAAGAGATAGGCGTGGCCCGGCTTTCCTTTGGCGATGCTTGCCTTGAGGATGCGGACGACTGTTTCCTGACCGATGACATCGGAGAAAAATTGCGGGCGATATTTTCGGGAGAAGGACATATGTGAAAAATTTCCAATTACCAATTTCTAATTTCCAAACGTACGATCATTATACCAAAAATCCCTCGAAAGAGGGATTGACTTTATGAATGGTAATTGGTGTTGTTTCTTCTTTACTTCTTGAATACGAAGAGTTTGTATCCGACGAAGTTCCAGACGAGCGAGATTCCGGTAGCGAGGAGTTTGGCGACATTGGCCCAGAGCACCGGAGAGATGCCGAATGCCGGAGCCATAAAGGTAGTGATGCCGGCGACGATAGAGCTATTGATGCCGGATCCCGCGAGGCTGACGGCGATGAATTGGGCGAATTTCGTTTCTTCGCGGTTGCGGGTGACATCCTGGAATGTCCAGTATTTGTTCATGAAATAGCTGTTGATGACGGCGACGAGGAACGAGATGGTATTGAGTACGAAAAGTCCGGACCCGCTCGTGATGCCGGTCAGCTTGATTTCGATATTGAGTACCGCGAAATCGATAGCGGTATTGACGCCGCCGATGAGGACGAATTTCGAAAATTGTTTGGTCACCCGAAGCAGCCGTTCCCTGGAAAGATCCATGTCAGATTCTTAGAAATTTACGGGTGATATTTATTCGCTTTTGATGGAAGATTCTTTTTCTTTGAGCTCTTTTTCGACGGATTCCATGTCGCGTACCCATTCATCGAGGAAGGAGAGGTCGCTTGCTGGGGTTGATGCGGTTTTCGGAGCGGCCGGTGCCGCGGCAGCCGAATCGGCTGTTTCTTTCTTCATGGCATGCACCCAGTCGTCGAGGACGGTGGGATCTTTCGAATCCTGGTCACTTTCAGGATGGTTGAAATGAGGATTCGGTTCGGCATCGACCTCCTCGTGTTCGGTATGGAGTCCCGTCTTCAGATTTGTCTTCCAATTGTTGAATGTGGCGTCGGAAGAAACTTTCGCGACCGGGAGGTTTTCCGCGTAGCGGCCTTTCTGCAGGACGCTTTCGAGCGCGGCGAAACTCGATGGCAGGTCGCGCGGGATGAGTGCGGCCACTTCGTCTCCTGGTTCTGCTTTGAAATAGGTGATCGAGGCGAGGAGGACGCGATATGGAGTTCCTTCGGTCACGATATAGTAATTCCCTTTTTCATCCTGAGTCACGACACCGATGATGTGGCGGCGCTCGATCGGCCCGATCTGCTTGTAGACGAATGAACCGTCGTGGGTGATGGTGAGCTTGAGCATGTCTCCTTCGACAAGCTTGGATTTGGAAGCGTAGTTCGCGGGGACGGGGTACTGCTTGCTGTCCGAGCCGAACATGATCTGCCCGTCGAAAGTTCCCTCGATGACGGTTCCGTCTTCGGGGTTGAGTTTATGAGGACGACCGGTTTTCTTCTTCCCTTCCAACTGCAGAAGCATCGCTTTGGCACCCTGAATGGTACGCTCCGCGTTGTTGATCATTTCCCGGAGGGATTGTATTTTCTGCGATTGGTCGGCGCTTTCCTTGGTTTCTTCACCGGAAGCGCCATGAGTAGCGTTTGACATAGCGATTTCCCGGGGTTGTCCCAGGAGTTTTTATGTTTGTTTAGGCTTTATGCTTATTATACGAAAACTCCCCGTTTCTTGCAAATATGCGACCCTGTCTCTAAATAGGAATCTGGTGTAAACTGGTGGCATGAAACAGGAAGAAATCATAAAGTATGTCTTCTTGGCGACAATTCTTGCGGCGATTATCGGAACGGTTGCGAGCGTTTTGGTGTGGGGAAATATCCGGAAAGAGGAACGGGAGAGTAGTGCTTCGATGGGGCGAAGCGAGATGCGGCTCGAGGAGGCTCGGAAGACAATCGAGGCGAGGCGCGAGATCGAGCGTGAACGGAAGAAGGCGATGGCCGAGCTTGCGGAAAAAGAGAAGCGGGTGCTTTTCGTCGCTCCGCCCAAGCCGGATATGGAGAAGATGAAACACCTCGGCTGCGTCGCGGACGGATTCCTGTCCGATTATGGGAAGCGAGGCGAGACGATGGCGAAGTATATCACCAAGTCGAAATGCTATTATCTCCACCGCGCGCTGGAGACCTGGCTCGAGGCGCCTGACTTCGACAGAGCCAAGGACATCAAAGAAGAAGTGAAGCGGGATGACATCGTATATGGGATGTTTCTTGCGGAGGCTCTCGACAAGAATGAGGAATATTTCTTTCCGGAGGAGAATCGGTATTTCGATTTCGGAGATATGTGCCGGCCGGGCACGAACAATGATTGGGGCGAGCATACATGCAAGCCGTCGTTCGGAAGCGAGGAGTATCGGAAGTATCTGCGCGAGATCACCAGGGAAGCCATGGACATGGGCATCCAATCATTCATGTTCGGACAGATCCATCTGCAGGAGTCTCGGAATCTCGATCCGGCATGGGCGAGGATCATCGTGACCGATATGCGGGTGTATGCGGAGTGGCTCGGCATGGATATCGTCGTCGGCGCGCAGACCAATGATATCGATGATGAATCCTATCTCGGGCTGTTCGATTATATCGAGGGCGGCGTAGGTATCAACTCCGAGGGCGAATTCCCGAAACGTTCCGATTGTCATCCTCGGTGGTGGCAGAAGGAGGGGGATTGGTGTTGGGCGCTTCTCTGGAACGATCGTTTCGCCAAGAAGGCGCAAAACGTACTCATTCATCTGGATTGGAGCGGAAAGATCGGCGATGATATGAGTCATTTCACCAGGATGGATGATGGGGAGCGCGCGTCGACGCTTCGGGAACTCTATCGCTTTTTCACGGACCAGGGGAATGGATTCCTTCTCCCGGTGCTCGCGCGGCTCGCAGTCGATAATAATGGCTGTACCGGAGTGACGAAGCATTTCTATTCGCCGCAGCAAAGATACGGCTGCAAAGATGAGCAGGTCATCGATGATATTTTTTCCGATTGGCTGAAGAAGTGATATAATGCCGGTGATCATTAATGCGAATACTATGCCGAATTTCGGAGAAATGCCTGAAGATATCCCTGAAGCGGTGCCGGAAGTTCATCCTGAATCGGACACGCATGAGCCGAAGATGCCGCCTCCCATCGCGGAAATCGGAGTCGATGATTTTTTGGAAGGGAATGAGAAGCTGGACAGGAAGAGAGATGATGGCAAGGATAAGCCGACCATCCACTAGGCAGATTTTGAAGAGAAATTCTTATGGGTTTCATCGCTTTTTCAGAGCTCTGGCTCCGGCATCTTTCGGAGGTCGTTTCTCTGCCGTGGTTCGTCCTCATCGGTTCTTTCGCCGAGGAATTGATCAGTCCTATTCCGTCGCTCCTCGTCATGGGGACGGCCGGAACGATGGCGTTCGCTCGGGGGCTTTCCGTGTGGCATCTCTTCTTGCTTTCTTTCATAGGAAATATCGGCAAAATTGCGGGCGCATTCATCTATTACGTCATCGGCGACAAACTGGAGGATATCGTCGTGCCGCGCTTCGGGAAATATTTCGGCGTGACGCATGCGCAGGTGGAGCAAATCGGAAGGAGATTTACCGGAACCTGGAAAGACGCGGCGCTCCTTTTCCTCTTGCGTCTCATTCCGTTCTTCCCATCGACGACGACATCGATAGCGTGCGGAATCATCAAGATGCGCCTCTCGGAATATCTCGCGCTCACCTTCTCCGCGAATTTCATCAAGGATTTCGTCTACCTCCTCATCGGGTACGCGGGAGTGGCGGCGATCGGACGGCTCTGGCGCGATATCAATGACATCACATTCTTCTTTCACGCGGCGACGGCCATCGGAATCATTGTTTTCCTCTCTCTCCTCCGGAATCATCGGCGCAAGGGTGTCTGGCTCTGGGAACGAGTCTGCATCCTATGCCGCCGTCCGTGAGAGTTACGTACCTGATTACGTAACCGGTTACGTAACAGCCGCGGCGCGCTTTGCCAGGTATCGCTTTCCATGCTTCAATTCCTTTTCTCTCCTCTCTCTTTATTCCGATCTCTCATCTCTAAACTCTCACCTCTAATCTCTCATCTCCCGTCCTATGTCCATATTCAAACTTCAATCCGATTGGGAGCCGGCGGGCGATCAGCCGCAGGCGATCCAGAAGCTGGTATCCGGCCTGAAGCGAGGGGATCAGTTCCAGACCCTGCTCGGCATCACGGGTTCCGGGAAGACTTTTACCGCTGCGAATGTCATCACGGCGTTTGACAAGCCGACGCTCGTCATCGCCCACAACAAGACTCTGGCCGCTCAGCTTGCCGAGGAATACCAGGAGTTTTTCCCAAATCACGCGGTGCATTATTTCGTCTCGTATTACGATTACTATCAGCCGGAAGCATATGTCGCCGCGAGCGATACCTATATAGAGAAGGATGCCTCGATCAATGAGGAAATCGATCGTCTGCGCCACGCATCGACGCAGGCGCTTTTGACGAGGAAGGATACGATCATCGTCGCGTCGGTTTCATGCATTTACGGATTGGGATCGCCCAAAGAATATGAAGAAGAGAATTTGCGGCTTTCGGTGGGGATGGAATATACGCGCGATACATTGGTGCGCCGGCTCGTCTCGATTTTCTTCGAACGGACGAATGCCGACCTCACGCCGGGGTCGTTTCGGGCGCTTGGGAATCGTATCGAGGTGATGCCGGTATCGGAGCGATATTCATATTCGCTCGAGCTCTCCGATGGTGCGATATCGAAAATATTGACCATCGATCCCGTGTCGCAGAAAATTCTCGAGACACCAGAGAGTATCTTTCTCTTTCCGACCAAGCACTTCATCGCCGACAAGGATACGCAGGAGCGTGCGATCGCCTCTATCCGTGCGGAGCTTGATACTCGCCTGAAGGAATTGGAAAAAGAGGGCAAGGTGCTTGAGCATGAGCGTCTCAAGCGACGGACGAATTACGATCTCGCCATGATGGAAGAAATCGGATACTGCAGCGGTATCGAGAATTATTCGAGGCATCTGTCGGGGAAGAATCCCGGCGAGGCGCCGGATACCCTGCTCGCCTATTTTCCGCATAAAGAAGATGGCACGCCGGATTTCCTGACGATCATCGACGAGTCGCATGTGACCTTGCCGCAGCTCCGGGGGATGTACGCGGGGGACCGATCGCGCAAGGAGACGCTCGTGGAATTCGGTTTCCGTCTTCCTTCCGCGCTTGACAATCGCCCGCTCCGATTCGAAGAATTTCTTGACCGTGTCGGATCGGTCATCTTCACGTCCGCAACCCCGAGCGATTATGAACGATCCGTGAGCGGACAGTTGGTGGAACAGGTGATTCGTCCGACGGGATTGCTCGATCCGGAGCTCTCGGTACGCGGCGTGCAGGAGCAAGGCGATTATCCGGGGCAGATTTCGGACTTCATCGCCGAAGCGGAGAAAGAAATCAGTCAGGGTGGGCGCGTGCTCGCGACGACTCTGACGAAGAAGATGGCCGAAGACCTGAGCGTATATCTGAAAGAGAAGAAGATCAGGGCGGAATACCTCCATAGCGATATCAAGACCATCGATCGGATCAAGATTCTCACCGCTTTCCGCAAGGGGACATTCGATATTCTCGTCGGAGTGAATCTTCTCCGCGAGGGGCTCGATCTCCCGGAAGTATCGCTTATCGGCATTCTCGACGCGGACAAGGAGGGATTCCTCCGTTCGGAGACATCGCTCATCCAGATCATCGGACGAGCCGCCCGCAATTCTCTCGGGCGGGTGATTCTCTATGCCGATCGCATGACGGATTCGATGAGGAAGGCGATCGATATCACGAGGACGCGCCGGGGGATCCAGGAGGCGTACAATACCGAGCACGGCATCACTCCGATCACGATCAAGAAACGCATCCATGACATCACCGAGCAGATGGAGAGCGAGCATGATCGCGCCGTACGCGCCAACCTCATGCTTGATGAGGAGATATTCAATGCCGATCCGAAGAAACTCATGAAATTGAAGGAAAAAGAGATGAATGCCGCCGTGGAGATTCTCGATTTCGAGACCGCCGCCATCCTTCGTGATGAGATCCGTGTTATCGAGCGGAAGATCGCTTCGAATAAATAGTGCCCGGTGTGTTATAATGAGTGCATGATAATGAGAGGCAGGAGTCGAAGCTTCTCATGCTAACTCGCATAATATAAAAAAATATGACTGACTCGCAAAAAATATTTTTTGGGATCGGAATACTGGCTATCCTCGGCCTCAGTGTCGTGGTATACGGACAATTCACCGCTCCGGCTCTCGCTCCGACGTCCGATACCGTGACAGGGGGCGCTCGCTCGGATACCGCGAACAGGAATGCTGTTCCGGCGGCGGAAGTGCCGGCGACACCGGAAGAGGTCGTCGATGACATCCTCTCCGAAGTCGATGAAGATAATTGGGCATTAAGCGAAGAAGAGCTTGGCGAAACTTCCGAAATCGAAGCGGAAGGAAGCGTCGTCAGCGACTTCGGAAACGTATATGATGAAAATGAAAACTAAATTTCTCGCATTCGGGAGTATTCTTTC
>Ga0172380_10007416_pt1 | contig 12330 bp, 36 predicted proteins | sample Leawe162metaG_FD_119747 | JGI IMG/M metagenome (GOLD analysis project Ga0172380, IMG submission 119747) | Leachate microbial communities from a municipal landfill in Southern Ontario, Canada - Leachate well 162 metaG | ecosystem: Engineered > Solid waste > Landfill > Unclassified | place...
AGTTTTCTTCGGGCAATCAGGACAGTCATATACAACTCCGAAAGGGAAATGATGACGGACTAAAGACTTTTCTCCCCGATTCTTTCGCTTCGGACAGTTAGCGCAGCCTTCGGCACTGAATCGATGATTTTGGGTTTTCAATGCTTGTTTACCTTCTGAGAAACAACATGCTCTGTTTCGTAAGGGCAGCCTTTAGGAACGCCGCTTTGAACCGAACGCCAGCTATGAAAGTTCTCTGCCCCAACCTTGCACGCATCGCAATAGAGGCTACCATTTTCAAAGGCTTTAATGAAAGCCTTTGTCAGCTTGAACGATTGCGGACAGCGCAAGCATACGTCCAAAATAGGTATGACTCTTTTCATTGTGCGCCAGCCTCTTGACTCATCACCAGTTCGACAAGATAAGGGCAACTCTGAGCTATGTCTTCTGGTAAGTCTAATGAAATACATCGCTTCATAAGATTTCTGCCAACATCGACAGGACACGAATACAAAAGATACTTTTCAAACAGCTCTATCCAAACACACATATCCCAAAAAGACACGTCGGGGTTCTTTTCACGCCAATGATTGAGAACGCATAGATAGCAAATCGACTTTATGGCTTTCATCGTTACCTGCACGAGTTGCAAAAACAGGGCTCGTTGTTTTCATCCGCAAGCTCGCAACACCCAACCCACCAATCGCAGTTTGGGCATCGCTCATAGTTGTTGTTTGCCATGATTTCCTCAATCTTGGAAATAGTTATGTCATACTCATCAGCGACAACGGAATCACTTAAACCAGAAGTGTCCTTGAGCTTACAGAAAATCCGATTTTCGTCTTCGTCAGAGAGTGACATTCTTTCCGCCTTCTGGCTGCAGTATGATGATTTCTTCTGCATACGGACACCACTGTTCAAAGCCTTCAGGGAGCACATACGTTCTTGTGTCGTCCCTCCCGCCAAGAATCCTCAAAGCACCTTGACACTTGCCAATATAGCGACAATCGAAACTTTTGTCAGCTTCGCATCGCAATATCGTGACCTCGATACACTTCCGACAAACAGCATAGACGGTCTTCATTTGCCCTTGCGCTCTTCTCTTGCAAGGAACATCGCAACCGTTCCCAACTCGATAGCAGCGACCGCCAACGCCACAGCAAAGACCTCAGTTACCGTAACCGGCCAGCGCATGAAGCACAGAAGAAACATACCATATAGAAACGGAAAAAGCCAAATCAGACGATTCATGTTCTTGCCCTTTTCTTTCTATCCCTTGTCAGTTTGTCCCACTTCGCCCACGCTTCAGTCTTGGTCTGCATTGCTTTCGTTTCACGGCTACAGGAGCCGCTACAGCGAACAATATAGCCACTTGCCGCTTGAACCATCGAGACACGCTTTCCACAATAACAGAGCCGTCCCATTCAAGCCTCCGTGAATTTTTCCTTACGAATACGCATCTTACCCTTGCAGGAACGGCAATCGATTACCGAATCGACGCCACGCTCCACATAGTATACAGCAAAACACTTGCACCGAGGACAAGCAAGTTCAATATAAACGCCATTCACGACTTTCTTCTGTGGACGAGTCAAGCCCTTCTCTTTGAGCCACTCTTCGCCCTCAAGGGAAATATACAGCTCAACACCACGAACCATGTCATCGACAATCTTTTTCTCTTCGGGTGTTGGCGGTGGCAGTTCCCCATCGAGCATCTTCTGTTGCACGTCGAACGTTTTGCGAATGATATCGACGACAATGTCCTCTCGCTCTTCGGGAGAAATCCTCAGTAGTTTTTCCCTGAGTTGGTCAAGCATTTTCCAGCCCCGCCATGATGTTGATTTTTTGACGAACCTCTTCGGTAATGAAACTCACGAACACTCTGAATTCTTTTGTCTTTTTTTCATCAGGAAGACTGTCGAGAACCTTTGCGACTTCATCTTTGATTGCAGGAACAAGCTTTGCCCAATCAGCGGTTTGGTTTTCTGCGAAAAGCTCATCGAACATGCTGATGGGTTTTGCACTGATACACATAGAGGCTAACTCATCTATCTGTATCCCAACCTCATCCATGCGACGAATGACAAAATACTTACACAGGACATTGATTTTCCCAGACAATGGCAATGACAGGAAAATTTTACTAAAAGAACAGTAAGGGGTAAAATTGCAAGCACTCATCGAATTTCTCCTTCAACGTACACCTTCAAATATAATGTGAATAAGAACCTTCTGCATGAGGTAATTGTTAATTTCATTCAGTTTTTGTTCGTCTAGGTAACACACATTGCCCTTAAACATCTTACGAAAACCTTTGTTAATTTCCCTTTTGATTAAAGGAATACGTTTCGCCCAATCTGAATCACGATTCGTTTCGATAAGTTCTTCAATGACCATTGATTCTTCAATGACTATGTCTTTGGTAGTGTTTTCAAGGTCGAACCCAAGAGCGTTCAATTTCACGACGACAAAATACCGACACAGCGTAGCTAACTTTCCATCCATCGTAAGCAATTCAAACAGCTCGTTAAACTTGTCAACGTTAGCATTGCAACTCATCGAATTTCTCCTTCAAAATGGTTACGGCTCTCACACACGCCCATCAAGAATCTTGTTAATCTCGGCAAGACGATTGGTCAGCACCTCACGCTCTTGGAGCAAATTCTCAATCTCGTTCTTATCCATTACCTCATAAACAATCTTCGCAAAATCAGCATCAAGCTTCTTCGCAAAGGCAATCTCAAGATCCGCAGCGGACGGAAGCGCCTCAGTCTTCGGAGCAGCCTCGATTAACGCCTTGACAACAGCATCACGGAAATCAAGAAACTGCGAACCCCAATCCCACGTCTTCTGGTCCCACATGATACCAGACGCCTCAACCGTTCCAATATGCCCCGTATGCCCACCATTACGGGCACTGCCGAACGGGTCTTTGCTGACAATCACCGTTCCGACACACAAATCGTACTGCTTGCCCTCGTTCAGGAAATCTCCATCGAAGGCATAGCCGTTTGTTTTCGACTTGTCGACACTTTTGATGGTTTTCGTCCAACCGACACGCCCACCAGAAGCGGTCTCATTTTTGATTGAAATTCGTGGCATTCAAACACCTCTCAAAGACACGGGTCATCTTCGCCAATATCCATAAACACGTCAGCAACAGCCTTACCCTTTGAAATTTCAACAGCCTTGATGCACTCGCTCCACCGCTCAGGATGAAGCGCAGCTTCATTCGTCTCGGGGCTTTCCTGAACGATGTTTGCTTCGGTGAAGGTACGCTCTTCAACACACCACTTCGCAAAAAGTCCGTTCGGCTGCACTACGGTCACAATCATTATTTATCCATCCCTTCAGCATGTTCGACGACAAAATCAAAAGCGAGTTTTTTCACCAGCGACTCTGCAACCGAAAGAGCGGAAGAACCATCAATGCCGTCGTCGTGATACATTTGCGCAAGCTGACGAACAAAGCCACCACTCAGAAGGATGGACGTTGAACCAAAATCGATAAGCTCTGCACACATCTCGTTCAGGTGAGCCTTGCAGAAATCAACCTTTTCGGAATGCTTTTTTGACATTTCTGACATTTTCTTTCTCCCTGCCATTATGGGTTCGTCTTTTCACAGAAGAGCATCGTCCAAGGGAGAAATTTCTGGAAAGAAATATGCCTAAAATTCGTCTTCTTCTTCAAGAAGCTGCTCAAGACGATAAACACAGTCCTTCGGCACAGGACAGAATTTGTGGAAAGACAAAGAAAGCACTGCAGCTTGACACGGACACCACCGTATTTCGTTCTTGTCCCAAAACTCTTTCCCGCTTGGGAAGTTGCCAAGACGATTATCCCAGAGTTTTTCAGGCTCTGGGATTTCGGGCTTATCCTTCGCTTGGTCTGCAATGTAACACAGACGGCACAACCTCTCCGAAAGCACGTCACTCTCCTTCGTAGAGCAACCCACAAGACTGACAGGTTTTCTCTTGACGCTCCTTGAAATCCTGCATTATCATATTATACAGCTCACAGTGAGACAGGACGAACTTGTCCGCATCCACTCTCAGCCTCGCCATTGCACTGTCAAACCTTCCATCAGCAAGGTCTTTCGCACCCAACACAACAACCGTGAAAATCTGTAGGCTTGGGTCTGCGAGAATTTGCGACAGCCTTTCCTTGTCAATCATTTCACTTTCCCCTGCTTCACGACTGAGAGCCGCCGCTGACGTCCGAGACAATATTTCCACACCCAGTTTTCCCACAGCTCACCGAGCCGCCAGCAACAACATTTCCACCGACATTGTTGCCACGCACAGAGCCGCCAGCATTGACGTTGCCGCCAACGTGGCAGCAATTCACCGAGCCACCAGCCTTGACGCTGCCCTGAACGTTGTCGCAATACACAGAACCATCAGTCAACAGAACCTGCTCTAGAAAAAATGGGCAATTTAGAGGAGGAGTCATATCCCATGTGACCTTTCCCGCCCCTTCGCAAGTCCAACTGAAATCGGAGTAGACGCCCTTGGTAAAAATCCCATACGGCTCACCAATTTGAGCGCAATATCTTTTGCAAGACTTTTTGCAAAAAGCCCTGTCTATCATGTCTCTTTCGATTCGTTGGTAGCCTTTGTGAGGTTGAACGCAGCTTCCTTGAAAACATTCGTCATGAAGGTCGAATACACCAACCCACGCTCCTTCGCAATCTCTTTCATGGCATCACGAAGATACTTCGGAAGCTTGATTGTTACGGAAATATCATTCATCTTTTTTCTCCTGCGAAATAACATGCTCTGTTGCGAACGGACACATTGCAAAAAGCTCTTCAAACCCATCAATGGAGACCCTAGCGCAGAAAGAACCGTAACACACCAATCTGCACATGATATATCCAGAAGCAAAAGCCCTGTCAAAATCTTCCATCGACAGCCCAAAAGCACTATCGTATTTGTTCAGCAAATGAAATCGTTGCTGAAAACACGCCCTACAGACATCTTTGTCTGGACTCATGACTACCCGCATTCGTTTCCAAACTTATCGTAACGAACCTTCCCGCCGCTTGGACCGCCAAACACAACAATAGACGAACCATCGGAAAACTCCAACCGACACTCAGCGCAGTTTGAGTGGTCACGCTTGCCTTTACGATAGTCAGACCCCTCTTGGAGCGAGTCAAAATCTTCCATGCACAAGGGCTTTTCGTCAATCATTATACCTCCAAGAGCGAAAGAAGTTTCAGACATTGTGCCTCATCGAACATTGCGATGTGGGCTTTCGAACCATCCAACTCCATCTTCTCTTGTAACCACTGATAGGCTTCCTTGCGACTCATCTTGCCGCCGTTCTTCCACAGCCTATCAAACCCATCGTGGCAGCGCACACGCAAGGCACGGACGTTCTTTGGCGCAGGGATGCCTAACGGGTTCCTCGTGCCGGGATGAACGCCTACAGCCCCGCCACAGCCCGTCTCAGACCACATCTCGCAACCATAGAAGCCGCCAAACTTCGATTTCTTCCAAATAAGCTCTGCCCCACAATCAGGGCAGAGCAGTTTTGCCTTCATGGTGTTCCCTTCAGTAGTTGAACGACTTCTCAGCTTCAGCGGACAACTCAACCTCCATCCGCTCAAGTGAAGCCTCAACTCCGTCAACACGAACGACATAGACAACAGCGCACTTCTTTTCATCGAACCGTGTTTCCAGTACCATCGCCTTCTTGTTGTTCATCCGCAGATAGACGATGTCACCAGAAGAGAAAACTGGTTTGTTCTTTTTCTCCTTGGCTAACGCCTCAGCATGGTTTCTTTCTGCCAAAGCCTTGGCTCGTGCCAATGCTGGAACCAGAATAGCAGCCAGAATACCAAGAATTGCAAGGATAATAGCAAACTCGATGAATGTAAAACCCTTCTTCATACTGTCAACCCCCTTTCTCCCGCAAGGTGCATTTCGGCAGATTCGCCCATCTTCTTGCCATGACTCGCCCAATCCACCCACGAATCCAAGGCGAAATTGGCAAAAATCGGGTTGCCATACTTGGCGTGCCATTCCTTCACGTCAGCCCGAAGGCGTTCAAGGATGTCAATCTGAACGTTGTAGCTGTTTTCACCACCCCAACCATCATTGAAAACCGAACCGACAACCTTGCCATTCAGGGTGATTTTTGCAGAGAAGGGTATGGAATCGTCATGCCCATGCTGACGCTTGTACGAAGTGATGTCCCACTTGTCCATTTCGCTCGGTTCATCAGCCTTCGGCGCAGCCGCTGGGGTGAATGAACTTGCGGGTGCTTTGACCCACGACGAACCACCTTCAAAGAACACCTTCATGAACGGACGGTTGATTTTGTATGTGACCTTGTCGACAATACCAAGATGAGTCTCGCCCTTCACGGTGTAGTTAACCCAGTCGCCCTTCTTGAACTGGCAGGGAACCAATTCGGGGAGCGGAGCGGCACTCAGACGGAAATTCTTTTCCATCGACCTGATAGCACCGCCACCATTGTCGATGTTCATTCTGACCATACGATACACACCCTTGTCTTGGATGTTGCTGATGATACCGTACAGGGTCTTACCATTGTGGTCGATTTCGGCTCGCATTCCCTTACCAAGCATGGCGTTTCTCCTTTGAAGGCGTCATTGCCTATAGAAGAACATCGTCCATAGGAAGATATTCTGTGAAAGAAAATGAGACTTATTTGCGAATTACAGCAAAGGGACTGTCCTTCCCCTTTTGGAGTTTACCAATACGTCAAGGAATTTTTCATGACGGCGTTTTTTTGCCTTCGCCTTACGGGCTTCCTTTTCGGCAAGCCGTTGTTCGGGAGTGATTTTGGCAACCTGAATCATTTCCTTCGTGGTTCTGTTGTAAATCCATACGCCAGACTCTGTCGGACTGATGCCAGCTTCTCTTGCGTCATTCCCCCAGCAGCCCTTGTGCCAGTATGTCCGAACCTCGCTACCCATATTGCCCCAGCAAGCATATTCACCCTGAATGGAATTCAGCATCCGTTCGAGTTCTGCCAGAGTTTTTGCAGCGGCATAGACATGCAACTCTGCGCTATAACAAAGCCAGCAGCGACCGTTCCAAACATTGAGTCCGTGTTCGGCAGCAACCTTGGCTTCAGACACAGAGCTTGACAAAACAGCCGTTACAGGCTTCACAACCTCAGCCGTTGCAACAACCTCTTGTGACTTGCTCGGATGGTTTTGCTTGGCATCGAGAATGTATCCACGAACCTTGCTCTCGGCGTTCCGCATGGATATAATCCAACGCTGAGAATCAGGAGCACTCGGGTCCAAGACAACGCCAGAATCAATGGACTCAATCTCGGCAATAAACCCTCGACAAGCACGAAGAAAAGCATCGCAGTTCTCACTGTCTGTTGGCATCTTCGACATCAGATTTTCTCCTTAAAAGCCTTCATTGAACGACAAGCTTACACATTGTCATCGTCCAATGGAAGAGGTTTTTGGAATAAATTCGGATTTTTTACAAAATATCTTCGGGGTGTTCATATACAACAAGAACGCCTTCAAGTTTTAGGAATGGGCGCAAGCTTGAAAAACTCATAGGGAAATATGGCGAAGCTCCAACATCGACGAGCTTCTTTGCGGTTTTGGATGGATTCTTGAACCCAGCATCATCAGCAAAGGTATCGATAACATCAAACCAGTTCACCGCTCACCACCTTGTTTCGATATGGACATTCCTTGAACACCACAAGAACGCCCTCCAACTTCCTACTCACGGGAAAAGAATATCTTTTCATCTTTATAGGGTTCATCATCTGGTCAAACAACGAAGAGCTGTTTTTCATCTCCGAGATAAACAAAAGCTGCTTCTCTTTATGAGTCATGGCTTGATGTTTCTCCACTCTTCAACCCATCATCCAAGTTGCTCAGAGCGATAGCCCGAATCAACTCTCCGTCCTTCCACTTGGCAATCAACTCACACGTTGATATAACCGAAAGCAAGTCGTCCTCATGATATTTCATCAAAAGGTCAAGGCAATCAACAACACTGCTCATTTTGTAGTACGTAAAAGTTTTCGCATCAACCGCCCTCTCAGTGTCGTCAGACACCAAAGCATCACGCAAGCCGTCATACCTATCCAGAATCAGCTCACGCAAATCATCGCAGGCAACCTTGCCATAATCCCCATCTGCCGACATCTCTGCCCTCTGTCAATGGTCAACCAAACGGACAACATTTCCCGGCCGCTTGAATTTCGCCTGAAACCCACAACCAAGACATGCAAACTGCGATTCCTTTTCGAGGTGAATCCATTGCGAGCCAGAACAAAAAGGACACCGCCCCGACAAAGTCAGAACAGTGTCATCGTCCTCAGACTCGACAATAACCTCACGCTGTTTTGGAAATAGACATTCTGTTTTGAGAATCATATTGTCCACCTTGCCTTCTTATACACTCGACTGGCGAATTATTTTCCATCATCCATAAGCAGAAGATCAAAAAAAACGGCTCCGCTTTCAGCAAGAGCCCCTTGGCAAACCAACCCATCAACAGATGCAGAGAGAGAAGACACCTCTCGTCGCTCGTCCTCGTTTTCTGGAACAACAACCAATGACGCCAAGGATGAACTTGTCTGAATGACACGAACCTTCATGTGTTGTCCTCCTGTGAGTCAGTCCTCGTCAAAACCGAAAGTGAAGTCTTCCACCCTACCTTGACAGTCTATGGGTTTTTTATCAGGCTTCTCATCATACACCACAAGAACACCATCCAATGGCTCTGGGTCATAATGCCAGAACCATTCTGGCATAGAGGCTGCCGTTATACTGGCAGTTGTGGCTATGTCCTCACCAACCATATCTTCATCCATTTTCAAGAACCTCCTTCTTCATTCTACCGATAACTCGTTACTTTTTTTATTATCAACCTACTATAACGATAGAGGAGAAACAAAAATGATATCACAACGCTTTCCGAAGCAGTATTTTCTGGACGAGATTTACCTTTGCACCCAAAATGACATTGACGCAATATCTGGCACACCATCAGCTTTTTATCAGTTTATCACGCAATGTCGTGCCTCTTCGTCACGCCTTGTCATGATAAAGTGCTACGCAAACAAATTCATCCCGTCATATACCTATTACGCTCAATGTATTTATTGCACCGATGTTAATGCCACACTCGGAACCGCAGCAACCCTGACAATGACCTCCATCAACGGTAGCTCATACGATGCCCCGATTCAATTGGTTCGCTCCAGTGATACCAAAACTGTTGCCTTTTGGGCGACAACGGCAAACACCATCGCTGGGAGCTGCATCAACCTCTCTGGAAACACCTGTGCGCAGTCGACAATATACCCATCGCTTATCTCTGACATTACGCCAGAATATACTGTCATCAATATCTCAAACACGCAATTTCTTGCTGTTTGGAAAAACACAAGTGGCGTTTATTACGCCGCCACGCTCTCCGTTTCTTGAAACGTCATTACGGCCGGAGCATCTTATGCTCTTACTGTAACCAGTGCGACAAACTACAGCAGCATCTCTGCAGCCATGCTGTCTGGAACAAGAGCTCTTGTCACGGCTGTCAACCAGACAACATCGTATCGGAGAATGGCTTTCACCATCGACATCGCAGGAGCTGTTCTCACTCAAAACACACCGACCTATTCTACCCTTGCAGGAGCTGCACCGTATTACTCCGGCTACAACATAACAGGATGGATTCTCGGCATGGGTTCTCACAACAAGACCATCATCGTCGAAAGCGACACCAAGGCTTATGTTGTTGGCGTCAGTGGCTCGATTGGAGATAGTGGCAGCTACAACCGATATGTACCAATAACCATCTCTGGAACGACAACCTCCATTGCGGCTGTTGTCACGGCATTCGGCGGGGTTGGACAAAGATACGGATTTACGGCAGATGGGTTTGGCGATGGAACATGGTTCTATATCACTGGAGACAGAGACCCATCTTATCCTGGATGTATAGGCCTTTATGCGAAAACATCTCGAAACACAATGGCCAACCAGAAATCTCAAACGTTCTCTTTCTACCACGACTCCGCAAGTTCACTGACTATCAACGCAACTACGTTTGGCGTCACCTGTCAGAACACCAGATTGGCTTATATCACAACATCTGGGTTTTATCAGAATGGTGGAATCTTCGGAAGGCTCGCTCGCCGTCAGTGAGATTCAATACTCCCACGGAGTGTTTTCTTCACTCAACGCATCGGAAAGTCTTGCAAAGGCTTCTTCGAATTTTTCATTCTCTACGTAGCGATGGATAACAGTATCCGACCCCAAGATGAAAAAATTGAACGACTCAAGCCCATTAGTCGATTTTGTAACATTCACCCGAACATCCGACAAAGGGACAATCAGATTTCTTTCAACAAAATTACAGGACTTATAAAACCCTTCGAAAAACACAAACGAGCCACGACGGTATATCTTCATCTTCGGATTCATGTTCATCTTTTCAAGCCCTCAATATTTCAATGGCACGTTTGTATTCGTTGATGCAAGCACGGACCCTTTTCAGTTCTTTTCTCCAAAGGCGTCGCAAGGAACACATCATCAAAGTAAACCATGTGACCAAAGCGAGGGCTACCGTTGCCGACAACAGTAAGACCGCTGGCCAGAAGTATGCGGCAACCAATAGAAGCAACACGAACGAGTATCCACCATACGAAAACAGCTTGCTGATACCAAGACTCTTTCTCAGCTCGGATTCCATCACAACAAGCTCTTCTTTGGGCTTTTCTGGAAGGCACGGGAAAACAATCAAGACGCCCAATTGATCAAGCGAACGCCATGAATGCGAAGGACTTGAAGACGACGATGAAGATAAATTCACTGGATACATTTTACCCATTTTTACTCAGTCTCTTCTTCATCATCCATGTTAACGAAAACTTCCTCATCGCCCTCATCTTCATCAGTATCCAGCTTCATGTTGTCATCGCAATCAGGGCAAACAGGGCTACCAGACTCTGCCAGCTCAGCGTAAGAAATGTCAGCCTGATACCCACATGAACAGACCCACGGGAACGAAACTGTCCACGGACTCTTCTTCGATTTTTTCTTCTTACTCATCTTTCTTTCCCCCGTACTCAACAACCTTTAACCAAGCGGAGAGCCATTCCCTCGCTTCAAAAACAATCTGCTGCTTCTCTGCCTCAGAGAGCAATCCGAAATCGTGCCGATAGTTCATGCACGCATTATAGACCTCATCATCTGTCGGCTGACGAATCATTTTGCCCTAGCCTCAAGAAGCTTCCTCATTGTTCCTGCAACGTCACCCATTGTCTCGCCAGACTCTGTACGTCTCAACGTGTTATCTTGTTGGCACGTTTTGGGAGACGTAACCTCTGGCATCAAAATGCCAAGAAGCTTGGATAGCTCTTTTCCTCCGATTGACTCGACCATGTCGTTCTCCTTAGTCTTCCTGCGAAACAATCTGCTCAGTCATCAACGGACAATTCAGACAAACACGCCTACATCCAAATATCTCGACCACCTTGCCATCTATCAGAACGTCCTTGTTGCCATCTTTGAAATACTCCCACGCCGAAGCAACATCACTACGCCTCTTGCAACCCTGACAAACACTATCGTTCGCAAGGATATCTGTGAATGGAAACTCTTTCACAGAAGGGTCGAAAGTTGTTGCCTCAAATAACACAAAGTCCGAGGCTTTTGCAAGATGCTCTGACTGTGCCATCGGAGCTGGAACATCTATCATATTCGCCAACGCCATCTCATCAAGCGGAGCCATCTTCCATTTCTTGCACGTTCGGCATGATTCGAAGACGTCATCGACACTCATAGACCTCGGGTCGAAATCACACTTCTTTCCCTTCCAACCTTCTTTCGTTAGACAATAATCACATGAACGGCAACAAGTCTCCCCATTCCAGCCCCGCCTTGTTATCTCTCGCCGCTTAGCCATATTATCCTCCTCAGACTATTCCACGAGCCCTCCCAAGTTCAACCAAGGACTCTATACCTTTGCGCATCAAATCCAAATCATCGTTGTTCCAAAGCGTCAAGTCAACAGGAATCGTCAACCCAGACTCGGATGAATGCTTCTGCGGTAACTTCTCACCCTTGGCTTCAGCACGCCGCTGGCGAATCTCCTCATCCGCATTCACACACACCACAAGCCCACCATTGCTTATGGCAGCCATTGCCTCGTTGTCATACCGGGTGTCATCCGAAACAACGTCACAAAGCCCTCCGTTGACTTCTTTGACGGCTCGCAACCACTGGTCTACCCAGAAGTTCTCATTATAGCACCTTCCGATTTCCGTGCCAAGAATTTGAAGAAACTTACGCCCCTTCTCATCCTTTTTACCATCCCAGCCAAAACTCCG
>Ga0172380_10007417_pt1 | contig 12328 bp, 8 predicted proteins | sample Leawe162metaG_FD_119747 | JGI IMG/M metagenome (GOLD analysis project Ga0172380, IMG submission 119747) | Leachate microbial communities from a municipal landfill in Southern Ontario, Canada - Leachate well 162 metaG | ecosystem: Engineered > Solid waste > Landfill > Unclassified | place...
CGTAAGCGATCTTCGTTTCCTTTTTCTCGAGATGCCAGTATTGCCAGGTTTCAATTTTGCCGTTTTTGACTATTCCGGCGCGTGCGGGGGGCAAAACAAGAATATTGGAATAAATACTTTTGTTAGGAGGAATATAGAGCAGTCTCAAAAAGTCGTCCAGAGCTTGGGGATTCATTTTTCCCTTAACCAAACCGCTCGCGAAAAGGGCTTTTATTTCCGAAGCGGCCATGAACATTCCGTCAAGGAATGTGTAATAAAAAGGTTTTTTTCCGAACCTATCGCGGGCAATGAATAGTTCTTTTTTTGTGCCGTCCCAAAGGGCGAAAACGAACATGCCGTCGAGATGTTTTAGGCAATCACGACCGTACTCGGTATAGGCCTTGAGGATAACTTCGGTATCGGAATTAGTACTAAATCTATGTCCGCGCGATTCCAATTCTTTTTTCAATTCCTTGTAGCCGTAAATCTCGCCGTTAAAAACGATCGTGTAAGGATGGGTATTGTCTTTCATCGGCTGGTGGCCGCCAGTGAGGTCGACTATTGAAAGTCTGGTTTGGCCGAGTATGACGGTCTCTTTATTTGTCTGATCGGCCAACCGGACAAAATCATGGTCATCCGGCCCGCGCCTAGAAAGGGCGGCCAGCATACTATCGATACTGTCGTCAGTTGTTTTATTTGCGTTTATTCCAATGATAGCGATTATTCCACACATGTTATTACATTTTAATCCATTCTTCCGGTATAAGGTCGCGAGTGTCGTTTTTGGGAAAATTGGCGAACCAGATTTTGGGGGCGATGACGATTTTGTTCGGATTGGGATTGAGCCAGGCACCCCACCAGCTGAAAGTACTGTTGGCGATGATCTGGTGCCTACATTTGGCCATAAGCGCCAAATCCTCGAAGTGGCGCTCGAGTCCGTTGTCAACGATCGTCACCTTGTGATTTCCGGTCTTGAAGTTTCGCCTGACCCAGTCGTAATCGTCCGAAAAAAGAAAAAAACGGGCGTTCGGAATTCTTTTCGAAATATGATCCATGGCCGCGTCGTAGTATTCCTGGCGGCAGTAGCCGAACATAGGACCGGCGTCGGCCGCGTAACGCCTGACATGAATCGAAACGGCTTCGGTTTTTTCCATTTGTTCGGCGATTTCCGCCGCCTTTGGTCCCAATGGCTTCTTTAGAGTCAGTTCCCGACGGATCTCGGGAGCGATATGCTTGAAATATTTTTCCGTCTGCCAGAAGCCGGCGAAATACGTATGATCGCGGGTAAAGACAGCCGGATCGAAAGGGAAATATTTTTGTTTGTAGTACCAGGGATTCATTATCTTTTTCAAGCGGAGTCTTTCATAGAGCAGGGTGAACAGCGTGTTATGGTTGCGCAACCAGACGAATCCGCAAAAATCTCCCGTGCGGGCCAATTTTTCCTCCAGATTAAAATGTTGAAGCGCGTATTTGTCCAACATGTAATAACGACCGAACGCTCCGTTATCGAGCCTGTAATGACACTGAAGTTTTGCCGATACTCCACGGGCGAAGGCGTATTGAAAGAGCTGATTTCCAAGGCCTCCGTATAATTGAACGATAATGGACATTTTACTTTTTTGAAAATTTTCTTTTAAGAAAACTGATTGCACTTCTTTCTTTTACATGGATCATCAACGCCCTCGGAAGGCGAAGAAAAAGCAGATAAGCCAAAGGCCGGTAGGCCGTCCCACGCAGAGCTTCCAAGTGGCCCGATAGATAGGCTCCGAAGCGGCCGAAGGGAAACATTTGGTTTTTGCCGATCATCCCTTCCACATTTTGCAGGGACTGTCCCGAGTTTTCCAGATTTAACTGTGGACTGGAATAGCCGCCCAGTCTCTTTTTGAAAAGAGAACGATGGTCGACTTTGACGCCGTAGCGGGCGACGACCGCCAGACTGAACATGTAGTCCTGGCCCCAGACATTCCTCTGGGGATAGGCTTGCCAGATTTTTCGCAAGGCTTCCAAACGGAAAAGCCCGTACATCAGGTTGCATTTGCCGTACGATTCGGCTTCCATGATGTATTTCGAGACTTGTCTTATGCCGGGACGGCCGGTCCATTTGGTCATCCAAGGCGCTGTAAGCAGGGTTCGGCCAAAGGAATCGATGGTTGTGTTGCAAGGTACGGACATGCCCAGAGCCGGATCATCTTCCAGGTAACTCACGCAGATTTTGAGGAAATCCTTGTCCCAAACATCGTCGCCGGCCGCCCACATGAAATATTCACCTCGAGCCTGATCAAGGGTGAATTTATAATTTGGAAAAAGACCCAGATTTTTTTCTTGATGATAATAGATAATTCGCGGATCTTTGGCCGCATATTCCTCGCAGATTTGTCGTGTTTTGTCTTTGGAGGCATCGTCGGAAAAAAAGAGGATCCAATCGGTGAACGACTGGTTGATCAGAGAATCGACCGCTTCCCGAAGAAAGCGTTCGTTGTTATAGACGGGCATGCCGATGAAAACTTTTGGTTTCATTTAGGGTTTGATTAACAGTCCCTGTCCAGTTGGCAAAGTTAGGATCTCGACTCCGTGAGCTTTGGCCCACTGATCGTGGCTGTTCTTTTGGGCTTCGTGCCCTCGAAAACCGTAATCGTCGAAGAGAACGACTCCGCCGCTCGATATTTTGCCCCAAAAATAATCCAGGGCCATGACTTCCGGTTTGGCGGTGTTCATGTCGAGGTGCAGGAAACAGACGGAGTTTATTTTGGCTCGGGACAAGCTGTCTGGGACCGTTCCCTTGATGATCTCGACATTGAAACCGGCGAAAGTTTTTTTGACTTTTTCAAAATTGTTCTTTTGCCGGTCGTAGCCGAGATTGACATTGATCCGCAATTCATCGGGACTGCTGTACTTGGGGTCCAGGCCGGCGAAGGTGTCGAAAAGAAAATATTTCTTGTTCAGTTTTTCGAAGCCGATATAATTCATGAGGGCGCGGGCGCAAAAACCGGTATTGACTCCGCAGTCCACGAAATCTCCCGGTTTGGTCTTGGCGACGGTACCGGCCCAGAATAGCACATGCATTCGCCAGGGAATATCGTTCTTGGAGAGGAGCTGGCCCTCGTCGACCTTTCTGGCCAAAGCGTAAGACTCGGCGAAACGGGGATCTTTCCTGAAATCGCAATTGTTGTGCGTATACAGCTGATCGGTCGAGTAGGTCAAATCGGCTTTTGATAATATGTGATACTTATCCGGGTTGATGAGAATGCGCTTAAACCGTTTTGAATATTCCCAGATCCCACTGGGAATTACCGTTCGTAGAATTTTTTTGAGCATGGCGGTGATATTATCGTGTTTTAATAGTTTCATAATCGAGAACGGCGTCGGCCGGTCCCATGAAATGACCGCCGAAAACCACCGACCGCGGATTCTCCGGGATATCGACGATCTCGAAGTTCAAATTGGTTTTCTGATCGACCATTTCGAGCTGGGGCCGATGGAGCCGTATTTCAAAAGAGTAGAGACCGACATTGAAGAGGTGGCCGGGAATCTTGATCCGGGTCCGGTATTGTCCGGGCTCGTAGCGGTTTAGCCGGCCACTTTTGTCGGACTCCGAAGATAGGAGGAATGTATCGCCGTTGGCCTGGAAGATCAGTGAAAGGAGGAGATTTTTGGCCGGCCGCAGGATTTCGTATTCAATATCGATGAAGAAGTCCCGGCCTATCTCGATCTGGATGTCCGGCGCGAACTTGTCGTTCGAGATGGTGACTTTCGAGACTTGAGCCTCCTTGTCGCGGTTGACGCGGAAGGAAACACTGGAGTCCAATTTGGCGCTGCCTAGATAGCGGTTGATGACTTTTTCGGTCGGTCCGACCATGGCGATCTCGCCTTTTTCGAGGAGAACCACCTTCTTGCACAATCGTCTGATGGCCGCCATGTTGTGACTGACGAAAAGGATCGTCCGTCCGTCGACGCGGGTGACTTCCTCCATTTTTCCCAGGCACTTCTTCTGGAATTCGGCGTCGCCGACGGCCAAGACCTCGTCGACCAGTAGAATGTCCGGTTCCATGTGGGCGGGCACCGAGAAAGCCAGGCGGACATACATCCCGCTCGAGTAAAATTTGACTGGAGTGTCGGCGAATTTTTCGATGCCGGCGAAGTTCACGATACTGTCGAAGTTTTTGATTATTTCCTTCTTCTTCATGCCGAGGATCGCCCCATTCAGAAATATGTTTTCCCGGCCGGTCAATTCCGGATGAAAGCCCGTGCCGACTTCCAAAAGAGAAGCCGGCCGGCCGCGCATGACGATCTCGCCGGTCGTCGGCGGGGTGATGCCGGTCAGGATCTTGAGTAGGGTTGATTTGCCGGCGCCGTTCCGGCCGATAATGCCGATGACTTCTCCGGGATTGACCTCGAAACTGACATTATTCAAAGCCCAAAAATGTTCTTTGGTTTTGGCGCCGGCCAGGCCTTTGACTTTTTGTTTGGCGAAATTGAACGGACTCTTTAGGATGGATGTCAAAACATCGCGCAAAGTGACATATTGGCCCTTGTAATGCCTGATATCGTATCTTTTTCCCACATTTTTTACTTCGATGATCGGGGTCATGTTATTAGAGGATATCGGCAAAATACCGTTCGACCTTTTTGAAATATATGACACCGATTGTCAGTAAGACCAGACAAGCGACGAAGGAGATGCCGAGCAGAGTCCAGTTGACGGGTGTCGTGCCGAGAAGAGCCGCTCGAGCGGTCTGGATAACGCCGGTCATGGGATTTAGGGCCAAAAATTTGGAGTAAGCTCCGGCGATTGAGGCGGGGTAAATGACGGGCGTCACGAAGAGCAGAATCTGAATGAAGAAAGGCAGGGCGTAGCGAATGTCGCGATATTTGACATTGATGGAAGCCAGGCAGAGGCCGCCGCCGACGGCAGCCATGAAGGTAATGAAAAGAAGGAGTGGGACCAGCAGAAAGCCGGTCAAGTGGGGTAAAAAGCCGTAATAGATCATCATGCCGACTAAGATGATCGAGGCAATGGCGAAGTCAACGAATTTGGTCAGGACGCTCGAGAGGGGCAAGATCAATCGAGGAAAATAGACTTTGGTGATGATCGATTGATTGGAAATAAGCACATTGCTCGTTTCGGTGAGGGCGCCGGAAAAAAATTGCCAGAAAAGAAGTCCGACATAGACGAAGATGGGATAGGGGACGCTGTCGGAAGGAATGCCGGCCAGTTTGCCGAAGAAGACGGTGAAAATAACCATGGTCGTGAAAGGTTGGACGATGGCCCAAGCCACGCCGATCAAGGTTTGTTTGTAGCGGACCTTGAGGTCCCGCCAGGTAAAAAAATAGAGAAGCTCGCGATAGCGCCAGATCTCCCGGAAGTCTTCCAGAGAGAAGGTTTTTTTGGGTCGAATGATTGTTATAGTCGAGGACATTGTTTTTAGTATATCATTGTAAGAGGCATTGTTTGAAAAAATGAAGTTACCGTCCTACCATTTGTTGATCTTATTGACGACCTTTTTCTTGAGGGAAAGGTAGGATTTGATAGCTTCCTTCTCGAGAGCAGGGGAGACTAGGCGCAAAATCTCTTTGCCGAGGATCCGGTACTGACCTCCGACCTTGTTGGCGCGAAGGAGGCCTTTTTTGAGCATTCTTTTTATGGTGCTGTCGCTCACCCGCAAAACCTCCCGGGTTTCGGTGGTGGTGTAGAGAGCCAGCGGTTTGATTTCTTCCATTTGCCTATTATAACAAAGTGTCAAAAGGTGTCAAGTTAGGTCATGCTGTGATTTGCGACAACATACAGTAATTGGGGCAGGCACGAACCTGTGGGTCCGGAACACCCTACGGAGCGCCGCCGGACATGAACTATGAATATGACAAACGGCGGCATGAGTAGAGACGGCCCTGCGAGGTTCCCGCTTTTCGAGCAGGGCCGATCGTGTGTTCCGGACCCACAGGTTCGTGCCTGCCCGTTAAAAGCTAATGAGTCTACCAACACTAGCCTTCGAAACATTTACTTGATATAGTGACCAAAACTTAATAACCAACATGCCCATCAAAAAAATCTCAAAGTTTATCGCTTTTACCGCCCTGTTCCTGATCCCCATTTTTCCGCTAATCGTCGCTAATTCCTATTTCTTCCCCTTCATTACCGGCAAGGCTTTCTATTTTAGGATTTTAGTCGAATTGGCTTTGGCTAGCTGGATCATCCTGGCGTTTTACGAGGCCAAGTATCGCCCCCGCTTGAGTCCGATTTTGGTTGGTGTGACCATCTTCACTTTCGTGGCCCTACTCGCCGATCTTCTGGGAGTCAATCCTTTGCGAAGCTTCTGGTCGAACTTCGAGCGTATGGAAGGTTGGATAACGATCATTCATCTTCTGGCTTTCTTTCTGGTCACGACCAGTCTTTTCGGACACGGCGAAGAAGGTCGGAGAAACTGGCATCACTGGATCAATTTTTCTCTGTTCATCGCCCTCATTGTGGCCTTGTATGGTTTGGGACAGCTTCTGGGTTGGTTCGACATCCATCAAGGTAGCAGTCGTATTGACGCTTCGCTCGGTAACGCCGCTTACATGGCCGTCTACATGTTGATGCATGCCGGTCTGGCTACTTACATGTACTTTGCGGCCAGAGTCAAGAAATCCTTTTCATCTTGGTATAAAATCGTGTATCCTTTCTTGGCTTTGCTATTCGCTTTTGAAGTTTTCCAGACTGCTACTCGCGGAACTATCCTGGGTTTGATTGGCGGCGTGCTCTTGTCTCTATTCCTTTATGCTCTCTTGGCCGGTCCAAAAGCGAGGAAGTCTCGTTTGTATGCCGGCGGGATTATAGTTTTAGTTGTTATCCTTGGTTTAGTCTTCTGGTTCAACCGTTCGTCTTCTTTCGTCCAAAATAGCGAGGTTCTCAACCGTCTAGCTACGATCTCCCTGAACGAAGCCAAAACCCAGGCTCGCGGCTATATCTGGCCGATGGCTCTCAAAGGGGCCATGGAAAGACCTCTTCTCGGTTGGGGCCAGGAAAACTTCAATTATATTTTCAACGCCAATTACGATCCGCGCATGTATAACCAGGAGCAATGGTTCGACCGGGCTCACAGCGTCTATCTCGACTGGCTGGTGGCCGGCGGTATTATCGGTCTGGTGTCGTATCTCTCGCTTTATTTCCTGCTTCTTTTCGCTCTCTGGAGGTCCAGTCTCGCCATTTCCGAGAAGTCGGTCTTGACAGGTCTTCTGGTCGGCTACTTCATCCACAACATCTTCGTCTTCGACAACCTGGCCAGCTATGTTCTGTTCTTCGCACTGCTCGGCTTCGTCCATTCTTTGAGGGAGTCCGGTCAGAAGATCTTTTCGACCAAACAGTTCAGTAACGATGCTGTCGAATATGTCGTGACGCCTATCGTCCTGGTCCTTCTTATCAGTTCAATGTATTTCCTCCAAATCAGAGTTATCCAGGCCAATACCCGTCTGATTTACGCCGTGGCGTCCTGTAACGAACCGGTCAAAGCCTCGGCGGCCTATTTCGAGAAAGCTCTAGCTGTTGACTCCTATACCGCCAACCAAGAAGCACGCGAGCAGGTTTTCTCCTGCGTCATGCGAGTCTTCTCATCTCAAGGCGTGCCTGGACCGACGATGCAGGCATTTCTCAATTTGTCATCGGCCGCTGTTGAGGCGCAGGTGGCCGCCACGCCCCGGGATGCCAGACTTTACATGCTGGCCGGATCGATGTTCCACCGGATTGGGCAGTACGAAGAAGCTCGAACATTGCTTGAAAAGGCAAATGTTCTTTCGCCCGGCAAGCAGAGCATTCAGCTTGAACTGGCCGCCACCTATCTCAATCTAGGACTGACGGACAAGATGTTGCCGCTCCTCGAGCAGGCTTATGAGGCCGTGCCGGATAGTTACTCTGCTAGATTCGCCTACGCCACCGGTCTCGTCATTACCGGTCAAGAAAAGGAAGCTCGGGCTAAGTTCAATGACGATCCCGGCATATTTGAGACCACTCAAATGGCCCAGGCTTATCTTTCGCTCAAACAATATGATAAGGCGATCGCTATTTACGAAAAGAGCATCAAGGACAATCCGACCGATGTTGACGCTAGATTGATGCTGGCAAAGATCTATTACACGGCCGGCCAGATCAGCAAAGCCGTGAGTACTATGCAGTCTATCGCCAAAGACCGTCCGGAGCTCAAGGAACAGGTTGAGGCAATCATTAAGGAAATTCAGAAGTAATAAAGTTGGTCATCATGTGTTATTAAAGGGCTTGTCCGTAACAACTTCCCGGACGTGCTCCGAGCACGGGTAGCCAGCGATTAGCGCGCGCAGGAGACGGGAGGGAAGTCGTTACGGACGAGCCCTACAAGCTGTTCATAACCTGTGGATAAGAAGTCATTGCAGATACGGCTTAAATATTGTATGATTGTACCGTGAGTGCTCGTGTGGGCATTTCCAATACAAAAATGTTTCGCAAAACCCCGCCTCGGCGGGTTTTTGCGTGATTTTGGGAGATAAGTTATACTAAATCAGGACTGCTCTATTGTACCAAATGGTGGCGACGGCTGTACTCACATAAATTTAAACATTTTATTTGGAGCTCGCACCCGTCGCCATCATTGGGCGCAACAAACAACAGCTATGACCATACAGGAAAATGTAACTTTGGCCGACTACACGACATTCAAACTAGGCGGCCAAGCCAGGTTTTTCGCGGTGGTATCGAGTGAAGAAGAACTGATCGAGGTTATCGCTTTCTGTGGAGAAAAAAACATTCCTTTTTTTGTGCTGGGCGGGGGCTCCAATTTACTGATTTCCGATCATGGTTATGCCGGGTTGGTTATAAAGATGGAAATCACCGGCGTTAATTTTGACGGTCCGATGGTGGAGTGTGCCGCGGGAGAGAACTGGGATGATTTTGTAAGGAAAACAATCGAACACGGTCTCTGCGGGTTGGAAAATCTTTCAGCTATTCCCGGAACGGTCGGAGCGGCACCGGTCCAGAATATTGGCGCTTATGGCGTGGAAGTTCAGGATTTTATTTATTCCGTCCGGGCTTATGATACCCGCTCGAGGGAGTTTGTCGAGCTTGGCAAAAAAGATTGCTTGTTCGCCTATCGCGACAGTCTTTTCAAAAATCAAAAGGGGCGATATATAGTGACCAAGGTCAGTTTCAAATTGAAAAGCGACGGGCTCGTGAACCTATCGTACAAAGATCTTGATAAATACTTCGCGGAGAAAAAAATGGGTCGTCTGCCGACGCCACCTGAAATCCGGGAGGCAGTCATTGCTATCCGCCGGGAGAAATTGCCGGACTGGAAGACTTGGGGCACGGCCGGTTCCTTTTTCAAAAATCCGGTTATTCCGCTTCAGCAATATGTGGATTTGAAAATACGCTATCCAGATTTGCCCGGTTATCCGGAATGCGATGGTGGATTTATCAAAGTGTCGCTGGGCTGGATCTTGGACAAAGTCTGCGAGCTCAAAGGAAAATGCTTCGACAAAGTTTGCGTTTACGAAAAACAGGCTTTGGTTATCGCGGTTAAGCCGGGCGCTCTGGCCCAAGACGTCCGGGACTTAACGCGTAAAATCCACGATGTCGTTTATGACAAAACGAACATCAAGATCGAGGCCGAAGTCGAGTGGGTCAATTAGAAGTTATTTTTCAGTACGTGTTCTCCTGTGCTCTTTTTTATGTTAAAGTGCCCCTATGTCATTTTTGGACAAGATTTTCGCCAATGAAGAGCGCCCGCTCAAGAAATTCCGGCCGCTTATTCCAGTCATCAACGCTTTAGAGGAAGGTCTCAAAGCGCTTTCAGACGCGGAACTGAAAGCCAAAACGGCGCAATTTAGAAAGAAACTGACCGAAGTGGCGTCAGATGAAGCCCGGACCAAGATTCTTACGGAAATATTGCCGGAGGCTTTCGCTATGGTTCGCGAAGCTTCGAGGCGAACTCTCGGTCAGAGACATTTCGATGTTCAACTTCTGGGAGGCATGATCCTTCATTCCGGCGCCATCGCCGAGATGCGCACCGGTGAAGGTAAAACTTTGGTGGCCACCTTGCCAGCTTATCTCAACGCTTTGACTGGTCAAGGCGTCCATATTGTTACCGTCAATGATTATCTTTCCAGACGCGACGCGGTCTGGATGGGCCAGATTTATGATTTTTTGGGACTCTCGGTCGGAGTGCTCAATGATCAGGCTTCTTATATTTATGATACGGCACATCGTTCCGGTGTCATTCCCGTGAAGGCCGAGGGCGGGAATGACAAAACGGATACATATGACAAAGAGCGCGACGCCGTAGGCGCCTTCAAAGTTGTTCATGAATTCTTGCGTCCTGTTTCGAGGAAAGAGGCTTATGCGGCCGATATAACATACGGGACAAACAATGAATTCGGCTTCGACTACCTTCGCGACAATCTGGAGTACTCGCCGGAGCGTTTACGACAAAGAACTTTTCATTACGCCATTGTCGACGAGATCGACTCGATCCTCATCGACGAGGCTCGGACACCGCTCATCATCTCGGCTCCGACTCGTGACGCCGAAGGGACCTATCGTCAGTTTGCGGCTATGGTCCAGGATTTCATAAAAGATGAAGATTACACGGTCGAGGAGAAGCACCGCTCCATTTCTTTGACCCAAGCCGGCATTACCAAAGCCGAGAAAATCCTGGGAGTCGAAAATATCTACACCGACAAAGGCGTGAAATCCGTCCATCATTTGGAGACGGCCATCAAGGCCACCGCTCTTTATAAGCGCGACAAGGAATACGTAGTCAAGGATGGTGAGATAGTCATCGTCGACGAATTCACCGGAAGACTTCAGCCTGGTCGGCGCTGGTCTGACGGCTTACATCAGGCCGTCGAAGCCAAAGAGGGCGTGTCGATCCAGCAGGAATCGCGGACTTACGCTTCCGTCACTTTCCAGAATTTCTTCCGGATGTACCCCAAGCTTTCCGGCATGACCGGCACGGCCAAAACCTCTTCGGAAGAATTCTATAAGGTTTACGGACTGGAGGTCATGACTGTTCCCACCAATGTTATCGCCGTTCGTCTCGACCGCAACGACCAGATCTTCCAGACCGAAATAGGCAAGTTCAAGGCCATTTCCCGCAAGGTTAAGGAATTGCACGCCAAGGGTCAACCGGTCCTCATCGGTACGGTTTCGATCGAGAAGAACGAGGTTCTTTCGGCCTTTCTCAAAGCCGAAGGCATTCCTCATGAGATCCTGAACGCCAAGAATCACGAAAGGGAAGGCCAGATCATCGCCCAGGCCGGCCAGAGGGGGGCGGTTACGATCGCCACCAATATGGCCGGCCGCGGCGTCGACATCAAGCTGGGCGGCAACCCGAACAGTCCGGAGTCTTACGCCGAGGTCAAAGAAAAAGGCGGTCTCTTCGTTCTGGGTACGGAACGCCATGAAGCCCGCCGGATCGACAATCAGCTCCGCGGCCGCTCCGGTCGTCAGGGCGATCCGGGCGAGACCCAGTTCTTCGTTTCTCTCGAGGACACCTTGATGCGCGTCTTCGCTTCCGATACTTTGAAATCAGTTATGGGCAAGTTGGGCGTGGCGGAGGATGAAGCGATCGAGCACCGTCTCATCTCCCGCTCTCTGGAAACAGCTCAAGAGAAGATCGAAGGTTTCAATTTCGACTCGCGCAAACATGTTTTGGAATTCGACGATATTATCAATCACCAACGAACGGCGGTTTACGGCCGCCGCCGCAAACTTCTTTTGGGAGGACTTGATGAGGTTGAGAAAGAGATCGAATCGATCGTTGGTAGTGAAGCGGGTAGGGGCATGGATTCCGGAGGGACTTTCGGAGGACGCGAAGGCGGCCGAGAAGGAGCCGCGGCGCCAGCAGGCGACGACGGCGTTCCCGGAGGAACCGTGCCCCCACCCGCTTCCTCGGCATCTCATACTCCAGATATTATTCAAAAGAAAATTTCCGAATTCGGCCGTGAAGCTTTTCTATCCGCCGTTCGGATGGTGATTTTGCAGACGATCGACATGTATTGGGTCGAACATCTCGAGGTTATGGATTATACTCGCTCGAGCGTCAATCTCCGGGCTTACGGCCAGCGCGACCCTCTGGTTGAATACAAGAAGGAAGGTTTGCGTCTCTTCAAGGAAATGCAAGGCCTTACGAACGCCCAGATTGTGAAGCTTATTCCCCATATCGTGCCGGTCCGTAATGGGGAGGCCTTGCGGAGCGAACCCACGCCGGAATTGCGGGAAGTTCACGAAAATGCCCAGGTTATCGGTTCCGGCGACGGTTCGGCTAAGTCCGGCGGTGGCACGACCGGTCCAGACGCCGGCGCCGGCAAACCGGAAATCGGCCGCAACGATCCTTGCTACTGCGGCAGC
>Ga0172380_10007418_pt1 | contig 12327 bp, 13 predicted proteins | sample Leawe162metaG_FD_119747 | JGI IMG/M metagenome (GOLD analysis project Ga0172380, IMG submission 119747) | Leachate microbial communities from a municipal landfill in Southern Ontario, Canada - Leachate well 162 metaG | ecosystem: Engineered > Solid waste > Landfill > Unclassified | place...
AGCGTCTTGGCATGCCACGGGCGCGGGATGACCGCGGAGAGGCGGGCGAGAAGGTCGTGCCAGTCGCGCAGCAGGTAGAACATCACCACCGGGGTCAGGAGCAGGTTGGCAATGATGCCGAAGAGGGCGATGCCGCCGATCTTGAGCGACTGGAACAGCTTTTGCGCGATCAGTTGGGTGCTGTCCTGGTTATCCGCCAGGAGTTTCGAGATCGATGCCGGATCGAGCCTGAGTTGGATGCCGAAATGCTCATCGATCCAGGGCATCAGCTGCGCGTTCATCAATCTGAGCGCGTCGGGCAGGCGGGCCGTGAGTTGCTGCGCCTCTTCGTGCAAGAGCGGCAGCAGTATCAGTATCAGTAGCGCCAGAGTGGCAGCGGCGAGCAGCATCACCGCGAGCACGCCGATAAGCCTCGGCATGCCGCACTTCGCCAGCCATTCCACGAGCGGCGCGCAGATGTAGGCCAGGATGCCGGCGAGCAGGAAGGGCGACAGAATGGGGCTGAGGAGAAACAGCAGCCACAATACCGCCAGGCCGAGGATGCTCCAGATCAGGGTTTGCAGGCGGTCGGCGCGTTCTGGGGTCATTTCCGGTAGAATCGAGGTCAAGATTTTGCGCCAGCGTGCAACGTGCGCGGGCGCGAAAAGATGACACTTTAGCCGCCAGCCCGCAGGAACTCAACTTGACATCATCTTCCTCCCCGCATAGTACCCCTCTGACCTACCGGGATGCCGGCGTCGATATCGATGCCGGCGATGCGCTGATAGAACGCATCAAGCCCTTCGCCAAGAAGACCATGCGCCGCGAAGTGCTGGCCGGAATCGGCGGTTTCGGCGCGCTGTTCGAACTCTCGAAGAAGTTTCGCGAACCCGTCCTGGTTTCCGGCACGGACGGCGTCGGCACCAAGCTGAAGCTCGCCTTCCAGTTGAATCGCCATGACACTGTCGGCCAGGATCTGGTGGCCATGAGCGTCAACGACATTCTGGTGCAGGGCGCCGAACCGCTGTTTTTCCTCGACTACTTCGCCTGCGGCAAGCTCGACATCGCCACTGCCGCCAGCGTCATCCAGGGCATCGCCAAGGGTTGCGAACTGGCCGGCTGCGCCCTGATCGGCGGCGAGACGGCGGAGATGCCGAGCATGTATCCGGAAGGGGAATACGATCTCGCCGGCTTCGCCGTCGGTGCGGTGGAAAAGTCGCAAATCATCGACGGCCTCTCCATCGCGCCGGGCGACGTGGTGCTTGGCCTGGCTTCCAGCGGCGCTCATTCCAACGGCTATTCGCTGATCAGGAAGATTCTCGAGCGCGCCCACGTGACGCCGGCCGACCTGGCCGCCGATTTCCACGGCCGCCCGTTTGCCGAAGCCCTCATGGCGCCGACACGCATCTATGTGAAATCGCTGCTGGCCCTGATGCAGGCTTTGCCGGTCAAGGGCATGGCCCACATCACCGGCGGCGGCTTGACAGAGAACGTCCCGCGCGTCCTGCCCGAGGGCGTCACCGCCGCTTTGCAGCGCCGGCTGTGGCCCCTGCCGCCGCTATTCCAGTGGCTGCAGCAGCAGGGCCAGGTGGCCGATGCGGAAATGCATCGTGTCTTCAACTGCGGCATCGGCATGGCGGTCATCGTCGCCGCCGAACACGAAGCGCGCGCCATTGCCCTCCTCGAAGCATTCGGCGAGGGGGTCTATACCATCGGCCGCATCGAAGCACGCAGTCTCGGCCAGGCGCAAACGACGGTTATCTGAGAACCATTCTGCTCACCAACGCCAACGCCCGGGCTGTCGTCTCCGGCTGAAGCGGATCGAGGGTTTCGCTGGCCGCCATTTTTTGAGCCAGGTGATCTGGCGCTTGGCGAACTGGCGCGTGGCGAATATCCCCCGATCCTCCAGCGCGGCGCTCGCTAGCCGCCCTTCCAGCATTTCCCATGCCTGACGGTAGCCGACGCAGCGCATTGCCGGCAAATCCGCGTTGAGGAGGTAGCGGCTGCGCAGAAGTTCGACTTCCTCCACCAGTCCGGCTTTGATCATGGCGGAAAACCGCGCTGCGATGCGGCTGTGCAGGACGGCCCGGTCTCCCGGCAGCAGGGCCAGGCTCAATACGCGGTAGGGCAGCGCGGGCAGCGCCGTCTCGCGCTGCGCGGTGAAGCATTCGGAAAGCGTTTTCCCGGTCAGGCGCAGCACTTCCAGCGCTCGCTGGATACGCTGCGCGTCGTTGGGCGCCAGGCGCGCCGCCGTATCCGGATCCAGGCGCGCTAGTTCGGTGTGGAGTGCCGGCCAGCCAAGGGCGGCGGCTTCCAGGTCAATGGCCGATCGCAAGGCCGGATCGGCCTGCGGCAGATCGGCCAGTCCCTCGATGAGCGCCTTGAAATAAAGCATGGTGCCGCCAACCAGGAGCGGCACACGTCCGGTCGCCGTGATCCTAGCCATCTCTTGCCTGGCGTCGGTGCAGAACTGGGCGGCCGAATAGCGTTCTTCCGGGCTGATCAGATCGATCAGACCATGAGGAAACTTCGCGAGGGTCGCGGCATCCGGCTTGGCAGTGCCGACATTCATGTCGCGGAACACCTGCGCCGAATCGACGCTGACGATGTCGAGCGGTAGCTGTGCGCAGAGTTCCAGTGCCAGATCGGTTTTGCCGCTGGCGGTGGGACCCATGATGAAGATGGCCGGCGGTAGCCGGCCATCTTCATCATGGCTTGCAGGGTACGGCCCACCCCCCGACCCCCGCCCCTTGGGCGGGGGTGACTGATGGACGCCCTGCGGGCGCGAGCTAGTGGATTTCATTGTCCGGCTGCCGGGCACACTTCAATCATCGGCCGCGCAGGAACAGCCGGTCGAGGTCGGCAAGCGATAGCTGGGTCCAGGTCGGCCGGCCGTGGTTGCACTGATCGGCGCGCTCGGTCGCTTCCATGTCGCGCAACAGCGCGTTCATCTCAGGAATGCTTAAGGCGCGCCGGGCGCGAACCGCGCCGTGGCAGGCCATGGTCGCCAGGAGCTCGTTGCCGCGTGCCTCGATCACCTGGCTGACCGGGAAATCCTTAAGATCGGCCAGGAGTGCGCGCACCAGATCGGCAATCGAACCATTCGCGAGCAGTGCCGGAACAGTCCGCACGGTGAGCTCACTCGGTCCGGCCGCGGCGATCTCGAAGCCCAAGCGCGTCAGCGCTTGCCCATGCTCCTCGGCGGTCGCCATTTCCGTTGCGCTTGCTGCGAAGAGCGCCGGAATCAGGAGCGACTGCGTAGGCGGACGGTCATTGGCCAGGGTGTTCTTCAACTTCTCGTAGAGGATGCGTTCATGAGCGGCATGCATGTCCACCAACACCAGGCCGAGGGCATTCTGCGCCAGGATGAAGATGCCGTGGAGTTGCGCCAATGCGAACCCCAATGGGTTTGCATCAGACTCCGTAACTTCTCCCTGGGAGGATGCGTCAGTCGCCGCCTCTCTGTTTGCGACGAAATCGAAATAGGCGGCGACCGCTGGTTCATCGACGGACAGCCTGCGTTGCCCTTGCCAGGGCGAGGAAGTCATAAGCCTCGGCGGCGCGGCATCCTGTGCCAGCGGAGCAGCAAGCACTCTTTGCAGGGCATGGAAGACGAACTGATGGACGCCGCGCGCCTCGCGAAAGCGAACTTCGATCTTGGCCGGGTGGACATTGACGTCGACGGCTGCCGGGTCGAGTTCGAGAAACAGCACGTAGGCCGGGTGACGGCTGCCGTGCAGGATGTCGGCATAGGCCTGGCGAACGGCGTGAGCGAGCAGCTTGTCGCGGACATAGCGGCCATTGACGAAGAAATACTGGGCATCGCGGCCGGCGCGCGAATAGGCGGGCAGGGCGGCGAATCCGGAAAGACGCAGGTCGCCGGCATTGATTTCGGCGACGCGGGTCTGGGCGAAAAACTCCGCGCCGAGCAGTTCGCGGGCACGCTCAGGCAGGTCGGCCGCGGCGAGGCGGTGGCGGACGCTGCCGTTATGGGACAGGCTGAAGGCGACGTCCGGGCGCGCCAGCGCCATGCGCCGCAGCACCTCGTCGCAGTGGGCGAATTCGGTCGCTTCCTGCTTGAGGAATTTGCGCCGCGCCGGTGTGTTGAAATAAAGATCGGCGGCCTCGATCACCGTCCCCCGCCCGAGGGCCGCAGGCGTCACAGACAGATCCTGGGCGTCTATGCGCCAGGCATGGGCCATGTCGGCAGTGCGGCTGGTGAGGGTGAGGCGCGCCACCGAGGCGATCGAGGCCAGCGCCTCGCCGCGGAAGCCGTAGGAAGCGACACGCTCGAGATCCATGAGGCTGAATATTTTGCTGGTGGCATGGCGCGCCAGGGCCAGCGGCAGGTCTTCCCGAGGGATGCCGCTGCCATCGTCGGCGATGCGGATCGAGCGTGCTCCGCCTTCCATGAGTTGCACATCCACCTGGCGGGCGCCGGCATCGAGGCTGTTCTCGAGCAATTCCTTGAGGACCGAGGCGGGGCGCTCCACCACTTCGCCTGCGGCGATCTGGCTGATGAGAAGGTCGGGGAGGGCTTTGATCGATGTCATTGCGGGATTATAGCCGCGCCGCTTCAGGTAGAATGCCCCGCTTTGCCCGCCTGTCGTCATTCCGATGGAATTGCTCGCTCAGTTTTTCGACCTCATTCTCCACCTCGACAAGTACCTCGCCATCCTGGTGCAGCAGTATGGCGGCTGGATCTACGGTGTCCTTTTCGCCATTATTTTCTGCGAGACCGGTCTCGTGATAGCGCCATTCCTGCCGGGCGACTCCCTGTTGTTTGTGGCGGGCGCGCTGGCGGCCAGTGGCGGCATGGATATCACCGTGCTTTGCGCCGTCCTCTTCGCCGCCGCTGTAGCGGGCGACAACACCAACTACTGGATAGGCCACTTCATCGGGCCGCGCGCTTTTCGCTGGGAACAGTCACGCTTTTTCAACAAGGCGGTGCTTCTCAAGACCCATGCTTTCTATGAGACGCACGGCGGCAAGACCCTCATCATAGCCCGCTTCCTGCCGCTGCTGCGGACATTCGCACCCTTCGTGGCAGGCGTCGGGCGCATGACTTATCCCCGTTTCTTCGCCGTTGATCTGCTCGGCGGCGCCCTCTGGATAGGTTCACTGACGTTGGCCGGCTACTACTTCGGCAACCTGCCTGTCATCAAAAACAATTTGTCGCTGATGATTGTAGTCATCATCATTGTTTCGCTTCTCCCGGCGTTCATCGGCTGGTTGCGCCATCGCTTGGCGAAGTCTTGAGGGCGCACAGATTCGCCGGCTTTGCGCTATGATGAACCATGCGTGCACTCATGCCCTTCGTCGTTTTCCTATGGGTGCTGGGCGCGTGTGCTCCCGTTCCGACTTCAGGCCGCTCCGGCGCGAATTTTGATCCTGGCCAACTCGCCAAGACCGATATCGACCGGGTTGCCGATGCCACCCGGCACGAGATCTTCGCCAGTCTGCGGCTGCTCGCCGAGAAGCTCTATCGACGCAATCCGCGCGAATGGAAGAAGGGCGGCGCGGCGAGTGAGAATGCCGCCATGGCGCGGTTGTTCGATCCGATCGTCGCCTGGCACTTCGCCGAATTCGAGGGGCGCTATGGTACCGATGCCCTGCAACTCGCTTTTCGCGACGACTATCGCGGCGACCGGGTGCTGGCGTTGATCGCTGGCCTGGGCGGGATGATGCATATTGCCTTCAACGACAGGACCGAATTCTACGTGATCGACGACATCGATCCGCAGAAGCTGTACAACAGTGCGCGCAACGTCGAGATCGCCGTCTGGCGCCTGTCCCATGCCCACTATGGCGAAGGCGGCTTGTTCCTCGTTTCCAACGAGGCTGCCTTAGTGCAGAATCTGAGTTTCGAGCGCGAGTTCGGCAAGATCATCGGTCATCTCGACCTGCTTTCGAAAATCATAGCCGACAAGACCAACCGCAACATCGTCAAAATGATCCAGAGTCTGGCCACCGCCGTATTCCTGCCCGTGGCGGCATTCCGATGAAAACGCTGGTTATATTGATCTCCGGCCGCGGCAGCAACCTCTTGTCGCTGCTCGACGCGAAGCTGCCGGGGCGCATCGCCGCCGTCATCAGCAACCGTCCCGAGGCCACCGGGCTCGCCTACGCGCACGAACGCGGCATCGCGACGCGGGTGCTCGATCATGGCGCCTACCCCGATCGTGCGGGGTTCGACGCGGCTCTGGGCGACGAGATCGAGCGCCATGGCGGCAGCTCCGGACGCGGTCCCGACCTGGTGCTGCTGGCAGGCTTCATGCGGATTCTCAGCGATGATTTCGTGCGCCGCTTTTCCGGACGCCTGCTCAACATTCATCCTTCTCTGCTGCCAGCTTTTCCTGGCTTGAAAACGCATGCTCAGGCGCTTGCCGCCGGGGTCAGGATCCACGGCTGCACGGTGCATTTCGTCACTCCAGCGCTCGATAGCGGCCCCATCGTTGTCCAGGCGGCAGTGCCGGTACAATCCGCGGACACGGTGGAAAGCCTGGGCGAACGCGTGCTGCTGGAGGAGCATAGAATCTATCCGCAGGCGGCGCGCTGGTTCCTGGAGGGGCGTCTGATCCTGAATCCTGAAGGTCGGGTCGAGCTGCTTGGCGAGGGACCGCCAGGTCCATCCTTGCTTGCCCCGGTATCGGCGTGACGGCGCGCAGGGGGCGATGAAGCTGAAGGGTTTTGCCCTGGCCCTGGCCTTATCTCTGCTGTTGCATCTGGCACTATTCGTGGCGCCTGGCTGGCGACTGCCGGCGGCCGATTTTACTGTGCCACTCGAGGCCCATCTGCTTCACCCCGCGGCCCCCGTGGCTCCCCCGGCCGCACCCGTACGCCGTGCTAGAAACAAGCCCGTTCGACCTCATACTTCCCAGCCGCCCCCGGCGGTGGCACAGCACGTGCCACTGTCCGCGCTGCCAGAAACGAACGCGCCGGCGCGGCCACCGGTGATCGCGCAGCAAGCTGCGTTGCCGCCAACGCCGCCACCAGTTGAACCAGCTGCTCCCGCGCCAGAAACTGCGCCACCGCCAGCACCGCCGCTGCCCCGCCATGGGCGCATCCGCTTCGCGATCATGCGCGGCGATCAAGGATTCGTCGTCGGGCAGGCGGTGCATCTCTGGAAGCACGACGACAAAGCCTATGAAATCAGCAGCGTAACCGAAACCACCGGGCTCGCCGCCTTGTTCCGGCCTGCGCGGGTGACGCAGACGAGCGAAGGAGAGATTACGGCGGAGGGTTTGCAGCCGCATGAATATCGCACGACGCGCAATGACGTGGCGACCGAATCGGCCACCTTCGACTGGCAGGCGCACAAGCTCAGGTACTCGGGGGAGCGCAATGCGCCTATTTCCCCGGGATCACAGGACATGCTCAGCCTCTTCTACCAGCTCGGCCTGCAGGCAGTGGGCGAGCGGACGGAAATCATGCTCGCGACGGGCAAGAAGTACGAGCGATACACCTTCGCCTCTCTGGGCGAAGAGAAGCTGTCGACCCGCTTCGGCGAGCAGCGTGTTCTGCATCTGCGTACGGTCGGAGAAACCGGCAGCGAGGCCACCGAGGTCTGGCTCGGCCTGGATTTGCATGGCCTGCCGCTGAAGGTCCGTTACACCGATCGTCATGGCGAGAGCTTCGAACAGGTCGCCGAGGAAGTCGAGTTCGATGATAATGGGGCCGCAGAAGGCGGAAAACCCCAAGAAATAGGACAATAGGATCTATGACTCAACGCATCACCCCCGGCATGGTGGACAATGCCGCCAAGGCATTGGAGAAGCTGCTGGCATTTACCCAACCTGCCGATGCCGTATTGTCGGAGTTCTTCCGCGAGCACCGCTCGCTGGGTATCCGCGAACGTGGCTTCATTGCCGAGACGGGCTATACCGTGCTGCGCAAGAAGCGCTTTCTGGAAAAGTTGCTGACCCCCGTGGTGACCCCGCGGCGCCTGATATTGGCGGCGCTGGCACGCATCATGGGGCTCTCCCAGCGGCAGTTGGCCGAGGCGGTCACGCCTGACGAAGCCACCTGGCTATTGAGCTTCAGGACCCAGCCGGAACCGGCATTGACTCTCGCCGAGCAGGCCGATCTGCCGGACTGGCTCGTCTTGCGCCTGCTCACCACCCTGTCCGAGGAATCCTTGCTGCAATTGGCGCGCGGCCTCAACCAGGGTGCGCCGCTCGACCTGCGCGTCAATTCCCTGAAGGCCAGCCGCGAGGACGTACTGGCGCGGCTTTCCGGCGAAGGAATCGTGGCCGAGGCATGCCGCTACTCGCCGCTGGGTATCCGCCTCAAGGCCAAGCTGGCGCTGCAACGCCACCCGCTCTATCTCGAAGGGGCCATCGAAGTGCAGGATGAGGGCAGCCAGTTGCTGGGCTTCCTCCTGGCACCCAAGCGCGGCGAGATGGTGGTGGACTTCTGCGCCGGCGCGGGCGGCAAGACCCTGCTGCTCGGCGCCATGATGCGCTCCAGCGGCAGACTCTATGCCTTCGACGTCTCCGACAAGCGCTTGCTCCGCCTCAAGCCGCGCGTGGCGCGTGCCGGCTTGTCCAACGTGCATCCGGTGCGCATTTCCAGCGAGAACGACAGCCACGTGAAAAGGCTCGCCGGCAAGATCGACCGCGTGCTGGTCGATGCTCCCTGCAGCGGATTGGGCACCCTGCGCCGAAACCCCGACTTGAAGTGGCGGCAGACGGCGGACAGCGTCGAGGAGCTGACCAAGAAACAGCGCGACATCCTCGCCGGCGCATCGCGCCTGGTCAAGTCCGGCGGCCGGCTGGTCTATGCGACCTGCAGCATCCTGCCCGAGGAGAATGAAAGGGTGATCGAAACCTTTCTTGCCGCACACCCGGATTTCCGCAGGCTCTCCGCCACGGCCCTGCTGGCGGAACAAGGCATTCTGATCGACTGCGGCGAGGAGATGCATCTCCTGCCGCATGTCCATGGCACCGACGGCTTTTACGCAGTGGTGATGGAACGGACGAATTGAATTACCTCATTGTCTTTGCCGCAGCCTGCCTGCTGGCGTTGCCCGCCCAGGCTCGGCCGGTTCTGCCGGCGCAAGGCACGGTCGAGCTGGCCTTCACGCCCTGGGACGACAGCGAAGGCGCCATCCTGCGGGCGATCCAGGAAGCGCGTCAGGCGATTTACGTCCAGGCTTATCTTTTCACCAGCCGGCCGCTGGCGAAGGCGCTGATTGCGGCGAAGACTCGCGGCGTCGCGGTGGAGGTCCTCTCCGACCGCGAGATGCTGGCCAAGGACGAGGCTCATCGCAGCCAGATTCCCCAGTTCGCCGCGGCCGGCATTCCGGTCTGGATCGAGGTCCACTATGCCGCGGCGCATAACAAGATCATCTTGATCGACCCGGAAGAGGAAACGTCGGCCGTCGTCACCGGCAGCTATAATTTCACCTTCTCGGCGCAGGCGCGCAATGCCGAAAACCTGCTGATTCTGCGAAACAATCCGGGGCTTGCCCGCGCCTATCTCGATAACTGGCGGCGGCATCGGAGCGAAGCGCTACCCTATCCGCAAGGTCTCTCCGAATAGCTCCTGAGGCACAATCCATGGCGAACGATATTTCGATTTTGCTCCTCGATTTCTGGCAGGACTTGCGCCAGCCCGACATGCTCTGGCAGATCGGGGCTCTGCTGCTGTGCTTGGCACTCGCCTTATTCGCCAATCACCTGGTCGGTGGCCGCGTGGCGGCTACTGGGCGCGCCTGGCGCATCGGTCAGGGCGGACTGAAACGGATGACTTTCCCTGTGGTGGCGCTGCTGCTGGTCCTGGCGGCTGAGACCTTGCTGCGGCGCTGGTTTCACACCCACCTGCTGGCGCTGGCGGTGCCGCTCCTGGCCTCTCTCGCGGTGATCCGTGCCGTGTTCTACGTGCTGCGCTACACCTTTGGCACCTCCGCCTGGCTGGCTTCTTTCGAGCGAATATTCGCGCTCCTGGTATGGGGTGTTGTGGTTTTGCATATCACCGGACTTCTGCCGGATCTCATCGACATGATGGAGAGCGTCAATTTCGCCGTCGGCCTGCAGAAACTCAACCTCTGGATAGTCTTGCAGGGCGTGGTGACGGTGCTCGCCACACTGTTCCTGGCACTCTGGGCGGCCGGGATGGTGGAGGCTCGGCTAGCCGGCATCGAAGGCCTGGATGGCAATTTGCGCGTGGTGTTTTCCCGGCTCTCCAAAGTATTCCTGATATTGCTGGCGGTGATGGTCGGCCTGCCCCTGGTCGGCATCGATCTCACCACGCTCTCGGTGTTCGGCGGGGCGCTCGGCGTGGGCATAGGCTTCGGCCTGCAGAAGATTGCCAGCAATTATGTCTCCGGCTTCATCATCCTGCTCGACCATTCCATCAGCATCGGCAGCCTCATCACCGTCGGCAACGATCGCGGCCTGGTGACCAAGATTACCACCCGCTATACCGTGGTCAGGAGTCTCACCGGGGTCGAGGTGATCGTTCCCAATGAATTGCTGGTGAATTCGGTGGTGCTCAATGAATCCTACACCGACCCCAACATGCGCTTCTCGCTGCCGGTACAAATCGCCTATGACAGCGACCTCGATCAAGCCATGACCATCATGGTCGCAGCGGCCAAGGCGCAGCCGCGTGTTCTCGTCGAGCCGCCGCCGGCGGCCTATTTGGCGGCCTTCGCCGACTCCGGCATCAACCTCGAACTCGGATTCTGGATCGCCGATCCGCAGGAAGGCACGATGCAACTGCGTTCGGACATCAACCTCGCGATCTGGCAGGCGTTTCAGGCCACCGGCATCCAAATTCCTTTCCCGCAACGCGAAGTGCGCTTGCTCGGAACGCCGGCCTGATCGCTGCCGAGCGCTCTCTGACCTGCAGAATGCAAAAAACCCGGCCGGGGTAAGCGGGCGGGTTTTTTGCGGTTGCCGTAGCCGACTTTTACTTCAGCTTGGTTTCCTTGTAGGCCACATGCTTGCGAACCTTGGGATCGTATTTGATCATCTCCAGTTTCTCAGGCGTGGTGCGCTTGTTTTTGGTGGTCGTGTAGAAATGGCCGGTTCCGGCCGTGGATTCAAGCTTGATCTTTTCGCGGGCGCCTTTGGCCATGATGCTCTCCGTTCAGGTTGCGGCGGGTGTCAGAACGACTCGCCGCGGCTGCGCAGCTCGGCGAGAATGACATCGATGCCTTTTTTGTCTATGGTACGCAGGCCGGCGTTGGATACGCGCAGCCGCACCCAGCGGTTTTCGGATTCGACGAAGAATCGGCGGTTCTGCAGGTTAGGCAGGAAGCGACGCTTGGTCTTGTTGTTGGCATGGGAAACGTGGTTTCCGACCATCGGGGCCTTGCCCGTAACTTGGCAAACGCGAGACATGTGGGTTGCTCCAGAAATCGATTCAACAAAGCCGAGCATTGTACCAGAGGCCGGGTAAAAACTTCAAGTCCGTATTTCAACCCTGCGTCGACAGCCGTTTCAGAGCAGCCCGCGCTCGGCAAAGGACATGGGCGGCGCATTGCCGGCGACGATGAAGTGATCGAGCACTTTTACATCGACCAGTGCCAGTGCTTGTTTCAGCGATACGGTTAGGGCCTCGTCGGGGCGAGAAGGTTCGGCGACTCCGGAGGGATGATTGTGAGCGAAAATGACCGCGGCGGCATTTTTTGACAAGGCTTGCTTGACCACTTCGCGCGGGTAGACGCTGGTTTGGGTCAGGGTGCCGCGGAACAGTTCCTCGTGAGCGATCAGCCGGTTCTGTGCGTCCAGCCAGAGCGCCATGAAGGTTTCGTACGGCAGATGCGCGATCTTCAGGCGCAGCCAGTCTCGCACTGCGGCGGGTGCTGCGAAGAGGTCGCGGGCCAGCAGTTCCTCAAGGAGACCCCGTTTCGCCATTTCCAGCACCGCCTGCAATTGCGCAACCTTGGCTTGGCCCATGCCGGGGATGGCTGAGAATTCCCTGAGCTCGGCATGGAATAGGCGTTGCAAGGAGCCGAAATGGAGGCAGAGTTGGCGGGCCAGATCGACGGCGCTTTTGCCCTTGACTCCGACGCGCAGAAAGATGGCCAACAATTCCGCATCGGAAAGGGCTGCGGCACCCTGCCTCAGCAGTCGCTCGCGTGGGCGTTCCTGTTCGGGCCAATCGCTGATTGCCATGGGGTAGAATGATCCATCATAACGTTGGCGGATATTCTACTGTCATGGCGGAGCTTTCAGGTAAACGCATCGTGCTGGGGATCAGCGGCGGCGTGGCGGCCTACAAGGCGGCAGAGCTGGTGCGCTTGCTCGTCAAGGCCGATGCCGTCGTCGATGTGGTGCTGACCGCGGCCGGCGCCAACTTCGTCGGCCCGGCGACCTTCCAGGCGCTCACCGGCCGGCC
>Ga0172380_10007420_pt1 | contig 12326 bp, 10 predicted proteins | sample Leawe162metaG_FD_119747 | JGI IMG/M metagenome (GOLD analysis project Ga0172380, IMG submission 119747) | Leachate microbial communities from a municipal landfill in Southern Ontario, Canada - Leachate well 162 metaG | ecosystem: Engineered > Solid waste > Landfill > Unclassified | place...
ACTATTTGTATTATCCAGTCTACTATTAATTTCGTTTATTGCCAGCGCTAATTTGTCTGAATCTATATTATCAATCAATATTCCATTTTTCTGATTTATTATTGATTCCATATAGCCGCCCTCATTCGGAGCTATGACAGGTTTACCGGATGCAAGCGCCTCAACTGCGGTCATTCCAAAATCTTCCATCATAGATGTTGTAATAAACCCCTTGCATTCGCTGTATAAATCTATTAATTCTTTTTGATTTACCCAGTTGAGCACTGTGACATTTTTTGTTTTCAACTTATCCAGCTCTTTTTTGTACTCCACAAACTGTACCGCATTTTTTTCGTATGAACCGACTATTATTAACCTTTCGTTCGGTAATTTTTTAAAAGCTTCAAGTTGTATTTCAACTCTCTTGTTTCTAAATAGTCTATTAACCGATAACCAATAACCTTTTGAATCATTATTTTTGTATTGGGTGGTATCAATAGGAGGGTATACCACAACACTATTCCTATTATAATATTTTTTTATCCTATCCTTCGTGCTTGAGGAGTTGCATATGATGGTATCGATGCTTTTTGAATATCTTAATGTTAATTTTCGGTTAATATAGACCCATAGCTCATATAGGGGACGTTTCCAGGATGGTACGACAGTCCTCTTTATCCAGTCTTTTAATCCCCACAGTTCATGGAGTGGTGAGTGTGCGTACCAAAGGTTTGGTGTATTGTTTACTCCTCCTGACATTGCCCAGTCGCCAGACATGATATAAAAATCGTATTTCTTACCCAGGTTTAATCTTCTAAATCTCCACAATGCAAACTGTTGTCGGAACGGTGCCTGGAGTGGTATTTTACCAATTGAGAATATTCGATGAATGATATCACCAAATCCCATTTTTATTATATGCTCGGTGTTTATGTTTGTCGTATAAATATCAGCATTAAGTTCTCTTGCTAATGTAAGCGTTACTATCTCAGCCCCGCCGATATTATCCATAAAATTGTGGAATACAGCCATTTTCATATTATTTCTCTTTTATTCCTAATATACTAAACATAAATGCGGAAAAAAAAGTCTGTACCCCTAATACAATTGTAGTTAGTGCGATTATTGAATTCTTTATTTCGTTCAAAGGACCAAAACCGGAATCAATCCAGCTTATGAAAATAGAACTATAAATAACTATGCCGGTAATAATTGCACAGAGCCCCACAAACCCAGCCTTCTCAATAGTGATGTGTTTGAAAAGTTTTATTATTGTTTTGTTGTTGTCTCCAAGATGTGTTACTGCATACACTTTTGCAAAACCTGCGAAGAATATTATTTGGTACCCGGCAAGTATTAGTAGGGAAGAGAGAAACATCGGATGTATATACAATTGTATTTCAAACATTCTTATCTCAAAAAAATACAGAACAAACATAGATAGGGTTCCAAGTAAAAACAATAAAAAGCCAGGTATCATAAACAAAAAGAGTGGGGAATAGAGTAGTAAGAATCTCAGATGCCTCCATCCGTCAGAAAATGTCCTTAATTTAGAATCGCCAAGTCTCGGGCTGTATGAAATGGGGAGTTCTGCAATCTTTAAGTTCTGTCTCGCTGCTTTGATTATCATCTCTGAAGCAAACTCCATTCCTGCAGTATAAAGAACAATCTTTGAAAGTGCACTTCTTTTAATCATTCTTTGCCCACAATGAATATCCTTTATTTTTATTTTAAATAACATTCTCGTTACAAAAGATAATACTGGATTACCTATTCTGTGAAGCAGCGACATTGAGTCTTTGGGTATACTTGTTGCAAATCTATTCCCAATGACCATGTCGTAACCTTTGTTTATTTCGTCTAAAAACCTAGGTATGTCTCTAAAATCGTATGTCCCATCAGAATCCGCCATAAATATATATTCTCCTCTTGCACACTCGAATCCCTTTAGGTAGGCACTACCGTAACCGTCAATGGGTTGGTCTACAACCAAAAGCTCGGGCAACGATAATTGGTTTTGGGTAAGTATTTTCCGCGACCTATCAGTTGAATTATTGTCTACAACTATTATCTCTACATTTAGTCTACAATTCCTAATTGTTTCTTTGATTTGATCTAAACATTTTTGTAACCCGAATTCTTCGTTTTTACAGGGGAGTATTATGCTTATCGTGTCTGGTATGTTTTTGTTCATATTTTATATATTGTTATTTTAGCCTACGCGGTGATATAATACAAAGAAATATATGTACCTGACTTTATTAGGGTTAATCATATTTGCGCTTCCATTTTTTATTATCAGACACTTTAAATCTAGTTCTGAAGGGTTCTTGTATTTATCAACTGTAGTAGCAATCTTTCACCTGTTACTTGCTTTGATTAGTCAGGGTTTCCACATGTTTTCTTACGGTGTGGTTGTATCAGCAAGTATCGTATTTGATTTTGTTTTGTTGTTTATTGTGGTAAAAAGAAATTCCTGGCATAAGTTAAATATTAAATTTAGTTTTCCAACACTTGTTTCGTTCGCTGTAATTATTTTTTTGCTTGTTTCTGTTCACTACAATTATACTGGGTATGTTCAAACAGGTGTTCCAAATAGCTCGGTTCAATACGTACACAATAGCTCGTACACATATCCATTGTATTCGGATGAATGGTCTGCTGTGTCACTAATAAAATACAGCATAGAAACGCATTCGTTACCACTCTCTGCTTCTCTAATCCACAACAAACCGTTCATTAATTTTTTGGCAGCTTTTCATTCTCTGGTTTCAGAAGTGGTGTTGGTTCTGAAACTGAATCCACTTACGCAGTATGTGTGGCTTGCAATTGCAAATGGGTTGGCTACGTGCATACTTGTCTTTCTTATACTTAGAAAATACAGGATTGGTTTGTGTGCGTCATTGGTGACAATTTTGACTATCCCATTTATCACCACAAGCGGGAATCTTGCAAGCATTCTGTATCTTACTCCCTACGCACTCTCATTTAATTTTCTTTTGATGTGCTTTTTAGGGATACTAAACAATAGTAGTTTTGTATTCTTTGTGAATATGATAATTGCACTTGTGATCTACCCACCGATGATTGTTTTTGTTGCGCCGATATTATTTCTAAAAAAGTCTCGAGAATTATTCGCAATATTAAAGCTTTCGAGAATAATTCTCGTTGGCTTGATGTTTGTTATTGGAGCCGCAGTGGTTTTCCTTGGTATAGAAAATATTCAATTAAGTCAATTGGTGGAGAGGTTCGTGTCGCTACTTGTTAGAGGAGGTGAGGATGGAGGTGCTGTATCGTTTTGGGTGTGGTATGTTATACCAATTTTCTTTTTGCCTTTTGTGGGGATTGGTTTGTTTCTGGTATTGAGAAGAGGTCTTGGCCTTTTGCTATATCCAACTATGGTAGGTGTCATTTTTTGGTCGTTCTATTTCTTATACCCAAAAGTGATTCTTATAGAAAAGACAAGGATTGTATCGATAACCTCAATTCTACTCGTTATGACAGGTGCATTCGGGGTCGATTATGTAATGAGGTTTTTATGCCGGAAACACCCGTTTGTGAATACTTTAAAAATTAAGAGGTTTGCTAGGATAGTTATTCCCCTTTGCTTCATGCTCTTGGCTACCTTTTATTCTAAGATAAATCTTTGGCATAAGTTGGTGTTGGTGATTGATGATACTAAGAGCTACACCCCAGCTCCACCTGTCACCAGGTATCTGTCAGAAGGGGATTTGAAGGTATTTAGTAACATAAACAAAAAGGTCTTCATTGCACCTCGGTGGAAAGGTCTTGTTATTGGTGTTGCGACGAATAATTATCCCCTCGAGTCAAAATCCTCTACGATCACAAATAAAATTTTACTATATCGTGATTTCGCTAATGCGGAATGTTCTCAAAAGGAGAGTTATATTAAAAAATATAAAATTGACTATGTATATTCAGGGAAATCTTCGTGTCAAAGTTTCAAAGAGGTTGGGCAGACCGACGACAATCTATTTTTGTATTTTGTTGAATAAGAGCTATAATAATAAACATAATGCCTACTACAAATAAATTTGCACCAAAACTGTTGGGTATACATATCTTTTTATTTACCACGTTCATACTTGCTGTATGTTCTTTCTATTCAGCGACAGTGTATTCTGGTGAAGATGGTACTGAATCATCAGCAAACTGTTATGACGCTTCGGACAATGATTCTGATGGATGGGTGGACTTCCAAGATTTAGATTGTCTATATTCTCCATCTGCTATCGATCTACGGTCTGCTAGCGACTCTGGGGTACGGGACGGTATTACAAATATTGCAACACCAATCTTTGATGTTGTTTGCTCTGATAATATGCAGGTTAATTTATATAGCAGTAGCGTTTTAATTGGTGGTATCGGTATATGTTCTGGCGGTAGTGTAGCTATTAATGTATACGACGGAGTGCTTAGTGACGGCACTTATTCAATAACTGCAAGACAGTTTGGTGTGGCCGAAAATATTACAGTAGAGTCCTCCGATTCTCCGGTTTACACACTCACTATAGATACTGTGGCATCCGAGTATTCGTCCGCAAGACCACTCGAAGATGTTGCAATAAACAATGTGACGAATTCCTCTGACATATCTTATTCTATTCAAGAAAATGTAAATTCAGGAAGTCTTGTTATTACAAGAGTGTCTGGAGCTGTGGACAATAATGTGCACATTTGTTATTTCAAAGGCACGGCACTAGAGGCTGGTGTACACACTTTGAATCTTTCAGATACTGTCAATGGGTGTACCTCAGATGTATCTTCTCTTGTGGACGGTGCGGTCTATGATTTTCTATTTAATACCTTATATGATCTTGCGGGTAATGGTGGGCAATCAGTTACACATCACAATATAACATATGACATATCAGCACCCGTGACTTCCGGAGCCCCAGATTTGTCCCCTTCTAGTGATTCAGGGTCTTCGTCTACTGATAATATTACTACCGAATCTGTACTCACATTCACAGGTGCTTGTGTTGATGGTGATGAAATTAATTTATATAGTGATGGTTCTATAACCGGTAATCCAGTGACATGCGCTTCCAGTGCTTTCAGTATTACAAGCGGAGGTTTAACAGAAGGTATACACTCGATTACCTTTAAAGAAACAGATCTGGCAGGGAATGTGTCAACTGCCTCAAGTGCCTTGACTATTACTATCGATACTACCGCCCCATCAACATCAGGTGCTCCAGATATGACATCTGGCACAGACGCAGGGTCATCAGATTCGGACAATATTACATCAAATACAACACCAATATTTACAGGCATATGTGCTGATGGAAACACGGTTCAGATTTTTGACAATGGGTCATCATCAGGGAGTTCTAGTGTTTGCACGGCGTCTGCTTTTTCTTTAGCACCTGGCACACTGGCATCAGGAGTGCATCTTATTACATTTAAAGAAACAGACCCGGCGGGTAATGTGTCAGCCTCCTCAAGTGCACTATCTGTAACTGTTGACACTTCTGCACCTGTTGTCTCTGACACGCCCATAGAGGATGGGACAGATACCACACCAAGTTATATGTTTAATACTGATGAGGTGGGGGAGATAACATACGGTGGTTCATGCTCATCTTTGACTACGGTGGCAACATTAGGTTCTAATACGGTGATATTTGAAGAGCTCGCAGTTGGAACATATACTGATTGTACTATTATGATCACTGATGCAGCTTCTAACGAGAGCAATGTCCTTAATCTTGCCGGCTTTACTATTTCGGAGGTAGCTGATGAACCGGCCCCAGAGGCTGTGGTCGCCCCTGTTCATAGGGTTATTAGTGGATCGTCTCCGTCTCGACCAATAAACACAACAATGTTGTTGGTGCCTAATGCTCCAAAAATTCTTACATGCAAACAAGGTGATTTATATAACTCAAGCAATGGTTTACTGTGTGCCGATACAACAGAATTGCCAATAGGGTGTTTTGAAAACTACCTCTTCAGTACACTAACAGGGAAGCCTTGTCTACCTAGTACAGTCGACACAAAAAATATTTTCGAACCTACACTAACTCCGAGTGCCCCCGCGGTTATTAATGTCCCGAAAAAATTTAAGTTCACAAAAGACTTGGTGCCCTACACTCTATTTAGTGATGATGCCAAGGAGCTTCAGATTTTCCTCAACAGTCATGGTTTTTTCGTCGCATCATCAGGGGCTGGGTCACCAGGCAATGAAAATAGATATTTTGGACCAGCAACACAAAAGGCTCTTGCCAGATTCCAAGCGTCAGCTGGGATAGTTCCCTCGGTTGGATATTTTGGCCCAAAGACTAGGTCTTATATCAATAATTTGTAAACAAAAGCACCCACAGATAGGGTGTTTTTGTTTGTGTTATAATTTGAGTAATTACTAATTTAGATTACATATATGATTTATATAGGTGCCGCAGTTGTATTGATTTTACTAGCATTATCACTCCGAGTTGTTAAGGAGTATGACAGAGGAGTTATTTTTTTCTTGGGTAAATGCACCGGGGTTAGAGGGCCAGGATTGATTATTTTGATACCTATACTTGAGCAGATGACCAAAGTGTCTCTGCGGACAATCACCATGAATATACCGTCTCAAAAAATAATTACGAAAGATAATGTGTCTATAGATATCTCGGCTGTTGCATATTACAAAATAGTAGATTCAGAAAAATCAGTTATTGCAATTGAAGATGTGTACAGTGCGGTCAACCAGATTAGTCAGACAACAGTGCGAAATGTCACTGGACAGTTCAAATTAGATGAAATTCTCTCTCAGACTACAGATATAAATCTTAAGATAAGAAATGTTATCGATTCTCATACAGAGCCGTGGGGCGTACAAGTTAACGCTGTTGAAATCAAAGACATTGCGCTTCCAGAAAATATGCAACGAGCAATGGCAAAAGAGGCAGAAGCAGAACGAGAAAGACGGGCAAAGATTGTGGCAGCAGAAGGAGAATTTCAAGCTGCGGTTAAACTCGGTGAAGCTGCCGATATTATTTCACAGCACCCTGTCGCACTACAGCTTCGAACATTACAAACAATGTCAGAGATTAGTATCGAAAAGAATTCAACAATTATTTTCCCTGCACAGTTTATGACAACTGTTGCGGAGGCAGTGAAGATGATAAAAGGAGATAATCAATAATGACAGAAGGTCAAAACAAAATAACATACGTACTATTTGGAGCGACGGGAAACCTGGCACAGATTAAAATCATGCCAGCTTTGTGTATCTTGTTTCAGAAAAAAATAGTTGATTCTGATTTAGAAATTATTGCTTTCGGTAGGAGAGATTGGGGTGATAATGAATATCGAGAATTTATAAAACCCTCGCTGTCAAAATTTGACAGCGGGGTTGTTGAAGGTTTTTTACAAAGGGTTTACTTTGTAAGGGGCTCCTTTGAGGAGCAAGAATCGTTCGAAAATCTTAAGTCAAAAATAGGGAATACGAAAGCTTACTTTCATCTTTCTGTACGGCCTGAGGATTACCCCTGTATCATTAAAAACCTAGGCCAGTCTGGGTTAAATGGTAAAATAATTGTCGAAAAGCCGTTTGGCAAAAGTTTTGAGACGGCTGAATCATTGGAGAATCTTATTGAGAATTATTTTGAAGAAACTGATATTTTGAGGGTTGATCATTATTTAGGTAAAATTGGACTCGGGGAAATTATAAATAAAAGAAAAACCGATCAGGAGTTTGAATTAAAATTAAATAATGAACATGTTTCAAGAATTGTATGTCGACTTCGAGAGGTGATTGATATTCAAGGTCGTGGAGAATTCTATGACAAGGTGGGAGCATTCATTGATGTGGGGCAAAATCATTCATTTGAAATTATTGCGACACTTCTTTTGAATCTGGACCAAGACCAAAACATGGCTCGAACTGAGGTGATAGAATCTCTCGAGTTTATGCCACGAAGCCTCATTCGGGCTCAATATGAAGGATATAAAGACGAGAAAGGGGTTTCTCCAGATTCAACTACTGAAACATATTTTAGACTTGCACTCCAAAGTAATCTTCCACAATTTACTGGTATTGAGATAATAATTGAAGCTGGTAAAGCGCTAGAAATAGGTGAAAGAAGGGAGGAGTTGGAAATAAATTATAATAGTGGAGAAAAATTTATATTTAATATTGATATACCAAAACATTATAATGCCTATGAAACAGTGATTGAATCTGCATTAACAGGTAATACGAGTGTATTTGTTGGTAAAGCTGAAATATTGGCTCTTTGGCGCTTGGCGGATGAAATTCGGGATAATATGAACAATACACCTCTTGTGCTTTATAAAATGGGAGTGGGACCAGAATTTACAAACTAAGAATAAAAAATATGAAACCAGCTGTAACAATTTTTGGATTAGGAAAGATGGGTGCGCAGATAGCAAGAAGACTTCATAAAAATAAGTTTAAAGTCATAACGTGGAATCGAGGTGAAGACAAAATAAAAGAAATCAAAAAAAACAAAATTTTTGGTACAACGAGTCTCGAGGAGGTGATGGTTAAATCCAGAGCAGAAAAGAGTATTTATTGGATTATGATTCCACACGACACGGTAGATGAATTTATCTTTGGTGAAAGTGGAATTGGTAAATATCTAAAGAAGGGGGACATTGTTATTGATGGTGGAAATTCCTTTTATAAAGAAACTATAGCGAGAAGTGATAAACTTTTAAAAAAGGGTATTTACTATTTTGATTCAGGAACATCGGGCGGGGTATGGGGAGAGAAGAACGGGTTTGCGCTAATGGTAGGTGGACCAAAGCAAAAATGGAATATGGTGGAGCCGATATTTAAAACCCTTTCGTCTGGAGATAATTATGCATATTTGGGCAAATCAGGTTCAGGACACTTTACCAAAATGGTGCACAATGGAATTGAATATGGAATGATGGAAGCGATTGGAGAGGGGTATGCAGTACTTGATGCAAGCCCCTTTAAACTCAATTTAAAAGATGTAACACGAGTGTATCAAACAGGTTCGGTAGTTCGAAGTTGGTTAATTGATCTCTGTCGAAATATTTTTGAAACAGAAAATATCAAAAAAACAAACGGATTCATTAATGCAACAGGAGAGGGGGAATGGACAGTTAAGACTGCCAAGGAATTCGGTGTAGATGTTCGAGTGATTGAGGATTCGTTAAAGGTAAGAAATGAATCAAAAGATCCTAAAAATCATAACAAGTTTTCAAACAAAATTGTATCGCTACTTCGAAAGCAATTCGGGGGACACGCCGTCACTAAGGTGACGAAGTAATCAAGTTTCAAGTAAACAAGTAACAAAATGCAATACATAAAATCAGAAGATTATAAAAAGGGTTCAGCGGATTTAGCTTCTGCAATTATTACTGAGTTAAATCAGGGCAAAAAAGTCCTTTGGTTTCTAACTGGGGGGTCAAGTATCCCTTCATGTGTAGAGGTGCTTAAGATTCTTAAAAATTCAAATGCGGATCTTAAAAAAATAACTGTCACTTTGACTGATGAGCGATATGGAGAGGTGGGTCATGGAGACTCGAGTTGGAAAAAGCTTACTGATGCAGGATTTGATTTTGCGGCCTTGAATACTATTCCAGTTTTGACAGGTAAAAACTTTGAAGAAACTACAACTGATTTTGAAAGCAGTCTTTCGAACGCTTTTTCTGCAAACGATGTAATAATTTCTCAATTCGGAATTGGTTCAGACCTTCACATCGCAGGTATTTTACCTTTAAGTGTTGCGACAGAGGAGTCAAATCTCGTATCTGCATACACGAGTGAGCCATTTAAAAGAATTACATTATCGCTTGTAACAATTCGAAAAATTAATAAAGCTTTTGTATTTATTTTTGGAGAATCAAAAAGGAATGTAATATCAGAGTTAAAAGAAAGTCAGGCACCAATAAAAGAAAAACCTGCAAATATTTTGAAGGAAATTTATGAAGTGTTTGTTTATTCAGACCAAATCTAATATGGATAAAAATATCACAACATTTATATTTGACTGCTTCAAGGTATTTTTCTCACCCCCGCTTTCAGACTGGTATGAAAGGAATATTACGAAAACTGGTCATATCGATCCTAATTATGTAAATATAATTAGAGATTTTGATTTAGGTAATTTGTCTGAAGATGGTCTTTTTGATTATCTCTTAAATCATGATTGGATTAAAACCACTAAGCAGGAGCTTAGAGATGAAATTGTTTCGCTGTGTGTTCTTGATATGAAACTTGTCGAAGTGGTGAATCAAATAAGATCAAAAGGATATAAAGTTGCTCTTCTTTCAAATGCTGGGCATGAATTATTTGAACGTGAGATTTATAGATTATATCCATATTTTAAAGATCTCTTTGATAAGATAGTTATTTCTTCTGAAATTAAAATGGTCAAACCAGATCCTGAAATTTATCTTTATACTCTTGATTTCATCGATTCAAAACCCGAGGAATGTTTTTTTGTGGATGATAATAATGAAAATGTGACAGCAGCAGAAAATTTAGGTATCAAAAGTTTTGTATATACAGATGTTCAGAGTTTCGTGGAATATCTCGAAACAAATAAATTTTTATAAACTATTTTGATATAGAATTCCCTGCAACAAACCCAGTCGTCCAACAGAGCTGGAGCGAGTATCCTCCAGATGGTCTATCGATGTCTAGTATGTCCCCAACGAGATAAATATTTGGGTAAAGTTTTGATTGCATTGTCTTTGTATCCACTTCTTTCAAATCCACTCCACCTGAAGTGATGATTGCTTTGTCAGTCCCTAGAAGTTCTTGAACTTCGAGCTTCATGTTCTTTATGGTTTCGATGAGTTTCATTCGTTCTTCCTTAGTAATACTGTTACACTTTTTGTCTGCAACAATCCCTGACTTTTCGAGAACAATCGGAGTGAGAGCACTTACAAATAATTCATCAAGGGAATTTTTGATTTTCTTGTTGTGTTCTCGAGTGAATATTTCCTGGAGTTTTTTATTGAGCATTCCATGATCAAGAGTGGGGAGAAGGTCGATTAGAATAAAAACATCCCCATATGAAAGGAGTTCGCCAATACTTTTGCTCATATTGAGAATTGTCGGTCCTGTAACTCCAAAGTGGGTGAAGAGGATTTTACCTTTTGACACTTTTTGTTTTTTGTCGAACTGGACTGTAGTGATCTTTACTTCAGGGAGAGTAATACCTTGAAGCAATTTAAACCAATTATTTACCGCATTCTCTTTAATGGCGATTGGTACAAGTGATGCTGATGGTTCTGTGACCTTGTGCCCAATATCACGCAACCATTTAAACCCATCACCAGTTGAGCCTGTTTCAGGGCGGGATTTGCCACCTGTCGCGAGGATAAAGTGTTTTGCATAAATTATATTATCTCCTCGCATTTTGACTCCAGTTATTATCTCATTCTCTTTTATAAATCCTTTCACTTCAGAATCATAAAGTATTTCGACTTTAGTATTTTTTAATTCGTTGACTAGCGTATACCATACTGACTCTGCGGTGTTGCTTTGGGGGAAGACTCTTTGGTATGCCTCTGTCTTTGTGAGCATTCCTCGTAAGTGGAAAAAGTCGAGTGTATCTTTGACAGCAAACTGTGAGAAAGGGGAATAGAGATAGTTTTCAGCACTTTTATATTTTGCGAGAATTTTTTTGTTGTCGTATTCTTCGTTTGTGACGTTGCATCTACCTCCACCTGTGATGAGGAGCTTTTCACCGAGACGACTATTTTTTTCAAGAAGAAGAACTTCAAGACCTCTTTTTTTGGATTGTATAGCTGCCATCATTCCAGCGGGTCCTCCGCCGATGACGACAACGTCCCATATTTTTGATTTAGTTTTGTTTTCTTCTCGAGTCATCATTTAAATTATACTTTGATTTTTGTTATAAAAAACTTCGCCGCACCCAACATGGCTGTTCAGGTGCGGGCGAGAGGGTTGAGGTTGTTACTTGCCTGATTAGGGTTTTTTGGTAGTGATGGTCCATTTGAGGGTGCAGACGGTATCATCAGAGCCCGTCTGGGTCACGAATGGAGTACTTTGAACCACCAGTGCATATACCAATGGACGAAGCGCGTCATCATCCAAGAGGGTATCTTCTAGACAAATGGCTTGCGGGGTTTCTTGACTGTAGGTACCAGCCACAATCTGTCCGGTTGATTCGAGCATGATTAGGACCACTTCCGGCCCCTTTTCTGTTGGATCGTTGGAACCTGCAGAAATGGCATCAATAAGTTCCGGAATAGTTCTAACGGTGTGTTGTGTTTTCATGGGAGGGAATGGTATTTGAGCACAGTAATTTAGCTGTGTTTTTCAAAACATATCAGTATTCTGAAAGACACAGCCAACAACCTTTCAA
>Ga0172380_10007421_pt1 | contig 12325 bp, 1 predicted proteins | sample Leawe162metaG_FD_119747 | JGI IMG/M metagenome (GOLD analysis project Ga0172380, IMG submission 119747) | Leachate microbial communities from a municipal landfill in Southern Ontario, Canada - Leachate well 162 metaG | ecosystem: Engineered > Solid waste > Landfill > Unclassified | place...
CGACCAGATCAGGGCCGACATGCAGAAGGTCGCAGAGGCTACTATTGCCAAGGCCAGAATGGCAGAACTGCCCATCCCTGCCAGCGACATGAGCAGCGGCGCCGGCATCCCGAAGCGAGACCAGGGCAAGCAAGAGACCGACGCTGGCGACTTCGTGTCGGAGCTTCAGTACACCCCCCAGCAGATGAAGGAGAGGCGCAAGCTCGAAGAGGATATGGCGACAGTGATGGGTCGAGACTACCTAACCCCGTCGCAGAAATCCAACGCCCTGGCCCAGATCAACGCCAAGATGGACAGCATTCAGCCTATTAAGCGGCTCAGGAAGAAGTCAAAGCTGGGCGGATACGAGGAGGGTGACGAGAAGTCAATGGGCGGGTTCTACTACCAGTTGCAGCGGGAGCCGAGAACAGGCCAGTTGGCCTGGAAGAAGATCGGAGAGGACCGCAGCCAGCTTACGCACGGAGACCGCTCGAAATTCTGGGACATGGCGCTGAAGTCCGCGACTGTCATTGACAAGGACGGAATTTCGAGCATTGACATGAACAAGGCCCGAGATTACTACCGTGAGTTCTCTTCCGCTGGCGGCCAGGAATCACCAAATACTCTGCTTGAGCCCACGGACTCGGGAACCAGGGGCCCGGGCCTGTGGGATCCCCGGGTTATTCCGAGGGGCGGTCCAGCTCCGGCGCCGGACCAGTGGGATGTCCCTCAGCCCCTTCCTCCTGATCGCAAACAATGGCGGAACCGCCAGGTCTACATCAACAGCAAGGGGGCTAGCGGGCGATGGAACGGTAAAGGATTCGAGGTCGTGAAATGACGAAGACCATTTCGGTAGATGAGTTCCTTGGCACCGAGCCGGCCCCGGAAGTGGTGTCTCCGGACGAGTTCATGGGCCTGTCGCCGCAGGGGCAGGGCGGGGCGGAACCCGTGCAGGCTGACGGAGGGAAGTCGTGGCTCGACCATTTGCTGAGTAGAGGGAGCCCCGAGCAGGCCCTCAATCAGTCGGCCAGGTCGCTGGTTGAAGCCAATGCCGGCCAATCTTCCGACCCCAGGGGCAGGATGGGGTTCATCGATGACGTTCAGAAGGACCCAAACACGTCCGCCATGGACGTTCTCCCAGGCGCCGGGTACGCCCTTCGGAACATCGAGGATCTGGACCTGAAAGACGCCTTCGATCACGTCAGGCGAGTTCAGACCCTTGAATCGCAGGGCAAGACGAAAGAGGCGGAAGCCGAAAAGGCCAAGCGCGTCCCGACCATGCTGTCAACGGCCGCCCATGCTGCCGCCGCGGCGTCACCGCCTCCCCCGTGGGCCGGAGCCGACTGGAAGGGCTGGGAGGTCCCAGAAGAGCAGAAGGGCAGGACCTACGAAGACAGCCTCAAACTGGCCGAGCAGTACATCCAGGACCTGGACGCCTACCAGAAGGAAGCGGAGGCCAGGGGCACGACATTTGGGGCCAAGGTGGGCAAGGGCGCCATGATGCTCCTGCCCTACATGGCCGACATCACAGCCACGGGTGCGTTCTACAAGGCGGCCAGCTCCGCAACGAGAGTGGCCCTGAAGAACGTCATGGGGCGTGCGATCAAGAATCGAGCCGTCAGTGCCGGGGTCACGGCCGCGTCATGGGTCGCCGGGTCAACCGCCCGGACGTTGCTGACTGGAGGCACTGGAGCCAATATCACCCGCCGTCTCAAGATGGACGCCATGTCGGGCGAGGGTAAGCCCTACTCGGCCGCGCTGTACGGGTTCCTGGACCAGTTCGCCGAAAACGCTGGCGAAGTTGTCGGCGAGCGTGTGATAAAGATCGCCAGCAAGTTCCCCGTTGTCGGGCAGGCGATCAAGAAGCTCAACACCGGCCTGACCAATCTGATGGGGGCCGGCTGGAGGAGCCAGGTCAAGAAGGCTGGGTACGACGGGCTGCTGGCCGAGATCGGAGAGGAGCGGGTTTCGGACCTGATGCGGCTGTCGTTCGGCATCACCGACTTCAAGAGCGACCCCAATAAGCCGGCATGGCAGAACGTCCTGGACGGAATTGCATCAACCGTACCAGGCTTTGAAGACTTCATGGTCGAAGTGGCCGTGCTGTCAATCCCGACCGCAGCCGGCGCCCTCATGGGCGGAAAGAAAGCGGCAGCCAAGCCGCTCAGCCAGGAAGAAATCGCCACAAACGTCGCCAAGGCGTACGGCCTGGCCCCAGAGAACGCCCTCGCCGCCGTCCAGCGGGCCCACGGGCGGAAGGGCGACATCCAGACCAACCTCGCGAGAGAGATCCACGACGAGATGAGCGTGTCCGACGATGGGCTGGCCGTGTTCGCGGAGGACCATCCCCAGGCCGCCACTGAGCTGGCCGGCATAGAGAAGCCGTCCCGTGCCGACTTTGAGCGGCTCGGGCTTCCCCGCCGATCGGCGACAGATCGGGCTCGGATTGCCGAGTCCCTTCGCGGGCTGATAGGGGATCAGACCACAGTCGAGGCCGCCCAGGCTTCTCAGGAAGCCCCGGGCGGTGCTATCACCCCGGAAGCGTTCCAGGAGGCGGCACCGGAAGCGGCTGGTGACAAGATAGAAGTGACCCACGAAGAAATCTCCGCAGAGAGGGACCGAAGACTTGCAAGACAGAAGCAATCTCTGCAAACCGCCGGTTCGCAGGAATTGCGGGATCAACTGAACGAGAATATTAGGGGTATCGAGGCAGGGGAAGCCGACGCCAAGTATGAAGCGGACATCCGGACCCGGAAGGCAGGCGAAAGAGCCGATTCGCTGCTGGATCATGGGCAGACGCCCGGAGAGGCGGAACCACAGGAAGTCAAAACCATATTTCGTGAAAAAACTGACAAGGCACTGGAGAATATTTCAAAGGGAATACCAGAGCAAGGCGTTGACCAACTTGGCCAGAGCTTGACCGGGCAGGGGAAGGACATAGGAGACGTTCTTACCGAAATAGCAGCCGCTCCGACTCGGCAAGAGGCTTCTCGCGTTCTTCATAAGCACTACCCCGATTCGGGATTGGCCACGAATGACGCAATATCCAACTTCTGGTTGGCATCGAAGACTGGCAAAGACACGAGCGATTTCGTACGAAGGGCAAAAGAGGCGCAGAGAAAGCTGGCGGAGATCACTTCCACTCCCCGGCCCAAGTCGCCCGCAAGGGACACGACCGCCCCGGAGCGGGCCGCAGAGGATATCCCCCCCGCCGCCGACCTGGCCAGCGTGTCGGCCGACGATCTGGATGCTATCATTAATGAGGTAGTGGCCGAGAAGCAATCGCCCGTCAGCCCAACTGTCCAGCCCCAGGCGGCAGAGAAAAATAAGGGGCTAAAGCAAGCCGACAAAGTCGCCCCGGAATCCCTGAAGAGGGGAAACAAGCAGGCCGACGCCTCGGCAGCGGCCATCGCAGGGGCCGCCAAGCACGGCGTCAAGGGCGTGAGCGAGGCCGTGCAGGGCCTCGCCGAGCTTTTCGGGCTATCTGAGACTAAAATGAACACGGGTCTTCCCGTTAACGTCAACGGGGAGACCTACGCCAAGGCTAAGCCGCACTTCCAGGCGGCGCTCAAGGAGTTCGTGGCGGCTGGCAAGAGCCTCAAGGATTTCGTACGGTGGGCCGTTGGCAGCTTTGGCGCCAGCATCAGGCCGTACCTCCAGGCGTTCCGTGCGGACCTTGCCGGCGGGGACAACGAACAGAAGGAATCGAGCGATGGACATGCAAACGATAGCGGAACGGATCAGGGCGGAAGCGCACCAGCCGACAATGGACCTGATGGAGAAGGAGCTTCCCCGGCTGGAGTCCCTGTTCAGCCAGTGCCCGCCGGAGAGCCCGGAAAGGCCAAAGCTGACCAGGGCGCTGACTCTGATGTACCGGCAGCTCAACAGGATGACGGCGGTAGCGGCGAAGTTGCTGGGGTACTCCCCTCGTCAATGGGAGTGGCCGGACAGCCGGCCACTGGAGGCGGTGGCGGCGACGTATCCGCACCTGGGCCTGGAAGCAACGGAGTGGTTCCAGCGGCAACTGGGGGCGACAGTTCTGGCTCCGTCAGACCAGACGCATCCGTGGTGGAATCTGGAGGATCGGGAGTCGGCAACTACGACCTCAGAGAAAAGCCCCCAATCCGACTGACCCGCAAGGGTCGGAAGGAGATGAACGCAAAGGCCAAGGCAATTCTTGCGAAGTCGGCCGATGCTATCACCGCCGAGGACCGGGACGTTCTCAGACAGTACACCGGCGAGGGCGGGCTGTCCTCTGGAACCAAGGAGGCACTCAACCAGCACTACACCGACTACCCTGTCATCAGGTCGATGTTCAAGGCCCTCCAGGACGCCGGGGTGAAGCTCAACAAGCTGCTGGAGCCTGGTGCAGGTTCGGGTAACTTCGTTGGGCACGCCCCCGGCGCCGACTGGACCACGGTTGACATAGACGAGACCAACCATCGCGTCCTGTCGGTACTCTACCCGGACGCCCACCACTACCACATGTCGTACGAGGACTTCACGGCCGGCGGGTTCGACGCTGTTCTGTGCAACGTCCCGTTCCTGGAGACCCGCGGTGCGGGCCGTTCCAAGGACCGGCCCGACATCAAGGCCCTGCACGACTTCTACTTCGTTCACTCGCTGGATCGCGTGAAGCCAAACGGCGTGATCGCGTTCGTCACGAGCACCGGAACGATGGACAAGCTGGACTCATCCATCCGCAAGGAGATCGTGGATAAGGCCGACGTGATCGGCGCCTTCCGTCTGCCTGGCGAGACGTTCTCTGAGAACGCACACACGGATGTCATCACGGACATCATCTTCCTCCAGAGGCGGCCTGACGGCGTGGCCGCCAGGTCAGACGCCAAGGCGCGAAACGATCTGTTCGTCAGCTCCACCAAGACGAGCGACGACATAGCCCTGAACGAGTGGTATCAGGCACACCCGGACGCCGTGCTTGGCCAGCTCGTTGCAGGCAAGAACAAGCTGTACGGAGGCAGGCCAGCCTACGAGGTCCATGGACCAGCCCGGCTTGACGGAATTGCCGTCAACTATCAGCCCTATGGACAGGCACAGGAGTCCGGCAAGAGCAAGGGCAAGAAGGGCGACACGGCCGAGGCGCCTACCACGCTCCAGGAGTTCACGCCATGGGCAAAGGATAATCACCTGGTCACTCGCATGTCCACGGCGGGCGACTACGCCGAGAACATCATCATCCAGGACGGCACAGCCTACGCCTCGCAGCAAGAGGTTCAGTTCGAGGACGTTGCGTGGAAGGCCAAAATCTATGCCCCAATGACAGGGAGTATTGCGGAGAAGATCCTCGCCCTTCACGCCATCGTCCAGGACGCCTCACGATTCCAGGGCGGGGACGAGTCCGCCGCCGCCGATGGGATTGAGGCCATTGGCGAGTACCGCAAGAGGTTCGAGAAGGCTCCCCATGAGGATCGGCAGCTTAGAAAAGTATTCCGTGACAATGACGACATGGTGTTTTACTCGGAGATGACAGCCTCGTTCGACAAAGACTTCACGCCTGCGGACGTGTTTGTCACGCAGACGCGGCACTCTGACAGCGGACGTATTCAGGTCACCGAAAACGATACCCTGAGAAACCAGGCCGTTGCGGCAGAGGACAGCAAAGGCCGCATCACCTTCCCGACTGCACAGGGGTTCGTTGCCGAAGGCGACGTTCCCGATCTGCTGTCGGCCGGGTACGCCCTGGCCGGCTATGAGGACGGGAAGCCCATCATCCAGAACGACATCCTGTACTATTCCGGTAACATCTACCAAAAGCTCTCTGACCTGGATGAGGCCCGCAGGGCTGCACCGAAAGAACTTCGTCCGTTCTTGGACACGCAGGAGGCCAGGCTTCGGGAAGTCATGCCAGCACCCAAGGCCATGGCTGAAATCAGCATCAAGGGCACCGAGGAATGGCTCGTCCCGTTCATAAAGCAGGCACGAATTGGAATCACCAGTGCCATCGACAAAGAGACCGGAATGCGCGTCTACAGCGTGGACGCCTATTCGGCCGGGCTAACCATGGATGAAGCAAAGGTGTTTGAGCGACACCTTGCCAATCATCGCCTCGCCAATCGGGCAACTATAAATGGCGAACAGGAGAGCATGGGCTCCTACATGCGAAGGCTGCATCTGGCAGAAGAGGATTTAAGGTCTGCAATCAGCAAGATCAGGAACCGCCTGTCGGAGAACGACGCCCTGCGAGCCAAGATCGAGGAGGCGTTCAATTCTCGATTCCGCAACTACGTCAAGCCCGACTACGCCAAGGCCCAGTACTTGATCCAGGACGTGCTGGACGAGATCACCAGGAACAACCCGCAAATCCGCGACGCCAAAACGGGGAAGCTGGGCCCCCTGCAACTTCGACGCAACCAGGTCGCGTGGGTAGTACAGTCTCTCTATGAGGGACGCGGCATCAACGCCCACGACGTTGGCGGCGGGAAAACTATGGCCGCCATCATTCTGGCACGGGCACTCAAGCGGCGGGGACGGGCGCAGAAGCCGATGTTCACGGTCCCCGCCAAGACGATCAAGACGTGGGTCAAGACAACCAAGCTGCTGTTTCCTGACTCCAAGGTTATTGACCTTGGCAACCTGTCTAAGGATCACAGGAGCAAGGCGCTGTTCGACCTGGCCAACACCAACGCCGACTTCGTGTTCATCTCGCACGAAGGGTTCGGGAATGTCCAGCTTCCAGCCGACATCGAGGCACAGTATGTTCAGGACGCCATGGACGAGCATGTTGATGATCCAGAGGCGTCCGGCCGGCAGGCCGCCCTTATATCCGAGAAGGCGGAAGCGTACAAGGACGCCCTGCTTCACGACGGGAGAGACACTCGGCTGACCTGGGATAAGCTCGGGATCGACTGCCTGATTGCCGACGAGGCCCACAACTTCAAGAACATCGGCATCAGCAACCAGCTTGTCCGGTTTGGACTCGGGGTAGGGTTTGGGTTCAACCCGGACGGATCGTCTCTCGACTCGGCCAGGTCCTACGACTTCCGATTCAAGGCCAACTACACCACGGACCACAACAACAACAGCAACGTCTTTTTGTTGACGGCCACTCCGACCCCGAACAAGCCGATGGAAATCTACACGATGCTGCGGCATCTTGGCCGGGACGCCTTCGCAGAGTACGGAATCAGCAATGACAGGCAGTTTGCGGCGGCGTTCTTCCAGCTTGGGACCGTAAACGATCCGAGCAAGAACCGGCCCAAGAGCGTCCTGCGAGCCATCGTGAACGCACAGGAGCTTCGCGGGCTGCTAAATCGATACGTGGACAAGATCAACATGGAGGATATGCCATGGATCGAGACACCACGCGCCAAGGAGACCCGCGTTCTACTGGACCAGTCAGACGCCTACGCCATAGTGGCCCAGGACCTGCTGGACCGACGAGGTAGCCTGTCACCGCACCCGGAAAAGGGCGATGACACGCTGGTGGCCATTTACACGGGCGGGCGGTCGGCGTCGGTTGATCCCAGGCTGTACGGAGGGTCGCACGCTGGCGTATCCATTGACGCCAGGTCGATGCAGTCCACCGACGACAAGGTGCAGTGGACAGTGGAGGCCGTGTCTCGCAAGTCAGCCAACAGCCCCGATGCTGGCCAACTTGTCTTCCTTGACGATTCGGGCCACACGCAGAAGGCCCGCGGGGTCCTGGCAGAGAGCCTGCATCGCGAGATCAAGAACGAACTGGTCGCCCGGGGGATGGACCCTTCGCAGATCGCCATCATCAACGGACAGGAGATCACCAACCCCAAGACGATGCAGGAGTCGAGCCCAGGTCAGAATGCCGACGCCCGCAAGGCCGAGCTGCAAGACGCCTACAACGACGGCAAAATCAAGGTGCTGATTGGATCGACCACAAGCATGGGCGAGGGGATGAACCTCCAGCAAACCACGACAGACATCTACCATCTGGACATCCCCTACACGCCTGGAGCGATCCGTCAGCGAAACGGCCGTGGCGTTCGGCCCGGGAATCGCAACAACGAAGTGCAAATTCATTACCTACTGATGCGGGGATCGTTCGACAGCACGAGCCTGAACATCGTGCAAACCAAGAAGGGGTGGAATGAAGCTGTCTGGGACAAGGACGTTGCGAACACCATTTCGACGGAAGAGGAGATGGTAGCCGGCGTGATCCCCAGCGGGAAGCAAATACTGCTTGAGCTGGAGAAGGACCCGATCCGCCGGAAGGCACTGGAGATCGACTTCAAGCTGGAGGCCATGCGCAGCCAGGTTGGACAGTGGCAGAGCGAGCAGTACGCCTACGACAGCCGCTCATGGAGCGACAACCGGCACATCAAAAGCCTTGAAGCGACCCTCGCGGAGAGAAAGGAGAAGCTGGCCAGCCTTTTGCCCGACGAGGACATCAAGGACGACGCGAAGAGGGCACAGCAGTTCGAGGCTTCCAAGAAGCACCTGAATAGCCTGATTGAGGCCACGACTCGCCATATCTCCAATTCCAAGGGACAGCTCGCCAAGACCCAGGAAAAGCAGCAAGTAGTGGTTGCCCAAATCGCCGCAATGCGTGAAGACATAGCGGCACTGGAGGCCAGGTGGCTTGACGATCAGGGAAACATACGGGTCTCTCCCGAGGACGTTTCAGGCGATGATAGCACGGGCAGCGATGGCGTCATGGACTTTCCAGCCGGCGGCGGCCCAGCGGCCAGTGCTGGCGCCGGCACTTTCAGGGCAAAGAACCTGGTGCAGCCGGCCGACGTGGTGCAGGCTGTACGCAAGATGTGGCCCGGCCTGTCTGTACGAGGCAAGGCGACGTTCAGCCGCGGCGCCTCGGGCTGGTACAACCCGGCCCTTGGCGAGATGCGTACGAAGGACGCCAGGGACCTGGACGCCATTTCGCACGAGCTTGGACACCACTTCGATCGGCAGCTCGGAATGTGGTCGAAGTCGAAAGGCAAGCCGTCGGGGGTTCCCAGCGACCTGGCTTCCCTTGGCCGCGAGCTGTACGGGGCCAAGACGCCGGCCGCCGGCTACCGGGCTGAGGGATTCGCCGAGTTCGTCCGCCGCTGCCTGATGGGCGAGGATCTGTCCAAGAGGGTGCCGGACCTGCATGACTGGTTCACGTTGGAGTACCTCGTCAAGAACCCGGCAGAGGCCAAGAAGCTACGAACCCTGTCCGACCTGCTATCACGGTTGCAGGCCCAGACTCCCGAGCAGGCTGTCCGGGCATTCCGACAGCCACTTCGCAAGGATTGGTCGGTGGGTCGCATTGCCGCAACGGTTGCCTCTACGCTGGAGAACGAGATCATCGACGAGAACCTGCCGCTCCTGCGATCCATGCAGGCGACAGGGGCGGACCTGGACGCCATCGCCCCCAGCGACCACCCGTACATGCTGGCCACGTTCTACTCGCGGAGTGCGGGCGGGCGGGCGGTGCATTCCGTGCTGGAGTCAACCACCGACCTGTACGGCAGGGAGACCGGCATAGGGCTTCGCCAGGCCCTCGCCCCCGTTTCCGAGATGGGAGAGGATACGCTCGAAAACTGGATTGACTACGCCGTCGCGAGGGAAGCCCTGCTTCGGCACTCCCAGGGCAAGGACCCAGGCATACCCGCATCCACCGCCGACGCGGCAGTGAAGCAGTACCGCTCCCCTACCTTCGATAAGGCGCTCAAGGAAGTCACGGACTGGAACCACCGCATCCTTCATCTACGGGTAGAGTCGGGCGGTATGACGCAGGCAGAGTACGACCAGGTCGTAAAGGAAAACGAGACCTACATCCCCATGTTCCGTCAATTCGCAAAGGGAGAGCTGCGGGATGGCAGGAAGGCTGTTTCCGGACGGCTTCACCGATTCAAGGGCAGCGGCAGGGAGATATACCACCCAATCGACTCAATGGTAGCCCAGGCCGAGAAGATGATTTCCGTGTCAATGCGGGATGATGTTCTTCGATCCATTGTAAAGTTCTACGACAGCCACAAAGGCAAGGTGGAATCACTCGGGATCATGCTCAGCGAAGTACCAGCCCCCAAAGAAGCAACCACATTCACGGAAGAGAAGATCAAGAAGGAGATGGCGGCCAAGGCCATCCAGCTCGGTGCCGACCCCCAGGACGTAGAAGCGGCCATGATGGACCCGTGGGACAATGTTATCACCGTCTTCACGCAGTCGCCCGAGTATCGCGGGAAGGACAACATAATCCAGGTTGTTGTTGACGGCAAGCGACGGTTCTTCGAGGTCCACAGCAACATTGCGCCCATGATGGAGGGCATGGCGAAGAAGTACGTACTTGGCGGGAAGCTCGGCGAGCTGAGCCGTATGGCGGTTCGGCTCCAGAGGCTTGGCGCCACGGGAATCAACCCTGCGTTCGGACTGATACGGAACCTGATCCGGGATACACTGACGGCTGCGGTCCAGTCGGTTTATCACTTTCACATTCCAATCCTGTCTACCCTGCATGGCATGTGGCTGGACCTGACGGGAGACCAGTACTCCAAACTCTACCACGGCTCAGGCCTTGACCTGGCCGGGCACGTCGGGCAGGACCTGGACGCCAGGTCCGTTCACAACATGAGCAGCCGTGCCACGGCCGTAGGGGGACTCCAGAAGGTCTGGAGGGCCGGAATACTGAATGGGCTCCGAGAGGTCCTATCTCACTCCGAAGTCGGTCCGCGTCTGATGGAGTACCGCGGGGCCCATCGGTACGGAATGGAGAAGTGGGGCAACGAGGCGGACGCAGCCGTGCTGGCCGGCTGTTCCGCCAAGGACGTTACCACTAACTTCACGCGGGCAGGATCAACCGGACGTGCCGCCAATGAAGTGGTCCTATTTTTCAACGCCTCCGTGCAGTCCATTGAGAAGTTCTCGCGGGCACTGGGTCTTCGCGAGGCAATGCCATGGGCCAAGCATAAGAGCAGGGGGGCGACTGCGCTCCGCACGTTGGCCCGGGCGGCAGCGTTCGTGACCCTGGCAGCCCTCATCAACTACTTCCGCAACCGGGACGAGGAATGGTGGAAAGAGCTTCCCGCGCATGAGAAGTGGGGATACATCCACGTCAAAATGCCGGGCGGAACCGTAATTCGTATTCCGTTGCCCTTTGAGCATGGCTCGATCTTCGGGGCTCTACCGGCGGCCCTGTTGGAAGATGCGAGGACGCCAGGCGCGTTCAATGAAGCCCTGTCGCAGTCGGCCAAGGCCAATGCCCCGGTCGATCTGACTTCGCTGCACGGGGTGGCCAGCAACGTAGCTATGCTGTCCCCAATGGCCGACATCCTGGCGAACGAGGATTGGACCGGAAGGCCCATCGTGCCGGCGCCAGTCGAACAGAACCGGGAACCTGCCGAGCAATACGGCCCTGGCACAACCTGGCTGTCCAAGAAAATGGGCCAGGTTGTCGGCTACAGCCCGGCTCGGATCGAGCACGTTCTGAACCAGTACACTGGCGGCTTGTACCGCCGCATGGCGTCGGCCGTCGAGACGGCGACCGATCCGTCGGCGGTCACCGCCGGCAAACCGTCAAACCTTCCCGTGCTGGGCACGCTTTTCCTTCGGCCCGGCACGTCGAGAGTCGTCGGCGGCTTCTACGACCGACTGGGAGAGCTTCAGCAGAAGAAGGGGTCCGGGAAGGCCACCCTGGAAGAGATCGGCGACCTGGCGGCCTCTCAGAGGCTTTCTCGCAATCTCACGCAGTTATGGGCCGACCGCCGGGAAGCCATCGCGTCCGGCAAGTCGGCCGGCGAGGTTGACACCGAGACCGGGAAGCTGCTGGAGGATATTCAGGCGAAGATCCGTGAGCACAACGCGGCCCCGGCGGCTGATCGTAGGGAAGCCGGCATAGCCGCCGTGGCCTACGCCGCAACGGACCCCAAGGACGCCTCGGCCGACGACATCGCAACGGCAAAGAGACTACTGGCCGACGTTCCTGACGGCGAGATTCGCAAGGCCCTGATGAAGGAAGCACACCGTCGAGGCATGAAGGTGTCCCTGTGGACGGACGGCCACAAGCCGACGGTGATCGCCAAGAGGCTGGCCAGGCTTGGCGGACTGAAGATTGGCGAGTAGCCTGCATGACACTACTCTAAGCAATCTCCGTTTCTTGCTCTCGCATCAGTTGCATAAGCCAAGGCCACGCAAGCCGATAGGTGCTTATACATTCTATGCCGGAAACTGTCAATTGTGTGAATAAAGAAGAAATTTACGTAAAATCTCTGTTTTTGTTTTGACTTGAGTCTCCAATGTCCATATCTTGCGACCTAGACCGCAACTCACAACCGACGGACAGACGCGTCCTGGTGAAGGAGAACCGAGTGAAAACCGCCCAAGAGTTCATCGCCGCCATCACGAAGTTGCCCCCCGAAAGCCGCAAGAGGGTTCA
>Ga0172380_10007422_pt1 | contig 12324 bp, 17 predicted proteins | sample Leawe162metaG_FD_119747 | JGI IMG/M metagenome (GOLD analysis project Ga0172380, IMG submission 119747) | Leachate microbial communities from a municipal landfill in Southern Ontario, Canada - Leachate well 162 metaG | ecosystem: Engineered > Solid waste > Landfill > Unclassified | place...
GCGTTGGAGTTCTTGCCGCCGACCCAGATGGCCAGCTTGGAGTGCTCCGGATCGTTGATCTGCATGGGCGGGCAGGGCGGGAAGCAGGCGCCGCAGCAGATGCATTTCTTCTCGTCGACTTCCAGCGAGGGCTTGCCGTTGACCATGGCCGGGCGGATGGCTGCCACCGGGCAGCGCGCGACGACGGCCGGGCGCTCGCAGACGTTGGCGACGAGGTCGTGGTTGATCTTCGGCGGCTTGGTGTGCTGGATGACGATGGCGATGTCGGCCTGGCCGCCGCAGTTGATCTCGCAGCAGGAGGTGGACAGGCGCACGCGGTTGGGCATTTCCTCGTGGATGAACTCCTGGTAGAGCTCGTCCATCAGGGACTTGACCACGCCGGAGGCGTCGGTGCCGGGAATGTCGCAGTGCAGCCAGCCCTGGGTGTGGGCGATCATCGACACCGAATTGCCGGTGCCGCCGACCGGGAAGCCGTTTTTCTCCAGCTCGGCGATCAGCGGGGCGACCTTCTTCTCGTCGCCCACCATGAATTCCATGTTGCTGCGGATGGTGAAGCGGACATGGCCCTCGGCGAACTTGTCGGCGATGTCGCACAGCTTGCGGATGGTGTAGACGTCCATCTGCCGCTGCGTGCCGGCGCGCACCGTCCATATCTCCTCGCCGCCGTGCGCGACGTGGTGCAGCACGCCGGGCCGGGGCCGGTCGTGGTACTTCCAGTTGCCGTAGTTCTTCCGCATCACCGGGTGCAGGTACTGCATGTGGTCGGGCACGCCGCATTCGACCGGCTTACGCATTTGAGCTTGCGCCATGGTATGTCTCCGTCAATCTGTTCGATGAGTTAGGCCGCGGCCTTCTTGGCATTGACCTTCGCCACTTCCTCGTCCCAGCCGTCCATGCGGACGTAGGGGTTGGTGCGCGGGGCCGAAACCATGCTCGGGTCGACCTCCAGCTCGATGCCTTCGAGGAAGTTCACCAGGCCGATGCGCTCGATCATCTCGCCGGTGCGCTCGTGCTCCAGCGCGTTTTCGGCGAAGAAGTCGACCGTGCGCTTGCCCAGGTCGAGCAGTTTCTCGTAATCCTCGTCGGTCTTCAGCTTCATGAAGGGCACGACGACGGTGCCCATCAGGTCGCCGATCTTCAGGGTGCGCTTGCCGCCGACCAGGATGGTGGCGCCACGGTCCTTGCCCGGGGCGAGGGCGCCGGTCATGACATTGATGCAGTGCATGCAGCGCACGCAGTCCTTGTTGTCGATCTCCAGGGCCTGGCTGTCGTTCACCGCCACGCTGGAAATGTTGGCGCCCTTGCCGACGGCCTTGATCTCCTTCAGCTGGATGGCGCGCGTCGGGCACATGCCGACGACGTCGTTCACCAGCTCGTTCATGCCGTGCTTGGCGAACCACTTCTTCGCCAGCGCCTCGTCGGTCTGGATGTTGTCGCGCCAGGTGCCGATGATGGCCATGTCGGAGCGCTGGATGGAGTTCATGCAGTCGTTCGGGCAGCCGGAGAACTTGAACTTGAACTTGTAGGGCAGGGCCGGGCGGTGGATGTCGTCGAGGAAGCTATTGACGATGGTGCGTAGGCCCTTGCCTTCGTCGTAGCAGGACTGCTCGCAGCGGGCGTGGCCGACGCAGGCCATGGAAGTCCTCACGGCGGGGCCGGCGCCGCCGAGGTCGAAGCCCAGCTCGTTGATCTCGTCGAAGGCCTTCTGCACGTTCTCCGTGGTGCAGCCCTGCATCATGATGTCGCCGGACTGGCCGTGGAAGGCGATCAGGCCGGAGCCGTGCTTCTCCCAGATGTCGCAGAACTTGCGCAGGATGTCGGTGTTGTAGTGCATGCCGGCCGGCGGCATGATGCGCAGCGTGTGGAATTCGGCCGCGTCCTTGAAGACCGGCTGCTCCTTGTCGTCCTTGATCTCGGTGAAGCGGGGGATGACGCCGCCGCCGTAGCCGAAGACGCCGACCGTGCCGCCCTTCCAGTAGCCCTTGCGCGTCTTGTAGGAGTGTTCCAGGTGGCCTAGCACGTCGACCACATAATCCTTGTCCTTCGCCAGGCGCTTCAGGCCGGTGACGAAGCTGGGCCAGGGGCCCGATTCCAGCTGGTCGAGATTGGGCGTGTCGTACGGTTTCTTCGCCATGATTTTGTCTCCGGTGCTAAGGTTGAGTCGGTGCTGCTGGGGTCAGTGTCGGTCTCTGCATCAGTCCATAAGTTGGCGCTGATATTACGCATGCTGCACTGCGATCTCCTATAACTCCCGCAGGGTATCGCCCCTCTTTCGTGGGGGTAGGCAAAACCTACCCGAAGGGAGTATGCCGCGGCACGCCATGCCGGTGATAGGCGGGAACGGGTGCGAAAGGCATATTTCGCCAACTACTTATATAGCGTGCTCCAGCATGGACGATAAAGAAAAACTGACTCAGCTCGATAAATTCACTGCTCCCATCTGGGGGCAGGAGATCGAGCTGCAGCAGGTCGACTACCTTGCCGGCGGCACGTCCATGCTTCGCCTCCGCATCCGCGAGAAAAAACGCTTCACCATATTCGATATAGACGCCCAGACCGCCGCCCGCTGGGGGCAGGCCATGCAGGACTGGGCAAAAAGGCAGGAATGACAGTCGTAGACGTCAGTTTCGAGGTTTACTGCGAGCGCTTGCCGCGGGACTATGGCTATTCCCTCTTCAGGGCATTGGCCGATCGACTCGACTGGCTGGAGGCAGACGCCACGGCCGGTGTGCATCCCCTTCACGGCACCGCCTCCGCGGACGGCGAACTGTTTCTCGGCCGAAGGGCGCGGCTGCTGCTGCGCCTGTCGGCGGAGCGGGCCGAGCAGAGCCTGGCCTTGACGGGCGCCCGGCTGGAACTGGGCAGCGGCCTGGACATCGGGCCGGGCCGGTTGCGCGAACTGATGCCCTTTGCGACGGTGTATTCGCATTTCGTCAGCACAGGCACCGCCGACGAAGTCGAATTCCTCGGCCAAGCGGCGGCGCAGCTCAAGGCAGCCGGGCTGCCGGAGTCGATGATCGCCGGCAAGGCGCACGCCGCCAGCACGCCCGAGGGTGATGTGCGCGGCTTCAGCCTGCTGCTGCATGGACTGACGCCGAAGCAGTCGCTCGCCGTGCAGGAAAGCGGCCTGGGCGAGGGACGCAAGCTCGGCTGCGGCATCTTCGTGCCGCACAAGTCGGTGGTCGCCGTCGGCGCCGAATAGATAATACGAACAACTTGAGCTATCTGGAGGAAACATGAGCACCAAACCCGCAGTCACCCTGGACATGAGCGGCCTGTCCTGCCCGGCGCCGCTGATCGGCGCCAAGAAGATCGTCGACGACATGGAATCCGGCCAGTCCCTGCTGCTGATCTCGGACTGCCCCGGCACCTCCGACGACCTGTTCGCCTGGGCGCGCCACACCGGCAACGACGTTTCGGTGAAGGACAAGATGGAAGGCGGCCGCACCGCCTACCTGATCACGCGCGGCAGCGGCGCCGCGCCGATCAAGCCCAACGTCACGCTCGATGTGCGCGGCGTTTCCTGCCCGGGGCCGATCCTCGAGGCGAAGAAGATGCTCGACGACATGAAGTCCGGCGAGGTCCTCATGCTGGTAAGCAATTGCCCCGGCACCCCGGCCGACATCGACGCCTGGGTGAAGAACACCGCGCTGGAACTGGTGAACCGCATCGAGATCGCGCGCGGCTCCTTCGAGTTCTACCTGCGCAAGAAATAACCCAACCTGACCATCACGGAGAGGAACATGAGCTACACGATCAACGGCGAGGAAAAGGAAGTCGACGCCGACGGCTACCTGCTGGAAGCGGATTTCAGCGACGAGGCGGTGCAGGCCATCGCCGAGGCCGAGGGCGTCGCGCTGACCGACGACCACTGGAAGATCATCAACTACATGCGCGACAAATACCGCGAGGACGGCCACACGCCCAGCTTCCGCAACTTCATGAAGGACATGGCGGAGCTGATGCCCGAGGCCGACTCGAAGGTCATGTACGACCTCTTCCCCAAGGACGGCCCGGCCAAGCAGGCGGTGAAGATCGCCGGCTTGCCGAAGCCGTTCGGCAAGGGCGGGTACTGAATCGATATGGGCGACGCCTACCGGGACACCGCTGCACGTTCGATTCTGGTCGATGGCCGCGAGGTGCCTGTCGACTCCGAGGGCTACCTGATCAACCTCGACGACTGGTCGGAGGACTTCGTCCGCATCCTCGCGCGCGAAGAGAACCTGGCCCTCACCGACGAGCACTGGCAGGTGGTCCGTTTCATCCGCGACTACTACCAGCAGCACCGCGTGCAGCCGCAGGTCCGCGTGATGATCAAGCACTTCACCGAACAGTGGGGCGCGCAGAAGGGCAGCAACCACTACCTGCACGAGATATTCCCGAAGGGCGGCCCGCAGAAGCAGGGCAACCGCCTCGCCGGCATCCGCCGCACCAAGGGCGAGCACTGACCGCCCGCCCGATGGCCATTCGCATAAGAAGCCGCTTCCACGCCGGCGGGCGCGAGCGCACGATGGCGGAACTCGCCGGCGTCGTCGCCATGCTGTCCTGGAAGCTGGCCATCGAGTCGATCAAGCGCATGCGCGAGGCGAAGTTCGACATCGACCTCGGCCGGCCCTACTTCGACTACGTCTGCGAGACGATGGCCTTCCACGCGCACATGGCCGACCGCGTCGCCTTCGAGCAGCTGGCGCCGGAGAGCCGCGGCGAATTCACCACCGCCCTGGCGAAGCGCATGGGCGAGGCCATCGAGGACAACGCCGACATGCTGCTCGCGGCGACCGAGCCGGACGCCTGCCGCCGGTATTTCCTGGACGTGTTCAACGCCGCCGGCGCCGACTATGCCGAATACGGCTGCGACCGAGAGGGTGACAAAATCGGAGGCCCCGACTTCGGCTTCCGCCGCGCCTACGCCGCGCGCGTGCGCGAAGGCATGCCGGAGAAGGACAAGAACTGGGTGTACGACCAGGTCATGGAGATCGAGGCGCCGGAGGGCGTCAAGGCCATCCGGAAGACGCTCGACGGCCTCTTCGGCGACGACGGAAAACCCGCACGCCGCACCCGTGAAGGGATTTCCGGCGAATGATCCTTCCCGCCCAGTTCGACCTCGACAACGCCACCGCCTACGCCGTCTGGCGCGGCCGCAAGCTGGCCACCCATCCGCGTTCGCTCGGCGACCTCGTCGTCGAACTCGCCGATCCGCGCAGACTGACTTCTGCCGAACGCGAGGCCCTGCTGGCACGCTGCGGCGTCGCCAACATGGCGCTCTATGCCTCGCGCACCGGCAGCGACCCGGACAAGGAGATTCCGCGCCAGCTCGGCCGCCAGCTCGGCCTGGTCAACCTAGACGCCAACATGCTCGCCGACGACGACGGCATCTCGCCGCTGGCGGTGGCCCCGGCCGGCACGCGCACCGAGTTCATCCCCTACACCGACCGCGGCATCAAGTGGCACACCGACGGCTACTACAACACCCTCGACCGGCAGATCCGCGGCCTCATCCTGCATTGCGTGCAGAGCGCCGAATTCGGCGGCGAAAACCGGCTGATGGACCACGAGATCGCCTACATCCTGCTGCGCGACGAGAATCCCGACTACATCCGCGCCCTGATGGCGCCCGACGCCATGACCATCCCGCCGCGGCTGGAGGCGGGCGAGGTGGCGCGCGCGGCGCAGGCCGGCCCGGTGTTCAGCGTCTACCCGGACGGCCACCTGCACATGCGCTACACGGCGCGCACCGTCAGCATCGAATGGCATGACGACCCTGCCACGAAGGGCGCCGTCGCCGCGCTGGAGCGCCTCCTCGCCGACGCGGACAGCCCGTACGTCTTCCGCGGCCGCCTCGAGCCGGGCATGGGCCTCGTCTGCAACAATGTCCTGCACGACCGCGCCGCCTTCAGCGATTCCGACACGCGCAAGCGCCTGCTCTACCGCGCCCGCTACTTCGACCGCATCGTCGACACGCCGTCCTGCGGCGACTGACTTTTCCGTGAACGCCGCACCCCGCGAGATCGTCACGCCCTACCGGCCGATCCCGCTCGAGGTGCCGGAGGGCATGAAGCCCAACGAGTTCTTCAATTCCGCCGAAAACCTCGCCGACCTGGAGCACAACAACGGCCTGCTCGCCAATCCGGAAGGGCTGCTCTTCTACCGCAAGGCGATCGGCCACTCCAACCTGTTCGACGGCTCGATCATCTACAACACCTCGCAGCGCATCCTCGATCCGCTCGGCCGGCCGGTGCGCCGCACCCAGGTGCCGGAGCCGGTGCGTCGCGTGTGGGACCGCATGAACCGCATCGCCATCGAGTTCATGCTCGAGCGCTACCCGGATCCGGCGCGCCACCTCGTCCTCGCCGGCGAGGCCAGCCTCGACGCCACCTGGCCGCTCACCGCGCCCGGCGTGCCCTCGATCCGCATGCTGCACAACCACTTCATCGTCTTCGACAAGGGCGACCTCGCGGCCGCCGCGCCGGCCGATCCCGACAATCCGAACCTCACCGACGGCGGCCAGCATTCGCTGTTCCAGGCCCACATGCGCGAGGCCTACCGCGCCTTCTTCGACGGGCTCGACCTGCGCCTGCTGGCGCCCTGCGAGCGCGGCGAGTGCCGCCTGGCGCTGACCGGCTATCCGCAGGGCCTGCCGAGCTGGGAGGTGAAGGGCGGCGCGGCAGGTCTCGGCGAGGTGCGCTTCTGGCACGAATACGACACGCTGCTGAAGGGCTTCCTCGACTTCTACCGCACGTTCTTCAGCCAGGTGTCGACGCGCAACGCGCCGATGCTGCCGGACCTGCATTTCCCGGCGCTGGTCGAGGAGCGGCTGCTCTTCGACAACGACTTCCTCAGGACGGCGAAGATGGTGCGCAGCCGCTGCATCAAGGACGCGCGCTACGCCAACGCCATCCGCTGGCAGCCCGCCTTCAAGCAGCTCATCTACCGCAACGACGAGGGCAGGCTCATCGTCACCATCAGCCAGAACTCGATCGGCAATGCCATTACCGAGCTGCTCGGCGTCGTCGTCAAGCGCGTGCCCGACGCCGAGGCCTATGCGCGCGCCGAGCCGCTACTCATCGAACAGTTGCTCGAGCTGCGCCGGCGCTTCGTCGAGGCCGATCTCGGCGAAGGCATCGCCACGCCTTTCTGGCCGGCGCAGTAACAAACCCTTACAAAACGGCTGTCGCGGCGCGAAGCCGCTCGAACGTTAATCCCATTGCGCGCATTGCGCCGAGTTCGGCGCACGCGGAATGGAGAACGCAGATGAACACAAGTCGAACGACCCGCATCGCCCTGATTGCAGCGGCAATGTCTTCCCTTGCTCTGACCGGCTGCGTCGTCGCCACGGCGCAGCCGGCGTATGTTCGCTACGAGCCGGTGATGGTCGCGCCGCCGCCCCATCGCGTCGAGGTCGTCGGCGTCGCCCCCTATCCGGGCCATGTCTGGATCGGCGGTTACTGGGGCTGGAGCGGCAGGGCCCACCACTGGGTGCCCGGCCGCTGGGAAGCGCCGCGCCACGGCCACCGCTGGGAACCGCACCGCTGGGAGCGCCACGGCGAGCACTGGCGCGAACGGCCGGGGCGGTGGGAACGGCACGACGACGACAGGCACGAGCGCCGCGGCCGCGGGGAACGGCACTAGGGTTTCTTCTTTTCCAGCATCGCCTTGAGGTTGGCGAAGGGCGAGTGGGTGGCGATGCTGCCGCCCGCCTTGCCCTCGCCGCTGCCGCCCGCCGCCTCCAGCAGCCGCTGGTGCTCGTTGTCGTGGCAGTAGAGGCAGAGCAGCTCCCAGTTGCTGCCGTCGGGCGGGTTGTTGTCGTGGTTGTGGTCGCGGTGATGCACCGTCAGCTCGCGCAGGTTGGCGCGGGTGAAGGTACGCGCGCAGCGGCCGCAGACCCAGGGATAGATCTTCAGCGCCTGCTCGCGGTAGGACTGCTCGCGCTTCTCCGCCGCGCGGCGGGCGTCGAGAACGATGCGGTCGACCTTGTCGGTGGGCTTCATGGAAAAGTCAGTCCCGGCGATACGGCGTCAGTTGCTGCCGGGCGCGACGCCGGGGCCGTCCGGCGGGTATTTCAGGAATTCGGCCGTCCGCTCCAGCCGCCCCGAGAGTTCGCATAGCGCCGGATGCGACTCCGCCGGCACGATTTCCGCCAGCATGGATTGCGTGAATTGCCAGGCCACCGCCGCGGTGATTGACGCCTGGCTCGGCGGCCCGGCGAAATAGGCTTGGCGCCGGGCGATCTCCCGCTCCAGTCCTGCATACGCCGCAAGCAGCTGGCCGGTGACGCGTGCCAGCCAGGGCGCGTACTGATAGGCCTGCGGGCGTAGGTTGCGCTCGTAGACGATCTGCACGCTCTTCTCGCAGGCCGCCAGCGCCAGGCCGACGGCGCGCAGGTCGTGCTGCAGCTCGGCGGCCTCCCGCGGCCACAGGCTTTTGCCGCAGCGCACCTCCGCGTACTGCAGGATCAACGAGGAATCCATCAGCACCTCGCCGTCGTCGCACACCAGCGACGGCGCCTTCACCACCGGGTTGATGTCCTGGAATTTTTCGAAGGTGCTGAACACCGAGACCGCATCGTGCGCGAACGCAACGCCGAGGCACTCGAGCGAGATCGCCGTGCGGCGCACGTAGGGCGAATCGAGCATGCCGATCAATTGCATGGTCATCGCGGCCCGCCGATAATTCGCGGCGGATCGGGCAGGCGCGGCTCGGCCGGCGGGCGCGCCTCGATTTCTCTCGGCTGATCGCCCATTCTCAGGAAGATTCCCGCATCGCGCGTGGCATCCTCCATCGGCGCACTGACGTTGTGACCCCAGTAGTCGCCGTGTCCGGCGTTGTAGACCCGGTGTTCGCTCACAGTGGCGCCCCGGCCGGGCATGTCCGGCGGCGGGCCGTACCGCCCCAGTGCCCTCATCGACGGTTCGCCCGCCAGGGTCTGACCAGGCGGAAAGGCGAACTGCAATACCGGGTCCATCATCGAGTGGAGCACGCGGATTTCCGTCCCGGCAATTTGCAGATTCCAAAGCGTCCTTTCGAAATGCCCGCCCGGCTCGAGCATATCGCAGGGCACCGCGGCCGCCATCAGGCAGACGCGCCCGATCGCCGGATGGCCGCGCTGCTGGAGCAGGGTCAATGTCTCCAGCGTCAGGCGGCAGCCGAGGGAGTGCGCGATGAAGTCCACACGCTCCAGGTTGGGCATGCGCCAGAGCAGGTCCGCGAGCAGCGGTGCGGCATCCTCCGCCACGCCCACCGCGACCGGATAGATCATGAAATCCAGCCAGTCGAGCGGGCCGAACCATTTTGCGTCGCCGGGCCAGAAGGTGTCGCCGAGGCGTTTTTCGAGGCCTTCGAGGCTGACGTCCCGGAATACCTGGCATTGGCGTCTGCGGAAACCGAGGTAAGCCTCGGCTGCCTCGCCCTCGTGGTTGTTGAAGCCATGCACGAGCACCAGGCATTCCCGGCGTGTTTGCTCGTCTTCCCGTCCCCGCATTTCTCCCGGGCGACGCAAAGGGCCGCCCTCAGGCTGCTGGCGCAGGTAATACGATAGTGCCGGCGCGTAGCCTCCTGGCATTCCCCGGTATCTAGCCACCTTGGCGCACCTTGCGCAGGGCGACGACGATATCCTTGGCGATGGGCGCCAGCACGCCGCCCAGAAGCGAGGCAACGGCAATGCCGACCAGGCCGATGCCCTGGGTGCCCGACGGAGCGGTCCATTGCACCCAGAGCAGGGTGAAGAACAGCACAACCGCACCGACGATGTTTGCACTGAACTGGTTCCAGCTTACCCAGCGGTCGCCCTCGAACAACTGGAAGGCATCCAGCTTGCGCTTGATCACCTGGTGCAGGCGCGCGTACAGATCCGCCCGGCGCTTCGCCTCGATGCGATCGACGTTCGCGACATCCATCTGGGCCGGCAGCACGTCGGCCTGGAAATACCAGTCGCGCACGTCCTGCGGATCGGCGCCAGACGTCATGAACACATAGAGGCTCGAATAGCGCCGCGGATTGCCGAGCGCGATATCGGCGGCGTCCTGGATGTGCCCGAGCATCCGGTCCAGATCGAGGGCGAACAACGCATGCTCGGGCTTGCGCTCGAAGAGCCACGCCTGGCCGGAATCCTCGTGACGATCGAGCAGCGATCGAGAGGTTTCGACATCCGTCTCGAGCGCGGTGCCGGTGGTGAGATGGATCAGCTCCCGGTAAGCGGCCTGCGGCGACGTTGGCCCGTAGTCAGGTAAGCCTGGAGGACCGAACAGGGCGGGGCTGAAGGCGTCTGGGGAGGCCCTGACCCAGTGGCCGACCGCCTTGGCGTGGAAGCGGGTGCGCGAGTCGCGCAGTTTCTTCCACAACTCGATCATGGCCATCGACAGTGCACCCACCGCCGCCAGCGCCACGAAATACTTCAGCAGAAAATCCGCGAAACTTTCGACTGTCGCCTGTATCGTAATCGGATCCATTGCGCCACCCCCTCCCGGCAAAGCCTGCCATTGTCCCAAATTCACTATAGCATTTTGTCATTTATTCGCGGGGGCGCGCGTTACCTTGCTATCCGAACCGGGCGCCCCGTTCGGCGAGCAGTTCCCGCAGCACCGAACGGTGACAGTGCGCCTCGTCCTCGCAATAACAGCCGACCGAGAAGTTTGTCTGGTGCGAGAGCGCGGCGAGGAGGTCGAGCGTGCGGGCGTTGTCGGGCGCCGCCATCTCGGCGCGGTACTTCTTCGCGAAGGCCGCCCACTGCGCCGGCGTCTTCGCCTCCTGCGCGAACTTCACCGTCTCCGCGCTCGGCGAGAGGTTGGGAAACCACACGTCGTACCAGTCCTGCGCAGCGAACTCGGACTTCGGCACGCCGCGCGGCGGGCGCCGCACCGTGCCGATGCGCAGGCCTTCGTCCTTCGCTCTGGGCGTTCCGAGCCTGACTACGCGCACGACCATCATTCGCTCCCGATGCAGTGAAATGAAAACCTGATTACCAATGAATCGCGGCCAGTAGGCCGCTCCGACATGTCGAGGAGACGATCAGGGTTTGATGCGCCGAAGCTGCTTGTTGGTGCGATCGAGGTCGAATGCCTCAGGATCGAATTCTCCGCCGCACCAGTCGAGCATGTTTTCATGTTCGGGATGCAGGGTATCGGCGACGGCGTCCAGGAAATCGATGTAGCCGGGCGGGCCGCCCACATCCTCGGGCGGGCAGGCATTCGCACCGGCCAGGCAGAGCGGACAGAGGGGATGGGCATCGAGGGGCAGGGATTTCTCGACCTTGATCAGGTGTTCCCAGTTGTCGCCGAAATCGTAGATGTAGCGGAACGACTTCGCCCCGGCCAGGCAGCCGGCCAGGGTCGCCCGCTTTTCAGAGGTCACGGCATCGCCCGCGCCCCAGTCCGGATCGGGCGTGCCGTAGCGCTTGCCGCCAATCTCGAACTCATGCAGGTGGCTGTCGCTCCAGCCCATGGCTGCCTGAATCACCCGATGCAACTTGGGCAGGGTCATCGCATCCGGCACCACCACCCGGCGCCAGATGGCGGGATTGAGCCCCGCCAGTTCGATGCGCAATTGAAGCAGTGAATTCATGGGATAGCGTGCGGCTTGTCCAGGCTGATGTGTTTATGTCGTGCGCCTGCTTCTATGCCTTGCTGAAAAGTTAGTCTGCGGGATACAGCAAGTGCCGTGCTGCAGCGTTCGCGGACTCAGAGGGCAGACCGAGGCTTGTCCTGGCTGACGAGAGGAAACTGCTCGGGGTGGAAGATTGAGTCGACGGCAAGATCCACATCCAGGTCCGGCCAGTAGAGATGGTGGCTGGAGGGCAGCTGGACATTCACCAGCTTGCCGATGGGGGCGTCGCGAAACCACGGGAATTGCTCGAAGGGCAGGAACACCTCCCGGTCGCCAAGCAGAAGCCAGAAGCCATGCTTCGAGACATTGGTGACTTCAACATCGCCAGAAGTATTCGATGTCATGTTCTACTCCTTAGTAAAGCCGAAAAGTCAGTCTGCGCAGGACGGCGATCTAGCGCTTGTATTCGCGCATGGTCGGGTTGAGGCGGTCGATGTCCGCCTGCACCTGCTGCTGGCTGCGCTCGTAGACGATCTCGCGCCCCATCACGCTGCCGGCGTAGGCGAGGCCGTTGCGCGTCGGCGACAGGTCGCACTTCATGCTGTGCTGTCCCTCGCCGAGCACCACCGTGATCCCGCTCGCCCGCTTGTTGAGGACGACGACGTCCATGGTCTGGCCGGATTGGGTGACTTTGACTTTGATTTTTTCGATGTTCATGTGACATTCACCCCGCTTCGTGGTTTGGTTTGCTGCGCATCGGATGCCAATCGCGTCCGCCTCTTTGCC
>Ga0172380_10007423_pt1 | contig 12324 bp, 11 predicted proteins | sample Leawe162metaG_FD_119747 | JGI IMG/M metagenome (GOLD analysis project Ga0172380, IMG submission 119747) | Leachate microbial communities from a municipal landfill in Southern Ontario, Canada - Leachate well 162 metaG | ecosystem: Engineered > Solid waste > Landfill > Unclassified | place...
CCCGAGCTTGCTTGCGGTGATGCAGTCGAACCTGTCGAGGCGGTCGGTGAAGGCGTATTGGTAGGCGTGGGATTTTGATTATAAACAGGTGTCGGATCCGTCACGATAGGCGTATACGAGGCATTTGGACTCAATACTGCCGCCGGCGATGGAGTATTAGTGACCTTATAGGTTCGCGTTGGTTGGATGATATAAGTAGGCGTATTGGTCGGCGAGATCAACGCTCGGTTACTTGTATTATTTGTTGCGTTTGGTGCAACCGTAGGAGATGCGCCAGACGAAGATGATGATCCGCCGCTTGAGAATCCGCTTCTTCGAAGACTTTGGCTCGGAATATTGAGAACTCCCGGCGAGGAAACCGCTTCCTCTGTCGTCGGAATTCGGCCGGAAACAGATGCGGGTAGCTTGAGTCGAGGAGCATTACCTACTGAGACACTGATACTATCTGAAGCATAAAGTCCGCTAACAGAATCTCGAGCTTCAAAGGTGATAATCCAGGCGCAACCATCGTCGATGGCGTAAACTTTGTCGCTGAATGCACCGCTACCCTGGTCCACATCCCAACTGCCCTCGCCGCACTTATCCGGGTCGTTTGAGTTGACATGAAAAGCCCAACTATCGGCATTATTCGAGGACCAGGCATACTCAAAATTATCCCCGACTGCGAAGGTTTTCTCCTTACCACCATCAACCGTAAGCACGGCTGTCGGTTTGACCGCTGCCGGCTTGGCATCGGAAACAATACTGCCCACTCCGCGAATAATGGTCGATATGGCATCAGATAATCCAAATATAACACGACTTACGATACCTTCCTGGCCAACAGCGGCTACCTGGTCGGATGTTCTGATATCAATGAAGGTTGGTGTGATAATGGCTTCATCCGGGATTGCGGGAGCGGCCGTTGATATCGCCGGAACTGTAATAAAAATTGTAGCAACAAACGCGACAAGAAAATATGAGCGAATAGTATTATTCATATATAAATATTATAGAACAATAATAACACGATTTCCCTACAGAAAAAAAGTGACGCAGTGAATAGGGGCTGTGAAGGTAATTTCGGTTTGATCCGTGTTTAGGGCTCGTCTGTGACCACCTTCCCGGACGTGCTCCGAGCACGGGTAGCCAGCGATCAGCGCGCGCAGGAGACGGGAGGGAAGGTGGTCACAGACGAGCACCTAGATGTATGCTATTCAGAATCGTCAGATGATGATTCGCTCGCTTGTCCAGCCTGCCCCGTCTTCTGAAACTCTTTTAGAGCATCGACAATAGGTCCGAATTTACCATCTAGAATTCCCGGCAGATTGTGCCAGGATTGCTTGATCCGGTGGTCGGTCACCCGGTCTTGGGGATAATTGTAAGTGCGGATTTTCTCGGAGCGGTCGCCGGTGCCGATCTGGCCTTTGCGGTTGGCAGAAAACTTCTTGGCCTCGGCCTCTTCCTTGGCCGCTTCGAGCTTGGCGGTGAGGATCTGGAGAGCCTTTTCGCGGTTGGCGGCCTGGCTGCGTTCGGCCGTTGAACGGATGACGATGCCGGTCGGCTTGTGAGTCAAACGAACGGCCGTCTCAACCTTGTTGACATTCTGACCGCCTTTGCCGCCTGAACGGGAAAACTCTACCTCGATGTCGGCCATGTTGACTTCAAATTTGGACTTTTTGCGGATAGGCATGATGGCGACTGATGCCGTCGAGGTGTGGATCCGGCCCATTTTCTCCGTCTCCGGCACGCGCTGAACGCGATGAACGCCGGTTTCAAACTGGAGTTCGTCATAGACACCCTTGCCCTTGATCTCGAGCGAGGCTTCCTTGTAACCGCCCAGGTCGTTGGTGGACTCATCGACGATCTTGGCCGACCAGCCGCGGGTTTCGCCGTAGCGTTTGTACATATCGAGAAGCTCGGCCGCGAAGAGAGCCGCCTCGTCGCCACCGGCCCCGGCCCGGACTTCCAAAATAACTTCATTGAGCTTTTCTTCTACCTCCTTGTCGTTTTCTAAAATCGACTTCATCTGTTCTTCGAGATTTCTTTTTTGCTCGGTAAGGGAGACGAGATCATCGGCTACCAGATCCTTCATGGAAGGATCTTTTTCGGCCATGGCTTTGGTCTCAATCTCGTCACGATTGAGTTTTTCATAAAGTGTCGCCAGGAAGGCCGTTTTTGGATTGTTTTTGTATAAATCTATATTCATGGTCTCATGTGAAGTATGGGGTTAGACGCGCAAACTGTCAAACGGACGCCGTTGTTTGCGTCCATATTGAAAACTTATGAGAGTAGCTATTTCTTGGCCTTAGCTTTGGACAAACGGGTTTTGAATTTCTCGACGCGACCGGCGGTGTCGATGGTCTTGTCTTGCTTTGTATAGAAAGGATGTGAGGCGCTGGAAATTTCCACATGGAACGAAGGATATTCCTTACCATCGGTCCATTTCTCCGTTGTTTTGGTCTCAATGGTCGAAGGAATCAGAAATTTGGCTCCGCTCGAGTTGTCGGCGAAAATAACCTGGCGATAATTTTCCGGATGGATGTCTTTTTTCATGGAAAGTAATGTAGCATAAATGGCGTTGATAGGCAACATTGGTTATAATATCGTCATGCGATCCCCTTCTCGCTCCTATGCCATTTACACGATTGCCGTGATCGGCTTTATTTTTACTCTGCACACGGTAATCCCGATGTATTCGAACTCGAGCTTCCTCGGCCTCTTCGCCAGCGCCGAGATGCTGGGAATGATCTATATGATGAGCGCGGCAGTCTCGATCCTGGGATATCTCGTCGCGCCGAGCATCATTCGCCGGATAGGCAATTATCGTATTGCTTTGATCCTGATCTGTCTCCAGATATTCCTTTTCGATGGGTTGATCGTATCTTCATCGCCGGTCGCCTTGACAATCTTTTTCGTTCTGCAATCGGCCGTCGTGGCGCTCATCGGTCTCTGTCTCGATATATTTCTCGAGGTTAATACGGATGCCGGTAATGTCGGTCGAATCCGCGGTTTCTATACAGCAACCCTCAACGCCTCCTGGTTGGTCGGTCCGCTTATCGGTACTCTGCTCATTAACGGCGGTGAAAATTACCGCAATACCTATGTAGCCGGATTAGCCATGCTCTTCCCTCTGCTTTATCTGGTCTTCCGCAATTTTCCCCGTTTTGTCGACCCAAATTACATCCATCTTTCCCCGCACCATTTGCTTATTCATATTTCACACAATAAAAACTGGGTGCGACTTATCTCGGCCAATCTCATACTTCAAACTTTTTATTCCTGGATGGTCGTCTATAGTCCCATCTATCTTCATAAGATCATGGGTTTCAACTGGGATGAAATCGGGATCATATTAGTCGTGATGCTTCTGCCCTTTCCACTTTTCCAATATTATTTGGGCCGTTTGGCCGATACCAAGTACGGTGAAAAGGAAATTATGGCCATCGGCTTCCTGATCATGGGTCTGGCTACTGTGATGCTGGCTTTTGTCAGCGTCAAAAGCGTTCTTGTCTGGGCGGTTATGCTCTTTGTGACCAGGGTGGGAGCGGCGGCCGCCGAGATCATGATGGAAATTTATTTTTTCAAGACTGTTTCTGCTCGCGATTCGGCCGTACTGGGATCATTTCGGATCACTCGTCCGCTTTCGCTTTTCCTGGCTCCGGCCATTATGTTGATCGGCAGTTATTTCCTGGATTTCCGCTATATGTTTATTGTTATTGGCCTCGTTACCCTTTTGGCTCTCTATCCGGTATTACTTATAAAAGACACGAGATAAGTTTACAGTGATAAGCTTTTCCCCTATAATCGGTCTATTAAATCGTAATTGTAAAACAAATGTTCAAAATAAAGTCAGTCAAAGCTAGAGAAATCCTCGATTCGCGTGGCAACCCGACAGTCGAAGTAGATCTGGTCCTAAGTAACGGGTCCTTGGGTCGTGGCGCGGTGCCTTCCGGGGCGTCGACGGGCAGTCATGAGGCGGTCGAATTGCGTGATGGTGATGTCAAAAGATATGGCGGCAAGGGAGTACAGAAAGCTGTGGAGAATGTCAACACGAGCATTGCTAAGGCTCTAAGGAACGGCCAATTTGACCAAGAGACTCTCGATGCCAAGCTGATCGCTCTCGATGGTACTCCGAATAAGGGCCGTCTGGGAGCTAACGCAATTCTGGGCGTTTCGATGGCTTTCGCCAAAGCGGTTTGTGCTAGCCAGGATAAGCCGGCTTACAAGTATTTCAAGGAATTGATCAAGGGTAAAACTGTGACCCTACCGGTGCCGATGATGAATGTTATTAATGGCGGTCAGCATGCCGAAAATTCGACTGATATTCAGGAATTCATGATTGTTCCGATCGGCTTCAAGACCTTCAAGGAAGCTTTGCGGGCCGGTGCCGAAACATTTCATGCTCTTAAAAAGCTCATCAAGAGCCGCGGATTGGCCACGACGGTAGGCGACGAGGGCGGCTTTGCCCCGATATTGCCATCCAATGAAGCACCACTCGAACTGATAGTCGAAGCCATCACTGCTGCCGGTTATGTACCAGGTCAGGATATTGCCATTGCTCTGGATGCCGCCGCCACGGAGTTCTACAAGGACGGTAAGTATGTCTTGGCCCGCGACGGCAAATCATTGACATCCGATGAACTTATCAAATGGTATGAAGAAATAGTGGCCAAATATCCCATCATCTCCATCGAAGACGGTTTGGCTGAAGACGACTGGAATGGCTACAAGATCATGACGGAAAAGCTCGGTAGCAAGATTCAATTGGTTGGAGACGATCTTTTCGTGACCAATATCGAAAGACTGTCCATGGGTATCGAGAAAAAAGTGGCCAATTCGATCCTGATCAAACTCAATCAGATCGGCACTATTTCGGAAACGATCCAGGCGGTCAAGATGGCGAATGAAGCGGGCTATACCTCCGTGATTTCGCACCGCTCGGGCGAAACAGAAGATACAACGATCGCCGATTTTGCCGTCGGCAGCGCGGCCGGTCAGATCAAGACCGGTTCCCTTTCTCGGACCGATCGGGTGGCTAAGTACAATCAGCTCCTGCGGATAGAAGAAGAGCTTGGTAAAAAAGCGATTTATCCCGGCAGGAAGGCTTTCAGGTTTTAGTGATTCAAATTGATTGATTTACAGGAGGCACAGAAGCACACATTCTTTTTTCTTCCTGCGGATCTCTGCTCACAATGTACAGGCATTTTCACAAAGTCCTCGCTCCAAGGTTTCACTCGGCCTTTGGAAAATGCAGCTGTACATTGCTCGCAGATTAATCCTTGGAAGAAAAAAGAATGTGTGCTTCTGTGCCTGAAGTGCTTGTGCAAATATAAGATTTGTTTCATAACTTCTTATCCCCAAAAAGCTGCGCGCTATACACAGCTTATCCAGATAATTATGCGGAAAAACTGTTTGACTTTAACCAAATTTAACATACAATTAATGCAGGTCAGCCAGGAGAAGATCCTTAACTAAACACACAGGGGTCCAAAACAATACCGGCCACCCGCCGGTCATGGATACCACCTTATATTTTCGGAATCTATCTCCCAGTAGCAGACCATTATGCACAAAAACCCGCTTTGGCGGGTTTTTGTGTGGTTGGAATTTTGCCCCGAGGCGAGGCCTCGGTAGCCATAAAGCACTAGGCTTGTGCTGGGGTCGGAGGAACCGGAGCAGGCGTGCCCTGAGGAGCCGGAGCTGGTTTGTTAGCCATTGTATTATAAAACGGGTTGATTAGCTCCCGTCCTCCAGATTTTACACCGTGCGCAAGCCTCTTCATATTTCCCTCACTTTCTTGACTAATAGTCAATGTCTACATTGTAATTATGCCTTAAAATGGCACTCCTCTGCCGTGATGTAATTCGTTGTGAAATTAGAACATGGATTTGTAGATATTACTATTTTTGACAGACACTTAGTGCATATTTTGCCTATCCACCAGTAGAATTATTCCGGCCGGATGAATGACTAGACCAACTCCAGATAGTAATGTCTCAGAGGCTTCAGACTCTCCCGGTCGAGCTCGTAAATGAGAGGGGTGCCTGTTTTAATTTCAAGTTCCACCACCGCCTCGTCGGACATGGAATCCAAGTGTTTGCACAGAGCTCGCAGACTATTACCGCTCGCGGCAATAATAATGGATTTACCGGCTTTGATATTGGGAACAATCTCGTTATTCCAGTAAGGCAGAACGCGAGCAATCGTATCCTGGAGAGATTCACCCAAGGGTAAATCGGCTTTGGGAATATCCTTATATTTTAGATCATTTCCCGGATATCTCGGATCATCGGTCGTCAATAACGGAGGACGCGTGCTGAAACTGCGACGCCAGAGTTTGACCTGCTCTGGGCTGTATTTGGCGGCCATATCCTCATGTCTGAGACCTTGCAAGGCTCCGTAATGACGCTCGTTTAATCTCCAGGAATATGCAATAGGTGTACCCTGCTGACCCATCTCGGCCAAAGCTATATCCAATGTCTGGTTGGCTCGCTTCAATAGTGAAGTGAAGGCCAGATCAAAAACGAAACCCTCCCTTTTCAAAGCCTGACCGGCCTTATGTGCCTCATCAAGACCCTGCTCCGACAGATCAACATCGGTCCAACCGCAAAACTTCTTCTCCTTGTTCCAGATGCTCTGTCCATGCCTGATTAAAACTAATTTATACATGTTTCGATTATACACTCTTTTTTATAAAGAAAAAACTGGCGTAGCGGACGAAAAGTATTGATGCCGTGGAAAAGAAAATGCCCAGCGACCAGCCGGCGATGACATCGGAGGCCCAGTGAACATTGAGCACCAATCGGCTGAGACCGACGAGGATCGTGAGAATGACCAGACCGGTGATCATTAGTTCCCTTCTTATAACCGAATGAATCTTGGGCGCCAGAAAATAAGCTATAACAAGGAGAAGGCTAGCCGATAGGGCGGCGTGACCGCTGGGAAAGCTCGGGTCGGATAAGATCGCGTATACTGACGACGGCCGTGGGCTCAGGTAGAGGCCCTTAAGGAAATAAACGGCAAAAGCGGTGGATGAAATGGAAAGGATTGTGACGGCCGCCGAACGCCATTTGTGCTTGATTAGAAACCATAAACCTAGGACAAGTCCGATCAGGGTTGTGGAGTAGACCCCGCCGACTGCCGATGTAATCTTCCCTACGAGTGGAAGCCAAGGAAAAAGCATATTGATCTTGATAAAGAAGGTGTTAATCCAGAGATCAAAATCAAGTCTGAAAGCGTGGTCAGTGACTTTCTGAAGTGTTCCGGCAAAAACAATCAGGGCGATAATATTGATGATTAGTGTCAGGAGTTCGTAGCGTCTAAATACGCGAAAACGAATATTTACGAACTTATATCCCCAGATGATTATAAATCCAACCAAGATCGCGAAAACAAGCATTTTGCCAAACGCCGCCGCGGCTAGGTGATAACCGGTACCGAAGAGATAGCCAAGCATGACCGAACAAAGAACCCAGGTCATGGCTCCGATGATGTTGTATAGCCAGAACTTTCTCGAGGAAAGATTGGTCGTGCCTATGAGGAACGGCATCAGGGCTCTGGTCGCAGGCGTGAAGCGGCCGGCGAGCATGGCTTTGAAGGTATGCTTATTGAGCAGATTCAAGGCTTTGTTCATATTTTCGTCAGAGACATACAAGTATCGCCGGAGCTTGGAAATGAAATTCATTCCGTACCGACGACCGATATAGAAGCCCATGTAATCTCCCAATATCGCTCCGGTTACGGCCAGGATAATAACCCAGTAAAGGTTCAGGGTTCCGATCCTAGCCATAAATCCGGCCGCCACAATGGCGACGTGGCCGGGAACAAGCATCCCGACGAGAGGAATGCCTTCGAGAAGGGTTAGGGCGACAAGAAGTATATAGCCGCTGTTAGCGACCAGGTCGTCGAGATGGCTGATAAAGGAGAAAAATATTTGTCCGTGGAGCATACTGTTGAAAACTATACCGGCTTATGATACACTTTTTTTACAAACAAGTCATTCCCATCTTATTTAGTGTAAGGTGCTGAAATAATTATAATAAAATAAAACAAATGAAGAACGTCACTATATACTCGACGCCGACCTGCGTGTACTGCGGGATGGCCAAGTCTTTTTTTAAGGACAACAATATAGCCTATACGGAGCACGATGTGGCCTCCGACCTGGTCAAGCGCAAGGAAATGATCGACAAAACCGGTCAGATGGGCATTCCGGTCATCGAGATTGACGGCGAGGTCATCATCGGCTTCGAGGAAGACAAGATTCGGGCCAAGTTGGGATTGAAGTAGGTTGATCCCTACGGTCTAAACCAAATGTAAGGCACTGAGTTGCGCACAGCTACCTGCTTGACTAATCGGATATAATCGTATACAATCGAACATGTGACATGTATATGAATATATCATGAAAGAAAGATACGAAAAAAGAATACCTCTAACTTCCGAAATCCTAGGAAAGATTTCTAAAATTGATGAACTCAAGGGACTTTGGCATGGGGGTCTAAATATCAATCCCCAGATACTTAAAAGACTCAAGAAATCTGTTATTATCACAAGTACCGGCGCATCCACTCGTATTGAGGGTGCGAACATGACAGATGAAGAGATTGAGCGCTTTTTGAGCGCTCTCAAATCAAATCCACCGGAAAATCGTGACGAGGAAGAAGTTGCTGGATATGCCAGCTTACTGGGCAGAGTTTTTGACAATTGGAAAAAAGTCAAACTGACCGAGTCTGCTATATTATCGTTTCATGAAATCCTACTTCACTATTCAAAGAAGGATGATCTTCATAAAGGCAAGTACAAAACAAAGGAAAATCTTGTCGTGGCTGTCAACAAACAAGGAGAACAAGCAGTGATATTCAGACCTACAGAAGCATGGCTGACAAAAAAAGAGATGGACGATGTCATTTATTGGACCAATCTATCAACGTCAGAAAAGAAAATACATCCACTGCTTATCGTCGCTAATTTCATCTTTGAATTTCTCGCCATTCATCCGTTTTCAGATGGTAACGGACGGCTTTCTCGTGCGCTAACTAATTTATTGCTCATACAAGCGGGCTATGAGTATGTCCCCTATGTTTCGCTAGAAGAAATAGTCGAGGAAAGAAAAGACGACTACTACGCATCATTGAGACGAACGCAAAAACTTCACAAGACAGAAAATGAGGATATATCTGCTTGGATCAATTTCTTTCTCGATACCTTACTGTTACAAGCGAACAAAGCAAAGGAATTGATGGAAAATGATGACCCGACTAAGTTGCTTTCTCCAAGACAAATTGAGGTTTATGCCCTTTTTGACGGTATGGAATCACGCGCTGTCATGGACATCAAGGAAAAATTACCGAGTATTCCAGAAGTAACCATTAAACAAGCGCTTTCACGCCTGGTCTCTTTGAAACTGATAGAGAGGATTGGTCTAGGAAGAAGTACTAGATATATAAAATCCAAATAAATTGTGCTTGCACTACGAAGCTCGCCCGTGATTAACGGGCGAGCGAAGTAGTGCGGGTAGCGAGAATCGAACTCGCGTCTCAACCTTGGGAAGGTCGCATTCTGCCACTAAACCATACCCGCCGTCGCCTCGCTAACGATTTACCGAGGCAGAGGTGAGCATTGTTTGTGGTTTTAAATTATAACTACTCTATGAAAGTGGCGAGGCTACGGCGGGCAAGGCCCGCTAAGATTTTGCCATACTAATAACCTAATCATAACCTCATAGACCGAGAAAGTGCAACAAATTTGACCACCAACCTTTCTTCTCGGCTGGCGAGGTGTCAGTGGTCGTTGTCGGTTGAATAATCTCGGCTGGCTGTTCGCTGTCAACGATAACCGCCACCGACTCCCCTTCTTTGATGGCGCGGTATTTGGTTCGAAGCTCCGACTGGAGGCCCTGCTCGGTCGAAAGGAAAGCCACTTCTGCCGCCAACCGATCCTGATGGTCGACAAGCCTATTCATCTCCGCCTCGGCCTGCAGGCGCTTTTTCTCGGACAGGTCCAACCTGGAACTGATATTCCAGGTCGCATTGGCCAGGAAGAATAGGATAATAACAGCTCCAATCAAGATGAACGGCGAGGCCAGGAAACTTTTGCGGATAGGTTTGCCGTACTTCATGAGATACAGTATACTAGTTTTATTATGTTATTTCACGAAAAAACAAAAAAGGCCGTCAACAGTCTTTTTATTATTGTCGGCATTCTGGTTATCATCAGCATGGTTCTTCTGTATTTTCCGGCATTGAATTAGTCAGGGGCTCGTCCGTAACTACCTTCCCTCCCGTCTCCTGCGGGCGCTAATCGCTGGCTACCCGTCCTCGGAGCACGTCCGGGAAGGTAGTTACGGACGAGCCCCGTGCTCCCTACTCTCCTGTTCGCATAATCTTGACGAAGACCTCTTGAGGAATATTGACGGAGCCGTGTTCTTTGAGCCGTTTGCGGCCCTCTTTTTGCTTTTCTCGAAGCTTCATTTTGCGGGTGATATCGCCTCCGGAAAGAGTGCCGGCGGCGTCTTTCTTGCGACCGGAAACCGAACGAGAAGAAATGATCCGACCGAAGGCCTTGGCCTGGATCTTGTAGGTGAAGAGTTCCCGAGGCATGATTTTCTCGAGTTTGTTAACCATTTGTTCGGCCTCAATCTCGGCTCTCTTCCTCGAGATAACTCGGGCAAAAGCGATGACCGGCTCGTCAGCCACCAGGACATCAAGACGCACAACATCGGCCACTTTTTCTTCGGTAATATCGTATGAGATCGAAGCGTAGCCGGAAGAAATACTTTTTGTTTCATCGAAGAAATTGCGCATCAGTTCTCTAAGCGGCATCCTGAGTGTCAAAATGGCTCTGTTGTCTCCAAAATCATCGCTAGTCATGACTTCAGCTTCATGTTCATAGAGAGACTTCATCAGACCGCCAAGATAGGCTGGTGGGGTGATAATCTTCATGGTCACGATCGGCTCGGTTATCTTGGTGATCTCATGATCGTCCGGAAAGAGGGCCGGTGAATAGACCGTTATCGTTTTTCCGCTTTTGAGTTCTACGGTATAGGTAATGGAGGGCTGAGTAACGATAAGCTCCAGATTGAATTCACGGCGCAGGCGCTCGGTGACGATCTCGAGATGGAGCATTCCCAGGAACCCACAGCGGTAGCCCTTGCCCAATGTGCCGGAAGCTTCCTCCTCGTATGTAAATGACGAGTCCGATAATTGAAGCCGGCCCAGGGCCTGACGGAGCAAGGCCAGGTCGTCCTGACTCTCGGGATAGAGCGAGGCCCAAACGACCGGTCGGGGGCTGTTATAGCCTGGCAAGGGCGGCATGGTGTCTTTGAGGTCCGAGACAGTATCGCCAACCGAAGCAATCCCCGGCTCCTTGATTCCCGTTACTAAGTAGCCGATCTCGCCTTTGCTCAAGGTCTCAACCGGTGTATTGGCCGGGGCGAATATTCCCGCTTCGATAACCTCGAATTGGCGGCCGGCGATCTTGAACTGTAATTTATCGTGCCGACTAACCTTACCGGACATGACCCGGATGAAAACGATTACGCCGGTGTGATTGGAATATTGAAAATCGAAAATGAGCGAACGGAATGAATCGGAAATGGGCGCTTGTTTAAAATTTCGCGCCGCTTCCGGGCTCGGTACTCTCCTGATAATTTCGTCAAGGAGATGGGCCACCCCTTCGCCCGTTTTGCCGGAAACATTCACGACCTCTTCCCTGTTGCAACCTAGAAGCTTGCAAAGCTCGACTGTAACCTCTTCCGTTCTGGCCAAAGGTGAATCGATCTTGCTCACCACCGGAATAATCTTGAGACCGGAATCCAGGGCCATATTCAATGTCGTTAGAGTTTGAGCCTGGACGCCTTGGGTGGCGTCAACCAGGAGGATCGAACCTTCGACCGCTCGAAGCGACCGGGAAACTTCATAGGAAAAATCGATATGGCCGGGCGTGTCTATCAGGTTCAAAATGTATTCGTTCGCGCGCTCGCTCGCGCCGGATCTATCTGACGGTGACCATTTCATCCTGACCGGTTGCATCTTGATAGTGATACCTCGCTCCCGCTCCAAATCCATGGAATCAAGCACTTGATCTTGCATCTTGCGTTTCTCGATCGTGCCGGTTATCTCGAGCATCCGGTCGGCCAGGGTCGATTTGCCATGGTCAATATGGGCAATGATGGAAAAATTCCTGATTTGTTCGGGATTCATATGTTGAATATAGCAGGAAGTCTAGAGATGTTCCACCTCGGCCGGCGGCACGGCTGCCTTCCAGATCTTGCGGTGAAGCGTATTCATAACAGCTTCGAGCTCTTTGTTTCTAAGCATTTTGAGAACAAAGACCAAAGCA
>Ga0172380_10007424_pt1 | contig 12321 bp, 23 predicted proteins | sample Leawe162metaG_FD_119747 | JGI IMG/M metagenome (GOLD analysis project Ga0172380, IMG submission 119747) | Leachate microbial communities from a municipal landfill in Southern Ontario, Canada - Leachate well 162 metaG | ecosystem: Engineered > Solid waste > Landfill > Unclassified | place...
AATGAAAAACGTTCACCTAACAATCATTCGGGGTATACCCGGCTCTGGTAAAACAACTTTAGCTAAAAAGCTAAAAGAAGAAACTAGTGCTGTACATTACGAAGCTGATGATTTCTTCATGGTTGACGGGGTGTATAAATTTAATTCAAAATATTTACACTCTGCACATCAACATTGTTTCGTACATGTAAGAGAGGCGCTCCAATCTGGTTCTCCAGTTATTGTAGCCAACACATTCACACAAGCTTGGGAAATCCAAACCTATCTGGAGTTGGCACAAAAGCTAGATGTTGGAACTCGTGTTATTCATTGCTTGGGTAATTATGGGTCAATCCATAATGTACCAGCTGAGAAAATCGAGCAGATGAACGCACGATTTGTAACGAATGATGCTTTAGAACGTAGGTTTGAAGTGGACTTTCCAAACGTTTCGTACGAAACTTACATATAAGAATTCCGGTCTGTACCGGACGTACTTGGGGACCTTAAGAGCAGAAATGTACACCTGACATAGAAGGAAATAACGGACGGCAAACCTTGAGGAACTATAGCCAATACAGAGCACCTAACCCGGCCCCATGTACGAGATATTTAGGAGAAGTAAATGACCGCGACACAATCAGAAATCAGGGATTTATCCCACGAAATATGGGCAGCAGCGCAACTATTACCAAACGAAGGTATAGAAGATGGCGTTGAGCGTATAGAAACCATCCTCCAATCCGCGCTGGACACGCAAAAGCCAGCGGGGGCTGCGGTACGGGAACGACTGTCAGCGATACAGAAACGCCTTGAGGATGCAGGAGTGCTTGACGTTAAATTCGCAACGTCACCCGATGGAGATAGATCAAAACTTGCGGAAGAAATGATAACCGTTTTAGAGGCTGTTCTCGATGGGAAATACTCACCAGCTAGACCGTTCGACGACAGCACCCTCACGGGCGATTGTGGCGGGGGTGATATTGTTTATTACAGCCATGAAGCCGATAACTTTTACAATCTGAAAACCCGTAAAGGAATGGGGACAGATTTTTACAAAAAGCATATTGATGATGTGAAAGCCCTCACAACCACCACAGCCAGTACTACTTGGACCATACAGCAACACTTGAATAACATAGCCTTGTTTAAGTCCCGACTCGCTAATCCTGCTTACTTTCGGGCAGAAGACCAAAACTACATGTGTATGGAAATCATCAAAGCAGAAGCGGCTATTGAGGAAATTAAAAATGTTAACAAATGATAGCGTTAAAGAGTTTGTCGAGAACAACCCTAAACTAGTTACTCGCAAGCAATCGCAGAAATACCCAGAGTTGTTTGTACTAAAGTATACTCGCAAGGTGTTCTATGACGCCCTGTGGAATGATTTCCTGATTGATATGCGTGGTACTGTGGTTGACAAAGACTACAACCCTGTAATCATGCCCTTCCGTAAGATATACAACCGAGGCGAAAATGGAACAGATATCGAACGTGACGAAATGGTTACTGCTGTTCGAAAAATCAATGGTTTTATGGCAGCAGCGACTTTTGTGGAGCAGACGGGGGAAGTGGTCGTTAGCACAACCGGGTCTCTTGACTCCGAGTACGTTACTCGTGCTAAGGACTATATCACATCGTATGTTAAACAACATATCATGCATCATTTCGGTATCACTGGCAAAAGATACACACACCTATTCGAAATCTGTCACCCTACTGACCAGACTCACCCAATTAGAGAACAGCTTGGTGCGTATTATCTTGGCGCTCGTGAGGTTAAGTGGAACGGTCTTGAGGTTCGCAATCAGTCTCATTTAGATGAAGTTGCAAATATGTTTGGTATTATAAGACCAGAGTGGGTCGTTGACCGCTTTTCAAACATTGTCGAGCACACAAAAGTCTGTAGACATGAGGGCTTTGTGGTGTATGGACAAGACTCTGGCACTGCTTTGAAACTGAAATCACCACATTATTTGGTGACTAAGTTTGTTGGTCGTATGAAAGAGTCTAGGCTTGATGATCTTGTTGAGAGACCACAGCACTTCAAAGCTAGTATGGATGAAGAGTTCTGGCCTCTTGTGGATTATATCGCTGCTAACAAAGACCACTACAAAAGTTTGGAAGAGTTAGCCAAGTTTGAATATATTAAGGAGTTCCTAAATGGGAAAGACAGTGAGACCAAAGTATCAGGGGACTGAACAAATACTCTTCACCTCTGACACCCACGCTTATCATAAAAGCATTCTAAAGTTCTGTCCTAAGTCTCGCTTTGGTGCAGATCATGAGGAAATGACTGAGCTTATGATTAAGAAGTGGAATGAAACTGTCGGACCCGATGATGTTGTCTATCACTTAGGTGATGTTTCATTCGGTGGGTCTGAGGCAACGGCTAAATATTTGAAACGCTTGAATGGTATTATTCATCTTGTGCTCGGTAATCACGACTCAGAAGATCAAATGCGTAAGATGAACCGATTCGAGTCGATCCACAACTACTTAGAGATCATCGTTCAGGGAGTGCCTTGGATACTATTCCACTATCCAATCTTTGAATGGAATATGATGCACCACGGCTCAGTACACCTGTATGGCCACGTTCATGGGCGTAAGATGGAAATGCCTGAGGGTCGTTGTATGGATGTGGGTATGGATACTCGTACGGATATGGGGTTATACACAATTCGTGAAATCAAATCTTTAGTTTTAAATAAACCTGTGAGAGATCATCATGATAAAAGGGGTTAGAAAAAATCTGGAATTCAGTACTCTCGCGTGGTATGTGGGTAAGGCGGGGTGTAAAATTGAATTAACTCTTAATTTTAGAGCAGTACCCGGTAAAATGTATCCGGTACAAATATTTTGTGTGAAGATCATAGGCCCGACAGGGATTATAGCTTATAATGAAGTAAGCTATAGCGAGCCGAGACAGATCGAGGATAGTGAGTATTATGGGTTTAGAGGAGCACTTCACAATGCTGTACGTCACTATAACATTCAATGTAAACAGTTAGGAATAAAATGACCAGTATTAAAATCGGAGTTGATGTTACACCCGCGATGCTTGCTAACGCGACTGTGGGTGTCATGGAGAGTGGTTATTCACCTTGGCTTGAGAACCTTGAGTTTACGAATGGTTCTGCTAAAAATGATACCGGCCAAGATTCGGTTTGGTATTCTCTTGAAAACTTCTGGGACAAAGAGAAGAACCCACACTTGGGTATTATCGCTCGGTACGACGAGGCGGATCAGGACGAGGGTAGCTTTACTGGTGAAGATAACATCACTTGGGAGGATATTGAGAAAGGCCTACAGCTTATGGCTAAAGAAGCCCCGGCTCACTTCCACGATCTTATCACTGAAAACGATGATGCTTTTACTCACGACACACTTTGGCAGTTCATTATATTAGGAGAGCACGTTTATGGATAAAACAATAGGCCCGGTCCTGAACCCGATGCAAGAGTTTCGTACGAAACTCGGTGAGAAAGTTAGGGCCGATATCGCTAACTTGCTCCCCGAACCCGTCATTGCACAGCTCGTAGAAGAAGCTGTGAAAGAAAGTTTCTTTGAGCCACAGAAAGTGACAACAGCTAGTGGTTACACAAGAACGGAGCCTTCTTGGTTCAATCAGGCCGTAGCCGAGGCTGCTAAACCTATGATGGAAGCAGCCGTTGAAAAGTTTGTGAAAGAGAACCAAGCTAAGATGCAAGAGCAGATTGATCTCTATGTTTCTGATCAAAATCTTACTTTGTTAGCTGCCGCTGCTATCGGCCAACAGATGAATAATAACGTGTACCAAGTTGTTGAAAACATAATGCAACGAATAAGGTAATATTATGGATAACGTAGTTGAATTCCCAATACAGTTTCAGACTCGTCAGTTCTATCAGGTTGAGGAAGAGTGTTACATTCATCCTGTAGCTATTGCTATGTTTGGTGTTGGGCTACCAGTCTGCACTTATATTCATGACCAACCACTACGGAGGAGAGCATGAGAAAAGTTACACGACAGGCTATGTGTGCTCTAAATGTAGAACAATCATTTAATAGTAAGAACACCAGAGTTTCTGGTGACACGCTGTACTTGTTTGGTAATCCTATAATCAGGATTGTTAGAAATACTAGGGGGTATATAGAAGAATATCGTTTGAGTATGTGCGGTCATGGCACAAACACAACTCGTGATCGCTTGAACGGTTTCAGTAGGTATTATTGGATTAATCGTGGGCCTAGCTTTTTTCAGAATAAGGGTAGACAATATATTTCTGAAAAGACTGATACGGGGTTTTCTGCGGCTTTAGAAATTGATCCTAGTGACGTAATTGTACTTGACAGCGGCGGGAAAATAGTAGAAATTGAGAGGCACTCATGACTAAGGTTTATGATTTGACGACGAAGATTATCAAGAACGGGTCCGAAACCGTTATTGAAGTTCCGTCGATTGAGGAAGGTAAGAACGGTCTGGCGAGATTGTTCTACGAAAACTTCCTCCAGAACAACGTCAGTATGGTTACCCAAACTGAACTTGTTCTAAAAACTGGTGAAACATATCTTCTTGTCTTGCCTAAGACGTGAGAAGGATCACTGTCACTTCACCACAACCTATACGACGACTCTGGCGGGACGAGCTCTGTAGGTTGAAATGAAGTGAGTGTGGCTGAGAGGCTTAAAGCAAACGATGGGAGTTATATAGCCCTATTAACGTGTTCCGAGCCAATAGGCGAATAGTTTATCTATCGGAACCGTGGGTTCGAAACCCACCACTCACTTCACAAGTTTAAGTCGTTCCGGTGTAGTACCAAAGCTGCTGCGGGAAGATAGGTACACTACTGTCGAGAGGTTCGAAACTCAGAACAGTGATGATCGAACGTAGTACGACCTAATTGAAATTGCGGGAGTAGCCTTTCGGCTCGTGCCCCTTTCGCTGCGGAGTTGCCCATGGCGTAATAAAAGTGCAACTGACGCTGATAGACCGTTGAAGTAAGAAAGTCTATCATTTAACCTCCCATCGTCTAGTGGTTAGGACAGCGGCTTTTCAAGCCGTTAACCGTGAGTTCAAATCTCCGTGGGAGGTCCATTATGAGGAAGTCGTCTAGTGGCTTAGGATGCGTGGCGTTTAGTCTGCGTGACGTGGGTTCGAATCCCACCTTCCTCCTATTTTCAGACTAGTCGGTCATGTGGGTGATGCTCCAGATACGCAACTGGAGGCTCACTTGACTCGACCCCTCCGGGGAGAGATCGTATGCTTTATGATCCGGAGGGGTTGAGTGAAGTGAGATTGTCATTTGACTGAGATCGTTACTCTCCAAGCGGATGCTCTAGTGATCTGTATACTTGGAACGTTCAGGCGTGTAACAGCGACGATCTCAGTGAGGTGAGAAGTAGCTCAGTGGGTGTAGCGCACCACAGGTAGAGCAATCGACGGCGCGTTGATCGGATGTGGGTTCAAATCCCACCCTCACCTCAACTCGTATATTAGACAGAGACACTAGGGCCAAGCCCTAGGAGGCTGGTTTAGTCCTAGCTAAGTTAACAAGTCTAGTGTCTCGCTCTAAATATACGAACTAACGCATAAATCAATTTTATCGGAGATAGCGTATAATGATGAGACATGTAACCAGTTTATTTTTCCAAGAAACTCACGCTAACATTATAAAACAATATGAGGTTGTAATACATATTAACTACGATGGTGGTAGAAGAATGTGTATTTGCGATCACAAAAAAGATGCAGAAGATATTGTAGCTGCTTTGAAATTCGCCCACAAGGAGGGTGTAGTATGAAATCAATTACATTGGAAACTTCTCAAGAAGCTTTTGAAGAAGCACACCATATTCTCGACAGCACCAGAGACTCTAGCAAAGAGATCAAAGTGCCTCGTGCAACCTTTTCCTCACTGTTGAGGGATCATGCCCAGATGTGGGAACAACTACAACTCAACCAAACGGAGATTAAAGAATGAACGAATTTATCCAGTACATGTTAACACCTATGGGCCTCTATATCATAGCAGTAACACTGATTTCGTACTACTTGGGTATGTACATGATGTACCGTAGCAAGCAACCGAAGATTGAAGAGCTCCGGGTTACCTTGTCACTCAGAGATATAATCAATAAAGTTTTATTGAGTGTTTTAATGGATCGTATTGAACACGTAGCAAAGCTTGAAAAACTGCTGAAAACTACAAAAGAAAGCATACAGGAGCGTGACAGCAAAGGTCGTTTTGTAAAGAAAAATCAAGTCGCACCAAGTGGTAACCTGTTTCTCAAGCAAGTTGAAAAAGGTCAGATTGTAGATAAAGAAGTTTAGAACTTGCACTGATAGCTTAAATCAGGTATAGTGGGTGAGTTTTGTGTCAACAACTCCGAGGAAGATTATGGATACTATAATCGTTTTTCTCGCAGCTTTGATGATGAACTCGTCTTATGTTCACGCCGATACTTTGAATAAAGACGAGATTTATTGTTTATCCAAAGCGGTTTACCACGAGTCTCGTGGTGAACCGATTGAAGGACAAGTTGCGGTGGCTCATGTAGTGCTTAATCGAGTAAACTCTGATCGTTACCCAAGCTCTGTTTGTGATGTAGTCTATGAGCCTCATCAGTTTACAGATATAACAAAAACCAGACCTGATTATAAATCAAAAGAGTGGACAACAGCTGTAGAAGTTGCTATACTCTCAAAAATCGGGTTCTTAGAGGACCCTACGAAGGGTGCCAAATGGTACTATGCCCACAAGAAAGTGAAGAAGCCTTCTTGGGCAAAGAAAAAGATTATGGTCGCTAAGATTGGTGGCCACACGTTTTTAGATACTGCGGGTTAGAGAAACAGTAATCTCACCAGTTTCATAAACTGGAGATAGTCAGGGCAGCACTGACACCCGCAACCAGAGTAGGTTAGCATATGACCCAAACCCTCAAAAGGTTTAAATCGTGCCCCGCTGACAGACCGGAGTGAATAGTCTGTCACTAATTTTATTGGTGGGCACATGATTGACGAGAGTTTAAAAGACAGGTTTTATTCCAAGTTAGATATAAAAGGTCCTGAGGAATGTTGGGAGTTTAAAGGTTCAAACCGGGACGGTTATGGGCAACTAAAAATGACCAAGTCACGTAAGATCATCGGGGCCACTCATGTTTCTTATATGATCTATAATAGTATAAAAAGCATACCAAAGGGTATGCATGTTTGTCATAAGTGTGACAATCCTCCGTGCTGCAATCCCGCGCATTTATTCCTTGGCACAGCTAAGGATAATTCTAACGACAAAATTTCAAAAGGCAGGGCTAAGTACGCGGATCAATCCGGTAAAAACAACGGTAACTCTGTATTAACGGAGAAACAAATAAAGTTAATTATACAGCAGATCAAATCTGGTAAAACAAACGTATCTATAGCTAAGTCTTTCGGAGTCACTCACTCAATGATTAGTTCTATTAGACTAGGTAAATCTTGGCTGCACTTAACTGGTGGGCCATTAACTAATAAATATTCTACAACCACCAAAGGAGCAAACTAAATGAATATCTCACTTCCAATCCTACCTCTGCTTGCCATCGTGTTTACAGTTCTGAAACTGACAGGCCACATCGCTTGGTCTTGGTGGTGGGTTCTTTCACCATTCTGGATTCCGTTCGCAGTTATCGGCGCGTTTATTCTTGTACTCGTGGTAATCAAAGCATTTATGGAGATTTTCCGATAATGGGAAAAGAACAAGGCATTGTAATATTAGGGAACCCGGTTGATGGGTTCTCTTTCATTGGGCCGTTTGAAGATCGTGATGCCGCGATTGAGTATGCTCAAGTAACTCTCGGATCAACTGATTGGACCGTCACTACCATATCAGCACCATAATTACACAGAGGCTACTATCCGGCCTAGTGAGCAGCTTTTTGGTTACGCTGTTGTGTGAAAAACCATATTTCTTTCACAAAAGGAGACTAGCATGAAAATCAATAATGAACAACGCGTTGTAGAAACTGATGGTTTCGACAACAAGCCCACCCAATTTACAATCAAACAAAACGCACGAGCTTTCGAAATTCTGTCCAGTAATATCTACTCGGATAAAATTCTCGCTGTTGTTCGTGAGTATGGTACCAACGCGCTGGACGCGCACGTTATGGCCGACTGTGTTGATAAACCGTTTGAAGTTCACCTTCCCAACACATTCGAGCCTTGGTTCTCAATCCGTGACTTCGGCCCGGGCCTGTCCCACGACGACGTTACCAAACTCTACACAACATACTTCCACTCGACGAAGGATAACAGCAATGACACCACTGGGTGCTTGGGGCTTGGTTCTAAGTCTGGTTTCGCTTATACTGATCAATTCACTATAACCTCACGCTTTGATGGTGTTAAACGTACCTACTCAGCCTATGTCGATGAGTCTGGTGCCCCCGCCATTACAAAACTGACGGAAGATAAAACTGACGACGCGAACGGTATGGAAATCTACATGCCAGTTAAGACAACTGATTTCACTCAGTTTGCAGACCGGGCTACGAAAGTATTCCACCGCTTTCCCACGCTACCCACCATCACTGGTAATAAGGCTGACTTGACGAAGGTTGAATACCTACTTCAAGGCCCTAATTACAAAATCCGTAAGTTTGACGAGCGTTACCATTATCGTGGCGCTCACTCTGGGGCTTATGCAGTACAGGGTGCTGTGGCTTATCCGATTGAGGTTTCTTCTATCTCAGATATGCCGTCAGAGTTGTATCAACTGGTTAAAAATTGCCCCGTTGATATTATCTTCCCTATCGGTAAAGTTAATATCACAGCCTCTCGGGAACGTTTGAACTATGATAAGCAGACACAACAAAACATCATTGACGCAGTTCAGGCTGTGTACGATCATATCCCCACACATTTTGTAAACACACTATCCTCAGCTAAGACTCTTTACGAGGCGAAGGAAATGTACGCAAAATGGTTGGATACAAACAACTCAGATTTCTTGAGAAGCATCGTAAAAGATAAACTGTTGTGGAATGGACAGAAGATTGTTAGTACATATTTACCATATGAATTGTTTGATATGGTACAAGCTTGTGATGTTTTAACTAACGCACCATTGACTGTAACTGATCCCATAACAAAAGTTTCTTCTCCGTTGATGGAGAAATCTCCTTGGGGTTCAGTTTCTATCTATGAACATAACTCCTTACACCATGACAAATCTGTTCCTGAAAGGGAAGTTTATGGTAAGTTCTGGGTGGATCCAAAACATATCATAGTATTTGAAGATGCCAAGATGAAGTCTCCAAATCAGATTATTCGTCATAACTACCGAGGGAAAGACGTAAGTAAAGTTTATCTACTTCGTTGTGATGCTACGAGACTCCCCCAAGTGTTGAAACAACTGGGTGATATGCCTATATCTAAACTGGTTATGGGCTCAACTCTTGAAGTACCTCCACCAGAGGTTAGAGCAACCCTTAAAGCGGATGTTAAAAAACTCTGGAAACTACGGGGCTTCACTAATTGGGGCTCATATACAGACGTTGAAACTTCTCATGATATGGCTACGGGTGGTTTCTATGTAATGTCTTATGACGGGACATTAATTTCACCGGGTAAGGAAAATGATATTCCCAACAACGTCGCGGGTGCCTCTGCTATGCTAGGTGCTCTTGAAACTTTGGGGTATATGAAAGACACTACGGGAGCACCTACTGAAATCTTCCGTGTTAATAGTTCTCATAGGACAGCGGTGTTTAACAACCCAGCTTGGGTTAGTATTTACAGCCTTGTTGAACCACGCATTCGTTACTGGACTGATGATAAAACTAAACGTGATGTAATCAAATCTCTTATCACATTAGTTGAGATCGGTAATAATAGTATCTACCAAGAGTTTATGTGTTTCTACCAAAACTACAAGGTCGTAGACTCACCACAATATTTCAAACAGAATTCTCGTATGAAAAAGCTGATTGAAGAAGTGGACGCTATGGTAGTTCAAGTAACACCGATGCTTGGTTTGAAACCTAGTGACAACATGAACTCCCTGTTAGCACACGGTAAAATCTGGTTGAGTATGGTAAAATATTCCCACGAAATGTTTGGGACTGAGGACTTTTCCCAAGGCCTATTTCGTGAGAAAATCAAAACTGACACACTACAGAAAATGAAGAAGGTACTTGACTTCTACCCCTGCTTCTTTAAAATGTCAGATAATATGAGTTCCCACGATCTTAGATTTAGTGTAAAAGATGTTTCTCATTACATTGATCTTTGTGATACAAATCAAAAACGCGTAAAAGACTTCTATACAACAACTTAGAAAGGATAAGTAAATGATTAGTAAAATTCTCACTGGTTCTGCCCTCACTCTCGTAGTAACAGGCCGAGCCGAGCCGTTCGTGATCTCCAGAGATCATAAACTGTTTGATGATATACTCGTAGCGGCTAACGCCAAAGACGAGAAAACACTGTTGGGTCTGATTGACATTGCCAGCAAGGTTAATACCTTCTCAGCTGGTAAGGTTAAGATCATTGATGGTGAAGTGTATGTTGGTGACGAGATTGTGAACAGCCTGATTGCTGATCGCATTCTCGAACTGATTAACATGGGCCAAGACTTTACCTTCATGGCGAAGTTCCTTGAAAACCTGATGCTGAACCCATCATACCAATCTCGTCAGGAGCTGTATCTGTTCCTTGAGAATGGCAACATGCCAATCACGGATGATGGTCGTTTCCTCGCATTCAAATGGGTGCGTGACGATTACCGTGACTGCCACTCAGGTACGTTTGATAACTCAGTGGGTAAAATCTGTAAAATGGAACGTAAGAAAGTTGACGACAACCGTCAGAACACATGCTCTTCTGGTCTGCACGTCTGCACTCACGCTTACACCCAGTTTGGTGCGCGCTTGATGATGGTTGCTGTTAACCCTAAAGATGTTGTGTCTGTTCCTTATGACTATGACAATGCCAAGATGCGGGTTTCTGAGTACGAAGTTCTGTACGAAGTAAACCCAGATGAATACACGAAGTTCCAAAATGGCTTCGCTGTTCAAGCTTAGTGGTGTGAAGGGGTTCCACCACTGACCGCAGAGGGAGCCAACAACGTGGGTTGGCTCCCTCTATCATTATAAAGGATAAATTATGAAACTGATTTTTATAACTGTGTCACTATTATTAGTAACTGCCAGCGTTCTAGCACGACCTGTTACTTTCGAGAATGGTGTTGCCGAAACGGTCACAATCTCTGTCACCGTAACACCTTTAATAGAAGTGTCGCCTGAGATATGTGCAGCAGAACCGGAAACAATGGGCTGCGAAAACGTAGTGCTTACCACAGAAGACCCAAAGCACTACTGTGAAGACCACCCCGAGGCAGTGGCTGTAAGTATTACCAGAAGGAAGAATAATGTTAGCCCAAGTTGTGGTAATGTTAGCCCTAATTACAACTCCAGTAATGGATTGTAAGAAAGAATGGGTGTCAGCATGTGTAAGATCAGACCAAGATAAATATAGAGATTGGTATCCACCAAAGATGCATACAGATCAAGAAGTTTATGAGATTATGAAACGATCAAAACACATCTGTGAGTTTACGGATAAGGGGCCTTGTGCAAAATGAACATAGCCGAAAACTACGATGAATACTGTGAGAATGAACGGATGATTTTCTTAAGGAGAAACTAATGGTTGCAATAGTTGGTAAAGATCTATCACGTATTCTTCGTGTAACTTGCTCTGGCTGTGCCTCAATTCTGGAGTATACTAAATCCGAAACACGTCAAGTGAAACATTACGACTACACTGGTGGGTGTGACATTTATTGTGTTATCAATTGTCCGTGTTGTTCAAAGGAAATAAATGTGTCATGAAAGCATTAACAGATAAACAAAAATTAGAAAAGATCCATGCTGCTCTACTCGCAACTGAGTTCGGCTTTATGCACCGCCGTTGCCCCGCTTGTGTAGGATTTAATATGAGCGAGGCTGGAGAAACAGATAGGGTCCACACCCCTAACTGTATAGTTAAAGAAGCCCTGTCTATCGTCGAAAGGATGCTACGGAATGACCCCACTAACATACAAAGAAGCACTTGAACTCATAGGTGGTCTATCCGCCCCATCCAAGATGCCTTGGTGGGGTTGGAGTACATCTGCGTTTGATTGTAAGACAGGGACGAAGCTCCGAGAAGTTGAGGGTTCTACCTGTGCTTCGTGTTACGCCTGTAAGGGTAATTACCGATTTAAGAACGTTAAAACCGCCCATGCTCGCAGACTAGAAGCTTTGAAGAACCCGAGATTTGTTGAAGCATTCATAATCGTACTCACAAACCTACATAAACGTACGACTAAGACATAT
>Ga0172380_10007425_pt1 | contig 12319 bp, 20 predicted proteins | sample Leawe162metaG_FD_119747 | JGI IMG/M metagenome (GOLD analysis project Ga0172380, IMG submission 119747) | Leachate microbial communities from a municipal landfill in Southern Ontario, Canada - Leachate well 162 metaG | ecosystem: Engineered > Solid waste > Landfill > Unclassified | place...
AACGCAGTCATGTCCGCGTTCATGCGGTCCATTGCCGCCTTGTCCTCAGCGTGGATGGCCTCCCCCTTCTGGGCGGCCTCCAGCATCAGGTCGTTCTTCTTCTTCATCTCCTCCCAGGTCTCGGAGATTTTCGTCGCCAGGTCTTTGATGTCGGGCATTTCCTAACCTCCTGCTCGTGCGATGGCGGACTCCAGCAGCCTTTCAGCCTCGACTGCGTCGAACCCGCTCATCTCTGCATCGATGGTGGCGAGCACTGCACTCAGTTCTGCGGCCCCTGCATCTGCCTCCGGCTCTGGAGTGGCGTCAACCGGCTCCGCGCCGTTGCGCTTCTTCAAGAGTGCATGGAGTGATTCGACAGCCTGTGCCACCGATTCAATATCGTTGTTTGCGATTGCCCTCTCTGCGGCCCTCACATCCAGGATGACGGCGCCTTCGTTGGCCGGGAACGCGACCAGGGCAATCTCATACAGCTTGACTTCTTTGAGGTGCCGCACATCGTCGACGATGACCTCGGTGATAGTGCGGAAGCCTATCGACATCGACGTAATGGCGCCGTCCTTCATCAAGGCGAGGGCTTCGCGCGCCCGCTGGACGCCGAGGGAGAGCTTCGCCTTGATGTAGAGCCCGGTGTCGTCCTCGCGCAATTCAATGGGGATGCCGATGACCTCGTCGCTGAAGTGCGCCCAGGTGATTTTGATGCGGTTGTTCTTGTTCTCCTTGATGGTCTTGGCGAATGCTCCCTTGTCCACGATGTCTCCGTAGGTGTCGGGGAACTTCGCGAAGGTCGAGGCATAGCCCTCGAAGATGCCCTCGGCTTCATCCGAGAGTTTGACTTCCAGACAGGTCATCTTGCGTTCCATATTCACCTCACAGGCGTAATGATGACGCAGCGGCAGTTTGGCTCTCCCGGTCCTTCAAGGCCATTCGAGAATCGCGCATCAAGGGCAACCATCTCGCCTTCCATCGCCGCGTGTTCATCCCGCACCCTGTCATCCCGAGCTGTCAACCACATTTTCATGTCACATAGACCCGACTGCTTCGCTGCTTCCAGTGTAGCATGGGTCGCACCCTTCGTTGTCTCCGTACGGGCTATCCGCATGGCCTTGTACGGGCTCCGGTCCTCATAGAACTGCCTCAGGCTACGCGCGATGTCGTCGTTGGACAGGTTCGACGTCACGCCTTCGCGTATGACCCTCCGCACGTCGTCAAGGTTCGTCGCGATGATGGTCTTGACGTCCTCGGCGGCGGTCGCCTGGAGCCATGCTAGGAGCGCGGCCTCCATGGGATTGAATGACCACTTGCGCTCGAATCCGGTGGTGCTCCGCACTGAGCCCAAGCTTTCGGCCTGCTCACGGCCGAAGTCCTCCACGATAGCGGAGAGCACCCCGAGCATGACCTTCTGCCATTGCGGAGCGAGAGCTTCGATTGCCGCCATCGCCGCGTTCTCGCCGGTGGATTTGACTACTGCATCGCGTTCCGCTTCGTAGAGCGGCATGACCTTCTTCGCAATCACCGGCCACCACGCGACGCGACGCCTGTCCAGCCGGTTCCACGCAGCGGCCTTGAACTGCTCCGTGACAGCCTTTACCTCCATGCCGGGACCGAGCATCTTCGTCTCCTGCAACGTGAACGGGATGTAGCCGGCATCCCAACCGGGGTACTCGGTGAGCCCGAGGTTCAGCTTGGTGTTTATCTGCTCGACGGGAACGCCCATTGACCACAGCGTTTGTGCAGTCTTGACCTTCTCGCCGTAGTCGGCTTTCAACGCCGCTACGTTCGACGTGTCGTAGGCAATTGACATGCCGCCCCCGTAGAGCGGAGCGAGCCTGAGATTCAATGCGGCTTTGATGTCATCCAGCATAGGAAGTACAACGTCCTCATAGAGCGAGAGCCGGTACTGCGCCATGTTGCTGTACGTCGCCTGCTCCATGTCGCCCAGGAATGCCGGGGAGATACCGAAGGCACCTGCGATGTCCCTGAGATTGCGAAGCCGGGACGCGACGTAGTCCATTTCAACAGGCGTCAACGCCATCTGTTGCCACTTGACACCGCCGCCCAATACCCACGGCTCACGTCTCGTGTTCTTGGCAAGGTACAGCTCACGAACACGTCTGCGCGCTTCCTCGAACTGCTCGGCAGTCATGTCGGTATCGTGAGCGAACACGCCAGAAGGCGTGCCACGGTTCTGCATGCTGACCTTTTGGGTATCTTGGGCTTCGTTGTCCGTATCAATCGTCTTAGCAGCCGCCATCAAGGGCGATGTGCCCCAATAGGGATTGCCGGGATCCATCTGCATGAAGTGCACGAACTGCTCAGGCGGCGCTACCCACTGTCCCTGAGTCGATGTCACCTGCCAGCCTTTGAGCCACTGGCCGGGGATGTCTGAGGGTATAGGGCTTATGAGGTCCGGGTAGGCCGGCCATATCTCGCGGGGGATGCCGCCTACCATGAGTGGCTGCCAGAGTGCATTTCCGCACAGCTCCAGGTGCGCAATCAGGAACTCCATGATGTCCTGCCATGCGAACTCGGGATTGGGATGGCGCACGAGGTCCATGAACGGGTGCTTGTCGTTGACGACGCCGTTCTTGTCGAGGGCCACCCACGGGATAGCAGAACCTGCCTGCACGATAGTGCGAATCGCCCTGTAGACGTAGACCGAGATTTTGTAGCCCTGCCGCGTGGCTCTAGCTACCGTCATGTCGGAGTAGATGGGGACGTTCGGAGTGCGATCAGAGATGAAGCGGAGAGACGAGCGCGCGGAGTTGGGCAGAATGGACAAGGCCGCCTTGACTCTTAGCGAGTCCAAGGGGTTCATACGTCTATCCTATCATAAATTGATGGCGGCGTGCAGTCAGCCAAGCCAAAGCTTGTGAGGTAGAGTCTACTTGGTCGTCGTGCTCGCCGTTCGGGAACGCCGACAGCTCGTCGACATAGTCAGCAAGCCACGTTGCCCGCTCGGGCAGCAGCACCTTACCCGCCTCGATGAGAGGCGTTATGGCGGTAAGTCGCGCTGTCTTTTCCTTGTCGACTTTGACGGCGAGTACAGGCAACTTGGTATCACGCCTCAGCTCCTGTATCAGCGACTGGCCGGAGGCCGCGTCCTCTGTCAGGACGGCAGAGGGCTTGTCGTGGTCATAGAGGGCAACCGAGGCGCGTTTCAACTCCGGGAACTCTACCCTTTGGCGCCAGACATTCAACAGGTAGAAGCCGGTCGCCGCTTCGCCCCATACGGTACAGACGGAGTAGTCCGAGCCCTGGCCGGCCTTGAATGCGGTGTCCCACGAGTGGATGATACGGGAGAACACCGGCTTCTCGGTGTAGTACTTCCACCACTCGCGCTTGACGATGTTCCCCGAGGGGGCCTGTGGCCTGCACTGGTAGAGGGAGACAAACGCCTCGGAGCCTATCGTTGTGCGGATGGACTCCAGCACCGGCACGGGGTAGCGTTCTGGCCACAGCGCCTCGCCCTCCAGCCTGCCGAGAGGGTCATCGGCCTCTGCGATAGCCGGTAGCGTGATTGACTCCCATCCCTCGGGGCTCGCCTTCAAGAGCTTCCCCGCAAGGTCGTCCTCGTGCCAGCGGGTCATGACAATCACCACGGAGCCGTTCGGCTCCAGCCTCGGGTACGCGGTCCAGTCGTACCAGTCGATGGCTTTCTGCCGGTACACCGGGCTCGACGCTTGCTCCGCGTTCTTGACCGGGTCATCGATGATAAGCAGGTCCGCGCCCTTGCCGGTGACGGGGCCTCCAACGCCTGCCGTCATCATGCCGCCATCCGTGCCCGATACCGACCACATGGAGGCAGACGACGAGTCCTGGGCGATGCTGAACCCGACCTTGTCGGCGTGTTCCTGCACGAGGTTCCGCACCTTGCGGCCCCACGATGCGGCGAACTGCGCCTCGTAACTGGCGAGTATCACCCGGCCATCAGGACGATTCGACAGGAACCAGGCGGGTGTGTACTTCGACACCAGCTCCGACTTGCCATGCCGGGGCGGCATATTGATGATGGCTCGCACGTTGCCCTTCAATGTCCGCTGCATGACCTCGGACACGACCTCCAGGTGACGCGCTCTCACCCATCGGCCACGCGACAGCTTCTCAGCGAATGCCGCCGGACCGCCCAAGAACGCACGCACATCCTCTCCCTTGCACCCGAGCAGGTCACGCATGTAGATGGGGGCGGCAAGGGCCATCTATGACGCCTCCAGTATCTGTTGTCTCACGTCATCCCGAAAGTGGTCGGCGTACTGCCTCAGCACCCGGTTCGGCACCGGGAGCCCATCCGAGTACGCCACAAGTACCTCGGCACAGTGGTGCTGCAACACGGCTCCGTCGAACACGTCGCGCGCAAGGTCGAGGTTGTTACCGTCGGCCTCGGCCTGAGTCAGGCACATGGCGAGTCGCGAGGCGTAGCGTTCAGTCATGCCCAGCAGCCGGAAGTCGCGCAGGCCAGCCCGGACCTCGGCGGCGAACTCCTCGCGCGTCAGCATCCATACTTCTGTCATCCCTTGGGCTCCTGTGCCAGATACCAGTTGATGTACCCGGCGACGATACGCCTGCACGGGTTGGCGATGCGGTAGATGCACATGGAGTCGAGCATCGCGACGGCGAGTGCGGCGACAATTTCTAGCGGCAGCGTCAGCCATCCGCCGGTCGCCCACAACCACCACGCAACCGGCAACCAGCGTCGCCTTGTCACGTGTGCGCCTGCCCTGTTTCAGCCCTTGATGCGGCAACCACTCGCCGGGACGCTGCCGCCTTGCACGATTCCTTGATGCGGGCTCTCCACTCCGGAGTGAGTGTGCGGCCCTTCGCCACAAGACCGAGCCTCTGCCGCCTCTCGGGAGAGACGCAATGGCGACAGTAGTGGGTTCGTGGGATGCCCTTCGCCAACTCTACCCAGCGCAGCGTTCCGCACATGCGGCATGGCATCCTTGCGAACAGGCCGGTGTTGACGTAGCCAAGCTCGTGGCCGCGCGCCAGGAACTCGCAGCGGTCGGGCGGCAACCCGCGTCGGTCACCCACGTACACCGATACCCTCCCCCGGGCGCTTCATGCGGCAATCATCCGCCGGGTCATTGCCGCATAACTCGGCATTCTTCCGCCTGACGATTTCGAGCGCCCGGTCAGTGCCGCAGGCCAACCCGGACGGGTCCGCGGCGTACTTCACATGGTCATGGCAACCGTCACACGCCACGAGTATGTTGTCCATGGTCTCGATACCACCCTTCTTCCGGCTCCGAATGTGCGCCCGCTGCAGGCCCTGATTACTGCCGCATATCTCGCAGACGGCACCGGAGCACCATCCGTCTACCCACACGCCACCGGCCCGTTTGCACAGCTCCGGTGTGATGTTACGCATACGCGATTGCCTCAGCCTCGTCGTCTTGCCGACAGCCTTGATTCGCGCCGTGCGCTTCAACGTCGATGTCCGGCTGAGTCCCTGCTTTGCCCTCAGCGGCGTTCGTCTCTGGAGTGCTGTCCGTTTCATACTTCCCTATCTCCGGGCGCATCGGCCAAAGGTCGCTGCGCAGGTCAATCACGCTTGGCAACCTTCGCCCGTATCAATGGTCTCGTCTGAGCATACGACGCGCCACACTTGGCGCAGTAGAGGGTTTCACCGAGGTGCTCGCGGCCCTTCACCCACACGTGACGGCATCTCGGGTGATTCGTTTTCTTGCTCAATTCTCCCTCCATTTGCACCCTGCAATCAGCATCCCTCTGGATACCCGGTAGTTGGTGTCGATGACGCCGGCCCGGTACTCGATTTCTGCCTCCACGAGACGCTTGGTTGCCTTGTCCTGTTCGACCTTGCGAATGACTCTATCGTCCATGTTACTCCTTTGGCGTGGCTGGCCTTGCGTTCCACGCAGACAAGAGCTCGGCATTGTTGCCCCACTTGACAGAACCGACACTGAGCCACCACGCTACTGCGCACTTGCCCGCCTCCGCCTTGCTGGCTGCACAGAGCTCGATGACCAACTCGGTCTCTGCTCGCCTTCCTTCAGCCATGAAAGGGGTCACGAACGGTGACCAGTAGACTACGTCGAACTTCGGCGGCGACGGCTCTTTCTTGTACCAGTCAACCTGTTCAGTCACGCGCTGCAATGCCTGGTCTATGCGCACACGAAACACGGGGTGGAGCGGTTGGTCGAGCGGAATTTCTTCGCACTCGTATGTCCTGCCAGCGTCCGCCTCCGTTGCTGCCTTCAATGCCTCCTGGGCAGCGCCCATTGCAGAGAACGCCGCAATCGGGATTGTGTCCTCGTAATCATCCGCAGTCAGCAGCCATATGCTGTCCATACTACTCCTCCACTTCAAACCCCGTGCCAAGCACGCGCGCCGCTAGCTTGCAGAGCCAGACGGCGACGAGGCACCTCAGCCGCCACTGCCGGTAGCCGCTGATGCGCACGGTCATGGTCATGGTCTTCATGTCCAGTTTGGCCCCCGTTATCTTCATCGCTTCCCCCTCCTGCACAGGATGTACCAGGCGAAGTGCAGCCGAGCCTTGAACGGCCATTGCTCTACCGCTTGAACGTAGGTCATGAAGTCCTTCCGGCTGTACTGACGGAGCTTGCGCGCTACGCGACCGTTCATTTGTCCCCCAGGACCAGCTTCTGAAACATCCAAATCCGAGTGCGCATCCCGAGCACCATGTCCTTCTCGTGCGCTCTGTACCACGCCGCCGTGTCCGGTGTTCCGAGTGCCCTGCCTGCGCCGCGCCAGTCGGCCAGCATTTCCTTGCGGTAGCGAATCGGCATGTCGAAGGCTCCCGCCCCTATGGCAGTCGACGGGATGTCGTTGACGCTTGGCACCGCCACCGGAGTCTTGCACCACCACTGCCAGTGGTGCTTGTTGCGCTTCTGGTGCAGGAACCATGCCCAGTCGAACGCCGGGTCGCCAGTGTTGACCGGCTTGTAGTAGCCCGTCGAGCCGTGCCCGGAGTCAACGCCCCGGCCCTTTCCGTAGAAGTGCCGCGCGTACGGGATGAACTCGGACGGCAGGAACTTCGACCAGTCGTGAATGATGCCCAGCCACGGGACGCCGAGCTTGCAGCACTCGATGAACACGAACCACTTGTGGCGGAGCACGTAGCGAAAGTACTTTGTCATGGCCATCATTCATCCCCCTTCACCATCTGATTCTGTGCCTCGATGAACTTGTCCATGAGGGTAACGAATTCAGCCTTGCGGCCTTCCTCGTCAGCTATGGCATTGACCGAGAGGAAGATGGCGCCGACCTGAAGCGTCCAGGCGTTGTTGACTTCCCGGATGATGCGGACGCGGTCTGTCTCTTTGCCCGTTGCAAGGCGCTCAATCTGCACGCCAGTCTTGGCAAGCGACGATATGTCGGCCGGCGCCATCGGCGCGCCCGAGTCCATGAGCTTCTTCATCGACACCATGCCGGCCGATGCCAGCACCTGCATGTTGCGTCCGAGGCGAGCCTGCCGTTCATCCTGCTCGTCGCGCTGCTCGAGGGCCTTCTGCTCGCGTTCGGACCTGAGCCGCGCGTCAAGTTCCAGCACGCGTGATTGCCAGTGAAACCGCGACGAGTAGTTCTTGAGGGTGTTCAACGAACGCCGCAGCCCAAGCACTGTCAGTTGGTCGCGCAACTTCTCAAGGCTCCTGTCCGGCCCAAGCTGGTAGTAGACATAGAACAGTGCGTCGTTCCGCTGACACCGCATGCTGGACGTTGCGGCGGTGTCCATCTACACCCACGCCTCCCCGGTCCAGTGCTTGCCGTGTCTCTCCTGCATCACGAGCGCCATGGTCAATTGTTCCATGCTCCTGAACTGAGCAGGATAAGCAAACGCTTCCGGCCCCATGCTGACACCATGCACCATGCCGAATGCGAAGTTGTGCAGGGCGCACAGGAACACGACATGATTACAGGCACCGTACATCTCCTGTAGCTCGTCCTGGTGCGGAAGCCACACGGCGTCGCCCTTCCGTATCCTGAGTTCCCTCGCGGGGTCGACGGCGCACCCAAACGGCGGATTCCGTGACACGTAACCGCCTACGGGGTAGTTGTAGACGAAGCCGGATGCCAAGCCTGATACGTAGACGAGCGCACCGTCCTCTCTCACGGCATAGTCGTCGCCATCAGACAGAAACAGCGCGCCACTGCTCGTCTGGTTGTGCGTGCCCTGTATCTGCGGGCAGTCCGACATCTTCATGTACTCAGGTGTCCTATCCATCGCTTCGCTCCTTCATCGTCCCTTCACCACTCGTATCCGCACTTCGGGCACTTGTTCTTGGCGCTCCCGGCGCGCCTGCGTAGCTGTGGCGTGGGCTTTCATTCCATCTTCTCCGCTGCCTTCCCTGTGTACTCTTCCCACCGCTTCACAATCACGTCGCAGTAGTGCGGGTCTATCTCCATGCCGTAGCACTTGCGGCCTAGCTTCTCGCAGGCGATGAGGGTAGAGCCGGAGCCGAGGAAGGGGTCGAGGACGATGCCGCCCGCAGGTGTGCTGTTCTCCAATTGCGCCTGCACAAGCTCAACCGGCTTCATTGTCGGATGCGCCTCGCTGCGCTTTGGCCGCGCCACCTCAAAGACGGTTGTTTGCGCGTTGTCGCCGTACCAGCGCGTGCCCTCGTGGTCGCCACGCCCGCTGCGGCCCCTGCCGCGTGTCCACCCGTAGATGATTGTCTCGTGCCGCACGTGATAGTCGGAGTGGCCGAGTACCATGCTGTCCTTGACCCACTGGAGTTCCTCGTGGAACTTCCAACCAGCGGCAACCACCGAGTCGTTGAAGATGACCGCGTGCTCGCCCGGCGGGCGAGCACAGTAGAATGGCGCTCCGGGTTCCAGTGCGTCAGTCGCGAGGCCCCACGCCTTCGAGAGCATGGTGGCCGTGTCGCCCGCCGCGTCGTTGGCGATGGTCAGGCGCCGCTTCGTCCCGCCGGTGTAGGACACGCCATACGGCGGGTCTGTCCACATACAGACGGCCTTCTGCCCGTCCATCAGCCGCGCCACGTCCTCGGCCTTCGTCGAGTCGCCGCACAGCAGGCGATGGTCGCCTAGGAGCCAGAGGTCGCCGGGTTGGCAGACGGCCGGAGCCTCGTCGGGTACGGCGTCGTCCTTCGTGAGGCCGCCCTTGTGCTCGGCGGTCATCATGTCTTCTATCTCTTCGAGGTCGAAGCCCGTCAGCTCAAGGTCCAGCTCACCTGTGTCAAGTATCGAAAGAATGTCCTTCAACGCTACGAGGTCCCATTCCGTCTCGTCCTGCAGCCGGTTGTCCGCAATCATGTAGGCATCGGCCTTTGCCCCTGAGAGTGGCAACCGGATGACCGGCACCTCCGTGAGCCCCGCCTTCTCCGCGGCCTTCAAGCGCGCATGGCCGGCGAGCACGATGCCGTCAGCCGAGAGCAGGACAGGGTTCGTAAACGTGAACTCCTTGATGCTCTTCACGAGCTTGTTGATTGCCGAGTCGGGATGCAAGCGAGGGTTGCCGGGGTGCGGCTTCAAGTCACTGATCGCGACCATCTCGACGTTCATCGTTGCGGGAGTGGTCATTTCTGCCTCCGGTAGCTCTGCCCCGCCATGACGATGATTCTATCCTTGCCACACATCTCGCGCAGCCGGTCGGAGCACGCGCCGCCGATGTGCTGCTCGAGTTCTTCAAGCGAGAGGTTCGTGGTCAGGATGACGGACTTCTCTTCGATGTACCGGTCATCGATGATGCGGTAGTAGACGCCCTGGAGGAACGACAGGTCGCGCGGCCTCACCTTGCCGACATCGTCGATGATGAGCAGGTCGGGTTGCAACAGTGACCGATAGATGCCCTCTTCGGTCTCGGCATCCTCTTCGTCGTCGTTGTGCCGGTTGAACGTCTGGCGCACCCGGCCGATAAGGCGCGCCTCGTTCGTCACGAACACCGGGCACGGGAACTTGCGGACGCAGCCGCCCACTATCTTGGCGGTCGCTCCTAGGAGCAACTTCACCGCGAGAGCGCAGACGAGGTGTGACTTGCCCACGCCATAACACCCCGGCGACGCGAGGATAAGCGACTCGCCATCCCATGCCACTATCGTGTCGTAGGCGCGGGGTTGACGATCGCGCTCAAACTCGTCCAGCTTCTTCAGACAGAACGAGCCCATCTTCTCAATGCCGGACTGGGCTAGCCACACGGAATCCTGACACTTGCTCGCGTTTTGAAGTTCCTTTGCGAGTCTTTCGTCCTTGGCCTTCCGGGACGCCGCGTCGCCACAAGCATCGCAGATGGGGGTTTCCGGCCACCTGGACACTATGCCGCCGGGGTACGTGCGGACCCGCTGCTCACACTCGGCGCCACACGTCGCGCATGGCACCTTCTCGGTCGTTACGACCGCTTCAGCGGGCTGCTTGCGGGGGCGAACCTCAAAGTCCATGTCAACTCCCCCCTTGGATACCGTCGAAGGCGCCACTTGGCTGGTTTCCGGGTTGCCCATACGCCCGAGCACCTTGCTGATTGGCTCCATTGCCACCTCCGTGATCCTTGCGGTAATTCTCCCAACAGACGTCCTTGAGCATGAACTTGTCGAGCCCGCGCCCGAGGAAGTCCCTCAGCGTCCACTTGTACTTGAAGAAGTGCTCCGGTGAGGCGAGCACGCGAGCGTAGTTGTCGATGGCCTGGACGACCTCGGCCTCTGAGCAGGCGGAGAGTGCGCCACCGATAGCCCTCCGTGTCTTGTCGTCGAGCTTCCGGTGTTGCACGATGTTCTGCTCGTTCCAGTGCTCGAAGATAGCCTGAGCAGGTTTGTGGTCTGATTCCGCAGGAATCGGACTATATATACTCTTCTCTACTCTACTATAGTCTCCTATAGTCTGTGTGTTATTGACCATAGAAACGTCAGGCTCGGGTTGGTTTCTACTGGGCATAACTGTCGTCGGGTGTGGTTCCTGTGCTAAACAACTCGGTTTTGTCGGCACGGGCTGGTGCCTAGACTGGTAAACCGGCGCCACTCCGTCGACAAAGTTCTGACACCAGATAGCTTTGTGACTCCACGCCTCCGGGTCAATGGCTCCTAGTTTTGCCAGCAGGCCCAGGGTTTCCACGGCAGAAACCTCGCTCAGGTGGGTTTTTGCCAGTAGAAACTCCATCTCAGATGCGTCGTTTAGGTCGAGATAGTGCCCTTTGGTGTTGCCAAGCATCTCTAGGAGCTTGAACCAGAACGCATACCCGTCGTTCCCGTACCGCTCCTCGAGAACGAACATGGTCCTCTTGTGATTGCAGTAGTGCGGGAAGTAGTCCACCGTCTCCTTCTGGGGCCGCGCCATCCCTATGCCCCCTCGTGTGTTGCGGTCGCCGCCGCTTCCCGCATCCACCTGATGACCAGCGGGACTTGCTCGGGACTTAGGACGACGGCCGCGTCGTCGTTCCCCGACGGGTCCGGTTGCACCAGCCAGACATGCACGCCATCACAGCTGACCTGTATCGGCCTCATCTCCTTCATTGCCCGCCTCGCTTCTTCATCGCGTGGCAGATCTTCCACACGTGCTGTGGGCTCAAGCCACCGAATATCTCCCCTACCTCTCGCAGCGCAAGTTCCGGGTGCTCCTCCCTGTAGCGCACAATGGCAAGGTTGCGCTCCAGTTTCCTCAGTGGGTCATATCGCGCCATGTCCACCTCCACCCACAGTATACTAGGTCATGCCCTAGCGTTTCAACACGCTATACACCCCTACCGCGCGCTCTGTCCTCTCCCGTCATGCACGCTGACCCGTATCTCTCTTCCCTCTCGTATCGCCTGGAGCACGCCCCGGGTGATACGGTGGTGCGGGCCGAAGGTGCGCTGTAGGAACTGTGCTGCCTCACATGGCGACCACGGGCACTCGCGCTGGAACTCGCCGCTGTCTCTGCCTGTCGCGTCCTCCACCGCCTGCGCCACGATTGCCCACAGGCAGTCGTTGTAGCAGTTGAGCACCTCGCGCTGGATCTCAGTCAGTAGCGCCATGTTCGTAGCGGCCGGTTGCGGTCCCGGCCTTGCGTCCTATCCCTTCCGCTTCTCCACCCTTCGCATCTGCTGAGTCAAGACCCATCTGACGTACTCGCCGTCCTTCTGATGACTCTTGCGCGCTTCCTCCTGCACCTGGGCATGGAGCGACTCGGGCAACCGAAGCGAGAGCTTGGCAGTCATGTTGGATTCATCCATATCTCACCTCCACTGGTCTACTATACTGTGTCTGCGTTTCAGTGACAAGCCGACCGGCCTCAGTTTGTAATCTCCACGATGGTCATGCTTATCCCCTTATCGTAGCGCAACTCGTATGTGATATCGGCATGTTCCGGACAATCATCCATGAGTATGTCGGCGCCGTAGGCGGATATTGGTTTC
>Ga0172380_10007426_pt1 | contig 12318 bp, 17 predicted proteins | sample Leawe162metaG_FD_119747 | JGI IMG/M metagenome (GOLD analysis project Ga0172380, IMG submission 119747) | Leachate microbial communities from a municipal landfill in Southern Ontario, Canada - Leachate well 162 metaG | ecosystem: Engineered > Solid waste > Landfill > Unclassified | place...
ATGCAGAAAAACGCTGCCGGATGTTTCGAAGTTCCAACTCTTTATGATATTAATGGATCAGCTAACTTTTATAATAAATGTGATTATGGATTCACTGTTCATAGGCATACAGACAATAATAACATAATGATAAATGAAGTTGAGGTGCATTGGCAAAAGATAAAATTTAAACATCTTGGAGAACAGGGTATAACAGATTTAAAATATAATTATGTTAATGGTAGATTTGAGGATAATAATAAAACTTTTTGGGATAATACTAATTGGTTAATAAAAGACTCAACGGAAATAAAAACAATTTTTCCAGATGAAAGAGTATTATTTGGTAGTACTGATGAAACACCATTTTAATTAATTTAACAATTTCTACGATGTGGATAATACAGATTCATTCTAAATAGCTAAAACCTATTGACTTATTAAAAAACAATTTATAAATTTACGTATGAAAGATAAAAGCATTGACATACAGACCTACCAAAGAGATAAACTAAGATTACATATTTTAAAGACAGGGGTATTAGCTTTGGAACAGATGCAGGAAATGGCGGCGCATAACAAAGATGTAGACAGATGGTTATTTCTCCAGGATAGGATAGAAGACTTTGAGTTTAAGATTGATTTTATAAAAAAAATGAGAAGTGCGCAGAATCGAACTTTTTCAAGGACAATAAACATTGACGTTTTTACAATATAAATTGATAAATAAATGAACCACGAACCAAGAGCAACCGGAGCAATGCCAGTACTGCAATGGTGTATTGATAAAATAAATAAAATCTATAAAAAATACAAAAGACATGACAAGAGAAAAACTGATACATTTTGCAAAATGGTGGATGGATCAAAGCTACATCACTTGTATAGTTGAAAATGAAGTTGATAAATACTTAAAGCAGTATCGTATCGATGAGCATAAAGTTAAAAATAATACAGGTGACTATTTATCTACATATAGCAAACACAAATCCTAAAGAAATGAACCCTAAACAAAAACTAAATTACTGGACTTGGAAGCTGTGGCGGTCAATAGTTAACTTTCCATCGTACCTATGCAGCAATATCCTGCAAGCTATTTTCCTTATCCGGTTTAAACGGATGGGGTATGTGTTGCCGAGATCACAATCTGATTGGTCAGAATTAACCAATTGGCACAAAGGCTTTCCGTGGGTATTGGATGTTCCGGCTGATATTCTTACAGATTATCTTAAAGTGTATCATTCCTATGGTACTTATACAGGTGACTTCAGAGTCACTTTCAGGGAAAAGAATAGCGACAATACGGCATTTTGGGCTTTGGATTTGGAACATGAAGTTGTGAATGAAATAGACTGTTTTGAGACCGCAACCGTTAATGGTAAACGTGGAATTTATTTTAGTATCTACCATACTTCAAAAAAGGGTTTAGGATATGCGGTAGTTGATGGTAAAAGATTGTATAATAGATTTCAGACTCGATTAAGGAATAATAAATTAATGAATTATCTAAGTACTCACGAAATTGATTATTCATTTAAATGGACTAAAAATTATGTCATATGGTATATCGCTAATATTCCAGTAGCAATAAGTTTTTCATATATTCCAGAAAATAAATTGCATCTAGTTATATCAAATTTGTAATTTATTTGTATCTTTGTAATGCGATTCGATAATAATGAAAAATAAATCCCACATCCTCAACATTGCCTTTTGCGAAATACTTCGCTATCGGATCGCCTTTGTTGTCGGTGTGGGTATTTTATTATGAATAAAGTTACAAAAGAAACAGGAAGTGGAATTTATAAAATAACGTCAAAAATTACAGGTCATTATTATATTGGCAGTGCTGTATGTCTTAATATTCGTAGAAATCAACACAATTGGAGGTTAAATAAAGGGGTGCATCATAATATAAAAATGCAATCATATTGTAATAAATACGGAATTGATGATTTTGAATTTAATGTATTGGAACATTGTGATAAAGAATTGTTAATATCAAGAGAACAATATTACATTGATTTATTAAAACCAGAATTAAATATTAGTCCAACTGCCGCTAATACATTAGGTGTTCCATGTTCTGAAAAAACTAAAATAAAAATAGGGGAAGCTAATTCAGGAACAAAAAGTTGGTGGTATGGTAAACATCATACAGAGGAGCATAAAAAATATATGAGTGAGAAAATGAAAAACAGGAGTTTTTCGGAAGAAACAAGAAAGAAAATGAGTCTTTCTAAGCAAGGACAATGGGCTGGTGAAAATAATCCATGGTATGGTAAAAAAGGTGAGGCTCATTGGGCGTATGGTAAAAAGGGAATATTAAGTCCATCGTATGGAATAAAACGGACTCCAGAGCAAATTAAACGACAATCAGAATCTCAGTTAGGAAGAAAATTATCCGAAAATACAATACAGAAAATGCAAGATGGAATAACAAGAAAACGACATAAAATTAGGATAAAAAAAGCATTAGGGATATACCAATAGCGATAAGCTTTAATTATGTTCCTGATCAGTTTATGCATTTAGTGATATCTAATTTGTAAACCAATGCCAGTAAACCGCAAAACACTTTGCCCGTCACATAAGCCAGTACTTCTAAATTATTTGGAGTATCTTGATTGGGCTGACGAACAGGAGGCAAAAGGAATAAAGCAGAAGCAATGCGAGGTTTGTAAGCATTGGTTTTATCCGGAGGAATTTTAATTTAATAAAACTTAAAAATATGTTACAAATAATAGAACAGACAAAGGAGGAGAAAGTAGCAATGTATATGAAATTGCCAAAAAAGCAAATAGTAGAAATGCTTATTAATTGTAATGACATTATAACGGCACTTCCTATTGATATGCACATGTTATCTTGTGATGGTTGTGGATGCCATCCAAATACTATTTATAATACAAAAAATGGTAGTTTTTGTGAAAAATGTAATAGTGTACAACCAAATAAATAAACCAATGTCAAAAACAAAATGCACTCTAACAGACAAGGAGCTGGTAGAGAAAATTGATAAATGGAATGGTAAACTTTTACATACAGGTGGTAAAGCTTGGAGTATAAGTGTTCCTCCTGATCTCAATAACGATCCCGACCTCTTACTCACAGAACTATGCAAGCGGTTTGAAGATCAGAAAAAGGAATTAAAATATACTCGCAAAATTTTAAAAGAATTTTATTAAAAAATACAACAACCAAAATGAGCCACGAAGATTATAGCAGTCCGAGAAAAGATGAACAATTTAAATTACCTGATTTTTGTCCTGAATGTAAAGGAAGGGGTGTATTGTATCAAACAGGATGCACTCCTAATATGGGAATAGAATATTTGCCAGGAATTAATTATCCATGTCCTAAATGTAATGGGAGAAAATTAAACCAACCAAAATGAAAACAAAACAGCAAATATTAGCTAAAATAGCTGAGCATGAGGAAATGATTAACGAAAATCTAAAAGAACCAATAACGCATGATTCTGATGCGTCGAGATTAGAGCTCCTTAAACATGGCAGGAACGCTTTACGTTGGGTTTTGTCAGATCAAGAACACTTGCCCGATGACAAATTAACTAAGAAAATCAACTACGAAATACTTTGTTACGAATCGACTAAAATATTTTAATTTGACTTTGTGAAGTATTTGATTTAAATTTGTGTTTTATTATGAAGCTATTTAAAAAAAGATTAAAGCGTATTTATAAATGCAGTTGTGGAGGAAAGATAATTGTTATAACTAAAGCATATGACAATCTGGACTCTGGAACTGGAACTTGTGAATTTGGTGCTAAAATTGTTGTTAATTAATTAAATGATGGGAGCGAAGAAGGGAAATAGAAATGCAATAGGGAATAAAGGAGGGTCACCGCCATTTTATTCAGACCCAAGTGAATTGCAAGAATCTTGTGATAACTATTTTATTCAGTGCATAAGCGATAAAGAACCTTTTACTATTACCGGATTAGCTCTAGCACTTGGATTTAGTGAGCGAAAATCACTTATTGATTATTCTAAAAAGGTTGAGTTCGTACACATAATAAAAAGAGCAAAGTTAAAAGTCGAAAAGGGATACGAAATAAGATTATCTGGAGGACAGCCGGCTGGTGCTATATTTGCGTTAAAAAATATGGATTGGAGCGATAAAACAGAAGTTGATCAAAATGTAAAATTTGCAGAGCCAATTACCGGTATGAAAATAATAAAAGATGAATGATTCCAGTTTTAAAATTACAGCCAAAACAAATTATAGCCGCAGAATATTGGTGCGATAATAAAACTGAAGAGATACTTTTTGGAGGTGCAAAGGGCGGGACTAAGTCATTTACTGGTTCCGCTTTAATATTTTCAGACGCTTTGATGTATGCAGGGACTCATTATTTTATAGCAAGACAAAACCTGAACGATCTTACCAAGTTCACAACGCCATCAATTATTGAGGTGTTCTCATTTATGGGTTTAGCATATGAAAAATATGCAACATTCAACGGACAAAATAACTACTTTCAATTATATAATGACTCTAAGGTGTTTTATATTGACTGTAAGTACTTACCATCTGATCCAGAATACCATAGATTTGGATCGCTTCAATTTACCAGGGGTTGGTTTGAGGAGATAGGTCAAATAAACTCATTAGCGATAACAAATTTAGCGGTATCTGTTGGCAGGTGGAAAAATACTGATTACAACCTGAAGCGTAAAATACTAATGACATGCAACCCGAATAAAGGTTACGCCTACAATAATTTTTACCTGCCTACAAAAAATGGCACCTTGCCGGATTACAGAAAATTCATTCAATCGCTTCCTACCGACAATAAATACTTAACTGAGGACTATTTAAATGCTCTTGACAGATTACCTCAACACGAAAAAGAGAGATTGAAATTAGGCAACTGGGAATACGATAGTGATCCTAATGCAATGATAGATTTTGACACGATCAATAATATGTTTTCGAATATATATGCGGATAATGGCAAAAAAAGGATAGTTGCTGACATAGCACGCTACGGATCAGATAGGGCAATAATAACGGTATGGGATGGGTTTATTTTGGTAGAGTATATTATCTTTAACATATCTTCAACCGGGCAAATAAAAACAGCTATCAATGCCTTAAGAACGAAGCACAACATACACCTATCTGATATTATTTGCGATGAAGATGGAGTTGGAGGAGGTGTAGTTGATGAATTAAAATGTACAGGGTTTGTAAATAACTCTAAAGCTGAAAACTCTAATTATCAAAATCTAAAATCAGAATGCGGATATAAATTAGCTGAAATAGCTGATAAGATATACATATCTTGTGATTTACCAGATAAGGAAATAGAAATGATTCACCAGGAATTAGGGATGCTTAAAACTTACGACAGCGACAAGGATGGTAAATTGAGAATAATGCCAAAGGAAAAGATCAAAGAGCATATTGGAAGGTCACCGGACTGGTTAGATGTTTTTATTATGAGAATGTATTATGAGCTAAATATCACAAGAATACCAACAAAACTAATTACTTCAAGATGACCGATTATTCAAATTGCTCATTCGAAAACCTTAGCCTTTTATCTGTTGAGGAACTTAATCTTTACATAACTACCGGATTACTTATTACGCCTAATGATTGGGGCGTCAAGTCTTTAGATGACTTTGAATATGGCAAAGTAATGGAGCTTCTTATGATGTTTGACAAGGATATAAACCTGGAAGACATGGCTAAAATATGTGAGCTCATATACGAAAAGCCTGTTAATTTGAAGAAGTGGTATTATGTGTTCGCTTTTTACAACTGGATCCTTTCAGAAGTCAAAGCTATTGAGGACAAGTTAAAGACTCTTTACATTGCACCCACCTCGGAAGAGTCACAAGCCGGCATTGAAAACTTTCAGGAGTTCGGGGCGTTTGCTACTATTGACCGTCTGGCAGGTGGGGATGTGCTTAAGTACGATGCTATTGAGCGAATGCCGTTTAATTTAATCTTTACTAAAATGAAGCTGAATAAGGTTACTTATGAGTTTGACGATAATCTGAGAAAGATATACTTAGCGAAAAATAGATAAATTTATTTAGACTACTTAAAAATAAATTTGCAAAATAAACATTTTATGTTGTAACTTTGGGAAACTTTCCACGAAATGTTAGACATAGTTTCAAGGTTTCAGACTCAAGCCACTTTAGATAATTACATGCTACTCTACGGAGCTAAGGCTTTCCTCAACTACGAACTCAGTAATCAGGACTTAACAGAAGGCACGGTTATTATCGGTATCTTTCCTGTGATAGATACAGCTATTAGTATTGCTCAAAGTAACAGGATAAGCAGATTCTCAACCTCATTAACTATTTGGTTCGGTAGGAAATTTGATATTGATGGCGAAGGTGATACAACAGGCACACTCGCAGAACTCGACGAGACGTATAAACAGAAATACGATCGTAGGTTATATGCAATGAAGCTATTATTGATATCTTTTGTTGAGGCTGTTGTTTGCGGTTCAGAGCTCGAGTTAACCAGCTTCAGAATGACAGATGCAATAAATCAAACCGATGAGAATATTGATTTTATAAGCTGTGACATTATTATACAGCATGACATAGATTACTAAGCATGAAACCACTTATTGATATGATAACCGATGAGATGAACTTGACAAAAGAGCTCATTATCAAAAGTTACAAGGATAAGGGATTAAAGGCTTCAGGTAAATTCGAACGTGATCTTGAAGTGGTAATTACTGAGAGTGGAAGTCTAATCAAGGCAAAGTTACTCGGTAGCTATCATTCGTATTTTATGCAATATGGCAGGCGACCTAATAGCGATCAGTCGCTTAGTCAGGCTCGTGGATTAGGTAAGATATTAGAACAGTGGGTAAAGGATAAGGGGATATCGGTCAATCCATACGCGGCAGCTTGGAAAATAGTACATGAAGGGATAAAGGTACCAAACTCATACAATCCTGGAGGGGTTGTTTCGGATGTGGCTAATGAAACTTGGTTAAAGGGAATAAGTGATAGACTTATTTCCAGACAAACGGAATTAATAAGATCGGAAATTTTAAAGATATGGCAGCAATAACACTTGTTCAAAACCTAAAAGTAGGAAATTCGAATATAGTAAGTGTTCACAATTTCAATAAGCTCACCTGGACTTTCGTACCTACGGATGATACGAAGGCAATCACTTCACAGGTAGTTATCGGTGCTTATACTTTCAATGGCGTTCAGACAGCTTTGAATACAGGTACTACACCAGATACTTATTCTTATGAGCTTGACGTAACAGAGATTCTCAAGTATTTCGCCACTGATTTCTATTATAAGAACGTTGCTGCTGGGATAAATACAAGTACGTTACTCACTGCACTTGATATTGATATTAACGGACTAGAAGATGGTTCAGAAACAGACAGTGAAACTCTTAGCTTATACCTTTCACATGGCCGTCACCAGATAGGCAATGTCAATGGTTCGAATATGAAAGAGATTTACGATAAGGAGAAGATGATCTTTCACCAGTTTAATGGATTTCCTTTTGAGTTGTATATGTTTTTTACTCATGCAGATGCAAGATATGGTTACATAGGTGCTGTAAAATACTTCGATAACCTGGCTAATGCAGTCGGGTTAAACAGCTTAAAGATAACAGCTCCCATTGTTCAGGGGAGTAATACCTTGAGATTAACAGGTGTCGATCCATGGCCGGCGATATATGGATGGGATAATGATGCTGCTCTTGATCCTTATGATACATTTGGCAATACTGGAAGTAAAATTGATGCGGCCATTTCCACGAGTACAAAGACGTGTCAAGCATGGCTGACTAATGCAGCCGGAGCTGATGGCTGGAAGTGGAAATTGAGTATCGGGATGACCTATCGGATAAAATATAATCTTGGTATGTATGGTGGCGAATTGCCCATATTAGCAGTTACCAACGGTAAGACAACAGGCTTTGCAATTCATGTAATGGCTGTCGGATTGGGTGCTATTGAATTTACTTATACTGGAGGAATAACCTCAGACATTGCAGGCATATCTGTATTTAACTCTTTAGCCACAAGTTTTGATCTTGGAATTTCGTTTGAGGAGGTACCAATAGATACAACGATAAAAAACTTCAATTCTATTTGTGACGGTAAAATGATAAAGTACTTATCAAGTGAGGGTTTTTATCGTTATTGGTTATTTAATAAGTACTTTAAAATCACAGGCAATCAAACAAAGATAGGTTCATTAGTTAGCTATTTCGATACGATGGTTGGGGCACAAAGCAGGTCTAAAAATATCGGATTCAAAGATGCATTTCAAAAGCTGTTAGTTACCTCTGAGATGGTAGCTAAAGAAGATCAAAAAATATTACTTGATATTTTCACTAGCCCGGCTGTATATCTCTTAGATAGTGGCCGTGCACCGTTTATAGATGATTTTACAGATACTATTACCGGATTTAATTCAAGGTGGACAAGTTTGTATGGAACAGGTGAAACGACAATAGTGAATAATGAGCTTATTATTGGTAATAATAGCGGAAATGATGAGCGTATTTATGAGGGCAAATCAATAAAATTTGACCCAAATAGGCTTTATCGAATACGTGCCAAAATAAAAAAGACGGCAGGCACAGGAACTATTTACATTGGCGTAACAGGAAGAGATGCTACTGATTCTGTTTACGTAGGTGTAGGTGGAGGTGTTACCATTCAGTACGGGTATTTTGCTGCTTCGCTTGGAAATATTCCCACAACAAGCTGGGTTGAGTACACAGGATATCTTAAAGGCCATTCGTATCTTGCAGATGGAGCTGCTGCTCCAACAAGTACAAGCCCTGGTTCAGTATTCCCAGGTGTTGAATTTATAAGACCATATCTACAGGTCAATTATCACAATACATTCGGAATAACATATGTTGAGTATTTCGAAATCGCTTACGCAGACGATGACGATAAATGGGTATTGGTAGATGTGGAGGGCGAACATACGATAAATGAAAAGAATAACTTTCAGAGCTTATCCGCTACGTTGGTGCTACCTGAACTTTACACTCAGAAGTTATGAGCCTTGAGATTAAAATAAACGGTGTTCGTGTAAATATACCTGATAAACAGACAATAGCTTATAACCTGTCTAACTTCGAAATAACCAGCTTGGCTAATCGGAAGTTAAATTACACTAATTCTTTTCAGATTCCACGTGAAGGTAATGAACTTGTCTTTGGTTTTGCGAGTGATCCAACAACGGCTCAAACAGTTCCATATGCAGCACTTTCCATTGATGTGACTGTTGATGGGTTTAAAATTATAAGTGACGGATCGGCTTTTATTGAATCATTTGAAGATGGGAAATATAATGTTCAGATCACGGATAATAAGGATGAGATAAATGCAATGAAAGCTCAGAGCTTAAAGACGATGTATTCTGGAGATTCTATTTTAATCAATGATGCAGCGGCCTCTACTGTTGAATTTCAGGATTTTTTAGTTTCCACTACCGGATTCCGTTTTGATATAATAATGAATGATCTTCATATAGCGGAAGCTGCAGCACCTGAAGAGTACATTTGGGATACTGATTCGGATAACATTTCCGTGTTTGTAAAGACTGTATTTGAAAAATACGCAACAGATAATGGTATTACATTTGCCGGTGATCTTTGGATTGACACTTATTTTGAGGAGTTAAGGATGTTATGCTATTATTGCACCATACATTATTCATCAGGGGATCATTATTTAACCAATATTCAAATAGATAAGACTCATTCATTTCACGACTTATTAATTGCAGTGCTTCAAATATTCGGAGCCACTTATAAAATTTCCGGAACAACAATAACACTTTCAAAGTTAGATAACTTTAGCTTAACTACCTATGTGGACTTATCCGGTAAAACAATTAAGGTAAATAAAAAAACATTCACAATACCAGGGACTGGCCAAAAGAATCATTTGAGATATAAGACAGGTGATAATGCTGACAAGGATATGAATCAGACAGTGATAGATTCAAATAACTTAAATACTCCATATGATGTTGATTTGATAAATTATGATGCAAAGGTATTTCCATTGTTGTTATTAGATATGTATTCAGGTTATACTGATGAATACAGTATTTACATAAAAAATAATACCGGCAAATATTCAGGAGCAACAGATTTCGATAGACCATTAACAGATTTTGTATTTTTAAGAGACTCAACCGAAGTTTATTTTGCTGGAGTTGACATCTCATGGACTGATGATAGAAAATCGCTTGTCACATACACCAATGTTTTATCGGTTCCTCTTTGCACTTATTTCAATTCGGCTTCTGAATACGCTGTACTCGCAGATATGCTTTACAATCCCGTGTTTTACGAGGTGGAAATGCAACTAAATATATTCGACATATTTTATTTTGATAACCTTAAATTTGTGTTCATCAAAGAACTCGGAGGCCTTTTTTACGTGAACAGCATAAAGGATTATCTTTTAAATTCAGACGATAAATCAGCAACTGTTGAACTTATAAAAATTAACTCGGCACCATAATGGCAGATCAGGAAAAGATAAACATCATTGAACTCGACATTAAGCAGGAAGATGTTGTAAAAAAGTTAGCAGCCTTCACAGAACAAATGAAGCTATTGAAGGATGTATCCGGATTGACGGCTGAACAGATTGAAATCAATAAAGCCCAACTCAAAGCATTATCCGGTGAATACCAGGATAACCAAAAGGTGTTAGTTAATCTTACTAAATCGGGTAATGAGGAGCTTGGAACACTTCAGAAGTTAGCTTTATCTAATAAGACATTGAGAGCAGAACAACAGAAGTTGAATCTTGAAACCGATACAGGCAGGAAAAGAAATGAGGAAATAAATAAAGCGATAAACACGAACACTGAGTCAATAAGAAAAAATAGCGATTCATATGTTCAGCAAAAAATGAACATAGGTAATTATAAGAGTGCGTTGGATGGTTTGCCTGTTCCATTAAAAAATGCCGCAAATGGAGTTTCGAATTTTGGTAAGAAATTCCTTATATTACTTACAAATCCAATAGTTCTTACTCTCACTTTAATTGCAGGGGCAATAATGAGTATTGGCAAGGCTATTTTGAGTACTGATAAGGGATTGACTGAATACACCGCACGTATGGAGCAGCTTAAGGCTACATGGAGTGTATATCTTCAATCAATAATGAATCTAAAGCAGGGTACAGCCGCCGCTGTTGACCACTTTAAAGCATCGTCAAAGGCAGCATATGAATACGTATATGCTTTGGATGCTATTAATGATAGACAAATAAATAATCTTTCTGAATTACAGAAACTTGAGCGGCAACAATCAGAAGCTGAATCACAGGCTAAAAATCAACTATTACCAATAAAAGAACGAATTGCATTGCTCGAGCAATCACTGGAATTAGAAAAGAAAATATTGGCGATAAGAATTAAAGATGCTGAAGACCTCTATAATACCGAATTAAAATTAACTGCGGCCAAATACGACATTGACATTAAATTACTGAATAGGTTCATTCAGGCTAATGATGACACGGCACAAAAGATGCTCGCTATTGATAGTGATTTAGCCAGGGCACGTAATGCAATGAATGACGATCAACAGAAAAAATTAGAGGAACTATATTTAGCCAAAGACAAACTTATTCAAGAAAAGGCACAAGGTGAAAAAAGAATACTCTCGCAGTTGACTGGGTTATATGTTTCTGAAAACAAAAAAGAAGTAGATGCCGCTAAAACAAAAAGTAATGATTTAGAGGAAATTGAAAAAGCCAGGATTGAACATTTTAAAAAGCTAAATGAAGACGCTCGCAAGGCTTATACTGATTTTCTTATTGCAGCAACAGACGATGAAATACAGGCTCAGATAGCAGCCGATGAGCTTTTAGATGCATACGAGGCTAATAGAATAGCTGAAAATGCACGATTAAAACTCGAAGTTCAGGAATCCGGAATACAAAATGAGTTTGAATTAAAACAAACACAGCTCAATAATGACATGGCGATGGAACTTGCGGCGGCTGAAAAGACGGGTGCGGATATCGCTTTGATAAATCAGAAATACGCTAATTATCAAATTGCCTTAGAAGATCAGGTACAGCGGTCAAAATTCCAGATTGTTTCAGACTTTGCAGGATCAATAGCCGGATTATTAGGCGAGCAGACAGCACTTGGTAAAATAGCGGCGGTTGCACAAGCGACTATTAATACTTATTTAGGTGCCACAGCTGCATTTGCTCAAACTCCTGGAGGCATAATAATAAAATCATTAGCAGCAGCAACCGCTGTTGCACAAGGTATTTTATCGGTTAAAAAAATAAAAAACACAAAA
>Ga0172380_10007427_pt1 | contig 12312 bp, 11 predicted proteins | sample Leawe162metaG_FD_119747 | JGI IMG/M metagenome (GOLD analysis project Ga0172380, IMG submission 119747) | Leachate microbial communities from a municipal landfill in Southern Ontario, Canada - Leachate well 162 metaG | ecosystem: Engineered > Solid waste > Landfill > Unclassified | place...
AGAGGGGAGAGGTTCGACGACCTGTCGATAACGCGAGGGAGGGCGAAGCTCCGTCTGAGCCGTAATAAATGGGCTCACACGGAGGTTCGCCCTCCCATCGTTGACGTTACCCGCGGATCAGGGCCGGAGCGGCCAAGCTCCGGGCGCATCCCTGATGCAAACGCGCACGTCGTCCGCTCACGCTCCCATGAGGGAGGGGATGGCGGCACTCCACTTTTCGTGAAGCCCCGCAAGCGGCCAGGAGAAGGTTTTTCCGGCAGCCGTAATGTCCAGCTTGCCGGTTGTGGTGACCGTGCCGATCCGGCATGCGGGAACTCCCTTTTCCTCGAGCAGAGCCAGAACGCCGGGGGCATTGTCGGGACCGACCGAAAGGATGACGCGGGACTGGGTTTCGTTGAAAAGCGGCACGTCGGCGCGTCCGGGCCCGGCAGGGATTTCCGCGTTGGCTCCAAGCATCGTGTCACCGGAAATGCAGGACTCCGCGAGGGCGACCGCCAGGCCGCCCTCCGCGCAATCGTGGGCGCTTTTCACAACCCCCGCGCGGATCAGCGTCCGGACGGCGTCCTGAACAGCAAGCTCCTTTTCGTAGTCGAGCTTGGGGGGCAGGCCGGCTTTGACGCCGTGGATGGCGAGGAGGTAGTGCGAGGCCCCGAGTTCGTCGCCCGGTTCGCCGACAAGGATAATGGCGTCGCCGACGGCCTTGAAATATTGGGTCGTGATGTGGCTGGCGTCCTCGACGATGCCGACCATTCCGACCGTCGGCGTGGGATCAATCGCCCCTGCCGGACTTTCGTTGTAAAGGCTGACATTGCCGCCGGTGACCGGCGTGTCGAACTTCCTGCAGGCCTCGGCCATTCCCTCGACCGCCTCGCGAATCTGCAAAAAATTTTCCGGCTTGTGGGGGTTCCCGAAATTGAGGTTGTCCGTCAGGGCGAGGGGGACGGCCCCTGTGCAGGCGATGTTTCGCGCGGCCTCCGCAACGGCAATCTTGGCTCCCTCGCGGGGGTCCTGCCGACAGTAGATCGCATTGCAATCCGTGCTGGCGGCCAGGATTTTGTCCGCCTCGCGGACGATGAAGACCGCCGCGTCCGAACCGGGCAGGACGGTGGCGCCGAGGCGGACCATGTGGTCGTATTGACGCCAGACCCAACGCTTCGAGGCGATGCTGGGGTGGGCGAGCAGGACCGGCAGGGCCTCCGTGCAGTCGGCCTCGGGGAATTGGGAAAGATCGAGCGGCTCGGGCAGGGGCTTCGCGGCGGCTTCCCTCGAATAAAGCGGTGCGTCATCGGCAAGTTTGCGGGCGGGAATTTCCACCACGATGGCATCGCCCTCGCGCACCCGCATCATGCCGTCGTCGTTGACGATGCCGACCTCGGCGTAGGGCAGATCCCATTTTTCAAAGATCGCGCGGACCTTGTCCTCTTCGCCCTTGTTGACGATGACGAGCATGCGTTCCTGGGATTCGGAGAGCAGGATTTCGTAAGGGGTCATGCCGGTCTCCCGTTTTGGGACAAGGTCCAGGTCGATCTCGACTCCGGTGTCCCCCCGGCTTGCGGTCTCGCAGGTCGAGCACGTAAGCCCGGCCGCGCCCATGTCCTGGATGCCGGCGACGCACCCGCTGGCGAGAAGTTCGAGGCAGGCTTCGAGAAGCAGCTTCTCGCGGAACGGGTCGCCGACCTGGACGGCCGGGCGGTCCTCCTTGGATTCCTCGGTCAGTTCGCGCGAGGCGAATGCCGCACCCGCAAGTCCGTCGCGCCCGGTCTCCGCTCCGACGTAAAACACGGGGTTCCCGATGCCGACAGCGCCGCCGCGCGCAATCTGATCATGGCGCAGGATGCCGAGGCAGAACACGTTGACGAGCGGGTTGCCCGAGTAGCTGTCATCGAAATACACCTCTCCGCCGATCGTGGGGATCCCGATGCAGTTCCCGTAGTGCGAAATCCCCGCGACCACGCCCGAAAAGAGCCGGCGGTTCGTGAGGGCCTCGGCGGTGTCACCGCGGATATCGCCGAACCGCAGCGAGTTCATCGAAAAGACCGGGCGCGCCCCCATCGTGAAAATGTCCCGGATAATCCCCCCGACCCCGGTCGCGGCCCCCTGGAACGGCTCGACCGCGCTCGGGTGGTTGTGGCTCTCCATTTTGAACGCGATCGCCCAGCCGTCGCCGATGTCGATCACCCCCGCATTTTCCTCTCCCGCCTTCACCAGCACACGCGGGCCGGACGTCGGAAATTTTTTCAGCTCCAGCTTCGAGTTCTTGTAGGAGCAATGTTCGCTCCACATCACCGAGAAGACCCCGAGCTCGGTGAAATTCGGCTCCCGTCCAAGGATTTCGCGGATGCGCTCGAATTCCCCGGGGGTGATGCCGTGCTTGGCGATGACGTCTGGCGTGATCATGCTGGTTTTCATTCTCCGATCATGCTTTCAAATATGGCGAGCCCGTCGGTGCTTCCGAGCAGGGGATCGCAGGCGCGTTCGGGATGCGGCATGAGGCCGAAGACATTTCCGCTTTTGCTGCGGATGCCGGCGATGTTTTCGCGGGAGCCGTTCGGGTTGGCGTCCTCCGAGACGCGGCCCTGTGTGTCGCAGTAGCGAAGCAGGATTTGCCCATCGGCGTTGAGGCCCTCGAGCGTGTCGTCGTCGGCAAAATAGCAGCCCTCGCCGTGGGCGATCGGGATGTTCAGGATTCGTCCGGACGCAGCGGCATTCGTGAAGCGCGAGTCGTTGCGCTCGACGCGCAGGCCGACGTGCTTGCAGACGAAATGGAGCCCGCGGTTCCGCACCAGTGCGCCGGGCAGCAGCCCGCTTTCGCAGAGGATCTGGAACCCGTTGCAGATCCCGATGACCGGCCCGCCCGAGGCCGCAAAATCCTTCACCGACTTCATGATGGGGGAGAACCGGGCGATCGCCCCGCAGCGGAGGTAGTCGCCGTAGGAAAACCCCCCCGGGATGACCACCGCATCAAAACCGGCGAGCGATGTGTCCTTGTGCCAGACATAGTCCGCCGACGCGCCGGGCATCGCACTCAGCGCATGAACGCAATCCTGGTCGCAGTTTGAGCCTGGAAATCGGAGGACGGCAAATTTCATCTGGAATTTTCGACGCGGATTTTCACGGGAGGACTTTCAGGCAGTAATCCTCGATGACCGGATTCGAGAGGAGGTCGCGGGCGATCTCATGGAGCAGCTTCTCGTCCGCCGCTTCGGGAAGTTCGATCTCGATGACCTTCCCGATCCGGACGCGGCCGATTTTTTCCAGCCCGTGGTGGCGGATGGCCTGGGCGGCGGCGGCCCCCTGCGGATCGAGGACGGAGGGTTTTGGCATGACGGTCACGAGAGCTTTCATCGGGGCAAGGGTTTCGTTTCGGCGGGAGTTGGACAAGCGGAATTTTGCGGTTTCCTTCGGCTCAGGAAAAATCCCCCCGCCGCCAGCGCCGAGAGGAGCAGGCACCCGATCGAAAAAACTTCCCCGTTCCGGGCGTAAAACGTCGGTTCGGGGTTCCTGGGGGCCGACACCTTGCCGAACAAAACCCCCTCGATGAACGTGGCACCGTTTTCAGCCTGCAGGGTTTCTCCCACGCGTCCCAGGCGGTCCACCGCGCAGGTGACGCCGCTGTTCGCGGCCCGGATCATGGGCAGCTTGTTCTCCACGCAGCGAAAGACCGCATGCGCGGCATGCTGGCGTGAGCCGACACTCGCCAGGAACCACCCGTCGTTGGTCACCACCGCGAAACACTGCGCGCCTTCCAGGGCAAACCGGCGCGCCAAATCTCCGATCACATCCTCGAAGCAGATGAGCGGGCCGATTTTGACCGGTTTGACGGACATTTCAAGAATCACCGGATCCCTTCCCGCGTCAAAATCATCGGGGACAAGCCTGCCAACGATCCACGCGAACAACGGAAACCCCTTTCGAAACGGCACATACTCGCCGAACGGGACGAGATGCATCTTGTGATACATCTGCGCTTCCTTGGCGCGGGCGCTCAACAGGGCCGCCGAGTTGAAGTCGCCCTGCTCGGAAAAGTGGACCGTTCCGAGGAGAAAATCCCCCGCGTGCCTTTCCGCGATCCCCCTCACGAAATCCCAAGTGCCCTGGTCGTTGAACAGCGGCCGGGGAGTCGAGGATTCCGGCCAGAGCAGAAGATCCGGCTTCATGGCCAGCGCGACTTCGGTGTGCCTGTTGTAGCGATCGAGAACATCCGACTCGAACGTCAGATCGTTGCGGACGCTTTGCGGGATGTTCGCCTGCACCGCAGCGAAGCTAAACTCCACGGACGCCGGCGCGGGGGCAAAAACCTGGCGCATCCCGTATCCCCAGGCGAGGGCGACCAGCGCCACGGTGATCGCAAAATCATAGTGCGGGCGGCGGACGCCCCCGCCGACTTCGAGGACCAGCCGTTTGACCGTGGCGACGAGCATCAGGTTCACCATGACGACGAGAAAAGAAATGCCGCCGACCCCGGTGATGTCGGCGATTTGGATCAGGGGGATGTTCGTGCTCAGGGCGATTCCCGCCCCGTTCCACGGGAACTGCGGAAACAGGACGCCCCGCAGCCACTCCAGGGCCACCCATGCCGCCGCCGCCGAAGCGCAGGCCCGCAGGTTGTGAAGCGAGCTCAGCCAGACCGGCCGCCCGGTTTTATCCAGCCCCGTCGGCCTGGCCACCGTGCCGAGATAGACAACCCAGATGGCCGGATAAACGGAAAGATACAGCGTGAGGGCGACCCACCCCGGGACTGTCAGCGTCGTCAGCCAGAACAGGCTGCCGCCGAAATACACGCAACCGAACACAAATCCCAGCCCGGCCAGGCGCAGCCGGGCCCATCGGGCCGGTGGTTCCGGGAGCCACGCGGCGCAAACCAGCGGGACCAGAGCCACCCAGCACAGGTCGCCCCACGCGACCGGCGCGAAGCAAAGCGCCATCGCGGCACCGCTCAGAAAAGCAAAAATCCACGCCCGGAACATCCGCGCACCATAACCGAACCCTCCCATCCTTCCATCCCGCATTTCAGGACTGAAGGGCGGGATCGGGCCCGATCAGACCCACCCAAGATCTTGTTGCTGCCAAAAGGCGTTTTTCGGGATAGAAAGCTTTTTGGAATGAGAATTGTTGTCACGGGTTTGATCGGGCAATACGCCTTCGGCGGGGTGACGTGGGATTACATGCAGTATGTGCTGGGGTTCCGGGCTCTCGGCCATGAGGTCTGGTATCTGGAGGACACCTCGGCGTGGGCCTACGATCCGGTGAGGCAGGAGCCGAGCGCGGACTGCTCGCACAACACCGGGTATCTCGGTCGTGTGATGAGGGAATTCGACATGGGCGACCGGTGGATCTACCGCAACGGGGCGGACGGGCAATACCACGGGGTCCCGGAGTCGGACCGCGCCGAGGAAATCCTGAAATCGGCCGATGTGTTGGCAAACGTCTCCGGGGCCTGCTGGCTGCGGGAGCCGACTGCGGAGATTCCGCTGAAACTGTTTTTGGACGGCGACCCGATGTTCACGCAGATCAGTCTCGCGACAGATCCGGGCTCGGAATATGCCGCGCGCGTCGCCGCGCACGAAAGGCATTTTTCCTTCGGCATGAACATCGGCAACCCCGGCTGCGAGGTCCCGACCGCTGGCCTGAATTGGAGGCCGACCGTCCAGCCCATCGCGCTGGATTGGTGGAACAAACCCTTGATGCCCCCGGGCAACGGGCATATCGCCGACGGGGCATGGACGACGGTGATGAACTGGGCTAGCTATCCGCCGAAGGAATTCGAAGGCCGGATGTACGGCCAGAAGGACATCGAGTTCGAGCGCTTCCTCGACCTCCCGTCGCTCACCCGGGAAAAATTTGTCCTGGCGATGGGCCAGGGAGTCGGCCAGAAACGCCCGACCGCCACGCTCGAAGAAATGGGCTGGACGATCATCGAGCCGGATGTCCACATCCCCGATTACGCGAGCTACCACGATTTTTTGACGAACTCGAAAGGCGAGTGGAGCATCGCGAAGAACGGCTACGTCCGCTCGAAGAGCGGGTGGTTCAGTTGCCGGAGCGCCTGCTACCTTGCGGCCGGCAAGCCGGTGGTCGTGCAGGATACCGGCTGGACCGACCACCTGCCCTCGGGGGACGGGGTGCTGGCATTCCGCACGCCGGAGGAAGCGGCGGCGGCGCTGGAAACGATCTCCTCCAACTACCCGTATCACTGCCTCGAGGCCCGGGCGTATGCGGAAAAATATTTTGATGCCCCCAAGGTCTGCGCCGGGCTGCTGGAATGAAGGGCGGGGGCTCCCGCAAGGAGCGAGGTTTCTCGCCCCGATCATCCGGCCCGCCCAATCTGTCAGAAATCTTTGACCCCTGGGCCGGGGGCGGCGAACTCAGCGGCGGCGAAAATTTTTCTGCCGACCGAAACGGTTCCTGCCATCCATGCGCGGCTCGACTTTCGGGGCCTGCGGGCGGGGCGGTTCGCCGTTCGGCGGAACCTGGAACCCCTCGAGCTTGAGCCGCGCGATTTTCTGCCCGATGAAGCGCTCGATAGCGGCGAGTTTTTTCATTTCCTCGTGGGTGACGAGCGTGAAGGCATCCCCCGTCTGGAGAGCGCGCCCGGTCCTGCCGATCCGGTGGACATAATCCTCCGGGTGCTGGGGGATGTCGTAGTTGATGACGTGGCTGACGCCGGCGACATCGATGCCGCGCGCGGCGATGTCGGTGGCCACCATCACCTCGTATTTGCCCGACTTGAACCCGTGGAGCGCCTCGATGCGCTGGTTTTGCGAGCGGTTCGCGTGGAGGACGGCGACGGAGTGGTTGTTCGCGCGGAGCTTCTTCGCGATTTTGTCCGCGCCGTGCTTGGTCCGGGAAAAAATGATCGCGCTTTGGTAGTCGGTGGCGGCGAGCAGGGCGAGCAGGAGGTCGAATTTCCGCGTAGGATCCACTTCATAGATCCCGTGTTTCACGGTCGAGACGACGGAGGTCGAGGCCCCGATTTCGATGCGCACCGGATCGCGCAGCGCGAAGTTGGCAAGCTCGGCGATCTCCGGGGGCAGGGTCGCGGAAAAGAACAGCGTCTGCCGGTCTTTCGGGCATTTCGCGATGATCCGCCGCATGGGGGGAAGGAACCCGACGTCGAGCATCCGGTCCACCTCGTCGAGCACGAGAATCCCGATTTCGTTTAGGCGCAGCGTCCCCTGCTGGAGGTGATCTTCGAGCCGTCCGGGGGTCGCGACCACGATGTCCAGGCCCTCCTTGAGAGCGGAACGCTGGGCCCCGTATCCCACGCCGCCGAAAATCGAACCGACCCGGATGTCGGTGAACCGCGCGAAGTCGCGGATCGCCGTCTCGACCTGCATCGCAAGTTCCCTCGTGGGCTCGAGGATCAGGCAGCGGCAGCGACCGTGCGAGGCCAGCTTTTGAAGGATCGGCAGACCGAAAGCGGCGGTCTTTCCGGTCCCGGTCTGCGCGGACGCGATGACATCCCGGCCCTCGATCGCGGGGGGAATCGCCCGGAGCTGAATGGGTGTCGGATCCCCGTAACCCATCGCCTGGACGCCTTGCAGAAGTGGCTTGGTCAGTCCAAGCATGGAAAATGGCATAAGGCGGGGAACTTGGGGCCTGTGCTCCCCGTTGTCAACCTGCGCCTTCCCGCGCGTCAGGCCGGCGGAACGCCATCGGGGTCCGCGACTTCCTTGTCCCAGTCCGCATCGATGGCGGTGTAGCTCAGGCAACTGATCTCCTCAAGGGAGGTGTTCCCGTTGAGCACCTGCTGGAGGCCCTCCTGATACAGGGTCAGCACCCCCTTTTTGAAGGCGAGCTTGCGCATCTCGCTTTGCGGCGCATTTCTTGAGATCATATCCGCGAGGGCGTTGTCCGAGGGGCACATCTCCATCAGCGCCATGCGGCCCGTGTAGCCGGCCTCATGGCATTCCGGACATCCGTGCTTCTCGTAGATGAACTGGGTTTCGGGCGGAACGGCCACGCGGTTGACCTCGAAAATCTTCCGGATTTCCGGCGCGATCGGCACGGGATGCTTGCAATACGTGCAGAGCCTCCTGACCAGCCGCTGGGCCTGCGAGAGGGCGAGCGAGTCGGCCAGCAGATAGGGCGCGATTCCCATGGAAATGAGGCGGCTCACCGCGCGCAGCGAGTCGTTCGCGTGCAGTGTCGTAAGGACCAGGTGGCCGGTCAGCGCGGCGTTCACCGCCGAGTTGGCGGTCTCCTGGTCGCGGCACTCCCCGATGAGAATGACGTCCGGATCCGCGCGCATGAGCCGACGGAGGCCCTCGGCGAAATCGATGCCGTTGATCGGATCCGTCTGCGTCTGGTTGAGCCCCTCGACCTCGTATTCGATCGGGTCCTCGATCGTCTGGATGTTGATGTTGTCGGCGTTGATGCTGTTGAGGAGCGCGTAGAGGGTGGATGTTTTCCCGCTTCCCGTGGGGCCGGTCACGAGGATGAGCCCCTGGTCCCTTCCCATGGCCTCGCCAAGCGTCCCGATCTGCCGGGGGGAAAGATTCAGCTCGCTGAGTTTCCGGACGCCGTCCTGCCGGTCCAAAAAGCGGATCGTGATTTTCTGGAGGTCCTTCCGGCAGGGAATCGCGGACACGCGGCAATCCACGCGCCGCTTTCCGAGGGTCAGCGAAAACCGTCCGTCCTGGGCATCCTGCCGCCGCTGGCTCATGTTGGAGTAGTTTTTGATGAGGCTGACGAACCGGACGAGCTGCTCCTCCGGGCAGGAATGGACGACTTTCAGCTCCCCGTCGATCCGGGCGCGGAACCGCGCGGTGTTGAAATACTTTTCGATGTGGAGATCGCTTGCCCGGCCCGTGATCGCGCGGTAGAGCACCCAATGGACGACCTGTTCCGGCGTGGCGTTGATGCTGGAGGGGTTCGTGCGCTGGATCTCCTGCACGTCGATATCGACGATGTTCGCGACATCCGAATACGTGAGCTCCTGGTCTTCGGACGCCGCGCTCGTCGCCACCGAGCGGCTCCGGTCCCGGTTGATCGCGGCGATGATCGCCTCCCTCTCCGCGAGAATCGTCCGGAAAACCAGCGGGTCGTTCCCCCCCGAGAGCCACTCGTCCTCGAACCCGAAATTCTCCTTCTCCGCAGAGAGCAGAAAGACGGTTTTGACCCCGCAGTGCATCGGGTAGACCGCGTGTTTTTCCAAGAGCGATTCCGGAAAGAGACTCTGGGGAGGCGCATGCTCGGCATTGAAACAGGCCTCGCCGGTCGAGAGGTAGCGCAGGGCGATCCCGTAATGGCTGGGGAGGGTTTTGATCGCGCTCAGGCCGTCGACGGTGACCCCGGCAAGGTCATCCTTGGAGCGCTCCAACTTCGAGCGGATGTCATTCTCCAACGGATACTCCTGCAGAAGCCAGGACAGCGCCGACTCCGGACGACCGTCCCTGGGCAGCGGGGTCGAGAAAGCCAGCGGAGCCTTCTGCTCGAACGGCTGGATCTCGAGGCGGCCCATGAAATCCCGGTGCAGGATCGCATACTTGGACTGGGGGATCAGAACCGGGATGACCATTTCGATCGGGATCCCCCAAAGGAGCGTGCAGGCCGGGTTGTAGTGCGCGCACAGCACGAGCGGGCCGAGAGTCCCGAACGGGATCCAGGGCTCGGATTCCGGTTCGACCGGTTGCGGGGCGAGACGACGAAAAAGGCTCTCCGCCCGCGTCGAACAGTTCGCCCGGACGGGATTGAAAGGCAGGATCCCAAATTTTCTGGCGAGCCACTCGAGGGCCTCGTCCGCCGAAACCCCATTGGTTTGCGCGAGGTGCTGGTGGAGGTCCAGCGCCTCGTCGGGGACCGGCCCTGGTTCGATTCCGCCTTCCTTGAGGACGGCACAGAGATCCTGCCAGACTTGCGATGTCATTATTGCGGGGGGACCGGGGTGTTGGTCGGACTGGATTGCACGGAACCGCCCATGATTTTCATCAGGTCCAATCCCGTGCCATTGCTGCCGGGAACAACGATGCCGAACATCCTTCCGTTCCACACGGCGCGGTAGGTGGAGTTGGTGCTGCTGGCGGCGAACGTGGCGTTTTCGGGCAGGTAGGGGGAACCGGGGGCGGGATTCGTGGCGGCTCGGTATCTCAGCGAATCGAAAATTTTCTGCTCGTCATCGCTTCCGGACGATGCGGCCAGGACAAGTTCCCAGTTGGATTGGTTGAACCCGATCACGGCCCCGTTGAGAATGTTGAGGTTCCGCTTCGCGGTTTCCTCGGACGACCTGCTCACCATGCCCGCGATGTTCGGGATGGAAATGGCGGCGACAATCGCGAGGAACGCAACGACGACCAGGACTTCGGCCAGGGACAGGGCGGCGGTCGTCCGTCCGGAGAAATGCCGGATGCCGCAACCGGCGTCTCCTCGCGTGTGCTCCGTGCTCGCCATCCTGTCAGTAGGGGATGTTGGTGCTGTTCGGGCCGCTGAGACGCACTTTGGTTGTCAGCGGGCTGATCGCGGTGGGAAGCGTGTTGGTGTATCCACCGGGGGTGTAAAGCGTCAGGCTGCTTTCGGCAAAAGCGATGTAGGGCGAGATGAGGAGATAGCGCGCGTTGTCATTCGCGGCACCCGCCCAGTTGCTCTGGGCGGCATTCGTGCCCACCGCCTGGACATAGGAGGCAATGGCCATGTTGATCGTCTCCGCCCTGGCCCTCGCCAGGTTTTCTTCGCCGTCCTGCTTCACCCGCACGATGTTGGGCACGGCGAGAAATGTGATGATGCCGATGATGGTGATGGCCGCCAGGACTTCGACCAGCGAAAACGCGCGGCCCGGCCAGGCGAGGCGCGGGCTTGTTGGGAGGGATGCCATAGTTGTTGATTCCTTGTCCGTCGAGGATCGGCGATGGACCAACATATCAATTCGATCAGTTCGCATGTCAGTTCGTATGTTTAATTCGTATACCAGCCCACGATGGGGTAGTTCGAAGTCCCCCATGAGGAGAATTGGAGGTAGACGCCGGCCTTCGTCATCGCCTCGCTCTTGATCTGGCTGGTTGTCGAGTAGTTGGTGAAGTGGCTGTAGGTCTCGGGATGAAGGTAGTTGGTGAGCAGGGCGAGCTTCGTCAGGGCGGTGCCGGCACCGGCGTAGGCCGTCCGCGCGTTTTGAAGCGTGTTCGTCCCGCTGGAGTTCGCCGCGACCCATGCATTCAGGGCGTCCTGCAACGTGATCTGCTGCTGCCTCGCCACCACGCTGCGGGTGTCGCGGGTGGCATTCGAAACCGTGGTGATGATCAGCGTGCTCAGGATCCCGATGATCGCAATGACCAGAAGCAGCTCGACCAAAGAAAAACCGCTCCCTCCCCCCGCTGGAAACCGTCGGGGGGCAAGCGCGCCGCATCGTGGATCACAATGCCTCATACCCCAACCTATCATGTTATCCTCGAACTGCTCAAAGGAAAATCTCAACTCTTTGTGATTTGCAGGCCGGTTTGCAAAATGGAAAATCCCCGGACCGGGCGCGCTGGGCCGGGGGATTTTTATGGAGATGCGGGCTCATCCCGCTCGACAAGCCGCCCGGTCGCGCTTAACAGTTCTCCGCCATGAAAAATCTCCTCGTTTTGTCGGCGGCGATCGCGCTGGCGCTCATCCCCGCGACTTCCCTCGCGCTCGACGAAATCCGCATGCTTCCCACGCCGGTCAAACTCGCCTCCACAAGGGGCAACACCAAGAGCAACACCAACGTCGAGTCCAAGGACATCGCCTACTCGGTCAAGGTCACCAGCAGTTCCTTCAAGGAGCTCACGGACGTCACCGTAAAATACAACATTTTTTACGAGGTCGTCGAGTTGGGCAGCACAGGGGAACCGGACATCCAATGCCGCTCGGGATCTCACACCATCCCGAGCCTCCTGACCAACAAGGCGGTCGAATTCGAAACCGACCCGATCAAGCTGGAAAAAGCCTCCCTGGATGCGGGATGGTATTTCGCCAACGGAGCCTCCGCGCGGGCGAGGGACAAAGTTGTCGGGGTCTGGTTCAAGGCGTTCGACTCCGCCGGAAAGCAAATCGGCGAATACACCAACCCCTCCTCCGTCGCCACAAAGCGAAAGTGGAAAGACCAACCCTGACTCGATTCGGTTGGCAGGGCCGATACCCAGACTAAAGCAACCCGCTTAAAAAAAGAAAGTGAGGCGCAAATTCTGAACAAGCAGCCCAAAGGTTTTTATCGCTCTGGCGATGGAAAAAACTGTCAACCCGCCGATCGATCTTCAAGAAATCTGCGTGCGCCCGCTGGAAGGAGCGTTGGAAAACCAACAGGCGCGCGATTTTCTCGATTCCCACCATTACCTCAAAGATGTGAAAGCGGTTGGG
>Ga0172380_10007428_pt1 | contig 12311 bp, 10 predicted proteins | sample Leawe162metaG_FD_119747 | JGI IMG/M metagenome (GOLD analysis project Ga0172380, IMG submission 119747) | Leachate microbial communities from a municipal landfill in Southern Ontario, Canada - Leachate well 162 metaG | ecosystem: Engineered > Solid waste > Landfill > Unclassified | place...
CTATAGCGTTGATTTTGCTAAAAAAGCAAGGTATAGTATCGGAGTATATTCCCTGGTAGCTCAATGGTAGAGCGTCTCCCTGTTAAGGAGAGGGTTGTAGGTTCGAATCCTACCCGGGGAGCAAGGTTGGACGCACGGCAACAAAATCTTCGTTTCGGCTAGAAGTATCCTTATGATTTCTAGGTTCGAACCGAGGATTTTTTGTTTTCGCCGTGAGTAGGCCACTTATAATAGTTGCGTACACTTTTGTGTTGGAAATGCTCAGTTTTTTACCCTTTAGCGTTAGGTTCGAACCAATCTCTAACAAGACCGTCTTCTTTTCCGCAGAACTCCCCCTTTTAAATACACTGTCTAGTCCCTTCGCTAAATCAAACGCTCTGTAGGCCTCTTTCGCTTCCGAAGCGCCGTTATGCTTCGTTCTTGCCATCCCCCTTCTTAAATCGTCAATTTCGTCCTTCAGGGGGGCCTTTACTAGCAAGAAGTCCTCGTCGCTCAATAGGCCCTTTGCTTTCATAATGACTAGCTCTCTATATTCCCCTTCTTTCTTTGCCAGAGTAGCTTGAAGAGATTGCTTCCTCTCGGACTCGCCCTCTTGGCGATCCTTCTCGAGACTATTCATGTTAGCCACACACCAATTTGAAAGTGCTTCTGATATCTTCAAGTTCTCTTCAAAGTAGGTGGCGAGGTACCGATCCATATGTACCCCTTGAATACTGCCCTCCTTACAAGATGGGTCTTTCTTTTTCGTACAGTGATAATAAGTGTAATGGAGGCGCTTAGGTCCAACCATCTGTTCAATTGCAACGAAGCATCTGGGACAGCTTTTCTTATTCGGATATGAGAATTTAAATTTACACTCAGAGCAGATGAGTTGATATTTATTTTCCGCTGTAACAGATCCCCCACACCCACCACACCGGGTAACACCTGTGTATGCAAATGAGAGTTTATTCGTATACGGGCGAGGTCGCCCCTTATCGCCTAACATCTTTTGAATATGCCAGTACCGCTCCTCGGAAATCATCCGGGGAAGGTTCTTTCTAAGCTCATGCCGACAGCCGTCTTTCGTAAAGAAGAAGCCAGCGTAAATAGGGTTTCTCAAAATAGTACCTGCAACGTACGATAGAACTAACTTCTTTCCGCCCTGTTTTCGCCTTTGCGGCGTACGCAAGCCCATTTCCTCATTAGCAATCTTTGTTAGTTCCCGTATAGAATACCTTCCCGTGGCATACAACTCTAAGATTTGTTTAATCAGCGGAAAGCGCTCTTTATCAACGAGCCATCCTCGACTGCCCGGCTCGGAAGACAGATTATTCATAAATCCAATGGAAGCGACACCGTTTGGAAGCCCGCTCTGCTCCCTGGAACGAATTCCTCTCTTTGTATCGACGCTGAGATCTCTAACGTACTGCGTTGCCATTCCCAGCTCAACTTGCATCATAAGCACATTGTCTTCAGGAAAATAACTCCTCCCGTGTGTTTGAATGTGCTTCAGTACGCCCTCCTGAAGAAGCCAGCTAATCATCCCCCCATCAATAGGGTTACGAGAAAGACGGTTAAGCTTCCATACGACTATGCCATTTGCTTCTCCTAGCTTCACCCGCCTAACCATTTCATCAAACACTGGCCGCCCGGGCGCTTTCGCTGAGCGAGATTCAGAGAAGACCTCAACGATTTCTATATCTAGCTCCTCTGCTAACCTTTCAAGCTCTCTGACTTGATCCGGTATCGATTGAACCTGTCTATCCTCCGCGTCGCTTGATTTGCGACAGTAGATAAAATAGGTGATTTTCTCTTGTGAGCTTTTTATTTTTCGCATGGTTTTACATTGTTATTACCGACAACAGTACCGCGATAGCAGAATAAGTCCAGATTCTAGGCATACCCCTCCCATAGCGTGATTCCCGAAGAGAGAACCCAGCAAGGAGACCAGTATGTACAAGTGAAGATAGAACGCGCGGTGTGCAACGGATTTGACGTACCGTTCTCACAGACTGGGGTTTTTGAGGTTGGAGGAGCTACCTCGTCTGTAGCGAAACACCCGCCGTTCTATAAGTTCAAGATGTCCTCCTCACGCCCGGCACAAGGCCGGAGGGTTTGTCCGTTGTCACGGGCGACAGCAGAACACCTTGTTGCCCAGCCGGTTTTATTTTCTCGGAGACTCGCTGACCGCTCCGCATCACTTGATTGTCAATTCTCTCTTCTTCCCTGTTTAGGGCAATCCTCGCAACCATAGACAATCGCAACAAAGAACTCCCGAGGATGCTTGCCTCGCTCTCGGACAGAGCAATGCCATAATCGCGCTGCATAATCTCTTGAAGGTCTTTAATTGCGTTTTGTCTAAGTTTCATTAGTGGTGGCAAGGCAAACGGTGGCTCAATCCGCCTGGCAAGGGACTGATGAACCTCACCAGACGAACTGAGCTGCCGGCCATAATTGCCCTACTTCTATTTCATCCTTTCCCCATTCTTCTTCCCAATACTTTTTATGCTAGCGGGAGTACTGCAAATGCTGTATTGCTCCATACAAAAAAGACAGCGCTCTGCGCTGTCCACAAGAATTCGTAAGAATTCAGAGTTTAGTTCATTGGAGGATTGTTAATCTTCCATCCACCGAAGGAGGCATCCTTTGACTTGTACGTTTCTATAACTTTCCCGTCGTTGGGTAGTTTGTTTTTAAATAGAGATCCTCCTGCGCGCACCTTGCCAAAAAGACCCCCATCAATCGTGTCTCTAATCCTTTTGATAATCCACTCGTCTGGCTTCTCTTCCCAGACACCCCTCTTTTTCAATTCCTCAATAACCTTCCGTGCGGGGACTCGTCCTTCCTGATCGCCATACTCGAGCAATATATCGAGTATTTTATAATGCTTCACTTCCTTGCTTAATGGCTGGTCTCTCGTCTTCAGCTTCTTGCCGTTAAATATGAAGTCCCCCTTTTCATCTTTCCAAAGTATCCGACTTGAATTGATAGAAAGAGGTTCTCTTTTCAGGAGCGCAATCTTTTTTCGAATCTTCTTCTTGTCATATATCAAAGTTACCGATATGGGCTCAGTAACGATCATTCTCGAGGAAGGAGCATCTGTGATAAATCGATAGCTCGGATTCATCCTCAGGGTCTGTGTAAAATCATCCTCAATATCGTACGAGGAGCCATTGGAACGAAGATAGGATTCCACCGATAAAATCTTTTTATTGTGGAGATCTTTAAGGATCCTCAGCTCCATAAGCTTAGAAATCCCCGTCAGCTCACCAAGCAAATACCGCATCTTATTATGCTCATCAAGGGTTACCCCATTCTTCAGTATGTTATTCAGAACACCCAGAAGTACTACTGGGTCATCAGTCTGCCGCATAGGCTGATTATAGCAGTTTATTCGGTCGAAGTGATCCTTTTGGGTAAACTTGATTGATTGACAGCATTCAATTAATCAAAGTGTGCACAAACTGATTAATTGATAGAATTCAGTTTTTCAGTTTTGCGCACCTCCCATTAACGCTCTTTTCGCGCATAGTACGACAAAGCAGCGCTCCCGAAAGTCAGCGTACAATGATACTGCACTTTCTGGTATCATGTACTTACAATAAGCCTAAACTCATCGTTCCTGTCGGATCGGTGGGCATGGCGTAAAAATCCCGCTAGAGAATAAAGGACTCCCAGTCAGAGTCACTCTAGCGGGTCATAACTCGAAAGAGCTATGGGTGCCCGAAAGGGCATCGCGATGGCTGGGAGCCTTTTGTTTGAAAGACTCTCGTGCCGTCTAGAGCTATGGACAAGAAGAAAATTCTTGTGCGGAGTCTGCAGGTGATTGCGGTGCTGCTTGTTGCGATCTGGGCGATTAATAAATTCGTAGCGGATCCTCGTGCTGCACGAGCTGCGTGTAGCGAAAGTACAATGGACTGGCTCCGAGAGGTTGAGAAGGAGTCGAGCAATCTACAGATTTCCGAAAAGGCCCTATACTACGATTTCTACTACACCACCTGTCTTCGCGAACGTGGGTACGATCCGGGCATCATGACGTATCCCGCGCGGTAGCAGTTAACTATATTAGGCGTATAATTTCGCTTACTATCACGGAAATAGTTGCTTTTTAGCGGTACTTTGATTAAGTGATTTTTTTCAATTAATCAAAGTATGCACAAACTGTATGTCACCTATGTGGCGACCTTATTCTATCGTTTTTGAGCCCCAAAATCTACTTGTCGGTGACAGTATAGAGGTAACCCAGCACCTCTGACGTGAGTCGAAATGGGAATGTAGCGAGGAAGAACGGAAGAAACTCAGGGAAGCACTTCAGCGTAGCTGGGAGCGTTTTCCCATCGAACGACTCGGCCTCTTTTACGAGCTCCGCCCAACTCTTCTCCTTCTTAGGGAGTGTTGTGCGATTTTCGCCTTTTTCAATTCGCCAAAGAAGGAAGTCGTTCGGATCTGTAGGAACAAACTCATCGAAACGCATGAACGAAAGCTCTCGCCACTGTTCAGTAAGGAAGTCTCGCTGGTTGAGACGCGCCAATGTCTCGATAACGGGCTTCAGATAGTACGAGTGGTATTTATAGTTGTCTTCAAACTCTGTTTCCAGCATCCCGTAACGCGCTTTAACCGCGAAGTCGAGGTCGAAGTACGGCGGCACCAGTCCTACTTTTTGCTTAGAGTGTCGGCCGTTCATTGTCAGTATCTGGCTCACGACGATTTTCATTTGGTTAGTGGCAGTCACTTCTCCTCCGGTTACGCGTCTGAGGATCAGAGTCAGCATCACGAGGGGAAGAAACGATGCCTCGCCCCACACTGCAACGGACTGCTTATATTTCGGCGCAATACTAGGATCAAGCAAGCTCATCCAGTCATCGTCCTTTGCGATGAACTGCGATAGTTTGAGCGCGTAGATAATCGAGGTCGCACTATGTTTTCTGAAGGGAATGAGCTCTGTGTCGAACGGGGTCGTGAACGATGCGTCGAAGCCGTCAGTGTTTACCTCCTGCTCGAGTAACTTCGCTGTACCGTATATATCGCCCCAAATAATCTCGTAGGATTTCAGCCAGTACTTGTCTTCGAGGTTGTATTTGCCGGCGATATGGAGGATCAATGAAAGCAGGATGACCATAATCCGCACTGTAGAAGCGTGGTTTTTAGCGGCTCGGTAGGGACCGGCGATCATGTTTGCGTAGAGCACTGCCGCCGCTACGTCGCGCCTTCGTTGCTCTTTGGCGCGAGAAACATTTTCCAGGTTGAGGATTTCACTCAGGAAGCCGCATACCTTTGAATACTCGGGGAAGCCCGTACCCTCAGTGAACATGAGGTCGATGAGTTTCTTATACGTTTCGGCATCTTTAGGCAGAATGCCTTCCGCCATCTGTTGGAACCCATTCAGTAGGTCGCCTCGCGTCCAGTAGTGCAACGGGGTATCTTTCCACGCTTTCTCATTGAGAGCCACGATTTCGACGCGCACGTTGTCTTCAATTTCGCCGTTCGTAACTAAGTAGGATATATGCGGCCTTGCCTTGTCTATCTCCGGATGCTGTATAGCGCTACCAATAAGTACGTCTATCTCCGGCTTCACCTCGTCTCGCCACTTCTTGAGATTTATATTTCCGCCCTTGAGCTGGAACGCGTACGGGGTGCCATCACCGGAAACTGCCACCACATCTTTGCCTTGTTCAAAGTGCGTGTTTTTGATCGAGTACTTGAGGACATAGCCATTCGTCACCAGCCACTCGCAGAAGAAAGGTTGGTAGCCCAGCTCGTTCGCAGAGTCCATCCAGTGTTCAATAGCTTTTTGCAGAAAGGGATCCTTGGTTTCTGGTTGTTTGATGCCGTCAGCGCCCATATTTAGTCGACTATCTTTCGCGATGCAAGGCCAGCGTTGTGCTCCTTAAATTTCTTGTCCATTATCGCTTCCTGCCTTCTCTTGTACTCTTCTTTTTCCTCCTCAGTCGCCTTTGCTTCATGCTCTTTTAGCTTTTCAAACGCGCCCGGTGCCGTGACAAGAGTGGGCATTACTGGCTTAGAGCGGTCGTCCTCCTCGAAGTCCACCGTTATCATCTCAAGAGCGATCAGTATTGACTCCGGGCTTAGCTCCGGATTGCCTGGAATGGTGTTGCCACTTTCTTTTATCGACTCGTCTAATGACTGGAAGAGATCTCTTTCCATCTGTCCGGCCATGTCCTCGGCCGCAGTGCTGACTTTCGCCATCAGATCATCGGGCTTCATGGTAAGCACCTCCTCGCGAGACACGGAGAACTGGGACTCAGCATGATGGGAGGGGCTCAGCACATAACGCCCGTCTTCATGCACGACCCCCATACTGTCGCCCTCATGAAAAGTCTTGCCACTCACCATTGAGAGCATGGGTGCATTTTGTTTGATTTTTGCTCGTAGCACCGAGTTCAAATCCTTTTGGATTTCTTTCTTTACCTCTGGGAAGTCCGTGATCATATACAGACATCTTACCTCTTTCCACCCCTGACTAACAGCTCTCTTTGCCCTCTATTACCAATCCTCTGTAGTACCGACAATGCCCAAAGGTATGGGCTTTTCTGACTCTTCCCCGTTTAGGCACCCCCGTAACTGAGCTTGTTTCTGTCACTTGCTCAGTCATATCATTTCATTGAATTACCTGAGATACCAAAGAATCTCTCGAAGAAGCCTGTCAGTTTGTTAAGGACATTTTCTCGTTTCTGTGTCCTCTCACCACTTGGAGAGAAGCGAGACACGGGAGGCAACACTTTTGTAATTGCTGTCCCTGTCACTGCAACATTGCCATCACGAAAGGCATTTTGAATAAACGCATAAGTAGCGTCGTGATCGAGGTTCTCATCCTTAATGATCCGCTCTAGCTCTTCGACTTTTTTCTGCTCGACAAACTTATGCCAATCTTCATCCACTACCGATTGAACGTCGAGTGTAGAAATAAACTGGTTGATAAGATCTTTCTTGTTGCGTAGCTCAACACTAGAATCGATCGCCTTATTGATATCGAGGAGGAGCTCTTTATTCTTCGTGTGATCTTCGTGGTACTGCTTAATAAGTCCGAGGATATAGTCGATGTTGATCTCAATCTGCTTGATAAGCTCCATCTCAAAGACAAGATCGTCGTTGATGTTCTCCTTTTCGTTGTCAGTCCCTTTACGGAACTCGTTGTACAAGTCGATGTACATGCTGTGATAATCCTGTAGATCTCGCGCAGAGAGTATTTCATTACCTGCAAACTCATCAAACGTCACGAGAATGTTGCGTACACGCAAAACAGCACCATAGAGCCTGATGAAGTCCTTTTGATCCTGCTCGCCCATAATACGCTCGCCAACCGGGAACTTCTTCAAAAGCTCATCCACCAGACTTTTATATCCACGCACTTCTTTATCGCCATCTTTGTAGCCGTTGTAGTAATCCTCGTATGCTTTGAGGAGCACGATACCGCTTGCTTCCTTGTCACCGAAGAGTGCGATTGCTTCATTTGTAGCTTTCTCTAGATTGCGGAAACAGATGATGTTTCCAAAGGTCTTCACGCTATTCAAAATACGGTTCGTTCGTGAGTATGCTTGCAACAAACCATGCAGACGCAGATTCTTATCTACCCACAACGTATTGAGCGTTGTGGCATCAAAACCAGTCAAGAACATATTTACCACGATGAGGATATCAATCTCACGATTCTTCACTCGCTCGCTCACGTCCTTGTAGTAATTCTGGAACTTGTCAGAGGATGTGTCGTACGACGTACCAAACATCTCGTTGTAGTCGGCAATAGCGCTCTCCAAAAAGTCACGCGAGCTTGCATCAAGTCCGCTAGTGTCTTCTGAGTTTTCATCAAGCATGCCGTCGGCATCCTCGTCATTGACTCCGAAGCTGTAGATGGTAGCCACTTTCAACTTCTTATCGCTTGGCACATCTGCGAGCTGTTTCTTAAACTCAGCATAGTATTTCTTAGCTACATCGATAGAAGATACGGCAAAGATTGAATTGAAACCGGCAAATCGACGGTCTTTCAATTTGTAAAAACTATTACGCTTGGTTTTTTGATCAAAATGCTCGCGTATGTAACTCACAATATTAGCAAGACGTTCAGGCGAAGCCAGTGCCGCTTCACGATCAATGCCGCTTACTTGCTTGTCCTCAATGTCTTCAGCCTCTCGAACGGTAGAAACGTAATCAACCTTAAACGGCAACACGTTCTTGTCAGCGATAGCATTTACAATTGTGTACGTATGAAGCTTGTCGCCAAATGCTTGTTCGGTAGTTTTAAGATCAGGACGACCGCCAGACGATGCATTCACTGCAAAAATCGGCGTGCCGGTAAAGCCAAACAGATGATAGTTTTTAAACGCTTTGGTGATAGCTGAATGCATATCTCCAAACTGCGAACGGTGACATTCATCAAAAATGAGTGCGATGTGCCCATCGAAAATTGTGTGTCCGCTGTTGTGCCCGATAAATCGATCAAGTTTTTGAATGGTCGTAATGATAATCCGCGCGTTTGAGTTTTCGAGTTGCTTCTTTAGGATGGCGGTGCTGGTGTTACTATTGGCCGCTCCTTTTTCAAACTTGTCGTACTCGCGCATTGTCTGATAATCCAAGTCTTTGCGATCGACAATAAATACCACTTTGTCGATGTACGATAGTTTGCTCACAAGCTGTGCCGCCTTGAAGCTCGTGAGTGTCTTGCCTGATCCGGTGGTGTGCCATATGTATCCTCCTGCCTCTACCGTGCCGAGCTTCTTATAGTTGGTGCTTACCTCTATGCGGTTTAGAATCCGCTCCGTTGCCACGATTTGATACGGACGCATCGCAAGAAGCTCTCGATCGGTAGTAAACACGCAGTAACGGGTCAATATGTTGAGAATCGTGTGCTTGCCGAAAAAGGTCTTAGCAAAATCCATTAAGTCTGCAATCGGCCTGTTGGTAGCATCAGCCCACCAGCTCGTAAACTCGAAGCTGTTGCTGGTACGCTTGCCACGTTTTACCGTCCCTTCGAGACTGTCTTTGATGTGCTGTGAGCGTGTGGTGTTGCTGTAGTATTTGGTGTGCGTACCATTTGAAATAATGAACAGCTGGATGTACTCATAGAGTCCAGAAGCTGCCCAGAAGCTCTCACGTTGGTACCGGTTGATCTGATTGAAGGCCTCTTGAATAGCAACACCTCGTCGTTTGAGCTCAATGTGGACCAATGGCAAACCGTTTACGAGCACCGTCACGTCGTAACGATTGGAACGCTGGCCGTCCTCAGTCGCGTACTGGTTGATAACCTGTAGCGCATTGTCGTGAATGTTGTCCGTTTTGAGTAGGTAGATGTTTTTCGTCGAGCCATCATCACGCTTGAGGTTCTTGATGCGATCTTCCTGAATGGTGGCCGTCTTTTCTTGTATGCTCTGGTTCGGATTTGCCAGCTCTCCAACGAAAAACTGCTCCCATTCCTTATCAGTAAAGGTGTAGTCGTTAAGCTTCTCAAGCTGAGTTCGTAGATTCTGCACCAAGTCGTTCTCTGAAGTGATCGGTAGGTATTCATACGCTTGCGACTTCAGCTGTTCAATAAACGCTTGTTCAAGCTCTGCCTCGCTTTGGTAGTGTTCGGCTCGCTTCTTATCCGGCGCATACTCAGCCACAACAGTGCTCTGCGTGTTTTCTGCCACTAAGTTGTATTTATTTCCCATCATCATATTCATCAAAAGTCAGAAGTAGCCTGCGATAGTATTCATACTGCCGCTTTCTTGCTTCCAGTTCTGCTTCCAGTTCTGCTTCCAGTTCAATGAAAATATCCAACGCTTTTACTATCTCAATTTGTATCTCAAGAGGAGGTACTGCAATCTTGTATTTCTTTACGTCCTCTGCTTTCATGCTAGACAGACTGGCATTTGTGCCAACAAAATCTAAAATTGACACTACATAATATAAAAATCGGACATCAATTGACTCAGTATTTGGGATCAAGACCTTTAAGCGGATTATTGGAGTAAACTTTGCCTCTCTGTACGCCACATACCCAACATTGCCAATTGATGAGATTGTTACTGCGTCTTTGTCTATTTTATAAGTATCACAATAACCGTACGTCACGGTCCCATTGGAATAAACAGGATATGGATAATCATCCGAAGGCTTGAGTTGCCCTTTTTGACAATTTGTCGGAGAGTCACCTCCTGTTTTTACTTCACATACTTCGTCAATTCTTTTAAGAGGCACTCCTTGCGGGCATTTCGCGGCGATCATTTTTTCAATTTTGCTCATACGTTTCTTCATATTTATTTGGTGCCTTCTATATCCGCCACAATTTTATCAATAGCCGTTCGTAGATCTTGCTGACGAGCAGTAATGTGACTAATCTCTTTGTTGAGCTCTGTAATATCAATCGCCTTGCGGGTGTCTTCTGCTATAACATAGCTTGAAGCACTAAGATTGTAGTCATTCTTTGTAATGTCTTTGTTCTCTACTAATTTAACGAAATACTCAATGTCCTTGCGATCAATATAAGCAGCGAGAATCTTTTTGCGGTTTGCTTCACTCAACTTATTTTTTGCACCGCTACGAACAAACTCACGAGAGGCATTAATGAATAGTACTTTATTGTCTTTCTTACTTTTTTTCAGTACTAATATGGAAGTAGCAATGGAGACGCCAAAGAAGAGGTCAGAGGGCAATTGAATTACTGCATCAACATAGTTGTTATCTATAAGATACTTTCTTATTTTCACTTCAGATTTGTCTCCGCGACCAGACAGACTTCCTCGATAAAAGACTCCTGGAAACTGGACAATAGCTGCGGTGCCGTTCGTTGCGAGCCACGAGAGCATATGCATCGTGAACGCGAGGTCTGCCTTACTCTTTGGTGCAAGCACACCTGCTGGAGAGAAACGGGGATCATTGATGAGAATAGGATTGGTATCACCTTCCCATTTAATTGAATATGGAGGATTTGAGACGATGGCTTCAAATGGTTCGTCATCCCAGTGCTTTGGATCAGTGAGCGTATCGCCATGCGCAATATCAAACTTCTCGTAGTTAATGTCGTGCAGGAACATATTGATACGGCAAAGATTATAGGTGGTGAGATTAATCTCCTGTCCGAAGAACCCTTGTCGGACCTTTTCATTTCCAAGCACTTTGGCGAACTTGAGAAGCAGTGAGCCCGAGCCACACGCCGGGTCATACACTTTGTTCACTTCCTTTTTTCCGACAGTGGTAATTTCTGCCAACAACTCACTCACTTCTTGTGGTGTGAAGAACTCGCCACCAGATTTACCGGCGTTTGATGCATACATAGTCATGAGGAACTCATACGCATCACCGAACGCGTCTATGGAATTATCTGCATAATCACCAAACCGCAGATCTCCGATTGCTTCGAGAAGTTTTGCGAGTCTTTGATTACGTCTTTCTACTGTGTTGCCGAGCTTGCCTGAATTAACGTCGAGATCATCAAACAGTCCTTTGAGATCGTTTTCACTTTCAGCACCCTTTGCAGAGCTTTCAATGTTGTTGAATACACGCTCAAGCGTTTCGTTGAGATTGGCATCGTTGCGAGCATTTCTTGCCACGTTCACAAACAGCTCGCTGGGTAGTATGTAAAATCCCTTTTCTTTTACCGTGTCCGAGCGACCAAACTCTGCTTCTTTGTTTGAAAGAGAGGCGTAGTCAAAATCCTTTTTCCCTGCACGTCGCTCTTCTGCATTTATATAACTAGTGAGATTTTCACTAATAAATCGGTAGAACAACATCCCGAGTACATATTGTTTGAAGTCCCACCCATCGACACTGCCGCGCAGGTCATTTGCGATCTGCCAAATTGCGCGATGCAATTCTGAGCGCTCCTGGTCTTTATTCACTTTTTGTAAATCTTTTTCTGCCATATCATTTGGTTTTTGTGCTGTTTATAAAGCGCTCGAACTCGGTGCGACCGATCCGATATTCTTTGCCGATTTTGTGCGCCTTTAATTTGCCCGCCTTGATATAACGGTAGATGGTCATCACATTCAGTTTCAGCTTTGCCGCCAATTCTTCGGTTGTATAGAAATCATCCTTCCGATTCATAGATACACCATACTTTACTTTTATTGACATAGCAAAGGATAGGTCGGCCCTTTTTATTTTCCATATTCTTGATATTTTCCTATACTGAGGCCTTAATTGCCTTTGTATCCCCAGGAACACCATAATATGGCTTCAAGGCACATAGGTTCTAACTTCCTCCAACATGTGGAGCATTTAGGATTGGTTCTAACGACCTATCCCCATCCTCTATTTTCCGCTGATCTAAGCGGTTTTTAAATTCTAAGTAGTTCGAGTCCTATCCCCCCGTGAATAGGAATGGTTTAAAATGA
>Ga0172380_10007429_pt1 | contig 12311 bp, 6 predicted proteins | sample Leawe162metaG_FD_119747 | JGI IMG/M metagenome (GOLD analysis project Ga0172380, IMG submission 119747) | Leachate microbial communities from a municipal landfill in Southern Ontario, Canada - Leachate well 162 metaG | ecosystem: Engineered > Solid waste > Landfill > Unclassified | place...
GACAAAACCTTTTTCACCGCAGAGGACGCGGAGGACGCAGAGGAAAACCCTCATGCTCTTCCTCTGCGTCCTCCGCGTCCTCTGCGGTGAATCGGTTTTTTCCGTGCTGAGAACAAATTTACCCTGTTGCTTCTCCAGTGCCATTGCGCAAGTGTTCCACCTACATCATTTTCTATCAACGCAAGCTTATGCAGTGTTATCTATATTTGCGCGCTGCTGTACTAGGATAACGGCCTTCTTTGTTAAATGAAAAAAATTTCCTCCCGTGACAACCTCCTCTTCAAGCAGTTGAAAAAGCTTGCCGCGTCAGCGCGGGAACGTAAAAAGACGCAGAAAACCCTGCTGGACGGCGTTCATTTGGTCACGGTCTATCTCGACCGGGTCGGCATTCCGGAAATGTCGGCAGTTTCCGCTTCCATGTTGGAAAAGCCGGAAATCCAGGCGATCATGGCGCAGCTCCCCGAAAATCGTCTGGCGATTTTGGAAGATGGCCTGTTCGGCGAAATTTCCACGGTGGAAAGCGCCACCGGGATAGTTGCCGTTATCCCCCTCTCCCCGCCGCTTGCGATTGATGCCGATTTCTGCGTGATGCTGGAAGCCATCCAGGACCCCGGCAATCTGGGTTCCATCTTGCGTAGCGCTGCGGCAGCGGGTTGCGGCTTGGCTTATCTGTCCCCCGATTGCGTCGATGCATGGTCGCCCAAAGCGCTGCGCGCCGGCATGGGGGCGCACTTTTCATTGGCTTTGCGGGAGAATGCCGATCTGGTAAAAGCGGCGACGGAGTTTCCCGGCCTAGTGCTGGCCACCTCGCCGAATGCGCGGAAAAGCCTTTACGACTGCGATTTGACCGGAGGGCTTGCCATCATCGTCGGTAACGAAGGGGCAGGCATTTCACCCCGCCTGCTGGACGCCGCCAACGAAAAAGTGCTGATCCCCATGCCGGGCGGCGCGGAATCGCTGAATGCCGCTGCCGCCGCGGCAATCTGCCTGTTCGAGCGGGTGCGGCAAATTTTGATCTCGGGTGTTCGGAATTCGTAACTGATTTATCTCTTTTGCGCCGGCAGGATGTAGGTTTGCGCATCCTCTAGCATTCCAAACGTTGCTTCGTTTCCCTGGGAAGATAAAGCAGGAATTCTGCGCCATCTGCGGTATTGTGGCAGGTGATTTTTCCGTGCATGTGCTGTTCGATAATTACCCGTGTCATGTAGAGGCCGATGCCGGTGCCGCTTTCCTTGGAAGTAAAATAGGGGTCGAATATTTTGTCCATGTTTTCGTCGGGAATTCCGCAGCCGTTGTCTCTTACGCTGACAACGACAAGGTTTTCTTCTTCATGGACTGAAACCGTGATAATTTTCACGGGCGCATTTTTTTCCACCAGCGCATCTTTGGCGTTCGCCAGGAGATTAAGCATGACCTGGGAAAATTCATTGGGAGAACCGAAAGCGGTGAGGTTTTCGGCGCAATCGACAATGACGGCGATGGTGTTGTTTTTCAGTCCCGCGTCGATCAAGTTCAACGCTTCATGGATCGGCAACAACAGGCTGAAAGTTTCCTCCTTGTGATTGGGACGGAAAAAGTTGCGAAAATCGTCTATCGTCCGCGACATCTTCTGGACGGTGTCGAATGCCGTGTTTTTGTATTCGATCAGCGCATCCTGGTCCAATATGCCTTCCTGATAATCGTAGGCAATGTTTTGTATAATCAGCCCCAGCGTATTCAGCGGCTGTCGCCATTGATGGGCGATGTTGCCGATCATCTCGCCCATCGCGGCATGGCGGCTTTGCTGGATCAGCAGGCGTTCCTGCGCCATATTCTGCGCAGTTTCTTCCTTGACGCGCCGTTCCAACGTTTCGTTGAGCGCCAGCAGCGCCGCTTCCGTCCGCTTGCGCTCGGTGATGTCGCGCACTACCGCCTGGAGTAGCGGTTTTCCCTCCAGGCTCATGGCATTGAGCAGCACCTCGGCAGGAAAATTCTCGCCGGTGTCGGCGCGCCGGTGCATCCAGTCGAAGCGCAGGCTGCCGTTTTTCAGCGCTGTGGCAATCCGCTGGTCGGCCAGCGTCCGGGAATTCGTGCCGCACGGCTGCTCCGGCGGCGACAAATCGGCGGGGTGTTGCGCGCAGAATTCTTCCCGTGTCGCGCAACCGAAGACGGCCAGCGTGGCCGGGTTGCAATCGAAAAATCCGTTTTCGTCCAGCAGCATCACCGCGTCGCTGGTCGAATTGTAAAGTGTGCTGAATTTCAGCTCGGATTGGGATAGCAGCTCTTGCGCCTGTTTGCTCTCGGTAATGTCGGTATAGGCGCCGAGCACCCCAAAAACCTCGCCGTCGCGGTTATGCAACGGCACTTTGCTGGTGAGCGCCCAGCGCTCGCTCCCGCCGGCGTTGGTAAATTTCTCTTCGCGATTGACGAGCGCCTGGTTGCTACGCATCACTTCCTGGTCGTCGCGGCGGAAGTGCTCGGCTTCCTCGGCTGGGAAAAAATCGAAGTCGGTCAGCCCCTTGATGCCGTTACGGCTATCCTGGCCGGTGTCGCGGGCAAAAACGGCATTGCCGCCCAGATAGGCAATGTTGCGGTCTTTCCAGAAAATCCCCTGGGGAATGTGGTCGAGCACCAATTGCAACATTTCCTTTGTGTCATGAAGGCTATCCATGATTTGCCGGTGCTCGGTAATATCCCGCACGGTGGAGCGGTGCCCGAGAGGTGCGCCGCCAACATCATAAACCTGTTGCAGGGAAACTTCACCCCAGCGCACTTCGCCATCTTTGCGCAGGATACGAAATTCCAACGGCCTGTGGTCGGCGCCGGATAAGGTTTGGGCATAATGTTCGACGGCTATTGCCCGATCGTCCGAGTAAATTATACCGATGGGGAAATCCGCCATGGCATAACATTCTTCCGGGGTATAGCCGGTCACGCGCTCCACTCCAGGGTTAACCCACAGCAGCTTGCCGTGGGGGTCTATCCAGTTTTCCCAGTTGTAGGTGTAATTGGCGATGGTGCGGAAACGTTCCTCGCTTTGCCGTAGCGCTTCTTCGATACGTTTGCGTCCGCTGATGTCATCCTGTATGGCGAGAAAATGAGTCATCACACCGTTTTCATCGAAAATGGGCGAGATTGAGACGGACTGCCAGGAGTGTTCTCCGTTTTTGGCCTGGTTCACCAGTTCTCCGTGCCAACCCTTGCCGCCCAGGATGGTTTGCCATAAGTCTTGGTAGGTGCTTGCGTCGTGGACGCCGGATTTCAGCAGGCGCGGATTTTTCCCCAGCACTTCCTGTTCCGCATAGCCGTAAACCGCCAGGAAACGCGGGTTGACATACTCGATATCGCCGTCGCGATTCGTGATGACGATGGCGTCCGAGCTTTGTTCCACGGCGCGCTTGAAATTACGCAGAGCGATTTCGGTTTTTTTCTGCGTGCTGATGTCTTCGTAGCTAACCAGCAAGCCGTTCACTTCACCCTTTTCGTCGCGTAGCGGCACTTTGCTGACATCCAGCCAGACTACGCCCTGCTGGAGGGGAATTGCGGCATGGTAAGTCGCCTGCCCCGCAGCCATCACGGCTTCGTCGGTTATGCGCAGGTAATCCGCAACCATGGGATTGGGGTGCAGGTTGAAATCGGTTTTTCCTGCGATATCCTCGGGATGCACCAGTCCGACCTCACGGGCGCCGGCCAGATTGCAACCGTGGAACACCGACCGGCGGTCTTTCCAGAATAAGCGCTGGGGAATGTTGTCGAGCACCGATTGCAAAAAGCGGTCTTTTTCCTGCAAAGCCTGTTGCGTTGCGAGCAGGGCGGCTTCCTGGTTCTTGTGGGCGCTGATGTCGTGCCAATACCCCGTCAGATAGGCGGGCGCGCTGTCCGGTGCGCGTACCAGATGGGTCTCGTCCCTGACCCAAAGATAGTCGCCTCGACCGCCGAGGAACCGGTATTCGACGATCCGGCAACCGGTGTCGAAAAGCAGGGCAAATTCGCGCATCACTCGTTCAAAATCTTCCGGGTGGACGCGGTCTTGCCAGTATGACATTGAGGCCAGACAGGCTTCAGGCGGGAAACCCAGTATGCGCTCGACATTGGGGCTGATGTAAGTGGTGGCGTAGCTGCCGTCGGCCTTGGCCATATAAAAAACCATCGGCGCATCCCGGAAAAGTTCGTCCAGTAGCGCGGCGTCGGCAATTTCTTGACCGATGGGCAATGGCATGTCTAATCCCTCTTAATGCCGCAATTGACCAGCAGGAGGGAAACATCATCCCGGAAACTGCCCGGTTCGACATGGCGATAAACGTTTTCCACCAGCGCGTCGAAGCGCTTTTCGTGCGGGAATGCCGTTATCAGTTCATGCACCCGGTCGAACCCGAATTGCGTCCCCTGACTGTTTTCTGCTTCTTCCAGACCATCCGAGAAGGCCAGCAATTGGCCCGCTTGCGGCCACTGGATGATTTCCGTCTCGGCCTCGAAGGTGTCATCCAGGATGCCCAGAGGAAGGTTGGCGGAATCGAAACGGTGTTCCCACATGCCATCTTCGGAAACAAAAAATGCGGGCGGAATGCCGCCATTCCACACTTCAACCAGCCGATTACGGGTGTCGATACGGGCGACAAGCGCGGCGACGAAACGGTTGGCAGGGGATTGTTGCTTGACCGCACAGTTCATGTCTTCGACGATGGCGGATAGCGGCGCTCCCTTGCCCGCCATGCTGTGGAAGATATGGTTGACGGGGAGCAGGTTCAATGCCGCCGCCAAGCCGTGCCCGGTCGAATCGGCCAGCATGATGTAGAGCTTGTTGCGATAACGTTGCGCGGCGATCAGGTCGCCCCCGACTTTTTCGGCTTGTTTGATGTGGTAGCGCAGTTCCACATCGCGCAGGGTTTCAGGGCGCATCATCCGCTTCATCAACCCGGCCACCAATTGGCGTTCTTCCTCGGCGTGATGCCAGTAAAGTTCCAATTCCGCGTTTTTTGCGGCCAGTTCCCGTCTGGCAAGCAGCAAGTTTGCGTTTTTCCGGATGGTCGCGAACAATTCGTCGAAATCGACCGGCTTGAGCACGTAATTGTCGATCCGCAGTTTGATTGCCTCCAACAGGTAAGCGGCGTCGCTAAATGCGGTGGACAGGATTGCCGGAGTATCGGGGAATTCCTTCCTGATCGCGCGCACCATATCCAGGCCGTTCATGCCCGGCATCATGATATCGCTCAGGACAATATCCGGCTTGTGCGCCATGAAGTATTCCAACCCCTGCCTGCCATCGTTCGCTACCCATAAGCGACCGACTTTTCTTTGCAAAAAATGGGTGACTTGCTTGCGTATGTTCTCGTCGTCTTCCACATAGAGCAGCGATATTTGCTTCAATTCGTCCTGTGCGTCCATCACGTCGTCCTCAAATTGGATTCTTTTCTCTGGGAATGGAAAGGATAAACTCCGCCCCGGTTTGCGTATTGCCGAAAGAAATTTTGCCGTGCAGGTGTTGTTCGACTATCACCCTGGTCATGTAGAGGCCGATACCGGTGCCGTTTTCCTTGGAGGTAAAGTAGGGATCGAATATCTTGTCCATGATTTTGGCGGGGATTCCGCCGCCATTGTCCCGGATGCAAACCACAATATACTGCCCTTCTTCATGGGCGGTTATCTCTATGGTTTTTATGGGGGCGTTTTTTTCGACCAGAACATCCTTGGCGTTTGCCAGAAAATTGAGCATGGCCTGGGCGAATTCGTTGGAGTGACCAAAGGCGACAAGGTCTTCCGGGCAATCCAGGGTTGCTGAAATGCCGTTGTTTTTCAGACTGGCGTCGATCAGGCTCAATGCTTCCCGAATCGGTTTTATCAGGTTGAATGGCTCTTCCGGGCGGTTGGGCTGGAAAAAATTGCGGAAATCGTCTATCGTCTGGGACATTTTCTTGACCGTATCAATTGCGGCGTCTTTGTATGCGGCTAACGAATTCTGATCCAGCAAGCCGTCCTTATAGTCGTAAGCAATGTTTTGCACGATCAAACCCAGCGTGTTCAACGGTTGACGCCACTGGTGAGCGATGTTGCCTATCATCTCTCCCATGGCGGCATGGCGCGCCTGATGGGTCAATAGCCGCTCCTGCTCGATATTTTTCCGGGTTTCCGCTAAAACCCTTTGCTCCAATGCCAGATTCAGTTCCTGAAGTTCCCGCTCGGTTTGCTTGAGGCGATCGATGTCCAGGATAACCCAGATGCTGCCCTTGCCAATATCTTCGGGGTCAATGGCGGCGCCCCGCAAGTGGCACCAGAAGATTTCGCCGTTTTTATGGCGCAACCGGCATTCCTGTTCGTAGGTTTTTCCCTCTGCCAGCAGCGGATAAGCCAACTGCCCAACAGCTTCATGGGAAGCATCGTCCGGGTATATCATGCAGGTGGGTTTGTTCTGGATTTCCCTGGCCGGATAACCGAACATGTTCTTCATGTGGTTGTTTAACCAGATAAATTTATTATCCTTGATAAAGCTGATGCCTACCTGGACGGTATTGAGGATAATGCTCAGCTCCCGTAGCGTTTCCTTGAGTTTTTGTTGTGTTTTCAGTTGTTCGCCGATACAGCGGAACGCAATCACGGATTCGGAAATACGGCTGCCTTTCCGGAATGGCGCGGCAGACACCGTGACGGGAATCATCGTGCCGTCTTTGCGCTGGAAAAACGTTTCGCCGAAAAACGGTTTGCCTTTCCGTGTGGACATCTGGATAGGGCACTGCTCCAGGGAAAGGGGCGTGCCATCGGATAGGCAGGAATGCATTTTTTCATGGGCATTGCACCCGATCAGTTCCGCTTCATCCCAGCCCAGCAATGCCGTAGCTTCGGGGTTGGCGAAGGTGATGCGCCCTTGGGCGTCCTGCACCAGCAGCCCTTCCGCCAACGTGTCGGTAATGTCCCGCAGTCGGTTTATATTTTCCTGAACCTGGTCGGAAAGCCGCTTGACATCGGAGATGTCGGTGACGGTGCCCAGCATCTTGGCGGGGCTTCCTTGGGAATCGCGATCCACGACTGCGCCCAGGAAAAGCACCCATTTCCATTCCCCGCCTTTGGTGTTCAGGCGGCCTTCGCTTCTGAAAACCGGCGATTCGCCGGCAAGATAAGCCCGAAAAATTTCTCCCGTTCGTTCGCGATCATCGGGATGAAACATTTCGAATAGCCAGGTGATCGGCAGGGGTCCGGCGATCCTGTTTCCGGTTATCGCGGCATATTCCGGGCTGAAAGCGATAACGTTCGCGGCAAAATTTATTTCATAAAGCGCTTGTTTAGAGGCGGAAAGCGCCAGTCTCAGGCGCAGCTCGTTTTCCCGCGCCGCCATCTCGGTTTTCTTGAAGCGCGTGATGTCCTCAAAAAGCCCGAGAACGCCGACGACATTGCCGTGAACGTCTTTCAGCGGAAGCTTGCTTCTCGTTTCCCAGCGTATGCCGCCATCCGGCAGTTGAATCGCATCTTCGCGGTCGATCAGGGCTTGTCCCGATTCCATTACGGCGAAATCATCCTCGCACAGCGTCATGGCGTGTTCCGGCGCATGGAAATCGAACGCGGTGCGTCCCAGGATTTGATCGGGGGCTGCCAGGCCGAGCGCTTGGACATAAGCCCGGTTCACCCCAAGATATTTTCCTTCCCGGTCTTTCCAATAAATGTGCTGGGGGATATGGTCGAGCACCAGTTGCAACATCTGGCGGGTTTCCTGCAAATTCAACTGCATGTGGTGGCGTTCGAGAGCGTAGCGTAGGGTGCGCACCAGAAGGTGGCCGGTGACTTCGCTCTTGACCAGGTAATCCTGGGTGCCGGAACGCACCGCTTCCACTGCCAGCGCTTCGTCGTCCAAGCCGGTAAGTATGACTAGCGGGACATTCGGCGCAGCCTGTTCGATGCGCCGAACGCAATTCATGCCTTGGCAGTCGGGCAGCGACATATCCAGCAGGATCACCGCGAATTGCTGTTGCGCCAAGGTTTCCAACGCCTTGCCAAGATTTTCCACCCACTCCAGGCGGAAGTGGGCTTGACCGACCTCGGCCAGCATTTCCCGGATCAGGCGGGCGTCGCCGGGATTGTCCTCGACCAGCAGCGCCTGGATGATGTCGTCGGTCATTTTCCTGATACTCGCAGTCAGGCTTTCCGATAAAGCCTCTTCCAAGCGCAGTATATACCCCGCAAACTGGAATTTGTGCTGCTAAGTAATTGAGCACGGAATAATTTGAGTAACTTTAACCTAGAAACCTCCGTTGACCGCTTGCCAAGAAGTGCAACATAGTGGTTCTAAACAACTTTGTCATCTATTTTGCGTGTACCCGTATGGTGAGAGCGCGACTGGCTGGATTGCACGGTTTTCCGGGCGCATGGCGGCGTTGCAACTCCAAGAAAAGGGGAAGGAAATGACCATGCAGCAAAGTTGCGCCTCTTGTGCCCAGGCCGTAGGCCGTCGGGTATGCCCTGCACCCGAAGCGGGGTAAGCAGGCATTTCGCCGTCAGGCGAAAGCTCGCAAAAACCGCACACTCCAGCCCGTTCAACGGAGGTTTCTAGTCACTTACTGACCAAGTCACAAGCAATTTGTGACAAGAATATATCGTAGATCAAGCACTGGAGCGGCTTTTTACAAAAAAGCAATGACAGGATGAACAGGATTTACGAAGATGGCAATTCGTTGACTCGCAATGAGGGCAGGTCGGTTTTATCAGTATTTTGGGCAATTTTGATAGTTTACTCTTCGTTGTGGAAACAGCTCTGAGTTTTTCAATAAAATATAATACATTATTTTCATAACGTTATATAAAAAATCAAACTGAACCAGTGCCCCAAAATCCGCTTGCGGCTATTCGCCAATCGCTTGGAACTCTACTCGCCGGGCGCCATTCCAAACACCATGACCGTGGAAAGCCTGCCCTACCGGCAGGCAGCCAGAAACGAAGCCATTACTAGCCTGTTGGCCAAATGCCCGGTTCCCGAAAACGAGCGCGCATTTTCCAATCGTAGCGCCATGATGGACAAACGCGGCGAAGGCGTGCAGATCATTCTGGACAGCAGCGAGCGCTTATCCGGCAAACGTCCGCGCTATCGATTGGTGGATGAATCGGAACTACTGCTGGTGATTCCCGCAGCATCGATGATTGCGGGCTGAACCTAGGCTGTCGAAATTTATCATTTTTTGACAAAAATTCAGCACCGGTTTATGGATTTTCTCAACTTACGGAGAGGGGCAAATTTTCCCGTTCATGGTTCGACAGGCTCTCAAGAAACAGCTTTTTTATTCATATATATCAATGGCAAATATAACAACAATAACGGAATGCAAGCCATTAAACGAGCGCCAAACAGCAGCCATGACCCCTGTTTCTTGCCAACGCCTTTCGGCCTGCGGGCGAATATTTTACTCACCACGAACGGGAAAATTTGCCCCTCTCCTGTCGCGTATGCTGAGGTTGCACGACGACAACCTACCTTATTTTTAATCCGTTCGCCCTGAGCCTGGCCTGCCCTGAGCTTCGCCGAAGGGTCGAAGGGTGAACGGATTAAAAATAAGCGGTATTATGTAGCAACCGCACAAAGCCAGTAATTGGCTTCCAATTAATCAATCAGTTACGAAAATAATAGAAGATTTATCATGTTACGTAACCTATTGTTTTAAATTGCTTTGTGCAATAGCTACATAATACCGAAAATAAGGTAGGTCGTGACATTTCCGGGTATATCCAAAAACCGGGAAGGTGAAATTTCGAAAAAACGCTACATTTCGACAGCCTAGGGCAGTTCTCTCATCTCGACATTGCTCGGCTGAATCGGATGCGGGATGAGTTGGCAAACGAAATCAACCGGGAAACCGATAAAATCCGTTACTATACGCTTTGCCGCAAGGACGAACTAGACAGAGCTACTTGCGCTGTATAAATTTTCATCTGCATTATCGTAGAATCAATGGGTTACAGTGTAAACAATGCCAATAAAAAATATATTATTGTTAAGTCATTGATATTTATATTGGGGTGGAAATTTTGGCATGATTTTTGAGGTGCTCTCAAAAATACCCCAATAAGGTAAAAAAACGTCATTTCTTGGGGTAAAGTGTTTTTTGATGCCATATTTTAACATTAAAAATCAACTGGTTATAGACAGCGCAAATGGCTCAGACATTGCGGTGGACGGCCAGGGTAAATTTGTTCTCAGAAATTCATGATGAAAATCAATGATGGCCAACAATCATGAAGGTCGTAGTCGTAGGGTGGATAAGCGCGAGCCGCATCCATCGTGTCGGCGCAAGTAAAGGTGGATGCAGCTCACGCTTATCCACCCTACATTTTTTCTGAGAACAAATTTACCCTGCGCCGCGGCGAGTGTGTTTGCGACCTTGGCAGCAAAGCACATACAACTGATTCGGGACGCAGCGCGTCCAGAACTGCATTCCTTTGCCGCGCGTGGGAACGAGAGTGGGAAGTTATTTTTTGCGAGTCACCTTACTGAAGCGCCGCATTTCAGGCAGGAGAGTCACTCGGAGAACCTCTTGATCTATAACCCTAGAAAGCTCGGTTGACCGCTTGCCAAGATGTGTAACATAGTGGTTCTAAACAACTTTGTCATCAATTTTACGTTCACCCGTATGGTGAGAGCGCGACTGGCTGGATTGCACGGTTTTCCGGGCGCATGGCGGCGTTGCAACTTATCGAAAAGGCAATGGAACGACCATTGCGCGTCGTTGCGCCTCTTGTGCCTAGGCCGTAAGGCCGTCGGGTATGCCCTGCACCCGGAAAACCGCACACTCCAGCCCGTTCAACTGAGCTTTCTAGGATAACCCATGCTTCGCAAACATGGAGCACAAGTAAAACCATGACCGATTCCACGTTGCAGGACCGTCCGCCGACACTGCTTTTTATCGACGACGAAGCCAATATTCTGTCTTCGCTCAAACGCTTGTTCCGCCCGAACGGTTACCGGATACTGACCGCCGAAAACGGCGCAGCCGGCCTGATTGTGCTGGAACAAGAGCCGGTGGATGTGGTGGTGTGCGATATGCGCATGCCCGGCATGGGCGGCGCCGAAGTGCTGGAACAAGTGCGCCTGAAGTCGCCGGAGACGGCGCGCATCCTGTTGACGGGCTATGCCGACATCAGTTCCACTATAGACGCGATCAATCGCGGCGAAATCTATCGTTATATTTCCAAGCCGTGGAACGATAACGAAATCCTGCTCACGGTGCGCGATGCGTTGGAGCGCAAGCTGCTGAAGGCGGAAAAACAGCGCCTTGAAGCACTGACGCAACAGCAAAACGAAGCGTTGAAAGAACTCAATGCCAGCCTGGAACAGAAGGTGCGGGAGCGCACCGATGAATTGCGCAAGACGATGGATCAGCTTTCCGTCGCGCACGAAAAACTGAAAAAAGGTTTTTTCACTTCCATCCAGGTGTTCGCCAACCTGATGGAGTTGCGCGAAGGCTCGATGGCCGGCCATTCGCGGCGCGTCGCCGATGTGTCGCGCGGACTGGCGAAAAAACTCGGACTGCCCGCCTCGGAAACTCAGGATGTGGTGGTGGCCGCGCTATTGCACGATATTGCCAAAATCGGCTTGCCCGACCGCTTGCTGACCAAACCGTTCACCACGCTCACTTCCGAGGAGCGCGCCGAATTTGTCAAGCACCCGGCCAAGGGGGCGGCAGCCTTGATGGCGCTGGAACAACTGGCCAACGCCGCACGGCTGATCCGCGCCCACCACGAGCGTTTCGACGGACTGGGCTATCCAGCCGGGCTGCGGGAGGATGCCATTCCGTTCGGCGCGCGCATTATCGCCGTCGCCAACGATTACGACAGCCTTCAGACCGGACGCCTGGTTCCTAAGAGCCTGAGCGCCGATGCGGCGTTGAAAACCATTATTGAGGGGCGCGGCAAACGTTACGATCCGCAAGTGGTGGATGTTTTCGCCGACTTGATGGGCAAGACCAAGGAAGAATCCTACGGACCGGAGATCGTGCTGTCCGCCGCTAAGCTGGAAACCGGCATGGTGCTGTCGCGCGATTTCGTCAGCCATGAGGGGCTGTTGCTGCTGGCGCGGGAATATATTTTGGATGAAAAGCTGATCGAGCAGATCCGTAATTTCGAGGAAAGCGAGGGGCGTAAGTTGGAAGTTCACGTCCGCGCGGAAAAGGTGGGGGGCGATCCGGCAACGCATATCGCAATTTGAGTGAAGGGTGAGGCGTGAGGCGGCGGGTGGCTTTTATACTTTGCGCGGCCACGATTTGCGGATTTAGCCGCGTCTCGCGGGATGCGATTGCTGCGCAAATTGCGCCGTGTGGCTGTTCCACACAAGCAATTTGCAACGCGGAAGCCGCGCCCGC
>Ga0172380_10007430_pt1 | contig 12309 bp, 11 predicted proteins | sample Leawe162metaG_FD_119747 | JGI IMG/M metagenome (GOLD analysis project Ga0172380, IMG submission 119747) | Leachate microbial communities from a municipal landfill in Southern Ontario, Canada - Leachate well 162 metaG | ecosystem: Engineered > Solid waste > Landfill > Unclassified | place...
AAAAGAAGCACTCGAAAGTGCAGCCGTATTATCAAAACGATATATAAATGACCGATTTCTGCCTGATAAAGCAATCGACCTGATTGACGAAGCCGGCGCGGCAACTTCCGAAATTAATCCGTCATCATCCAAACTTGCAACACTCCGCAAAAAGCTTCAGTCAGTTCTAAAGATAAAGGACGAATTGATCGAAAAGGAGAAATACGAAGAGGCAGCTAAGCTGCGGCAACAAGAGATCAGACTGGAAAATAATATCCACGCTCTCAATTCGCTAAAAAATGTCAGCGCAAAGGTAGTGATCACAACTGACAATATTGCCAGGATTGTTTCGAACTGGACAGGAATTCCCGTAACTGCTCTCAACGCTTCCGAAAAGAAACGATATTTGGCGATAGAAAAGACTCTTCGGAAATATATAATTGGTCAAAACGAAGCAGTAAAAGAAGTCGCCAAGGCTCTGAAGAGACATCGTGTCGGGATCTCAAATCCCAATAAGCCGATCGGGTCATTCCTTTTTCTTGGGCCCACCGGAGTCGGAAAAACTGAGTTGGCCCGGGTTTTGGCGAAAGAGTTCTATGGTAATGAAAATGCTCTGGTGAAGATCGATATGTCCGAGTTTATGGAACGGCATAATCTTTCGCGATTAGTCGGTGCTCCAGCCGGATATGTTGGATACGAAGAAGGCGGCAAATTGACCGAAGTTGTGCGAAAAAACCCTTATTCAATAATTTTACTCGATGAAATTGAAAAGGCTCATCCTGAAACATTTAATATTCTTCTTCAGATCATGGACGAGGGTATTCTCTCTGATGCCAAAGGTAGAAAAATCGATTTCAAAAATACAATTCTGGTAATGACCTCCAACCTTGGAACCGAAATGATCCGGCACCAATCATCCATCGGTTTTGTCAACTCTAAAGACCAGGAACAACAGTATTCCAGATTGAAAGAGAGCATTGAAGAAAGTGTCGAGAAAAACTTTCGCCCGGAGTTTATTAACCGCCTGGATAAGACCGTTATTTTCTATCAGCTTACGGAAAAAGATCTTCGCAAAATAGTCGACCTTCAACTCGAAGAGTTGAACAGTCGTCTTCTTGCATCACACTTTAAATTAGTCATCTCTGACGAGATTAAGGATCTGATTGCCAAAGAAAGTTATTCTCCGCTCTTCGGCGCTCGTCCGATAAAAAAGTATATTGCCGATCATATTGAATTTGCAATCTCAGAAGCGATTCTCGCCGAAAAGTTTCATGAAAATGATACAATTGAACTCAAGCTCAAAAACGGTAAAATTTTAGTTAGTTAAAGCCATGATAAATGATTTGCCCCTAAAGTTGAGATCATCAGTCTCTCGCTTTGATAGTAATGAAAGGGAGCTAATTAGGGCTGCCTATATTTTTGCGCGTACCAAGCATCAGGGACAGCGTCGGCGCTCCGGAGGACCATATATCCAGCACCCACTTCGCGTAGCAGTTAACCTTGCGATTGACCACTATGATTCGGCATGTATCATCGCCAGTTTACTTCACGATACACTCGAAGATACCGCGACAACCCCGGAAGAGATTGAACAAAAATTCGGACCGGATGTGGCCATGATCGTTCGCGGCGTCACTGCTGTTTCAGCCTATAAACTCAAAGAAAAAGATAAGGTCTTCTCTGATATGGAGATGTACCTCTCGCGCGTCGAGAACTACCGGAAAATTTTACTGGCTGCAGCTGCAGATCCACGTGTGATTATTGTTAAGCTTTATGACCGATTGGACAATGCTTCGACCATCTCTTCCTTGCCTGCACAGAAACAAAAATTTTACGCTCGAGAAACAATTGAGATCTTTGCGCCCCTGGCCGAACGGCTAGGGATGGGAATGTTGAAAGGTAAACTTGAAGACGTTTCATTCCCTTACGCTTATCCGGAAGAGTATCAAGAATTTTCAAAAAATACCCGACCGATTTATCGCAATCCCGCTAGCACTGTCGACAAGGTAAAACCCAAAGTTGAACAACTTCTAGATGATGCAGGCATTAATGTGATCTCTATCTCCGGACGCGCCAAGCACCTTTTTAGTTTGTACAAGAAGATTGAGCGCAAGGGCAGTCTTAAAGCAATTTTTGATATTATCGCGCTTCGAGTGATCGTAGATTCAATCGAGAGTTGTTACAAAACATTGGGATTAATACATACTCATTTTCCCCCTCATCCAAACCGAATTCATGATTACATTGCCAGACCTAAATTAAATGGCTATCAATCAATCCATACTACCGTTGCCGACCCGGAGGGCAATCTTTTCGAAGTGCAGATCAGAACGTTGGAGATGCATCGGCACGCAGAATACGGACTTGCAGCACACTGGGAATACAAGGATGAAAAACCTAAAACAAAGCAATCAAAGCAGTCGACAATCAAATGGTTGAAAGAAGTTGAGAAGATTCGCATGATCGAGGATAAGAGCGAGCTCCTGGGCCAGCTGAAAGGGGAGTTCTTTTCAGATCAGGTTTTCGTTTTCACGCCCAAGGGTGACATTATCGATCTGCCAACCGGCTCAACAGGTCTGGACTTTGCTTATCGAATTCACTCAGCTCTTGGCAACCGTTGTAGCGGTATCAAGATAAATGGCCGTATCGTTCCTATCCCAACACCGCTTCGTACCGGAGACGCCGTCGAGGTCATAACCTCGCCCAAAGCAAAGCCTAGCCGTGATTGGCTTAAAATTGTGAAGACAACTCAGGCCAAACATCATATCCGAAATTTCCTGAGGGAAAGCCAATCAGCGGCACTTCTGGCAAGAGGTCTGTCCATATTGAATAAGGGCCTGAATTATTTTCGCTACCCTTCACTCAAAAAAGAGGAGCTGACACGAAAGATTGATAATCAAAAAATACGTTTGCCTTACAAAACATTGGATAAGGCAATTATCGCACTCGCTGAAAACAATATTTCCAAAGTCAAATTACTAAAATTACTTCATCCAGAGATTGATAATAGTGAAAAAAGGAAACGGGGAAGCTATCAAAAAACAGAGGACATTCCTGAGTTGCTCAAGGGAATTCGCCACACGTATGCCAACTGTTGTAAAGCGAAAGACAGCCGGGGGCAGCTGGTCGGTTATCTGACAAAGGACCATATTATTAAAATTCATGACAGAAAATGCAAACGTCTGGCCAATGTTGATGAGCGCCGGTTGTTCGAGTTATTCTAATTTTTTCATGTTATTAGTTAATCGCTCATTTGATTTTTTTATATAGAGTTGATACTCTTCAAGTTAGATCAAGTGAAGCTAAGTAAGGAGTAAAAATGTCAAAACAGCAATACCAAACTCCCAGGGGTACGCGGGATGTTCTGCCGGCTGATCAGCCATACTGGCGGTTTATCCGAAATACTTCTGAGAAAACCCTCGAAGGAGTCGGATTTAGCAAGATAGAATTGCCGCATTTTGAAAATGCTGAAATTTTTACCCGTGGCCTTGGCGAACAGACTGACGTCGTCCAAAAAGAAATGTATCTCCTCGAAAAACGCGGCGAGGATGAGACGATTCAATACTCTCTCCGGCCTGAGGGCACAGCAGGTCTTGTCCGCTCTTTTATACAAAACGGCATGAGCAGCTGGTCTCAACCGGTCAGACTTTTTTATGAAGGCGCCATGTTTCGCCGGGAACGTCCTCAGAAGGGAAGATACCGCGAATTTTATCAGATTGGTGCTGAGATTTTTGGCGATGAATCAGCTCAGGCTGATTATTTGATAATTATGTCTGCCTGGGAAATTCTAAACAGATTAGGGCTGAAAAACCTCACAGTTTATGCCAATTCAATCGGTTGCCCCAAGTGCCGCCCTAAATACATGGCTAAACTAAAAAAATATTACAAAGACCATTTGAAAGATCTTTGCCCGGATTGCCAAAGACGTTACGAGACCAATCCATTACGCTTGCTCGACTGCAAAGAGGAAAAATGCAAAATCATTGCCAAGAATGCTCCGACTACACTTGATTCACTCTGTTCTGATTGTAAAAGCCATTTTCAGAGTACTTTAGAATATCTTGATTACTTTAATATTAAGTATGATCTTGATCCGTTGCTTGTCAGAGGTTTGGATTATTACACTAATACTGTTTTCGAAATCGTTGAAAAAAATGATCGCGGCAGGCAAAGTACATTGGTTGGAGGAGGGCGATACAATGGGCTGGTAGAGCTCCTTGGCGGTCCAGCAACTCCCGCTGTCGGCTATTCTCTGGGAATGGACAGAATTGTTAATCTACTGAAAGAGCAGGAGATCAACGTCCCGAAGATTGAAGGCGTAGAGATTTGCATTCTTCAGCTTGGAGAAAAGGCCAAAGAGGTTTCTAAAGAGATTTTTGATGCTCTTTCAAAGCAGGATATCAATGTTTATTTTGTTCCGTCAGATGAAGGACTAAGACAGCAAATCAGAACTGCCGTGAAATTGGGCGCAAAGTATGCTGCAATAATTGGCCAGCAAGAAGCATTGAAAGATGAGATTATTCTCAGAGATTTAAGCGCCTCGTCGCAAGAAATATTTCCAACCAAAGTTTTAATCGAAGAGATCAAAAAAAGATTATCAAAGTGCTCCAGGCCGTAGACTATGAAAAAACGTTCGACTGCCGAACTGTTCAATGAAAAGGGAAACATTGAACAGTTGGTTACTACGCGAAATCCTATTTGTCTGATTCTCGAAGACATCCGCTCAGTTTATAATATCGGAGCAATTTTTCGCACTGCCGACGCTGCTAATGTCGAAAAATTATACCTCTGCGGTATCACAGCTCATCCGCCAAGACCTGATCTTGAGAAAACAGCACTTCGGACAACTGAATTTGTACCCTGGGAGTACCATCAGGATCCGACCATAATTATAAAAAGCTTAAAATCGCTAGGGTATCAGATCATCGCACTCGAACAAACTAACGAAAGCATTAGTTATCTTGAATACTCCTACCGGGCCCCCATGGCAATCGTCCTTGGAAATGAGGTCGACGGTATCAGCCAGGCAGTTCTGGACCTTTGTGACGCAGCAATTGAAATCCCAATGTCAGGTATTTCCAACTCTCTAAACGTTACAACCGCGATCGGAATAACCCTCTTTAAAGCAATTGAGACCACCAAGTCCTGATCTTGAGAGTCTACGCCCGAGAGTCGCTTTGATGATGATGCATTCCACTATTAACATCGTATTGACGCATATTAGCAGACTAAAATGTTCTCTGCTTTTAAAAAATAGCCAGGGGTCTAAAACTCGAAAAGTGACTATTTTTCGACGATCGTGGAAAAATGACCACTTTTGTAAATATAAAATTCTTTGATAAGCAGATCGGGAAGATAAGGCCAACAAATTGTCTTTTGGTTCCACATTTGTTAAAACTAAAGCATGAAAATAAAAATCGAAAAGTTAATTTATGAGGGATTTGGCCTTGGCCATGACGAGGCTGGCAAAGCAATTTTTGTCAAAAAATCAGTACCAGGCGACCTATTAGAAGTTGAGATCATTAAGGATAAAAAGAACTACTCGGAAGCTGTCATCAAAAATGTAATTCAACCGTCACCAATGAGGGTCACTCCGAGATGCCCCCACTTCGGGTCATGCGGCGGCTGCAACCACCAAAATATTGACTACAATGACCAATTAAGATTAAAGGGAGAAATCTTCGCTGAGACTCTCTCTCGCGCCAAAGTCGAAACGGCCCCTTTGCCAATCATTCCGGGGTCAGCTTCTGACTTTTATTATCGTAATACTATTGTCTTCTCCTTCTTTCTCGATGGCGCTAATAATATCTCTCTAGCCATGCATGATTCTCCTCATTTCACCGAGCTTATTCCGATCGATCAATGTTTCCTCCAATCAGAGTTTGCAAACCAGATTATGGCCGAGATTAAGGATTTTATTAACAATCACTTTGATGATAAAAGCATTTTCAAATTTCTTCAGGTTAGAGAGGGGAAGGCAACCCGCGAATTCATGATAAGGTTGATTACAAATACAACCACGCTTCCACATAAAGAGGAATTCATTGCCCTTCTTAAAAAACACCCTGAAATCAGATCTTTTTATCACAGTTATCATGACCAAAACAGAAAAAAGCAATTTCACAACCACCTTTTCGGAGACTTAGTAATTCATGAAAAAGTGGGCCGAATCAAATACCAGATGTCACCCTTGTCCTTTTTTCAAACGAATTCCATGGGCGTCAAAACGCTATACGATACGGTTAAGGATTTTGCGGATATCAAAATGGGAGAGAGTATTTTAGACCTTTTCTGTGGAGCCGGCACAATTGGCATATATCTTTCAACGCTTGCAAAAAAAGTACTTGGAGTTGAGCTGAATCAAAACGCTATCAATGACGCCAAAGCGAACGTAAAGATTAACAATGTTAAAAACGCTGAGTTTATCTGTGACGACGCCTGGTACTATCTAAACAAACTAGATTCACCTTTTGATATTATTGTTTTTGACCCACCGCGCGCAGGTCTGATGAAAGAGATGATCAAGAATGCTGCACGCGTAAAGCCCAAGAAGATTGTTTATGCGTCCTGCGATCCGGCAACATTTGCCCGAGATATCAAAGAATTTGAAAATTATGGTTTTAGTTTGATTAAAGTCCAGCCGATTGATATGTTCCCGCAAACCTGCCATATCGAGTGTGTCGGACTTCTGACTAGCCAAAAATAAAATACAATTTTAGAGATGAGACATTAAAGAGAGAAAAAACTGATGGGGAAAATCCAAAAAATTTGTAACGAAAAGATAATTGGCGTCCTCAAGAATACGACCAGGCAATATCTTGCCGGCAAGCTGTCAAAACCCCAGGAGCTGCAATATTTTGAAGAAGACAGAGCAGAAATAGGTATCAGCAGCTACGAAGATTTTTCCTATGAGTTACCACACTCGCACACAAAGGCCCGCGAATACATGTACTTGATTTCCGGCTTTACCGAATATAAGGACATCGACTCAAAAGAGGTTTTTAAATTTAAAACGGGTGATTTCTACCAGATTCTTCCTGAAACTAAATATGCTCAGAGATCCAAACCAGGCACAAAGATTCTGTTCATCAAGGTCCCTGCTGGCAATGATAAAATTAATATCCAGCCCGATCGCGAGTTAATGTCATGGTTAGAGGAACACATTAATCCAGTCCGCAAAGATTACATTGACGATCCTTATGCCCCAAAGCCAAACTCTATTCATCCTGCGGCGGCTGTCGCAATAACGAATAGGGAGAATGAAATCTTACTTATCAGAAGACAGGATAGCGGCAATTGGAGTTTACCCGGCGGGACTCAAAATCTTGGTGAAAATTTAGCAACCTGTGCTATCAGAGAAGTTTTCGAAGAAACAGGTTTGGAGGTCAAGATTATCGACATTATTGGCATTTACACAAACCCTAAAACTGTGATCGAGTACTCTGACGGAGAGGTAAGACAAGAGTTTTTGATTCTTTTTCTGGGATCCATCCAAAAAGGAACGCTCAAGCTGGATACAATAGAATCGAGTGAGTATTGCTGGATTAAATTATCAAAGAGTATCTCGCTTCAAATGACCGAGCCTCAGAAACAGCGACTCAAAGATATCATCGATTTTCAGAAAAACAGTTATCGAGTTATCCGATAAATTCTTACGTTCTAAGATTATTTTTTACATAGCAATATTATCTGTATCCTTATTAGAAAATTGCAAAATTATCAATTAAAAAATTGACAGTTATCCACAACCGTTTGTTTGACTTTTGTTTGGGTTTTGTTCGATAATGTGAATATAGAAAGACCGAACAAAGGAGGTAAAGTGGAACCATTAACTAAAAAACAACGTGACATCTTGGACTTTATCAGGCATTTTATTGACAGTAACGGATATGCCCCGAGTTATCGTGAGATCGCGCACTATTTTGAACTTTCATCGACTGGGACGGTAGCCGAATATATCTCAATACTCGAAGAAAAAGGCCATTTGACAAAAGACGCCATGGAAGCTAGAGCCATTCAGCTGACTCCAACATATGATGACGGAGTTGAATTGCATTCGATCCAACTTTTAGGGATTATTGACGCCGGCCTACCGATCGAAGCTATCAGAACGAATGAAACGATCGATATACCGCGAGACATGATGGGCCGTAAAACTTTTGCCCTTCGAGTTCGAGGACAATCTATGATTGAGGACGGGATTTTGGAGGGAGATTATGTCATTATCGAACAGACGCCTTCACCTAAAAATGGCGACATCGTCGTCGCTCTGATTGATAATGCCAATGCTACCTTAAAGCGCTTTTACGACGAACAAGGCAAGATTCGCTTACAGCCAGCCAATCATACGATGAAACCGATGTTTTTTACCAAAAAACGTATCACAATTCAGGGCAAAGTGAAGGGTGTGATTCGGAAATTCTGATAGGCGCCCGCCTACAATCGATTTCACAGCTCGCATAGTATATAAATTATTTAATTAATTTTTTTTTAATGAATAAATTAAAACGTTCTTTTTTTGTAGATGACCCAACAAGTGTTGCCAAAAGGCTCATCGGCTGTTTTTTGATTAGAAAGACCGAAAAAGGGGAGATTCGCGGACGGATCACTGAAACTGAAGCATATGGCGATGCTACAGATCTTGCTTCGCATGCTCGTTTTGGCCTTACGCCAAGAAATAAAATAATGTATGGCAAGGCCGGCATTTTTTATGTTTATCATATTTACGGGATTTTTTATCTGACCAATATCATCTGCGGCAAGAGGGGAGTACCAGGAGCTGTGCTTCTGCGATCAGCCGAGATTTTAGAAGGCGATAAGTTAGTCTCAGAGAACCTGCGAAAATCCAGGTTTGTAAAGGATAATGAGATGCAAGCCGTCGGCCCGGGCAAACTCTCGCTTGCTTTTAAAATTGAAAAAACTCAAAATTATCTGGACGCCATCAAAAACGATGAGATTTATCTGCAAGCAGGTGACGAAGTTGCTGGTATAATTGAGACAAAGAGAATTGGGATAGATTACGCCAAGCATTGCAAAGATCTTCCCTGGCGTTATTATGAAGAAGCAAGCTTATACATCAACAAAAAATGAAAAAAATTTCTTATATTAAATCCGACGATCGAGCGTACAATGTTGAACGATGTCTTTCTTTGATCAAAAGTGAGATTATGACGGGTCTCCGCAATGCCAGGAATATTGTGATTAAGCCAAGTTGCATAACCAGTGATTACAAGTTAACAGCTACACATGTCGAGACCCTTCGATCTGTACTTTCCTTCATAAAGCCCTATGTGAAAGGTCAGATATTCTTAGCAGAGGGGGCAAGAGTTGGTGACACACTCGCTGCATTCAAAAATTTTGGTTACCTTGCGCTACAAGACGAATTTGGTTTTTCAATTTGCGATTGCAACGATGACAACTCTAAAAGTATCGACCTGCTGAATGATGACGGGACGATTTGGAGTGCTAAAATTGCCAATACGGTACTTCAATCGGATTATTTAATTTCGATTTCATCACCAAAAACTGATAAAAACTTTTTATACGCTGGTGCTATTGAGAATATTACCGTAGGTCCATTGATCCGCGAGGAAACAGTAAATAAAAAACCGATCCTTCAGTTTCTTAATAAATTTCTCGGAAAGAAAAACTATAAAGAATTATTGGTCCGTAATAAAAAACAATTCGATAATAATCTTGTAAAAATCTACCGGCGTCTTCCGCTTCGATTATCTGTTATCGATGGATATGAGCTGATCCAGAGTAATGGCGGACAAGCAGGCGACAAGATGTTCCCAGCCCATTTTTGCATAGCCTCATCCGATCCGATAGCAAGTGATTGGTTAGGGTGCAAGATAACAGGGATTGAGCCAAATGAGGTGTCCTATATCTCGCAACTTTTGAACAACGACCAAATCAATTATTTTATTATCGGGGATGATTGGCAAAAAGATTTACTTAAGCTGAAGCTGCCTAGCTCATCACTTTCTAAATTGTAGAAGCCACTCTATAATGTTATAATATCGGAGAAAAGAGGATAAAAATGGGAATCAATAACGATATAAAACCTAAGCCAATGCCTGAAGAGAGGCAAACAGATCTCGAGCTTGAAAAGAATAAGCCTGAAACATCAATCTCCCGAGAAGTTATGTCTGAAGACTTTTTCTCCAAAGAGGCCATTCAGACTTCCGAAAAGCCCAAAAACTCCTTCTGGACATCGGTTAACACTTTTGCGAATAACCTGGATAAGCGATATCTTTGGTTATTGCTTGTGCCAATTTTTATAATTGTGATTCTGCAGAATTATAATAGTATAAAAAATAGTTTTTCGGCTAAAAACAACGACAACGCAACCCCTGCAACAGAAAAGAACACAGTTTACGAAGGGGAGATTGTGCCGCAAGACTACACTCAAAATTCAACTGAAAACGCCAATTCCACAGTTGCAACGGTTGAGACTACTCAGAGTTCTGCTCCGGCTGCAACGACCAGCTCTGAGATCACAAAATCAACGGTAAGTATCAAACTTTTAAACGGTAACGGGATTAATAGATCAGCTGCGACTGTCAAAAAGGAGCTGGAAAATGCCGGTTTTACTATTTCAAAAGTTACTAACGCAGACAGTTTTCAATATACCAACTCCACCATTTATTATAAGACTGGTCAGGAAAGGGCCGCAGATCTTGTCAAAGCTGCTCTTGTCTCACACTCAGCAGCAACAACAGAGCTCTCCGATGCTAAGGCGGGCTCATATGATATCGTAATTATTATCGGGAAAAATTAGATGGATCGACTAAACCTGGTCTTCAGCTATTATGATAATTGGTTGACTCATTTTTCACAGACCGACCAGATCATTATTAGCTCGCTCATCTTAATTTTTATTGTTGCACAATTATTTTTGTTTATTAAAAAGGGACGCTGGATCTTTTTGATTTTAGTGATAATTCTTCTGCCAGGCACATGGCCGCTATTTAAATCTCTGGCCAAAGTTATCTGGTTTGTGATAAAATTCTTTATTACTAGAATTCAAGGAAATATATAAGGAACAAATGGAAGACCAAATTTTTGATGTGATAATTATTGGTGGTGGACCAGCCGGCCTATCCGCCGCAACATATGCAACCAGAAGATCGCTTAAGACACTGGTCCTGACTAGCGATATCGGCGGACAGATCTCTAAGTCTAGCCATGTCGAAAATTACCCTGGTTATGAAGGGATTACGGGAATTAATTTAGCGATGGCTTTTTATAACCAAGCTAAGAAATTTGGCGCAGCTATTACTTTTGAAGAGGCTAAAGAGATTATAAAAAAAGATAACTTATTCGAGGTAAAAACGCATCTCAAATCCTATCAGTGTCGCGCATTGATTCTTGCTTTCGGGAAAAAACCTCGTGAGCTGGGAATCCCAAGCGAGAAAGAGTTTAGGGGCAAGGGGGTAACCTACTGCGCAACCTGCGATGCGCCTTTTTTCAAAGATAAGACTGTCATAGTTGTTGGCGGCGGAAATTCCGCTCTCGATGCAGCCCTGCTTTCTGCGACTTATTCTAAGAAAGTTTATCTTATTCATAGAAGCCAATTCAGGGCAGAACAGATCCTTCTTGATAAAGTTAACCAACTGAAAAACATTACCGTCATGACTGAAACCGAGATTAAAGAAATCATTGGTCATGACAAAGTTGAATCAGTCATGCTCTCGAATGGTGAAAAAATTGAAACCGATGGTATTATTGTCGAGATCGGTTTCGTTGTCGACCGCTCACTGATAACCGGATTTCTAGAAACAGATGAAAAGGGTCAGGTCATCACCAACGAAATGCAGGAAACATCAGTTACCGGAGTCTTTGCAGCAGGCGACCTGACAACGACACCGTACAAGCAGGTTGTGATTGCTGCCGGAGAGGGAGCAAAGGCAGCTTTGGCATGCTTTGATTTTATCCAAAAACACTCAGGCAAAAAGGGAATTCTTGCTGATTGGCATTAAAAAGACTAAAATTATTGGTATGAAGAAAGTAAAAGGAGGATGGAATGTCTGATATTGATATCAAAGTGATTGAAGATGAAGATGACAAAAAAGAGGAAGACGATAAGCCTGAACATGCAGAACATTTAGAAACAGATGATGAAATTATTTCATCAGTTCGGAAACCCTTCAATTTCAAAGAATTTTTTAACGATTTTTTCTCCAATCCGAGAAAACGATTGATTTTTATTATTGTTGTCGGAGTTATTACAATTTGCTTATTTGCAATTGGGTTATATCTTTTGACACACGAAAAAAATGTTTCCGAAGGAGTAAGCCCTAAGGAAGAAACTGCGGCTGCTGAGCA
>Ga0172380_10007431_pt1 | contig 12307 bp, 25 predicted proteins | sample Leawe162metaG_FD_119747 | JGI IMG/M metagenome (GOLD analysis project Ga0172380, IMG submission 119747) | Leachate microbial communities from a municipal landfill in Southern Ontario, Canada - Leachate well 162 metaG | ecosystem: Engineered > Solid waste > Landfill > Unclassified | place...
ACGCCGACACCCACCCCGCCGCCCGCACCCCGCCGCCCGATACAATACGCCGGTTGTATGGTATTGTCCGATTGTAATGGTTGCAATGATTATAACGATTATAATGATTATGCTGATTGTTCCGATTTTGACGATTCTGCCCAACATGCCGATTTTGCCACTCCTTTAACCGGGCGCGAAAACCGCTAAAGTTCGTTTAACCGGGTGGATTTTCCGCTAAGGTCGGTCGCCGGCAGAAAATGCCGGCAACCGGCGGCGACTTGATTTTCTTTTTCTGGCAAATTGTCAAGTTTTGTGTCAGGAAACCTTGACATTGCTTGACACAAGCGGAATTGTGGCGGGCAACCTTGACACAAGCCGGTCGCCGGGTGCCGGCCGGTCGCCGGGTGCCGGCCGGCGTCCAATAGGTGCCGGCGTCGAATAGGTGGCGGCGTCGATCATTTCGGCCGGCAACAATCGGCCGGCTTCCGCCCGCTCGTCAGCGTCGATCGTTCCGGCCGGCAACAATCGGCCCGTGGAAACCCTCTCGTCTATGCTTCCCCATACAATCCCGCTTGATTTTGTCGGCGGGCCGCGTCGATGTTGGCGTCGATCAATGCCGGCGTCGATGTTGGCAATCAATTGGCCGCTTTTTTGGCCGGTTGCCGGCAACCAATTATCTGTTTGGTTTCCTTGCCCACTTGATTCTCATTTTCTGGCAAAATATGCCGTGTGAACTCGCCAGCGTCGTTTTAAGCCATTGGGAGCAAAACACCCTCCCGGAACTCGAATTGCAGCCTTGCGTGCTGCCAGCGGCCCGTTTACGGGGCAACGGCGGGATATTGAAAGAAACGCTAAGCGCAATGAGGGGATAGCACTAAGCGCGGCGCGGGGATAGCGCAAAGCGCGGATAGCCGATAGCGCAAAATGGGGATAGCACTTGAACAAAGAAACGCATAGGGGGACAAAATGTAGCCCTTTGTGCAGTTTGCAACAAGTCTACAACAAGTCTGCAAAAAGAATGGACCCGGCGGTCAACCACTACCGCCGGGTCCAAGGGAAGCAACCACGCTTCACAGAATCAAAGTGGCCTATCCCGCAATTGTGCTTTGATTGCGTACCGCGTTTTATCAGTTAAGCGGCCAAACAGTTTTGTCAGAAATTCTTCATTTGAGTTTTGCCGGATGCTTTCGGCTAATGCTTTCAGCCCATCGGCTTCCCGCGCTAATGCCGTCGATTCCGTTTGCTTTTCGATTCGGCGTTGTTTTTCGGCAATGGCCCATGCCACGGCTTTTTCGTCATGCGCACCCGTGGCGGCAATGCCGAGGATCAAAAGCTCTTCGCCATTGTGTGGCCCCGTGCCAACATTGCCAGTGGTGAAAACACTATAGCCTAGCGCGCTCCAGTAGGTTCGCGGGGCCACAATGTCAAGTCCGTCGTGTCGATACGTTTCGGTAGTGGTAGTCATATTGTAACCTCTTGCCGGGCTACTACGGCCGGCGCGTTCCGTTGCAATGCCCAACGGTAGGCAAAATAAATGTTCAAGGGAAGCAACCACGCTTCGCAGATTTTACGTTCGGACCAACCTTGCGATATAGTAGGCAGTCGGCAAGTCGTTGGGCGCACGATAGGCTCCCACAATCGCGCCCGAAAGAAACCATTCGCCGGCTTTCGGCGGTCGGAATTCTCCCGTTCGCTCGGCTCCTACATTATCGTCTTTTTTGACGCCGAGTTGTTTCAATTCTTCGCGCGTCAGTGTTTCTCTTGTTGGGTATATCATAATTTGTCAACCAGGTCCCAAGTGTAAACGGGTCGCCGGTCGCCGACTCCCCGGAAAGCACAACGTACCCCCTTGCCCATGCCTAGCCAAACAGCATAAGCCATATCGTTGGTATCGTATTCGTTTACGCCGTCAAGGAAGTAAACTCGGGCCTTGCCCACGTCGGCCGCTTTCCACGCCGATAGTCGTTTCCGATCTTCATACGCAAGCATTCGCTCTTGCCCCAGCGGCGTCAAGTCGGCCCATGCGATTGTCGCGCTCATAATTCGCTCCCTTGATACGCTTCCTCTATCTCCGCAAGCGCGTCATCGGTCACAACGGAAACCACGTCGATGTGGAATCCGGCCCCGTTGCCGGCGGGCAGGAAACCTTTCCGGCATGGCTCGGCAATCATGCGGTCTACGCTGCGCTTGTCAAAATAGTTTGACGTGTCGCATTGGCAATTGCCCTCCCGTATGCTTTCGTCAAGTTTCTCCCTTTCATCGTCGGAAAGTTCGCGGCTCTCTTCCCATTGGGTGCCAAGGAAGGAAAGCCAATAGGAACCCGTGAGGCTACAGCAATGCGTCACTTGCCGGCGGTCGAAAACGTAAACGCCGAAAATGCGGCGGGTCATTTCCAAAACCTCTGGCGCAATCCAATGTTCGCGTTCCTCGATCTTCACAATCCAAACGTCGGGCAATAGTTGAACCCGTTCGCCCTCTTGCAATCCTTCATGGTCGCCGTTCCGGCGATAGATTCGCGGTTCCTTGTCGCCCTCCCACTCTTCCCGTGTATACAGCCAGCCGGAATTGTCATCGCTATCCAAGTGGAGTAGCGTTACGAGGTCAGGGTCAACGGCCGTTCGATTGCCGATCTTGAATTCGGCATCCGGTGTAATCAGGGCGGCGGTCGGTTTGAATTCGGTTTTCGTTGTGGTTGTCATGCTTTCACTGCCTTGAATGTCCAAGTGGGGTTTAGTCGTTGCAATTCACCTAAGCACCCGTCAATTCGATTTTCTGGAATGCGGGTAGCACGAATTCGTTTCGTCGTGGTCTTCCCGCGTTTTCCGTCATCGGTGCCGGCCAGCAATACGGCTCGCCGCATTTCCTTGTCTTTGCATTGGATGTAGTATTCTGTCATTGCTTTCCTCTTCTACAATCATACCACAATGCTACCCCATTGTCAAGTCATTTTCCAGAAATTTCAAGGCGGCGTCACGGTCGGCCGTCCTGAATTCGACGTGGAACCGCTCGATGTTCGGCCCCTTGTCGCTTCCATAAACGCGGAACGTGCCGGGGAATCCTGTTAGGCTTGCAATCAGTTTCAATTCTTCGCCACGTTTTAGGTCAAAACTTCTCACGAATTCTTGCACGGTTTCCTCCAATTAAATTGGGGAGCATACCGTGGTTAGCCACGTTTGGCAAGCCCTACCGTTTCCATCGCTTGCCGTGGCGGTTTATCGTAAACCTGCCAAGTGTTAGGTCGCGGTACTTATTCTGCAATTCCGTTTTCAGTGGGTCATTCACCACCACGCCCTGCAATGCTTCCCTCAGTTGCTTTTCCGTGACGCCGGCGTCGATGATTCGCGCGGCCAGTTCGGCAACGGGGTCAGATTTTTCCAGCGCGGCAATGCAAAGTTGAATTTGTCGTGGTGTCATGCTTTTCGTCGCCGGGGTTTTCGTGGTTTCCGGGGTTTGGGCGGAAACAGCAACTTATGTAAATGGTCGGCAATCAAACCCGAAAGTGAGAATGCCACACGTCGATCTCTTCGTCCACCGCTCATTGTTTTCTCCTAGTGTACTTCGCACCCTATGGGCGCACTGGTAATGTAAACCATCCATGTTCCGACCGTTTTCTGTTTCCGTAATCGGTGCATATCTTTTCTGTTTCCCTTGACGCGAACAATGCGGACGGGTTGCGTCATGGTGAACAGCGGCCCTTGCGCGCCAGCCGGCACTTCCTCAACAAGGGCGTAGGTTTCCGATTTCTTCATGGTCAAAATTGTGTTGGTTCGCGCGGCGTATAGCCGGGAGTGTTTTCCGCCGTCATGGGTGGGCCAAAGGTGGCCGGGTTGCCGGCGGCGTCGTAAAGCACGGAACGGAATCGGCGCACGGGCAACTCGATACGCTTGGCCGCACAATAGAGGGATTGTTCCGTTCCCCATATCTCGTTGACCGGCTCTGCCGGTCCGCCCATTTCCTGCCAGCGGTATCGGTACACGGTTTTGCTGGCGTCATATTGCTCTTTGATCTTCGCATACTCTTCCGGCTTTTCGATTGCTTGTAGCAAGTCGCCGGCAACGTATCGGTCGCCGTCTTTTGCTTCACGCTGCAAAGCGCGAATAAGGCATTGGAACGGCTCGGCATGTAATCCCAGCAAGTTGAAAATCGGGCTGGGGTCGGTTCCTGTTTTTATAAGTTGGAACATGGTTATTGCTTTGCTCGATTTTCCCAGTCAATTTTGGTAACAAACCACTCGGCGGGCGCGTTGCCGGCGGTCACGATAAGTTCGGCAAGTTCCTCTCCCACCGCTTCCACGGGGAAACTCGGATACGGTTCGTATCCGCCGGCAAGGGACTCTTGCACGGTTCCAAGCATGACCGGCGAATCGCCTCCGTCGTTGTCAATTTCCGCCATTAGCAGGCGTTTCAAGTCGGCAGACACTTCCGGTTGCAATCCGACCGCATAGGCGGCGAGAATGGCGTCGGTCGCTTCGCCGATCCAGTCATAATCGAGTTTTCCGCCGTTGTTGTGCGTTTCGCAAGCGTCAACCGCTCGGGTCAATGCCGCCAACATCTTCATAACGGTAGGCGGATTTTCGATATTCAGCCGTTCGCAAAGTTCGTCGATTTCGTCGCCCGATAGGCTTGTGTCGTTGTCGTTGGGGCAAACGATTTCCTGCAATTCATCGGAACGGTTGCCCGGTTCGCCCATTCCGTTTTCCTGATAGTAGCGCAGCGCGCCGAGAATGGTGTTGAATTCGGTATTCGATACTTCTAGCAACATGATTTTCTTCTTGTGGTGAAAAGTGGGAGAGGTTTCCGTTGGGTTGCATAGTTCGCACTTGACGCCGGCCGGGCATGGATGAATCCGATGAAATTCCACCACGGCGTCATTATAATCTTTCGTGGTCCATTTTCCGCCCTTGGCGCGGACCCGCCTATTGGCAAGGTCAAGGCCGGAAGCATACGCTACTTCGTTCGCGGGTATTTTTATCATTCGCCCCTCTTTAGCGCGGCAATCGCGGCCTCTTGGCTTACGTGAAATTTACACTTGAATTCTTTCATCGCAAACCAGTCGCGCCGGGTCAACGGTTGCGATATGGTGTATTCCCTTGTAATCAGGGCAACGTCAGGCTTGTATGGTTTTCGCGGGTCACGTTCGCCACGTCGCAACACTTGCGAATAGGCGGGAACCCATCGGTTGCTAGACCGTATTTTTCCGTTTGGAAACAGGTGTGCGGTTGTCATGGTTTGAATTTCTCTATCTTGGCTTCCACCATTTTCCTAATGCTGGCCGCTTTCGCGTTGGCGACGGCGTCTTCCGTGTCGGCGGTCGCCGACTTGCGCAGCCGTTGCAATTCCGTGTATTCGTCGCGCGTTCGCTTTTCCATATCCTCTAATTCTTCGCGGCGGTCGCGCCGTTGCTCGGCTTCTGTCTCCGCTTCGTCAAGGTCGATAGTGAGAAAATCGTAGCCGTCGTTAATCTCCTCGATAAGACGCTTGAATTTGGCGTAGACCGCGTTGCCGTAAGTGTAGACCGCTTGTGAGATAATCGCTTGCTCGGGTTCCAAACTTTCCCATAGGCCCTTGTCGGTTTCGATGTGTTCGCGCAATTCGCGCATCAAGTCGCCGGCCTCTGACAAGTTGTAATCCCCGTTGGCGTTGTTTTCGTAGTGGTATTGGTCGCCGCCGGGATAATCGTTTATCAAGTCATCGCCCGCTTTTCCATCGTCAACCAACATTTCGACGATGTTGTCAATAAAATTGTCGGCGGTGTCGGCGGCGTTGCGCCGGGCGTCGGCGTCATAATCGGGTTTGGAGGGTGTTGGGCGCGAATAGGGATAGACGGAAACAAAGGCCATTTTGTAGCCCTTGCTGCGCAACTTCACCTTATCCAATGCCTTGCATACGGCTTGCCGAACGGTTGTATCGAGTATCGGCCCATTGCTTGTCACGTCGATGGATACGATCAATTCCACGGTTTGCGAATTCATTAGACCGGCTCCACGAAATAGGTGTTTCCCAGAAACAATTGCTGCCAGATATGGACTTGCTTGTCGGCGGCGTCCCGGCTCGGGTAGCGACTTATTCCCTCTGTCATTGGGAACTCATCGTATCGAGTGTGCCATAAAATCTTATACATGGTTGCTTTCCCTTATACCACAATCATACCACAATGCTACCCCATTGTCAAGTCAAATATCAAACGTAAAAGAATTTTGTTCCCGGCTTGGCATCCTTGACGGCCGCGCGAAGACGTTGCAATTTCGCAACGTCGCCCGGCTCTTGCTCGGCGGCGTCTTTGTGCCATGCTAGATTGCCGTCGATTTCCGACAATATGCCGGCCTTGTGTTCCTCTGATTGCACGGTTCGGGTGGAAGAGAAGGCATACAACGGGCTGGCTTGTCCGCCGTGCCATGCAAAGGCCGTTGCGATAATTGGTTCGTAAGAGGCATCGGGTTCCGCTCCCTCTTCCGGCTCGGGCGGATACCCGGCAACATCCAATTTCGCATTGGCAAGGTCGGCGTATTCGATCATTTCGTCATCTGGCAGATTGCAGGGGCAAAGGTATGGGCTGGCTTCGTAGACCGCGCAACCCTGTTTCCATTGTTTGCCCCAATTATCTTGAATGCTTACGCCGTGCCCGCGCACGCCCATAAGCAAGTCGCTAAGGGCATCGTATTGTTCCTCTTCCCCCACGATTCCGCCGGCCACGAAAATGTTCATAAGCGATATGCCCAATGCCTTGTCGATCTTGTCGAGCAATGGCCGGATAATCGGGTCATGTTCGGCCGGCGTCAAGGTCGGTACAAGGTCGCATATTTCGGAACCGCCGGGGAAGTGACCGCCCCTAGACTCCAGCGCGTCGGCGAATTCCGATGAATAAATAACGTGCGCGGCTCGATAGATTACATTGTCACTAAACATGATTGCTCCCTTGTGGTGTTATAGTTGCCAACTTTTGCGATAGGCGTCACGGTCTTCTTGCGTGATATACCCCTTGCTTCCGCACATTCCGCAAGGGACGGTATGCCAGTTATTCATAAAATCTCGCTTGCCGGACAAGTCGCGCAGCCTAACTTCTAGGTGCCCGTTTCCTTTGCAGTCTTTGCATACGGTCGCGTTTTCGGGTAGGGTCGGCATAGTAGTCCATTCTATTCAGCGGTAGTATCGTAAGCCATCGTCGGCTTTGATCCACTTTTTTATGGTGTTGTCAGGTTTCAACCAGTCGGTAATCGGAAAGGTTCGGTAGTGGGTGGCTCCGTTGCCAAATTTGATTTCCGACGGCGTAGGTTGCCGGTGTGCGGTTATTTCCTTGTTGCGCCCATTCCACGGTAAAGCCATTGGTTACTCCGATATGGTTTGGCACAAGAGGCGCACGGTGTCGGTTTCTAGGCTGCATTCCGAACGGAATACAACGTCGGCACTTATTCGCCATGCCTTGCCGTCAAACAGATAGTAAGTATCGTCGCCGATAGTCCCCAGTTTGGTTGCGTGTTTCGCCAGCATTCGCTTGGCATTGGCTTGTTCTTTGACGTGGAACATGGCTTATCCTAATTGCTCGAAAGGGTGGCGTTCCTGATATTGCGCCGGGTTTTTCAGATAGGCGTCAAGCCAGTGGTTGACGAAAACATAAACGTAGTCACGGCCGGCGTTGCTTCGCCCTTGCAACTTGCTCCGCCATTTTCGATCATTGGCATGAAACCAACGGACCCAATGATCGACGTGGATTACAAACCATGCCGATTCGTCATCGGTCAACTTGTCCGCCGCCTTGCGGTCGCCAAGAATGGTTAGCGCGATGATTTCCAAGGCAAGCGAAGTCGCCCGGATGAATTCAGCGGTCGGCGTCGGCGGTAGTTTTGTTTTGGCAAGCATGATTTTGTGGTTGTTAGGCCGGGTCGCCGGTCGCCACGCGAATGACGCGCACAATATCGCTTCCGGCTAACTTGTTGTAGATTGTCGGAAATTGCAGCATGAATTCGCGCCGGGTCGCTAACGTCAAGTCGCCCTCCCGGCGGTCGGCATGTTTCAAGGCGACAATCAAGTCATCCATTCTGTTGTCGGTCGCGTTTTTTGGCAACCGATCTATCAATCGCTGCGCCGCGTTTGCCACTTCCACTAATTCGTGGCCGGGGCAACCTTCTCCGCCCATCGGCAGATAGTGGAGAAACCAGCGTAGCAAAATGTCTTTTTCTTCGCTTCTAAGATTTTCAATTTGCATGGTTGTTGTTTCCTTATACCTCTATCATACCACAATGCTGCCCCATTGTCAAGTAAAATCGGCCCGCCAGCCCAGTGACTAATTGGGCGGCGGGCCGGGAATCCGGCCGGCACGGGTTAGGGAGACTAACCGGCCTGTGCCGGTCGGTCTATCCTGCATATTCGAGTTGACCATTATCACAATCCACATAGGGCGATTCGTTGCTTTCGCCGGCGGTCACATTGCGGTGTAGCGTTCGGATTAGGGCGGCCAATTCCGAAAGGTCTTTGGCCCCGCTTATCCCACGTCGCCACCACCCTGCCCCGCCTTGTGGCCCGCCAAGCAAAACGGCGGCAACGTCGGCATGAAAGTCTCTGGCTTTCAACCACGCAAGCAAATTGTGCCATACGTGGGAAACCTTTTTATCGTGCGCCGACGCTTTGCCCGATCGCGCGTTTTGGTTTGCGTATCGGACGGCATGAAAGAATTCCAAGTCGGCCTTTTCGTCTTTCGTCAGATAGGCCGCTTTGCTGAAATTTTGCAATTTGGGAACGATTCGCGCGACCGTAAATGTTCCCGGATAGTTGAATCTGCCCGTTGTGTCGGCGAAGTCAACCAGAGGCTCTGACGTGCCCTCCACATACGTATCGCGTAAAAGTCCACAACGGTCAAACGTGAGAAATACTTTTGCGTTCACCCTATTCTCCTATGTTTCGGAAATATCCCGCATAAGTCCAAAAAGTTCGCAAGTGTAATGCCGACCGTTCCACTCGAAACAAGGGAATAGGCCGGGATAGTCTACCTTGATTTTCCAAAGTTGCAAAACTTGCTCGGCTTCCTTTCGCAACTTTTCGCATTGCTTATCGCAACGGGTCATCGTTTCGGAATTGCCGCTGTTGTTGCCGCGCGCCCATGCGTCGGCCGCGCGGTGAAAAACCTTGTCGAGATAATCGGCAACGATTGCCGGCGCGGACTTTACCACGGCCTTTACTTTTTCCTCCAGGTCCGCCGTGGAGAGTTTCTTTTCGATTCCAGTCGCCGCGCAAACGATATTGGTAAGATGTTTCGCGTAGGTCATTGTTCCACCTTCACCGATTGCTCGGCCAGTTGTTTCATCGCGGTCAGGAACGGGGCAAGTTGTTCCTGATTTTGACCGCGAAATTCAAGTTGCTCGAAATTTCCAAACTTCGTTATTGGTGCCTGAATGTCAACCCCGGCCGCGTTTGCCAAGTCTTGCCACCCGCCAAACGCGGCGGCAATCATTTCGTTCCACTCGCCCACTTCCTCGATCAAGGCTTTCACATTGTACTTGCCGGGGTGCCAAGTGTAAACGCGATTCTTCGCCCACGGGTCATCGGTGTAATTCGACGGGCCATATTTGCCCTCATCGTTGTAATCTACTTTGACCGTGGGCAACTTGGCGATTCTGTCCAGCAAGTGGATTGCGCACAAGTGGCAACGTATGAAATTCGGTATGCCGCCGGCCGCCGGTTCGCTTGCGTATTGCGTTTTGCAAAACGTCCCAAAACGCCATCCCGGCTTTCGTGTTTTGATTTTTCGTTTCTCCGCGAATTCGCTCGGGCGTTTCCACGGGTGGCCATTCTTCACAAGCCACTTTTCCCAGCGTCGGCCGTCAAATTGTTTTCTAACCATGCCGCCGTCCTTGACCGATTTTCTAAACCTATCGTCTTCCATCGGGTCATAGTCAACTTCAATTTCGTCGGCGTATCGGGCAAGTCCCAGCGTCAACCATTCCGATCCGGGGCCGGGAATGGCATCGAACAGGAAGATTTCAGTCGGTTGAATTCGTAGCGTCGTGCCTTTCATCCACGGGATGCTTATACTTGTGCCGGCGTCGAGCAATGCGGAAAACAATTTCGGTTTGCTCCGCACACTTTCAAGCGGTTGCTGGCATTGTTTTGGCCCATAGTAGCGCACTCTATTATCGACATGCTCGAAAGGCAGGTCTAGGGCAAGCTGGCGCATCTTTTCGACAATCGCTTTCGCGCCGGCGGTTGTCTTCGCGCTTGTTTTCAGATTGTAGTGAATTGTCAAACCCATAATTAGCTCTTGGTTTTGTGTTCGGAAATTCCCACAATTATCATCATGGGTTCCACGTCGGCCACGCCGATAGAAACGTCATCGGCAAGGTCATGCTCGAATCCGTTGTCATAGGCGAATTGCAGCGCGTTTTCAACGGCTTGCTTTGCGGCCAGTTGTACCTTGTCATCCGGCAACGGTATATCGTGGTCAAGTTGCAGGGTAACTTTCAATTCCACTTCGGTTATCATGCTTTCACCTTTCGGAAGTCAGAGGGTTCGACCGATCCTTGAATGGTTGGGTTCGCGTCCCACGCGGCCCGTGGCGTCTTGAATCCTAGCCGTGAATGCAAGCCATACGTTTCGGCGTATCGCTCGAATTCGGCAAGGCCGGCATAATTATTTTGCAGTCGGCATTGGTAGCCGGTCAGTCCGCTTTTGCATTTTACTTGGCACATAGTTCTCTCCCTTCCGAAAGTCGGTCGGTTGAAACCCATTGCTGCCCGGTTCCGTTCAACGGCGTCACTAGGCAATCGACTCGCGCAAAGACTTGCCGGCTATCCAATACTTGCACGGCAATCTTTAGTGGGCCGATTGTGAGAATGGCCGGTCTAGGGTGCAACGGTATCATTTCGTTCGTGGTTCGCATTTTAGACTCCAAAGGTTAGCGGAAAGAGGCTTGTGTGTTTCGGCTCACGTATAGCAAGGTCGCTAGGGACCCGTAAACCCGCCGCTTTCCAGCCGCTTTCCAGCCGCTTGCTATGCCGGCCGGGGCGACGTTGCACAAGTCCCTTTCCGCTATCCCTCTCTTACTTCGTATCCGGTTGTTTTGATCGTGTTGAAAACAATTTCGTGGCCTTCACCCGCTTTCACGGCAAAGTGAAACCAGTCGAATGGGCGCGGTTCCACTTGAAACCATGCCGACCGATCTATCAGTTTTTGTGCCGCTTCCATTGCGCCGCGCGTTCCTTCCACTTGCCAAGTCGCTAAGTCAGTAACCATTTTATCCCTCTCTTTTTCCGCCAAGGGTGAAAGTGTAATCGTTGCCGTCCGCGAATTCGGTTAGTGATTCGTCGCTAGTCTGAGAATCATAATCCTCTTCCAAGTCTTTGTAGATTGCCCGGCAAAGAGCAAGGCGCAGCGTTTCGGCATCGCTCTCGAATTCGTTTAGTAATGCTTCCACCTTATCCGCCCGGCCCACGGTATTGAATTCGATGTTCACGCGGCAAGTGCGCTCGTGGGAATAGTTGTGGCTCGTTCGTTCTACCTTAGACGGATAGAGGAAGTAGCCTAGCGTTACTAGCCGGCGATATTTTGCATTCGTCGCCTTGTGGTTGCCGGCCTTGTCGGCAAGCCACGGGCGGAAGTCTTCCGGGGTGCCGGCAATCGTTTTGCTTGGCGTTATTTCCGTTGCCAGAAAATTAGCCAGTTTTTCTATGTCGATGTTGGCGGTAAAACTAGCCCCGTCGCCTTGGGACCAAAACCCGCTGAAAGCAATCTTCGCGTCGGTGAAACCTATTTGCGCTAGTGCCTCTTTCCAGCAATCGGTGGTGAATTCGTACCAGTCGTGGTCGGTGGCCGATTCCCGCAACCATTCGCGGGCATTTTCGATTGCCTTGCTTGTCGCCTTGCCGGCCTTGTGCAAGTCGAGCAATTCTTGAAACGTGTAAATGGTCTTTGTGATTTCGCGCGGCATGATTAGGTGGTCTCCGTCAAGCCCATGCGCGCAATCCATCGCCGCGCTTTTTCAGGGGTGGTGAATGCGGCGTGTTCCACGCCGTCGCAACAAACGGCAACCGTTAGGGTTTGCTTTCCAAGCCGGTTGCCACGGGCGAATCGGTCGCCACGGTCGAAAGTCCGCTTGATTTTCTTGATCGTGATTGCGCCGACGTGATAGGCGGGGTGTTGGTAGAGAGTGCGCCGATTGTTGCCCGTGGTGGTTATCTTCACAATACAGCCGGTCAGTATTCCACCGCCGCCGTTTGATCGGACGCTATGGATTAGAAGAGGAATTTTGATCGGCCCCATGCTCCGCTCTATGGTTCCCTCCGCGTCATACTCTTGCAGCCAGTCGCGCCCATCGTTCGGCGTAGAGTAGCAAAAGT
>Ga0172380_10007432_pt1 | contig 12307 bp, 9 predicted proteins | sample Leawe162metaG_FD_119747 | JGI IMG/M metagenome (GOLD analysis project Ga0172380, IMG submission 119747) | Leachate microbial communities from a municipal landfill in Southern Ontario, Canada - Leachate well 162 metaG | ecosystem: Engineered > Solid waste > Landfill > Unclassified | place...
CAGAATCTGCGCCCGGCGGTATTTCCTGAAAACTTCCTCGTAGTTGGGCAGATCGCCCCAGGTGTGCAGGAGCACCGGGAGCCGGAGCCGGTCGGCATATTCCCAGACAGGGCGGTAGCGGGGATCGGTGTATGGAATCCAGTTGGAATTGTGCAGCTTGATGCCGGTCATGCCCCCCGCGATGCAGCGGACGACCTCTTCCTTCCCCAGCTTGGCGTCGGCCGGGTAGCAGGTGGCGTAGCCGGCTATCCGGCCGGGGTGTTTTTTTATGGCGGCCAGGACCTGGTCGTTTCCCCATGCGACTTCCGGCGACATGCACGCGTGATGGGCCACGATGATTTTCTCCACGCCCACGCGGTCCATGGCGCGCACCAGGTCATCCGCGAAGCCGCCCCAAACCGGGAACTCGCGCCACTTGCCGTAATGGGCGTGCATGTCAACCGCGCCCTTGAGCGGCAGCGGCACACGGCGCCATATGCAAGCGGCCATACCCCGCGGCGGCGTTTTGTGCGCCGGGGGTGCCGGCGCCCGGCGGCGGGCGGAGGCGGTCTTGACCCCTGCCATGAGCCGATCGATGTTTTCGGATGCAATTTTTTTGCGGTCGGATTCCTTCAGGTCGGCATACAAAAGTCCGGCCAGGGCTGCCCCGGGCTCGGCGATGGGAAAGCCGGAGGCAAATAAAACCCGGTCAGCGGCCTGGTATCCGGCCAGGACCTCAAGGCCGTGATAAGGTGAAAAGTTGGCGGCCAGGGATACATGCAGGTTTTTTGTGCGGCGGAAGAGCGGCCAGAAAATCCTGTCCCTTGTTTTGGGAGCATGGAGCATTATGGGCAGGTCCGGGAATTCATCCGCCAGGCCGGCGACCTCGGGCATCGGGGCGCCGAAAAGCGCAAGGGGCAGGCGTTTTTTTTGCATGGCTTCCATGAGCCGGCCAGTGATGCGCCGGTCCAGAGAAGTGCCGGATGTCGCCAGGAAAAGGCAGGCAAAGCGGGCGCCGCGCTCGATGAGCCCGGCAATGAATTTATGCTCGGCGCCGGTTTCTTCGCACGAGTTTGGGAGCACGGCCGGGCAGGGCAGCAGCCGCTTTTGGCCAGCGAGTTCCTTGAAGAGCAGCTCGTTGCCGTAGTCCACGCCCTGGGTTGAGGCGGAAAATGCGCAGACGAGCGCGGAGTCCATGCGGTATTTGGCGAGGGCGCGGTTCAGGATGGCGGTATCGGAGTGCTGGCATTCCCTGCGGTTAAGGTCGCGCCCGAGATACATGAGCGCGTCCGTGATTATCGGCCCTGTAAAATTTTCCATGGGTGCCTTTTCGCCGCAAAATCATTTGCGCCCGCGCCTTGAAAATTCCGGGGCTTCGCGGATGCACTGCCCGAGAATTTTAACCGCCTGGCGGAAGTGCGCCTTGCTTTCGACCCTGTGGCCGGGTCGGATTTCGGGCGCATCGGTCCCGACGTCTTGCCAGCCCGGCGCCGCAAGGTTATCCGGGGGCAGCGCGAGCTTTTCCCAGTTATGGAAAAGCTTGCCCCAGTCGCTGTGCATGGCCTCTTGCAGGAGACTGCGGTGGGCGGGGTACCAGTAAAAATCATGGTAAAGCACGCTTGCCATGTATGACCAAGGCGCCAGTATTGTTTTGAGGGACCATTCGAGCGGTTTTTTCAATGGGCCCCAGTAAATCTTGTGCTGCATCCGGCTGGCAAAGGTCATTTTACGGAAGGGCCCGGCGAAATGCCAGTTTTCAGCAGCGGCATCGAGGTCGCCCCTGATTTCAATTGCGGCCGGGTCGCCGCACCCGAGGCCAAGTTCATGCGCCAGGCGGATGAACTTGACGTCGCGCAGCGGGTCAAAGCCCATCAGTTTGGCGGCCACGGCGTCTATGGCCACCTGGTCGGCCGAGGCGAGGATGACGTTCTTGGCGTGGGGAACCATGCAGCGCGGCCCGGGGCCGTCCCCGGCGAAGGTGCCATCCATGACCGCGAAGATACCGCTGTGAATTTTTTTCTGGATCATCAGCAGGTCCGCGAGCGTCTCGTGGATCACGGGGTGGGTCCAGTGGCGCTTCTCGTTGAGGAGCCCGCCGAAGGCGTTCTTCATCGCGCCGGTCGTGGTGGTGAAGACGTGGGTTTTGACCGTCGGCAGGTGGATTATGTTTTCGCCGATGAACGATTTCGGGATCATGAAACCGTCCGGATAGACTTTGTTGAGGACGAGGAACTTGTCGGCCAGGGGCCCGACCGCGTCGCGCACGTTTATCCACTCGTGGCCGTCCTCGTACAAATGTTCATTGGCAAGCCCGTGCGCCTGGACTACGTTAACCTGCTTGTTTTCGCGCTCCCCGAGATGGGCGTCAATAACCACGGTCCGGTTATGGCAGGCATGGATTCGGCGCGGGTCGTAGCCGTCGCGTTTCAGGGAGCGGATCACTCCTTCAAGCTGCCAGGGGGTGGTGGAGCAGGCCGGGAAAAAAAAGTGCCAGCTGATGTTTATCTTGAGCGCAGTTTCGGATGTCTTCGGCAGAAACTCCTGGTAGCCCGCCAGGTTCATCAGGCGGTGGTAATCCTCAAGCACCGTTGCGGGCGAAGTCCTGAGCAGGGCAACAATGGATTTCCTGTTGTTCATTGCGGCGCAATCTTAGGGAAAAGCGCGATAAAGGCAAACAAAAAAGGCTGCGCGTCAAGGCTTGTGCGGGCGCGGCGGGCCGGAGCCATTGGCGACGCGGCTATGCCCGGCGCGCTGCTTCATGCCAGTTCGCGCGCGACTTTCAAAAGCCGCTTGATCTTGTCCAGGTTTCCCATGCGGTCTAGAACGAAGCGGATGTGAACGGGCTTGCATTTTGCAATATCGCGGTAGTAATTTTCAAGCTGGTCGGCGTTCATGTCGTTTATTTCCCACGACTTAATAAGGGTCTGGAAAGGGCAGGGGCACTTGCGGCTCAGCAACTCCGGGGTCAGGTACTGGTCTGCGCCCGGGTCGAAGCGGTCGATTTTTGCGCTTTTCAGGAAGGGCAGGTGGGCCTCGCGCAAGAGCTCGCTGTGCAGCCCGCGGCTCGTGGACTGCATGCCGGTGTAAAACCTGTCCCAATATTGGATGACAAATTCATCGAACATATCCGGCGGCAGCATGCCGGCGAAGTCATCCGGGATACCGCCCGGTCCCGGCGCCATGGGCTCATCGCCGTTGAAATGGCGGTGCAGGGCCTGGATGTAATGCAGCGCGCTTTCGGTGCAGTAACTCAAGAGGCGATGGGCCCGTTTGGGATCGTCATAAGGAAGCATGAGGAAATCATCGCCCATCAGCAGCACGGCTGTCGTAACCGGGCCTTCCATTTCGTGACCAATGCGTTGCGAGGCCCAGTTCTTGTTGCGCCGCCCGAGTTCAGCCACGAGGCCCAGCCTGGTCTGAATGAGGGGCGCGGCAAGGTAATCGTCCGGTTCCTTCAAGTTGTCAATATCCGCCGGGGTTTTAATGATCGGGGAAACGTTCGGCTCTCCGTCTTCCGGGAATTCAATCGGCGCTCCCAAGGCGGCAACGTGCGGATATCCGAAGCCCGCGATGTGCGGGTCGGGCGCGGGGACGCCGAGTTCGGCGGCCAGGGGCTTTACAGCTTCTGCCGTCTTTATCATGGCTTCCAGGTCAAAGTGAAGGCTTTTCAAGCTGACGCAGGCTTTTTCAGCCATGAGCGATTCCGCAATACCAAAACCGAATTTCTGAGACATGTTCACCTCTGTTTATTTTGTTTTCCTACAAAAACAGGCGCTCCCGGGGATTATGCTGCTTCATATTGCGTGCTGGCAGCGGAATTCTGTCGGGGCGCACCCTGCAATTTTGCCGAACCATCGCGAGAAATATGCCGCATCCTGCATGCCGGAGCGAAGCGCGATTTGCACGACGGTGTCACCGGTCGTGCGCAATTGCCGGCAGATTTCGGCAAAACGCTTTGCCTCCCAGAACTTATGCGGTGAAATCCCGAAACATTCACGGAAAAGACGGTTCATCTGGCTGATGCTCAGGCCGCACATCCGCGCCAATTCCCCGGCCCTGAATGCCGAGCAGTCCGGGGAGGAGAGTCGGCGGCACGCCCTTGCCAGCCGGGCATCCATCGCGGGCCGGTCGAGCCTTGCCAGGCGGTTGGAAGCAAGGTGGCAGATCACAACCCGATGCGCGATGCAAGGCTGCCAAACGGTGTTTTTTTTCATGGCACGCATCGAGGCCATGACTGAATTGAAATAGGGCGGCCTGAACACAAGGGGCAGGGCGGCGTAATCTTCAAGAGGCGCGCCGTTGTCCAGCCAGAGCCGGAAATGAATGTTGAGCATTTCGAACGGGGCCCGCGTCTTGAAATAAAACCTGACAAAGGGCGGGATGGCGGCAACCGTGCCCGGATGCATTGTGAATTTTTCGTTTTCGACCCAGAGCGTGCCGGACCCGCGCGCGATGTGCAGCAGGTGATGGTCGTCGTTGATATGGATGCGGCCGGCCTTGTAATCGGCCGCGTGTAAAACATGGCAACGCGAAACGAACTGGAATTTATGCCGGTCCAGGAAATCCGTATCCATTTGAATGAATGATTCCATATTGCCCGTAAAAATCAATGGATAATCCGCGCATATTGTTGGATAATCCGCGCATGCTGTTAATCGCATTGCCGGATCGGCCTTGCGCTGCTAGTATACATTCCGATACGTATTTGTGCCGAATTATGCTTTTTGCTCTGGTAGTAGAGCCGACTTTTCCGCCTGGAGCGGATCGGCCAAAGGCCGAAAGTCGGCTATCTTGGTTTTGGTAGAGCCGACCCCGCCTTGCGGGGTAAGCTTCATGGTTTGCCAAGATAGCCGATCCCGCTGGAAGCGGGATAAATTTGAAATCGGCCCTGCCTTCAGAATGATGATCTTTATGTTGCGTGGTTCTGAAACATTACGCTAGTTTCTGACCGGTGTCATTGTGCTGAAAAATACTTTCATTCACCTGGACGGGATCGGGATTGCGACGGAACGCAAGCTGTGGCGGATGGGAATCCGCAGCTGGGACGACCTCGTCCGGCGCGGCCTTGATTATCTTCCGCCTGGCCTCCGATCCGCTGTTGCCACGGAGTTGCAGGAATCGGCCGCGAGCTATGCGGCCGGCCGCTGGGCGTTTTTCGAGCAGAGGCTGGCGTCTTCGCAGAAATGGCGGGCCTATCCCGACCTTAAAGCCAAAGCTCTCTATCTGGACATCGAAACAACCGGGCTGGGCGCGGCCGATGCCATCACCCTTGTCGGCGCATACGACGGGGCCGCCATGCGCTATTTCGTGTCCGGCATAAACCTTGCGGACGCCGTCGGCGCGATTAATTCTTACCCAATGCTTGTGACTTTCAACGGGACCGGGTTCGATCTGCCCATGATCCGGAAATGCCTTGGCGGCATAAGTGCCGACCACATCCATCTCGACTTGCGTCACTGCCTGCGCGCCCTGGGCTATCGCGGCGGACTGAAGGCCATTGAAAAAACGTGCGGCATCCGCCGCAGCACCTCCACGCAATTCCTGGGGGGATGGGATGCGGTCCGGCTCTGGAATGAATACCTCGAAGGAAGCGGGGCGGCCCTGGAGCTTCTCAAGGAATATAACGGCGAAGACGTCAAAAACCTGCAGAAGCTGGCGGAAATTGCGTGGGACCAGTCGTCGCGGCGGATCGGGTTTGAGTGCCCGGCCTGAAGGGCATGCTTCCGATCAAAGAACGAACCGGTATGGAAAGCGGGCCAGCAGGCGGAATCCGCCGCGTGTGACCAGGACGGTATCCTCAATCCTGATCCCGGCCTGGCCGCGGTAGTACAGACCCGGCTCGACGGTTATGACGTTGCCGGGCGCCAGCTCGTTTGCGCCGGGCCCGACGGGCGGGCTTTCATGGATGTCCAGCCCAACTCCGTGGCCGACGCTGTGAATGAACCCGTCGCGCTGGCCGTCCTTTTCGCCGCCCGCAAAACCGCGCAGCTTGAAAACCTTTACCGCGGCATTGTGGACCTCGGAGGCCGCAGCGCCGCCCTTGACGCGCGCCAAGGCCCTGGCGTGCGCCGCGCGGACCGCCGCATTCATCGCGCAAATATTTTCAGGCGGCCGGCCGCGGGCCACGGTGCGGGTCAGGTCGCCCCAGTACCCGCTTGCAACATGCCTCGGGAAAATATCTATCACGATGGGGCGGTGGGCCCGGAGCGCGCCCCATCCGATTTCGTGCGGATTGGCCGCCTGGGCGCCGCAGGCGACGATGGTCTTGCGGCAGACGCAGCCGCAATCGCGCGCAACCAGCTCAATTCTTTCGCGCACCATGGAGGCGGTCAGCAGTTGCCTCCCGGTTTTGAGTGTTCCCCTGGGTGTTATCACCGCGCCGGCGATCATGTTCCAGGCGGCTCTCATGGCGTGGCAGGCGGCCGCCTGGGCGTGCGTTATCATCCTGATTTCACGCGAATTCTTGATCGCGCGTTCCGGGAACAACGGGCTTTCGGCGATATAAATCTTCAGGCCGAGCCCTTCGAGTTTGCGGGCCAGTCCGAGCGGGAAATAATGCGGCACGGCAACCTTGGCGGCCCGGATTTTTTTGAGGAGACCCAGGATGCGTTCCGCCGCCTGGCTGCCTGAGCCGGCGCGGGAGTGGAAGTCGGTGAAGGAAAAAACCTGCGCATTCCGGGCCACGCGGCGGACATAGCCGGCGTCCAAGGGCGATACGAGCAGGTATTGGCGGCCGCCCTTCCGGCAATAAACCACCGGATCAGAGGATGAGAGCCCGGTTGCGTACCTGAGGTCGGAGCAATCCGCGGGGCATCCCGCCAGTAAAATGTCAGTTATTTTTTCCTGCATCTTGCCGCCTGCGATGTCTTTTATCATCCCGCACCGCAGAAAGGAAGGAAATTTATGCTCATAAACCGGACTGTAAGATCTCAGTTTCTCGGGTATTTGGGCGATTGCCGCGTAATTTGATGGTTTGGAAAATGCGCGCCGCATTTCGTTCGAAAAATTTCCGGCGATTCCAGCCCATCTGTTCCGTTGCCGCGCTCGTGCATACACGAGTATAGCGCTTCACGCGGCGTCGGCACATCTGAGCCGGACTGGCCGGATTTTTTCGAATCCCTCGACAAGCTTGGGAAGCGAAATGCGCCGCGTGGATTCATATCGCGCCCTAAAGACCACGGGCGCGATACTCGCTTGAGTAGATCGTGGCGGGTATGACGTGTATCCTGCGCTATGCGGTATCTAAGACGAGTTCACCGGACTTTCCAAACCGCTTGACAAAGCGCAGCGCCGGGCCTAGATTATTTGTGTGAGTAAAAACAATGCAAATGTGGATGAAGGGCCCGAGGCGGGCCATGAAGACGGCCGCGAGCGCCTGCCGGCGGCTTCCGGGCCGTCCCAGTCCGCCGAGGTGGTCAGGCAGATCATCGAGCAGATCCTGGCAAACGAGCGCCGGAGGGCGCGCATGGAATTCATGCGCCTTAGCATTTTTGTGCTGCTCTTCATTTGCATGCTCTTTGGCGCCGGAGCGTGGTTTGCCGGCCAGTTGATGGATCAGTTGCGCGCCGAGCGCCGCCTGACGGAGCAGACCTGGCGCGCAATGCTCGCGCGCGGCAGCGCGGAAAACACGGCGGCTGAGCCTGAAATGCCGGCAATTCCGCCGGCCCTGGACAGGTCGGAGGTCGTGCGGGTTGAAAAAAACCTGAAATCAATTTCGGATGCAATTGAATCCGGCCGCGGCGGCAACCTGAACGAAATCAGGGCCGCCCTCGCGCGCCAGCAGGAGGACATGCTGGCTTTGAATGCGCGCCTCAACGCAGCCGCCCCTTCAGAAAAGCCCCCCTCCGCGGACCGGGCGGGGCGTTCGGCAAGCAGCGACGCAATCGCGGCCCGCATATCCGAAGACATCAACCTCAGATTGCCAGTTCCATCCTTGTGACCTGGACAAGACATAACCCCGCCCCGGCCGGCCGCATGGCGCCGGGCAAGGCGCTGCCGGTGGAGTCGGAAACTTCCGTGGCCGGTTCGGTTGAAAGGATAATATACCGCTCCGATGATTCCGGTTACACTGTCTGCGCCCTGAAAAGCAAAGAGGCGCAGGAGGAAATCATTCTGGTCGGCAGCAGCGCCGCGATCTGGCCGGGCGAGACCATCCGGGCCGAGGGTTCCTGGACCAGGCACAGGCAGCACGGGCTGCAATTCAACGCTGTTAAGATTGATTGCGTCGAGCCCAGCACCGTTGCCGGCATAAAAAAATACCTGGCCAGCGGGCTGGTCAGGGGCGTGAGCGATATCCTCGCCGAAAGGATCGTCAGGAAGTTCGGCGCGGATACCTTGCGGGTGATTGACCAGGATTCCGCCCGCCTTGAGGCGGTTGAGGGAATCGGGCGCAAAAAGCGCGAGACCATCAGGCTCTCGTGGGTTGAGCAGAAAGCCGTGAGGGCGATCATGATTTTCCTGCACGCCCATGGCGTGAGCGCCTCGCAGGCCGCCCGCATATACCGCGCCTACGGGGAAAAATCCATAGATATCCTCCGCCAGAATCCCTACCGTCTGGCCGCCGATATATGGGGGATCGGCTTCAAATCGGCGGACAGGATAGCCATGAACCTGGGAATACCGGTCCAGTCGCTGGTCCGCGCGCGGGCCGGGATCGTTTATACGCTCCAGACGATGACGGAGGAAGGGCACTGCTATTCCCTGAAGGACGACCTGCTCCAGCAGTCAGAAAAACAGCTCGAGATAGGGCGCCCGCTTCTCGACGAGGCCCTGGCCATTGAGCTTTCGTCGGGCGCCCTGGTCGCCTGTTCCGACCGCATCTATCCGCCGGCGCTTTATGAGGCTGAGGCGGGCTGCGCCGCGCATTTGAAAAGGATCCGCGACAGTTCCGAGTCCGCCCCCCTGCGGATCGATGCCGAGCGCGCCATTGCCTGGGCCGCGCAGAGAATGGAAATAGAATTTTCACCCGAACAGGCGCAGGCGCTGAAGATGGCCATGACCTCCAAGACGGGGATAATTACCGGCGGGCCCGGCGTGGGGAAAACCACCATCATCCGCGCCCTGGTGGACGTGCTTTCGGCCAAGAAGCTTTCGGTCAGGCTGGCGGCGCCGACCGGCCGCGCCGCGAAAAGAATGGAGGAGGCCACCGGGCGCGCCGCCATGACCATTCACCGCATGCTGAAATACCTCCCCGGCCGGAACAGTTTTGAATACGGCCCGCGCAAGAGTCTCCCGGGAGATGTTTTCATCCTGGATGAGGCATCCATGATAGACATTGTCCTGATGCACAGCTTTTTGCGGGCGCTTCCCCCGAGCGCGCGCCTTCTGGTGATAGGGGACGCCGACCAGCTTCCGAGCGTCGGCCCGGGCAACGTCCTGCGCGACATGATCGCCTCCGGCGCCTTGCCGTCTATCAAGCTCGACCGCATTTTCAGACAGTCCGAAAAAAGCATGATTATCCGCAATGCCCACCTCATCAATGCCGGCCGGTTTTTTGAGCCGGAGGATGCCGGCGACGGAAGCCGGCGCGATTTTTACTTCATCGAGGAAGATGACCCCGGGAAAATAATAGAGCGCGTCGTGGAAATGGTCACGCGGCGCATACCCCGCAAGTTCAACCTGAGCCCGCGCTCTGACATCCAGGTGCTGACGCCCATGCGCCGCTTCCAGCTGGGGGCGGACAACTTGAACGCCGTGCTCCAGGCGGCGATCAACCCGCGCGGGGAGGAGTTCACGCGCTTCGGGCGAATCCTCAGGACAGGCGACCGCGTCATGCAGCTCCGCAACAACTACAACAAGGACGTCTTCAATGGCGACATAGGCGTCATCAGCTCGATAGACGCCCCGGGGCAGACCTTCACGGTTGATTTCGATTGCGGGAGCGTGCTGTATGATTTCAATGAATCCGACGAAATCAGCCTGGCCTACGCCTCCTCGATTCACAAGGCCCAGGGGAGCGAGCACCCGGCGGTGGTCATCCTGATGGCGACACAGCATTACAAGCTTCTCCAGCGCAATTTGCTCTACACCGCGGTCACGCGCGGGCGCAGCCTGGTCTGCCTGATAGGTTCGAAAAAAGCGGTGGCCATCGCCATCCGCAACAACCAGACTGCCGTGCGCAGGACCGCGCTGGCCGAAAGGCTTGCATGATTTTTTCCGCAACCGGTGCGGCTCCGTAAAAAATATGCAAGAAAACTCTTGCATTTGACGGTGGGCGCGGATAAGTTTTAATGAAATCCTTTGAGGAGATTATCTATGAATAAAACTTTGGCGTTGTTGGTTTTTTCAGCCCTGTTTGTCCAGCCGCTCCTGGCGCAATCCGAATCAGTCCGGACCCTTTTCACGCGCGAGAACCGTTTCCCTGAACTGGGAAAGTTCGAGGTAGGCGCGCAGGTGGATTACCGCCAGCTTGACGAATATTTCATCAGCCAGGTTGATCCCAAGTGTTTCGACGGTTATTACGTGGACAAGAAAGCCAAGCGCTCCGAGACGACCGTCACTCCGTACGCGCGCTACGGCGTTTATGAAAACCTGACCCTCTATTCAAAAATCCCGATCGATGTCGTGAATTCGGACACCAAGGGCACCAAGGGCGGGCTCAACGACATTGCCGTGGGAGTGGAACTGCTCGCATACGAATACACGTACAAATACCCGTGGGTGGTGCCTTACGTCGAGGTCACCTTGCCTACCGGGGACGACAAGAACCACATGGGGCTGGGGAAGGTGGACCCGATTTTCGGTATTGCAGTCGGCACGACAACCTTTGATAAATACCACTGGACACTTGACGGGCGTTACGATGCCAACGCCATGAACGACGGCAGGTTCGAAGGAGCCGCTTCAATCATCTGGGATCTGAGCGAGAAATTTTCGCTGCTCGCGGAAGCAAAGGTCATGGAGAAATCACCGGGATCCACCAAGGACGTGCCGGTATACTTCAACGGGGGCTTTGCCTACCGGCCCATCGAGCAGTTGAGCGTTAATCTTTACGGCGGCACCTCGGTCAACGCCGAGGAAAATGGACGCGGTTCCGTCAAGGTTGCCTACAGTTTCTGACAGGTATAAATTTGCGGCCGGCAAAAAAAACGCGGATATGGCATCCGCCGCTCAAGGGCGGGCGGACCGGCTGAAGCCGCGGCGCGTACATTCATGACGATTGCATTCAACGCCGATGAAGTTCTTGCGATGGCCGAGCGGATTGAACGCAACGGCATCCGGTTTTACACTGCCGCGGCGCGCGGGATAAAAAAATACCAGGTATTGTTTGCCCGTCTGGCACAAGAGGAAGCCAGGCACGAGGCAATATTTGCAGCCATGCGCCAGAAGCTCCCGTTGAAAGAAAGGGAGGCGACCAGTTATGATCCGGGAGGGCAGAACGGCCTTTATCTGCAGGCCATGGCGGACAGGGCTGTTTTCAAAAAGGGCGTCTATCCCGGCCTGAAAAAAGGTCCGGCGGAAGCAGGGCTGGCAGAGGTGATTGATACGGCCATCGGAAATGAAAAGGATTCGATCGTGTTTTACGTAGGCCTGCGGGAACTGGTGCCGGCGAACCTTGGTCGCAACAGGATCAGCGCGATCATTGCCGAGGAATACGGGCACATCGCTTTTTTACGCGGCATTACTTTGAAAAAATAACCACCAGCGGAGTATTCGGCCAATGAATATTAAAAATGCTTTGTGTCTGGCTCTCGCAGCCGCGGGCATGCTGGCTTTGCAGTCCGCCTGCGCGCAAATTGAAGGGGTCAGCCTGGCGCCGCTCAACCCGGATTTCGTGGCGATGAAAGCCGGGCAGCGCCTGGGGGCATCCCGAACGCCGGGAAACCGGGGGCTTGGTCTTGTGCCTTCTCCCCTGGATTTGAGCCACCTTGTCAGCGCGCGCGGCGGGCGTGTTTTCGCGCGCGGGGCGCCCACCAATACCCTGTACGATCTGAGGACCCTGGGGCGGGTGACTCCTGTGAAAGACCAGGGGATATACGGCACCTGCTGGGCCTTTGCATCCTTCGGGTCCATGGAATCGTGTCTTTTGCTCAATCCGGGCGAGGCGCGTGATTTTTCCGAAAACAACATGGCCAATCTGGCGGGTTTTGACTTGGGCTTTGATGACGGCGGCAACGGCGACATGGCCACAGCCTACCTCGCGCGCTGGGGCGGACCCGTCAACGAAAGCGATGATCCTTATCCAAATCCCTATTTCAGCCCGGCAGGCCTCCCCCCGGTGAAGCATGTTCAATCGGTCGAGGTCATAGGCCGCCGCATAACCTCCATGGCCAATGATGCGCTCAAGGAGGCGGTCACAAACCGCGGTGCGGTCTACGTGTCAATGTGC
>Ga0172380_10007433_pt1 | contig 12303 bp, 13 predicted proteins | sample Leawe162metaG_FD_119747 | JGI IMG/M metagenome (GOLD analysis project Ga0172380, IMG submission 119747) | Leachate microbial communities from a municipal landfill in Southern Ontario, Canada - Leachate well 162 metaG | ecosystem: Engineered > Solid waste > Landfill > Unclassified | place...
AACATTCAACGTTCAACGTTCAACGTTCAACGTTTCCCGGTCATTGCCGGCCAGCGCATCATAGTACTGGAACCAAGCAGATCGGACAGCGCCGGTGCGGGATGACGCTGGTAGAAACGGTGCTGGCGCTTGCGATCCTGAGCATCGGCATCTTCATCCTTGTCGAGACCACCGCCCGCTGCATCGCCGTGGTGCGCCAGGCGCGCAACTACCAGACCGCGCGCGCGGTGCTCGACCGCGGCGAAAGCGAACACCCGCTGCGCGGAACCAACAGCGTCGATGATAACAAGGTCGAGCCGGTGGACTACGACGGCTACGTCTACTCGCGCGACCTCCAGCCGGTCGAAGGCGAAAAGAAGCTTTTCACGGTCGTCACGCGGGTAACCTGGTCGGAGCGCGGCAGCGATTCAGGCGAGGAGCTTGTGAGCTACGTCTACTGCCCGAACGAGGAATGAGGAAAGGCGCAGAGGCAGAAGAAAGCCGGCACAAAGTGGAACAGAAAAAGGCACAAATTTACCAAGTGGAAGCAAGAAATAACAAATGAAGGAAACAAATCATAAACCTTCTGCCTTCTGCCTTCTGCCTTCTGCCCTTCATCGCGCCTTCACCCTGATCGAGCTTATCGTGGCGCTGGCCCTGCTGGTGATCGCCCTCGGCATCACCTTCAGCACCTTCTACAGCATTTCCAAGGCCTGGCAGCGCGGGCAGGCCATGGCCGACCGCCTCAACCGCGGGGAATTCATCATGGAGCAGATTGTCTGCGGACTGCACTCCGCCTTCTTCCCCGTGCGCCAGTCTTCCTCCGCCACGAACTCCGCGCCGGCCGGCACAAACGCGCAGGCCACCGGCGAAACCGCAACGGCTTCCTCCTCCAGCGACTACGGCTTCGCCCTCTCGGACAACGGCGAGGGCTCCGGTGCGCGCGACTCGATCAGCTGGGTCAAGACCGGCTCGGCCCTCCTCGGTCCGGAGGATGCCCTCTGGCGCGGCCTGCACCGCGTGCGCCTGACGGTCGAGGAGGACGAGGATGGCCGCCTGGCGGTCGCCACCCGCGCCTGGCGCCCCTACGGCAACACCCTGGACTTCAATCCCGAGGATCTTGACCCGTACTTCATCTCGGAAAAGATAGCCGGCATAAATTTCCGCGTCGCCAGCGAGGCTGAGGAAAACGCCGATGAAGGCTGGCAATGGGAGGACGAGTGGGGCGACCTGGACACCACCAACCGCCTGCCGCTTGCGGTGGAAATTGTTCTTTACCTCGACCCGGTGGATGACGCCAACGATCCGGTCGAGATCAAGCGGGTTGTCGAGATCCCGGTCGCGCCGCTTTCCTGGAGCGCGAACAAAACAAAATAGAGGAAAAAGAGAAGATGCTTTCTCACAGAGCGCACAGAGTTCATAGAGAAAGGCGAAAGCCGGCCGATGCGGCCTGTAAATTTTCGCGCTTACGCAAAAATTTACAGGCCATACTCTCTCTCTCTGCGCCCTCCGTGAGCTCCAGAGAGTCTTACGGGCGGGTGAGAGAAAATCTGCGTTTGCGAAAGACCGGCGGATCGGTGCTCATCATCGTGCTCTGGGTCGTGGGGCTCCTCTCCATGTTTGTGATGGCGTTTTCCTTCGACATGCACATCGAGGCGCGGATCGTTTCAACCTGGCGCAAGAAAATAAAGGCCGATTACCTCTCCAGGGCGGGCATCGAGCTGGCCCGCATGGTTCTCATCGAGACCGCCGACCCGGAGGTGGCCAACCCGGAGGTTTCGGGCTACATTGACAACGGCTCCGACACCGATCGCCGCGCCGCCACCGTGGGGATAGCGCGCGGCAGCGGGGCCGAGCTTACCCGCAAGCTGGGCGAGGGGATTATAAGCGTGCGGATCCGGCCGGAAAATGCCCGCATCAACATGAACAGCATCATCGTCCCCGGCAACACCGCGGAAACCCTGGCGCTCTGGGACCCGCTCTTCGAAACCGCCGGCGTCCCCTTCGACCAGCGCGACGCTCTGATAGATTGCCTCATAGACTGGATTGATCCGGACGAGCTCACACAGCTCAACGGGGTGGAATCGGAATATTACCGCGACCTGACCCCGCCCTACGAATCCAAGAACGCCCCGCTCGACACTGTGGACGAGCTGGCGCTGATCAAGGGGTTCGACGAGGTCATCCCGGACACGACCCAGACGGTCTACGAGGCCGTGGCGCGGTTCCTTACGGCCTACGCCGACGACCGCACCATCAACATCAACGCCGTGGACCACGACACGCTCATGGCCTTCCTGGATGTCGACGAGCAGCTGGCTGACGAAATCGTCTACCAGCGCCTGGGGCCGGACGGCATCGCCGGCACCGGGGATGACACGCCCTTCAAGGACTTGAGCGACCTGCTGGCGCGCGTGCCCGGTTTCAACCAGGCCCTGGGACCATACATCACATTCTCTTCACGGGGACGATTTTATATTCAATCCTCCGGCAAGGTGGGGGACATTGAGCGGACCTGCGCATGCGTGGTGCTCCTCGGCGACAAAAACCTCACGGTGCAGAGCTGGATCGAGGGCGACCTGGCCTCGATCGACCTGATAACCCGTTGACATGCGCGGATGAAGAAGGCAGAATGCAAGTCCGGTAATTGTTCGCGGGGCTCCGGGAGAAATCCCATGCCGACCGCCGTTTAAGACGGGTTTATCGTGAAAAATATTTTGGATATGGTCAAACAAGCAGGCCGGAAAGCGCCGGCCCTGTTCCGCATGCCGGCGGTACGCACCGGCGCCAACCGGGCCGGCATCACCGGCCTGCGGCTCGGGGCGGAACTGGTTGAGTGGACCACGCTGCGAGACATGAAAGGCGGCCTCGAAGTCATGGCCGCCAACACCGCCGCCCTGCCTCAGGATGCCGGCCCCTCCGGCGACAGCCAGGAAAGGTCGGAACAGCTCAAGCTCCATTGCGCCGGAATCAGCACCGCGGTCGCGGTGGGGCTTCCGCCCGACAAGATGCTGATGCGCGTGGCCGACCTGCCCACCACCGACCCGGCCGAAATGCAAAGCATGATACAGCTCCAGGTGGACGCGTTTTCGCCTTTTCCCGACGACCGCATCAACGTTTCATACGAGGTGATCGAGAAACACGAAAACGGCGTGCGCGTCATGATCGCGGCCGTCCAGAAAGACCTCGTCGAGAAAATCGGCGGGATCCTGAAAGGCATGGGTCATGACGCGCAGCGCATCGACGCCGATGCCATGGCATGGTGGCGGCTAATAGCGGAAAACGCCATGCCCTCCGACACCGGCCGACACCTGATCCTCCTCATGGAACAGGGTGGCGGCCTTTGGATTGCCATCCAGGACAACCTGCCCCTGGCTTTCCGGGCGGTGCCCGCGCCCGACGGCATGCCCTTCGAGGAGTTTGCCATGGAAACCGCGCGGGACGCCGCCTCGTTCCTTCTGGCCATTGACCTGGAGCATGGAAGCTCGCCCCTGGCCGGGCTGGCGATTTACTGCCGCGGCATAGACGGCCCGGCGCTCGCCTCGGCCCTCCGCGGAGAAATCCAGCACGATCCTGAAATTCATTCCCTGGACGAGCTTCCGCCGGCAAGCGAGGGCCTGGCGCGGCGGTTTATTGGAACCGGCCTCACGCCGCAGCTGACACGCTCCGCGAACGGCAGGGCGGTGCTTGACCTGGTGCCGGTTTCATGGCGCTCGGCGCTCCAGGCGCAACGCATGCGCCGCAGGCTGATCGCGGCTTCCATCGGCATCCTGGCCGCTTGGGCTGCGGCCATGGCATTATTTTTCGTCTTGTACCAGTACCAGAACTACCGCCTGGCAAAGCTTGATAAAAAGCTTGCCGTCCTTCACAAGCCGGCCGAGGAAGTGCGCCTGATGCAAAACCAGTGCCGCTCCTTCGAGCAGTACCTTGACCGGCAATATTCCGCGCTCGAATGCCTCCGGGAAGCGAGCCAGAACCTGCCGAAGGAAGTCCTGCTGACCACCTTCCAGTTCAAGAAGGGAAAGAGCCTGGTGTTGCGCGGCGAGGCTCTCGCTGTGAACGCGATCTATGACTACAAGCAGGCCCTGGACAAGTCGCCGTTGTTTGCCCGGATCGAAATGGGCAGCGTCCAGCCCGGCAAGCGCAAGAACACGAGCGTAAACACCTTCCAGATGACCGCCAGGTTCAAGGAGCAGAAATAATGAAAATATCCCCGCGGGAGCTGCTGCTGGCCTGGATGACGGCGTGCGTCATCCTGCTCGCGGTGTCTTTCTGGATCTGCCTGCCCAAGGTTAAGGTCTGGAAGGAGCTGGACGCGAAGCGCCAGGCTGTCACGCGCCGCATCGAGGTGGCCGGGAACCTGATCGCCCAGCGCCCGGTCTGGGAAAAACGCCTCCAGGAGGTTGCCCTTAAGCTCACCAAATACCCCGCGGACCAGGACGTCACCGCCGACTACTTGAAGACCCTCGAAACGATCGTCAAGGACAACGGCGTAACCCTTTCCAAGCGCCAGCCCCAGAAGGAGAAAAGGCACGGCGAGCTTTACGAGCTGGCCATCGACTGCACCTGGGAGGCGGACTTGCCCGCCCTGGTTCATTTCCTGCATGCGCTTGAGCAGCAGAAGGTGACCATGGATGTGGATGACCTGAGCGTTTCTCTTGTGGCGGGAGGCAAGGGCAGGCTGAAGGGCAATTTTGCGCTGATATGCCTCTACACCCGCAAGGGCGCGCCCGCCGCGGCGCCCGCGCCGAAAGCTCCCCCGCCTGCGGCGCCCGCCGCAGGCGGAATTTGATAATCGGGCATTGCCCCCGCGCCGGCAATAGTGTAATAATTAACATTCAAGGCTTGTTGTAAAGGCATCGCACCGGATTGGGAACATGAAATATTTTCTGAAATACACGGGACTGGCTTGGGCTTTATTTGCGCTGATTGCGGCGCTGCACCAGCTTGCCCCGGCCCAGACCAACTCTGTGCCCGACGAGGCCGAGGAGGAAGAGGAGGAAGCTGCGGAAGAGCAGATGCAGATTGCTCCGCCCACCAACCAGGTTCCGGCGTTTGCGCAGATACTGCCCATCACTCCGGGCACGGACCAGAACGACATGCCGGTTGGCCTGAAATACGAAAACATCGATTCGGACGAGGTGATCAAGCAGTACAGCGAATGGACCGGCCTGGCCCTGATGAAATCGCCGGACGTACCCACCGTCAAGATCACGCTCAAGTGCCCGAAGCGCCTGCCGAAGCGCGAGGCGCTCCTGGCCATCGAGGGCGTCCTCGCCATGAACGGCGTCGCCCTGGTGCCGATGGGGGATAATTTCCTCAAGGTGGTGAAAATTGATACCGCGCGCCAGCACGGCATGAAAACCGAGGCGGGGCCCCTGGAAAAAAACATCGCTTCCACCGACCACCTCGTCAGCCGCATCGTCGAGCTCAAGCACCTTGAAATGACCGAGGCGCAAGGCGCCATCCAGTCCTTCCTGCATCCCTACGCCAAGATCATCCCCCTCGAGCGGGTCAACTGCCTCCTGATCACCGAGACGGCCAACAACCTCAAGCGGATCATTGAGATTCTCGAGATCATTGACCAGCCGATCGAAAGCCGGGAGGAGCTTAAAATTTTCCAGATCCGTCACGCCAAGGCCTCCGAGATCCAGAGCAAAATAGAGTCCATCATAGCCGACTCCCAGGCCCAGGGGGCCAAGACCGCCACCATCCGCCGCCAGCTGACGGCCGCCCGGCTGCCTTTCCAGCCCGCCGCGCCCGGCCAGCCGGCCATCTCCCCCGGCGCCGCCGCGACTTCCTCCGGCGAAGGCCTCGACCGCAGCCTGATCCAGAGCCGTGTTAAAATGGTGGCCGACGACCGCATCAACTCCCTCATCATAATCACGCGCAAGGAGCAGTTCCCTTTCCTGGAAAATATCATCAAGACCCTTGACCAGCAGGTCGAGCCCGACATGAACATCAAGGTCGTAACCCTTGAATACGCGGACGCAAAGGACGTTGTCTCGCTCCTCAACAACTTCATTACCGCCTCCTCCGCCGCCAGCAAGACCGGCCAGTCCCAGCCGTTCCTGCCAGTCGCGCAGCCGCCGCGCGAGCCGCAGCCGGCCGCGACACAGGCCGACAAGTCCGCCTCGCAATCCTCCGACGCCGGCGAAGCGCAGATCAGCGGCAAGCTTTCTTCGGAAGTCAAGGTTATTTCCGACAGCCGCATCAACGCCCTCCTCATTATGGCCACCAAGGCCGACATGGAGCTCATCGAGGACGTCATCTCCAAAATAGACATTGCCCTTTCCCAGGTGCTGATCGAGGTGGTGATAATCGAGGTGGATCTGGGTGACCAGTTCAAGATGGGCATCGACTGGCTCCAGCGCTCGATGATCGCCTACAACGAGAAGCAGGGCGGGGGCCGGAGGGCCTTCATGGCCTATTCCGGCGCCGACCGCGTCGGAACCGACGCCGAAATAAAGGACGCGGCAGGCATCAACAAGGTAAGCGACAACACCACCGGCAAGGGCTCGGGCCTGACATACTATTTCACCTTCTTCGACTACAACATAGACATGGTGCTGAACATGCTCTCCTCAACGAGCCAGGCCAAGATCCTGGCCACGCCGATCATCCTGACCACGGATAACAAGGAGGCCAAGATCCTCGTCGGTGAAAAGCGGCCGATCGTCACTTCCACCAGCATCTCCGGCGGCGGGGTACAGCAGTCCGCCTACCAGTATGTTCCCATCGGCATCGACCTGCAGGTCACCCCGCACATCAACAAAAAGGGCTTCGTGGTCATGGACGTGAAGCAGAAGGTGGACAACAAGGGCGACGACGTCACCATTGACGGCAACCCGGTGCCGGTGATCATCACCCGTGACTTCGACGCATCCATCTCGGTGAACGACGGCCGCACGATCGTCATCGGGGGCATTGTCTCTGAGGACAAGCGCAAGACCCGCTCAAAGGTGCCCTTCCTGGGAGACATCCCCCTCCTCGGCTACCTTTTCCGCAGCGACGATATCGAGGAAAAGCGGGTCGAACTCATGGTGATGCTTACCCCTTACGTGCTCGACACCCCCGAGGAAGCCTATGCCGAAACCGCGCGCCGCCAGGCGAGCCTATCGAGCATATCCAACATGTGGGTGCAGGGGTGGTCGCCGAGCGACCTGGCCGCCCCCTCGCCGGAGCAGGTCCGCGCCCAGCGGCGGCAGGCCAGGAAAACCGGCGATTTGCCGCCCGTGGAGGAAGTCATTCCGTATAAGCCCGATAGCGCCGGAGAAGCCGGCGCCGCCGCGCCGGTGCCGGTGCAAAGCGGCCGGGATACCGGGCATGGCTACCAGATGCGCATCTCGAATTCACCCTCACGCGCCGGGGAATAAAACCCGGCGCCTTCAGTTTGAATTCGTCAGCCGCTTGAGCTCATCCCGGAATTTAGCGGCATCCTCGTAGCGCTCATCGGCCACGGCCCGGTCGAGCTTCTGCTTCAGGGCCTCCGCCGGGGTAAGTTTTTTTTCGGGCACTGCCGTTGCCGGCTGCGCGGGTTCATGTTCCTGGAGCGCCATTCCCGCCGACTCCATTATTTCATCTTCCACAAATACCGGGGCGGAGAAGCGCAGTGCCAGGGCGATGGCGTCGCTCGGGCGCGAATCAAGGTTGATTTCAGTCCCGTTCCACTCCAGGATCAGCCGGGCGTAGAAGGTGTTGTCCTTCAAATCGCACACTTCCACCCGCTTGATGCGGCATTCGAGATTGTCCATGAGGTTTTTCAGGAGGTCGTGCGTCAGCGGGCGGGGAGGCTTGACCTTTTCCAGGACAAATGCAATCGCCTGGGCCTCGGCCGCGCCGATGAAAATCGGCAGCGTAAGGCGCCCCTCGATCTCCTTGAGAAATACCACAAACCCCATGTTGGAAAGGGAAATCTGAGTTATTTTTACCGCGATCATGGTTATGAGTATATTGGATCAGGCGCCCTTTTCAAGCGCAATCATCGCGGCCATGCGCTCCTTGAGGGCCTCCAGCCCTTCGCCCTTCAGGGCCGAAACAAAGACTGCTTCCGGGTAATCGCGCTTCAGGCCCGCCCGGTCGGCGATGCGGTCGCATTTGTTAAGGAGCAGGAGGCGGCGTATATCCTGCGCCCCGATTTCCGCCAGGGTGGCCCCGACAATCTCCAGGTGCTCGCGCAGGTATGCGTGGGAGGCCTCAAGCACGACCAGCAGCAGGTCCGATTCGCGGATTTCCTCGAGCGTGGAGCGGAAGGAAGCCACAAGGCCGTGGGGCAGGTGGCGGATGAAACCGACCGTGTCGCTCAGCATCACCTGCAGCCCCGGCGCCAGGTACAGCAGGCGGCTTTTGGTGTCCAGGGTGGCAAAGAGGCGGTCATCCACATAGGCACCCGCCGCGGTCAGCGCGTTGAGCAGGGTGGATTTGCCGGCGTTGGTATACCCCACCAGCGAGACCACCGGCCACGGGCGCCGGGCGCGCGTGCACTTGCGCCGCTGCTGCATTTCCTTAAGCTTTTTTTTAAGCCCGGAAATGCGCGCCAGCATCGGGGCGCGGCGCAGCTGGAAAGGGCTTTCGCCCGGGCCTCGCATGCCAATGCCGCCGGTAAAGCGGTGCTGCTTCTGCGAAACCGGTATGCGCGAGGCCAGGTACTGGAGCTGGGCCAGCTCAACCTGGATCTGCGATTCGGCCGTCCGCGCCCGGCGCGCGAATATCTGAAGGATCAGCTCGGTGCGGTCGATCACCTTCACCCCGATCGCCAGGTCGAGGTTGTTCACCTGCACCGGCGAAAGCTCGTTGTCAAAGATGACCAGGTTGGCCCCGCTGGCGCGGCATGCGAGCTGGATCTCGGCCAGCTTGCCCTGGCCGATAAAAAAGCCCGCGTCCGGCCGGTCGCGGCGCTGGGTTATGCTGCCGGCCACGCGCGCGCCGGCGGTGTCGGCCAGGCGCTCAAGCTCGGCGATGGAATCGGCGGCCTCGTCCCGGCTCCGGCGCCCGATGATGGCCTGCACGAGCAGGGCGCGCTCATCTTTGTCATGCGTGGATTTATTTTGCATCATCGCTTTGCATCCTGCCTGTTAGAATAACGCAGCCGCCGCGCGACCCCTGCCGAGCGGAACATTTCCTGGCGGATCTGCCGGCGCGTCTTGACGCGCGGCTCCTCCATCCAGAGGCGATAGCGGCGGTACAATTCCTCGTTTCCAAACCCGGGGCAGGGCTTGCGCACCCACTGCCGGCGGGGACAGGCGTAATGCCAGCAGCGGTCGCCCAGGTTCAGGAGGCACCGGTTGCAGCGCCGCACGGGCTTGGGTCCTGATTTCATCACCTGCATTCTAGCGCGCGCCGGGCGGCAATGAAAGAATGAAAATCAAATCGCTTGACTGTTATCCGGGGGCGCATATATTTATAGCCGCGTTTTCACCCTGCCGGATGGTGTAATGGTAGCACAGCAGACTCTGAATCTGCTTGTCTAGGTTCAAGTCCTAGTCCGGCAGCCACCGCGATGCCGCCCCGTCAAAAGTTTACAATAGCCGCCATGTGGCACGTTTACATCCTCAAGTGCGCGAACGGCAGCCTTTACACCGGCATAACCGGCAACCTGGAGCGCCGGTTCAAGCAGCACGCCGCTGGCAAAGGGGGCCATTACACCCGGGCCTTCGGCGCAAGGAAAATGCTCTATGAAGAAAAATGCCGCGACAAATCCTCCGCCTTGAAAAGAGAAGCGGAAATCAAGCGTTTTACGCGCGCCGGTAAGAAAGCTCTCATAAGGTCCGGCGCAGGGCCGGGCGGCAAAAAAAAATGATATCGCAGGCGACAATCGAATCTGCAATGTACGGGGCCATGAAACGCGCGGCCACCAAAATGCCGCGCGACGTTGAGTCCGCCCTTCGCCGCGCTTTTGCGGAGGAAACCAACCCCCTGGCAAAACAGCACCTGGAAGTGAGCCTGCGCAACGCCGAAATGGCCTCCGGCGGCCGCGGGCTGGTCTGCGGCGATACCGGCTACCCGCTTTATTTCGTACGGGCCGGCGCGAGGACGGCGGTCGAGGGCGGCTTTGCCGGTGTTTGGCAGGCGGCGGCGAAAGCCACCTCCCGCGCCACGCGCGAAAGCCTCCTGCGCCCGACCATGGTGGATCCCCTCAGCCGGGAAAATCCCGGCGAAAACACAGGCCCCGGCATGCCGAAAGTGGAGTTATCCTTTGATTCCGGCGCGGACGGCGGCCTCGATATTGTCGCCGCACCCAAGGGCGGCGGCTCGGAAATATTCGGCACTTTTTACCGCATGCTTTTCCCTTCCGACGGCGAGCAGGGCATCAAGCGCTTCGTGCTGGACTGCATCCGCCAGGGGTGCTACGCCGGCAAAATATGCCCGCCGGCCATTATCGGGGTGGGGATCGGCGGCACGGCCGACCTCTGCATGCGCCTGGCCAAGGAGGCCGCGGTTTTGAGGAAGATAGGTTCCAGGCATCCCGAGCCTGAAGTGGCGCGCCTGGAAGAGGCGTTGCTGAAAGCCTCCCGCAGCCTGGGCATCGGCCCGATGGGCTCGGAAGGCATCAACGCCGTCATGGGGCTGCATATTGAAAAAGCACTGACACACACGGCCGCGCTCCCGGTGGCGGTCAACTCGCAGTGCCTGGTGGGCAGGCGCTGGCGCGCGCTGATCAGCGCAGACAATGTAATTTTATTTCCGGACGAGTGATTATAATGGATAAAATCCGTCATTTACAGCTGCCGCTCGGAGAAGCCGAGGCTCGCTCGCTTAAAATCGGCGAAATGGTAACCCTCACAGGCACGGTTTTCACCGGTCGCAGCCGGTTCCACATCAGGGCCGTCGAGCAAGGCATACTGCCGCCGGTTGATTTTTCCAGGGTAAACGCCTTTTTCCATGTCGGACCGGTCATGCGGCAGGAAAACGGCAAGTGGGCCATCGTGAGCATCGAGCCCACCTCCAGCATACGCTTTGAGCGTTACGGTGCGGCCGTGGTCCGCAAGCTGGGACTGCGCGTGCTGATCGGCAAGACCACCATGGGCCGGGGCACGTCGGATGCCCTCAGGGAGGTGGGCGGCGTGCACCTCACCAAGATCGGCGTCTGCGGCAACCAGCTGGCGCCGCAGGTCAAATCCGTGCGGGCGGTTTACTTTCTCCAAGAGCTCGGCAAAACCGAGGCCACCTGGCTCTTTGAAGTTGAAAGCTTCGGTCCTTTTTTCGTGGACATGGATGCCCGCGGCAACAATTACTTTGAGGCGCTCGACGCCGAAGCCGGGAAGCGGCTGGAGTCCGTCAGCCGCGACCTGGGCATTCCCGCCGGTTATGCCTACACCCCCGTGAACGCCTGAACGCGCCGCAAAGGTGGCTTTCTGCGTCGCACAAGCTGTCCAGGACAAGATGGCGTACGCGGGCGGGGCTACATAAAATCTGAAGTCCCGGCGCGCTATCGCCGGTTTTATGAACGCCCCGGCTGAGCGGGGCGGCTACAGAAAAAAAAAGAGTTGCAGGCGGAGCGCCGCGTTAAAATTCCAGCTTCAGCAGCGGCGCGTGCTGCTGCGCGCCGTATATGTCGCTGTCGCCCGGCGCGCCGGAAGGCACCGGGCGCTTGAGGGTGATTTTGACTGCATTGGCTGGCTCAAAATAAATTATGCCCAGGATGTCACTGCGCGGCACCGTGTAGAGCGCCGCAATTTTGCCGGCGCTGATGATTTTGCGGCGGCGGAACAGTTCGAAATACTCCCTGCTTTTGAAGATCACGTCGAGTGTCAGCTCGAAGGGCCCGGCGTTCTTGGAGCGGATGACGCGCGCGGCTTCCAGGATGCTTCTTTTCACGCGCGCCTCCTTCCGCCGGCAACTTTTTCAATCTCGAGCGGGAAGCCGGCCGGGTCATCGAGCTTCATGAGGTGGTAGACCGCAAATTCATAAACCGCCCCCATGGCAATATCGGAAGGTGAAAAGAGCATCGCCAGGTTGCCCGCGGTTGAAATGCGGCCGGGATATCCGTAATGGAGCAGGGTGGAGCGGGTAAGGCTGCAGAGCATGTCGGCCTGCACCTGGGTGTTTCCCAGCGCCTCGATCACAATTCCAATCTCGTGCGGTTTGGATGATTTCTCCGGCTCGCTGGCGCCCATTACGCCGTTCTTGCCATAGACGTGGAACATAACGCGCCCGCCGCCCGCAGCGGCCCGGCTCAGCTTCATGACCTGCCTCCGGACCGCATCGAGCGTGCCGGCAACCCGGGCGATCATGACCGGGTCGCGCGCGCCGGCGATGCTTACGGCGCGGAAACAGGTCCGGCGCGCGCCTTCAAGCTTGACCCAGTAATCATCGGTTTTCTCA
>Ga0172380_10007434_pt1 | contig 12303 bp, 25 predicted proteins | sample Leawe162metaG_FD_119747 | JGI IMG/M metagenome (GOLD analysis project Ga0172380, IMG submission 119747) | Leachate microbial communities from a municipal landfill in Southern Ontario, Canada - Leachate well 162 metaG | ecosystem: Engineered > Solid waste > Landfill > Unclassified | place...
CGCCCCGCCCGGCCCCGTGGCCCAGTAAGTGCCACCAGTGCCTTACACAAAATCAGTTGTTTGCGCAATGCCCCTTGGGCCTAGTAATATGTGCCTACGATAAGGAGTAATGTGGTAATTGAAAACCGCACCCACCGGGATTATGTCGAATATGTTTACCCCATAGCGGAACACAAAAAGTTTTTAAAGGAACGTAAGGTGGCGGAGGCAACACATGGTGCCCGTGTCATGGCCTACAACGGGCAACAGGACACTGAAAGCTGGTTACGCCTGTACCATTACCTTTGTGAAGTGCCGGGGTACAAGCAGCCTACCTTAGAAGAGCGTAACACACCTTGTAAGTGTTGCCATCCAAAAGGGTTACATATAGGCGCTTGCACCGCACCCGGCTGCCCTTGTACTAAGTTTGAAGAAGAAAACTGGGAGTAATATGACACGTTACGTAATGCTGCGCAAATATCAGCGGGATGTGGAACGGGAAACCCAGCGGGCACGTAACCTATTTACGCCACCCGGTGCCCACATAGAACGTGATAAGTTTTGTAAGGCCATATGGGTTAGCTGCATTGGTGAAGAGTTGGGCAAGCTACAGCGGGCCGTAAACAAGTTAACCCTTGCCAAGGACGAAGCCATAAGGGAACAGTGGCTCGATACAGCCTATGAAAAAATAGTAACCACCAGCAGCCTGTTAAGACGCTTTGCTGAAAACCTTGAGCAGCTGCCGGACAAGTAAGGAGACTTTATGCTTTACCATATATTTACACCACACCCTGTTGACGTTACCACCTGCCTGCACTGCGGTATGATAAAAGACAGCCGTAACCATATACCCGAACCGCCTCCATTTGAAAGCATTAAGCAGCAAGCCATGGCGGTACTTAATGGCAAACGGGATTATATGAGCCACCAAGAAGCAGCACAGCACGTGCTGGCCATGGTGGCCGAAGTAGAGGAGATATTAAGCAAATGAACAATGCAGAAATGTTAGCATGGATTGGTAACGAGGGTTTAAATAACAGTGGTGTGCAACTTGAATACCCCACTGTGTGCGGGCAGGTAAAAGCGGACACCGGGCGTGGCCGCTGTAAAGGGCACGGGCACATGAACCTTGCGGTGGCACCTGAAACAGCACAGCAGGTAATGGACGGCATTATACGGAATAAGCGCCCTGTAATGATACTAATTACACTTACACCTGAAGTTGCTGAAAAACTACGTGAGGCTAAAAAGCAATGAGCTATTACGGCTGTACCATTGAAGATGAATTTACCGGGGAAGCAATACAGGAGCGCCCCGGTACCTGCCCGGCCACTGGTTGCTGGTACTACACGCCAAAAGATGGTACCACTGAAACACTTGGTAAGGTAATGCCCAAGCAATGCTGCATGTGCAAGTGCTTTGGTGAGTTGCCGGGTAACCCGCCACCCCGACCACCAAAGGAGCAATTATGATATACATGCCAAAAGTAACGTACCTTTCAGAGGGCCTTAAGGAAACTGTGCGTATACCAGAAGGGGCCATTGCTGTTACCGTTGACTATATATGCAACATAGGCCAGTATAAAGTTATGTGGCTAGAGCCTGTACAGCAGGAATGACGAACGGGCACATAACCCGGAGGTTATTGGCCCGACCAATTGGAGGTTTAAAGCTATGAGTAAAACCAACTACAGGGTGAACAGGGTAACCAAAGAATACATTGTACTGGAAGACTTAGGCCCGTGGAACAGGTATATGACCATTACCAACGCAGCGGAGGATGTGGTGGCGGAAATGCTGGCCCGGCTAAACGGCAGGCGCCTGTACTATTATGATAGTGAAGGAGAACTAACACAACTGTTAATAACGAATGGCAAATTTACCGGGTTTGCCCCGGTACTAAAAGGGCTTGATTAACATGAAGGCAATAACAGGCATATTATGGAACTGGTACGATGACCACGCCTTTAAGTGGGTGGAGCGGTTAGACAAGCGCTGCCGCTATAAGTGGCAAGAGCTGCTGGTTGACCTTGTATTTATAATCGCCTTTATTGTAACGGGTATTGCCTTGGCACTGGCCAGCCTGTTTACAGGGTGTGTTGACTTTGTACGATGGTGCAGGCGCCCGTTACCACGGGGCTGCTGCGTACACGTGGTACCCAGCCCTAGTATTGAAGTTGAACCGCCCACGTGCGAGGTAGGGCATGGATGGTGCTGTGACTGCCTAACAGGCAAAGGTACCGGGTGCCCTGACTACTATGGACAGTAAGCAGCCCCGCCGCTGGTTAGCCCGGCCAAAGTGGTGCCCGGACAAGCACTGCCGCCCCATGGGCAAAGTGCGCATGTATGGCGATGTTGATAAGTGTGGCACCTGCATGGGCCAATTAAAGCAGGCCACTGACCACGTGTTTACCGGGGTAAATGATTTATGCCTTTGTTACAAAGATGCCACGCAAAAGGCCCAGCGGTGGCACCTTAATTACAATGATATTTTGGCGGCACTTTTAATGGTTACCATGGTATTAGAGGCCCGCCAACAAACCCTGCCCGCATGGTTGCTCTACCGCTTAAGCCACATCAAACAGCCCCAAAAACTGCCATAAAAACTGCCGCTTGCGGCCCGCAACAGGCGGCAGGTACCATCAATTTACTTTACGTAATGTTACCAAGGTCTGCTATCCCTTAAAATCTTTTAATGGCCCTAGAATCGCATCGTAGTGCGTCTCATCAACAAATTATACCTCCCAAGGTAAGAACATACACGTGAAACTTTTGATGGCCTTTCTCATCGATTCCAAAGCTAAATCCTTACACGGTAACGGGTGCTTCAAAATCAACACGCTTGGGGCGCACAATATCCCTGAACGCTGTTATCAACACCCTGCACGGCGCTGGCCGCTGGCCAAAAACTGCCGCAACTTTTTACACCAACATGCCGCTGCTGCCGGGGCCGGGCGGCGGCGCCGGGCGCCATAAACTGTGCCGGGGAACAAGGTGTTTACTGGCCTGATTTATTTGCCTGCCCTATAATAGGTAAGGTTATTGATTGTAAAATATTTTCATCAAAGGACTTGATTTTTGTCGTGGGAGTGCTATCATGTATGGTAGAGGTATAAATTATTGGATGATTAAAAACACTAACCATAGCCTAACAGGCCCGCCCCGGCACCGGGGTGAGTAACAAAACACCTAAGCCCGCCTATGGCCGCTTGGTTACCAGACATAGGTTTAAGGGAGCCCAAACAATATAAGGGTAGTTTGGGGAGCAGGGCAAGAGCCTACCATATACAAGGTAGGCCGCTCAACCTGATTAAACACACAAGGAGGTATTGCAATGATTACAGTAACATACACCTGTACCAAACAGCCCGATACCAACTGCCCACTAATACAGCTTAATGATGATGGTACCACTTACCGCTGCACCGGGTGCTCTAACCACCAACTTAACCTTAGCCAAAGCACCCCGGCTGATACCCATTACGTTAACAGCAGGCCGCAGGAATTAACGCCCGGCCACTTACAGGAGGTATAGTAATGAAAACACAGCGCAGTGAACAGATGAATGTAGCCAAGCGGCTAGAAACCTTTGGCGTACAGGACAGGTTACACCGTACAATAGGCGCCCGGATTATTACCTTTGAAGTTACGGTTACGGAACTACCTGAAACCGCCACGGCATGGTGCACACTGGCACCCGGCTACTACTACGGGGTAAACATTAAGGCCACCCGCAATGGTGAAGGGTACGGGGCCTTACAGCCTGACCACTACTTTAAAACACCTGCCGAACGTGATGTGGCAATAGATAAGTACTTAGTAAGTGCCCGCAGCAGGGCGCAGAAACGGGAGGGTAGATAATGGTAATAAGTGCAGGTGCCAAGCCCACACACTTTGTAATGCGCCCGGAAGGCCGCCTTGGTGTAATGTACACCGCCTGCGGCAAACTGGTAACACCCGGTACCAAGACAACAGGTAACAATAAACAGGTAACATGCGCCGCCTGCAAATTGGCGCAAAGGTAAGGAGGAATGGATGAATATTAACGTAATTAAGGTAGAAGTGAAAACCCTAAGCAAGGCTATGTTTAACCAGCTTGAATATGCCAAGTGCCCGGAAGTAACGGAACTCGTTGGACAAGTTAACGTACCTGTTACGGGCGGCACTATACCCGAGTATGTATTGGCACGTGGTGACCGCCTTTACAAGGCACGCCACGGGGCCGTAATAGAACAGGCTGTACAACGGAAGCTTGTAACCAGCCATACCAGCACCAAAGTTACATGGGATACTGTGCGGGATGAGGCTGAACAGGAACTTAAAAAGCTGCCGCAGATTTTTGTATAGCTTTAATACCCACCCCGCCACCGTACAGGTGAATGCTACGGTGGCAGACGTGGTTACTAAAGTTAAGGAGGTAGAATGGACAACGAACAAATTGTAGATGAAGCCCTAGCACTACTTCACTTCCCCTGCCCTGACCCGATGTACGGTTATGCCGTACTACCCGGCAAGTACCCGGAGGGTGATAAAGGCCCCTGCTTTACCATTTACACCTACAGCTGGAGCGGTGGCCCACGGGGCATTAACAAGCCTAAGTTAATTACCCGGTGGAGTAGCTACAAGTTAGCCGTTAATGACGCAATACGGCGGCTAGAAGAAGACTGCAAGCAGTTTGGCATACCGTTTGCCGAGGCAGCCTGATGGAACAAAAGTGGACGGTACTTAAAAAATACAAGAACGAGGATGACTTTTTGGACTACCTTGTTGATGGGCTTAAGCTGCCAAACGCTGACGCCATATATAACAAGCTGGCCACCGTGCCGGGCGGCATAATACCATACGCCCATGGTACCCGGCGCCTGCGTTATGCAGCAGGCGCCTTTTACGTGGAGCAAGCAGAAGGGCCACCGCCCCTTACTGATGTTGGCGTGGGCAAGCACATTGCTGTTAAAGCCCTACAAGAGCGCTGGCAGGGTATGGCGGGCCGGGCCATAGTAACGGTTAAGCTGGATAAAACCATGCAAAGCGCCGTTAGCTTTGGCGAGTACGATAAAGGTGGCAAGGAAGAGGTACACGTTAAACTTAACCCCTTAAAGCTAAAGGGGCCGAAGCAAGTAGAAGAGCGCATACTATGGGTTGATAAATGCTTAAAAGAATAATGGAGGTAAAATGGGAAGATTAGCAGTAGTTGGCAACTGGGTAAAAGAAAAGCTGGCAGCCCTGCGCAGCAATAGCAAAAGCAAGGTTGTAACAGCACCCGGTGATAAGCCAAAAGCACAGCAGCCACCCCGGCGCCACCAGTGGAGCCCGTGGTGGGTGCGTAACATGGTACACCCCACAGCCGGAGCCGAAGCCCGTGGCCGCACCCTTAACCCCTATGCGGTGGCACAGGCACAGGCCAGCCGCTCACAGCGCATTGCCTACCTCAACAACAAGGTGACGCATGGCAATGCCACAGCCAAGGAAACAAGGGAACTGCACCGTATAACAGGCTAACAAATCAAATAAATTTAAGGAGGCCATATAATGGCTAAAGACAAAAACAATGTACTGGGCAATACCAACGTGTTACCCCACAACCCGATAAAGGCAGAGCACAAGCCCTTTGGGCACATGGAAATTTTTAACCATGTGAAAGACCTTAAGGGCGAGGAAACAGGGTGGTACGAGTTTGACCTTGTAACCCTGTTAACCCGCTTCCCGGATGACAAAATGCTCAAGCAGGCATACGCTGATGTTGTAGCCGCCAAAAAGGCAGCGGAAAAACCCGCTGTTGATAAAAAGGCAGCTGCGGCAGAAGCCAAGGCCAAGAAAGAAAAAGAAGCCGCTGATAAAAAGGCCAAGGCAGCCGAGGAAAAAGCCAAGGCGGATGCGGCCAAAGCCAACAAGGGCACGGGCAAAGGCAAAAAGGCCCCGCCCGCACCGCCCGCCCCGGCGCCGGATGCCAAAGGTAAAGGCAAGGCCAATGGCGCTGGCACCAGCACCAAGGGCCGCAAGACTGCTGCCCAGCTGGCCGCTGCGGAAGAAAACAAAAAGCACGCACCCGGCCCGGCCACTGAACAAAGCCCCGAAGAAACAGCGGCTGAACTTGCCGACATAACCTAACCATGGTATAATGGCAGTTGCCATGGCAGGCAGGAACGGAAAGGTAACCCCGGCACCCAACGCCACCACCACCTGCCTGCCACCACTGCCCAGTTGGAGGCCCTATGGAAATACAACAGATATACAACCAGCTTAACCCCAACAACCAGCTACTTGCCCGGCAACTTATTATGCAGATGGCCCAGCAGCAGGGTATTAAGGTTAACATGGCCAACAAGCAAAAGCCACCCATGAAGAACCTTGACCTTTGGATTGCTTCCCTTAAGGGTGAAAGTAAAAGCCCCAACACCATCAAACTGTACGTTAACGCAGCACGTAACATTTTAACCCACATGCCGGAACCAACAGAGCTGGCCTTGCAAGAATATTTTGCCAAGCGCCTTGAAGCCGTTACACCTAGCCGCATAGCCAACGAGCAAAAGGCGATGAAAAGTCTGTTTAAGTTTTTACACAAGCACGGGTTATATAATGGCAACCCCGCCGCTGATATAACCACCATGCGCAGCCGCACGGCTGAGGTAGAATGCCCAACTAATGAAACTATAATGGCCCTTATGCGATACAATACCCGCAGGGAAAAGGATAGGCCCCGGTACCGCCTGATGCTGTTTTTACTAATACAAACCGGGTTGCGCATTGAAGAAGCGTGCAGCATACGGCGCACTTGGATTAATATACCTGCCTGTGAGGTACGGGTAATTGGTAAAGGCAACAAGGAGCGCACTGTACCCATTGGCAACACCGTAACCCAGCTGCTTAAAGATTTTATGGAGCTGGTGGAACCCGTGGATAGCCAATGGCTCTTCCCCGGTGAGACAGTAAGCGGGTACTGGAACCACAGTGGCTTCCGGGGTGCCTTACGGCTGGCCTGTAAGAAGCTAGGATTAAAGCCCATACACCCACACCAGTTACGCCACTACTTTGCTACCCGTACCCTAGAAAATGGGGCCAAGCTAGAAGTAATAAGCAAGATACTTGGCCATGCCAACGTAAGCATAACGGCTGAAATATATAGGCACATACAGCAAAAAGAATACCACGATGAACACACCAAGCATAACCCACTGGCCCAGCTGCCGGGTGCCAATTTACTGGCACTGCCGGGCGGGGTGGTGGAGGGTGAATTTGAGGAGGTAAAGGAACCTGATGAGCGCAAAGCTGACGAACCAAACGGAAATTGAAGCTATTAAACTTGGGCTTCAGGACGCAGGCTTTAGCGAGGGCATGGCAGCCCTTATAGTGGCCAAGGATTACCCGGCGCCCAGTGGTGCCCGCATTGTTACCTTGGAGCTAACCAACACCTGCCAAGCGGCCCTTGACAAAAGCGACACGCTAATTGTATCAGAGGCTGCCCAGCTGCGTATGCTGGCCCAGCGTATGGGCTGGGAAATGATTTGCCGCATGTCCGAACAGTTACCCACTGATATGCCCATAGGTAACTTAATGCTAGTGGATACTAAACGGTACCGGGAACTGGAACACTATGCCGCAGGGTACGGCCCGGCGCCAAAGGTGGTGCATAAATGAAGTTTATGATTACCCCGTATGCCTTTGAGATAAAGCCCAAGGTAACCATTGTATTACCCACCGGGGCTGAGTTACTTACTATAACAGGCAAGGGCCGGGTGGTAACCTTGTGGGCCAAGGTAGATGCTGATAACCCGGTACACGGGCCTAGGTACTTTGTGTGTTACGATATATGCAGCAAGGTTGACCCGCTGCTGCGGCTAAAGTACGTGGCCACCGTGCAACAGTTTACCCCGGACGCTGGTGCAGAAGCCGTACACATGGCGCATGTATTTGAAGTGCTACTTGGGGATGGCCCTGTACAGTGTAAGGATTGCGCTAACTGCGGCATTGTTGAAATACCCACCAGCTTCTGCCTTATAACGCCCCGGAACAAGGCAACATATGTTGACCACGAGCACGCCTACTTTAAAGCCCCGTTTTGCACTAAGGTGTGGGCCATACTAGACCTAGCAACCCGGCGCCAATGTGGCTGCTATAGCCCGGCAAAGGAGCAGCAATGATTAACCCTACTTTTGCGGCAAAGTACTACGGTAATTTACCGCACCAAGAGCCTATACGCCACGGATATGCCATTGCCGAACGATACGACTTATATTGGCTTGGACTTGGCCCCTATTGGCAAAATTATAAGTACCTACCTACAGGTGAGGTACGGGGCTTGGGCAATACGGTGCTGCTTTGTATGGGGCGCACTTGGCGTAACAAGGCTGTGGACGATAACTGGGCACGTATTATTGAGTATTGCCATGATAGGCACATAGTGCGTATAAACTTGGCTGACCTATGGGAACAAAACAGGCAGGCATTTAACCCTGATGGAACTATTACCGCAGCAGTTATGCAGAAAGGAATACTATGATTAACTGCGCAGGGCTTAGAGACGAATACATTTACCACTTAATGCTTACCACGCAAGAGGTGCTGTTACTTAGCTACCAGCAGGCCCACCGCCTGTACGCCCGGCTGGGTGAGGAAGGCAAGCTGCCTACGGAGCAGCTAATAAGCCTTGGCCAGCTACTAGAAACATGGCAGGCTAACAGTAAGGTGGACGAAACACTTAACCAGCTGGAGGAAAGTACCCAGCTTATAATGGACGAAATGGACTACCTTACCGGGCCACCCACCCCGCCGCTTCCAACATCCTGCAAAGATTGCGGGAAATCCTTTACCTTAATACAAAGCGCCTTTGCTTTTGAAGGGAGGTGCGAGGTGTGTTATGCTAAAGTGCACGAACCGAAGTGCAGCCGTTGTGGCAGGCCCACGGACTACCAGTACAATGGCAAGCCCACCTGCCCCGGCTGCATGGCAAAACAAGTAGGCATAGGTAAAGAAAAACCAAAGGAGGTAAATATTGATTAACGCACTTGCCCGGCTCCCCATAACTACCCTTATATTTTTATTCTTGGGGCAGGCACTCCCATGCAGTAACCACGTGGCAGGGACTTTGGGCGGGGCCGTGGTGAAGCCCTGCTCTTTCCTCCCACCTCCGCCCATGGCCGGGGTGTTACGTGGCCAAAGGCCGATGTACCGCACTGTACTGCATGGCATTGCCCGCCCCAAGGCATTTGTGGTATAATGGGGCCTGTTGCAAGTTGCCCGCTAGGAAAGGGGTTACATTATGACTGATACAAAAGCACACCAACGTTACAAAACTTCCAAGGGTTTGATTGTGCCGGGCGTTACCACCGTACTGGGCCTGCTCAACAAACCCTTCCTTGTTCCATGGGCGTGGCGCCTTGGCATGGAGGGGCAGGATTACCGCAAGGTAACCGATAAGGCGGCCAGCATAGGCACCGTGGCCCACTACCTTGTTGAGTGCCACCTTAAGGGCGTGGAACCTGATGGCGATGAGCTGGCCAACTTTAGTAAAGCTAACCTTGAACAGGGCAACATTGCTGCCGGGCAGTTTAAGGACTGGTGGGGGGAGCGGGGCCTTAAAACCTTTAAGTGTAAAGATATGAACGGTGAGACCACCGTTACCTCGGAAATCCAGCTGGTAAGTGAAGAGGGCCTGTTTGGCGGTACCATTGACGCCATGGCCAAGGATGCCAACGGCAAAGTAACCCTGCTGGACGTCAAAACCAGCAAGGGTATTTATGACGAACACCGTTACCAGTTGGCCGCTTACTGGCATATGTGGAACGAGAACAACCCCAAGGCCCCGGTGCAGCAAGCCTATATCATACACCTTGACAAGGAAACAGGTAATATTGGCTTCCATGCCCTTGGCAACCTTGATACCGAGTGGGAAATTTTTAGCCACCTGCGGGCCATATACCACCTGCAAAAGGGTACCGACAAGCACCGTAACATGGATAAAAAATACCACTTCAAAGGAGCACCCGTTGGCTAAAATAGCTTGTGCCAAAAACCCCAAAGATAACTGCTGGATTTGTACCAAGCCACCAGTTAAATATGCCGTAAGCCACCATGTGGTAGGCGTGCAAAATGACCCGGATTTAACCGTTGACTTATGCCGGGGCTGCCACATGCTGGAAAAGTACTTGGCACAGCGCAAGTTCCTTGACAATGCCGCTGCCGTGGGCAGACTAATAACCTTGGCCCGGTTCCATGCCGGGTTACCTGACGCCCGTACCTTTGTGTACTACGAGACAGATGAAGCCAAGGCACAAATAATAAGCGTACTGGAAAACTACTTACACCAGCTGGGTTCCCTTGCAGCGGGTACAATGGCAGTGGAACTTTACGAACAGCTTTACCCGCATAGTAATCAAATAGAGGAAGGAGGATGGCCATGGTTAAAAAAGCAGACCAAGCAGCCGCAGCGCAAGAGGTAAAACGCCTTACCGATTACGTGCAGCAGGGCCAGCAATTTGAGGGCGAGAAGCTACAGTTTGAAAAGGTACTCGGTGAAGATTTCTTCCTTAAGGACTTTGTAGCCCTGCCCAGCAAAATGGCTGACAAAAAGCCTGCCGCACCCGGTGACCCGCCCGCTAACAAGGAGTTTCTTGTTATGCAAATCGAATGGCGTAAAAAGGTGTACGTTACCAGCTGCGGCGCCGCACAGGTTGTGGATGCTGTTAAGCAGCTGCCCAAGCAGTATTTACCCGTAGCCATGCGTGTGGTAAAAGATACCAACCCCACCACCAAGCGCATGTATTACCGGGTAGAGTAACCCTTACAGCGGGTGGTAGGCCACAAGCTGTGCCACCCGCTGCACGTGGAGGAATGATGAAAAGTATTAACACTAAGGGCTGGAAACGAGCCGATTTTATTGACTTTTACCTTAACACATGGCAGTGCCCTGTGGTGCCAGTGGCAGATACCAAGAAGCCTATGGTGCAATGGACGAAATACTCCAACACAATGCCCACGGCGCAAGAGCTGAAGGATTGGTTTGATTTGCCCTGCCGGGCCTTTAAGCAGCCGCCATGGGGCATTGCTATTGTGCTTAAGAACAATTTATTTAGCCTTGATATTGACCTTGACCACATGTTTACCAACTTCAAGGAACAAGGCGCCTTCCCTACAGGTGCCTGTATTTACAAATCCGCCCGTGGTTACCACGTTATAATGCGCAGCCGGGATATTGTGCCCTATACCGTTAAGGAGCATGACCCGGTACTTATAGCTATTAACCCTGATTTTGACGAATTGGGTATTGGCGGCGGCAACAACCACCTTAGTAACATGCCTGATACACCGGGCCGTAAGTGGCTAGACCTATATGAGCAGCCCATTGCTGTTGATTATAACGGGTGGCTGGCCAAGAACCTTGGCTGGACAAAGGATGACCCATACAAGCGCAGCGCCGGGTGGCAGGAGGAAATAATGTGCCCTTGGCACGAATGGGGCACCCAGCGGGATGATGGGCGTGAGCACACACCCAGCCTGCGTTGTAACACGGAAACAGGTGGCTTTGAATGCCATGGCTGCCCGGAACACGGCACCTTTACCAAGCTGGCAGAAAAGGCCAAGGAAGTGGGTATGCCGCTGCCGCAGTATGTTGCGGATTGGCTTACCAAGTTCCACGAGCGGGCCACGGGTGGTGAGCAGCTGGTAGTTGACCCCGGCCCCATACCCAGCACACCTATTATCTTTAGCGCCAATGAGGAATTTGAGTTTGAGGAACTGCCACCGGGCCTTGTTGACGGCATACTGTGGCGGGGTGATGTGGGCACCATATTTGCCCCTGCGGGCGCCGGGAAAACCAGTGTTATTATAAGCGCTGCCGGGGATATTGTACTTGGCCGAGAAATGTGGGGCATGGACGGCTGGCAGCCGCAAAAGGGCCTGCGCATACTTATACTTGACCTAGAAAACCGCCCCGGTGAAACCCGTGCAGCCATACGGCGGGCTACTGACCGTGATGGTAACCTTAAAAACCTGTTTGTGGCCGAACTGGAGGGCCTTGGCTTTGATATATATGACCCCAAGTGGGTGGATTGGCTGGAGGAACAGCTTACCAAGCTAAAGGTTGATATACTGGTGGTTGATAACCTTAACAAGTACACCAGCAGCAACGTGGTTGACCCGTTTGAAATGAAAAAGGTGGTGGCCATTAACCGCCGCCTTGCCCGCAAATACGATATAGCCGTCTTTGCCATACACCACACCGGGCACCTTAAAACAGGCGAGGATGGCGAGTTTATTGATGTGCGCCCAGCTGGTGGCGCTGCCATACGGGATGATGCCAACTTTGAGTTTCAGGTGCTGCGCATCAAAA
>Ga0172380_10007435_pt1 | contig 12302 bp, 9 predicted proteins | sample Leawe162metaG_FD_119747 | JGI IMG/M metagenome (GOLD analysis project Ga0172380, IMG submission 119747) | Leachate microbial communities from a municipal landfill in Southern Ontario, Canada - Leachate well 162 metaG | ecosystem: Engineered > Solid waste > Landfill > Unclassified | place...
ATCTGGTGTGTTGTCAGTAGCTGAGATACGGATAGAAGAAGTAGCATCTGTCCTAGCATCAGTCAAAAAGCTAGTTACGACAGGATCAGTAGTATCTACTGTAAAAGTATTAGATTCATCATAGCCATAATTATTGACTAGTTCTGAGTCGTCAGTGCGTAGACGTATTTTGAAGTCAGTAGCATTGTATTGATTGTTGTAAGAGACTGTCGGAGTCCAGACTAAAGAATAGCTGCTATAAGTAGTAGTAGATATAGTATTGACAGCTACACCTACCCCAAAATCTCCAGATAGAGATGAATCACCGGCTGTAGCCCAAACTTCGTTGCCTGTGTCTGAGCAGTTGGCATTACAGTATTGGAGTTGGATTGTAACAGAACCAGGTATACTATCTACGTCGCGAACATTGTAACCAACAGTTACAGTACCGTCTGATGCTTGAACAACTGTATCAGTAGTGATTGAAATTTCAGGTGTAGCATTGACAACGTAAGCAACAACAACATCTGTAAGTATAGGACTAGTAAGATAATTGTTGGTAAAAAAAGCTTGGTACTGAAACCATTGGTCATCTCCCCCAGTAATAAGAGCTGAAGGCATAGCTTGATTGCCAGTATAATCTGTAAAATATGTATCACTGGTCCCATCTGGCCCCATCCAAGATGTCCAAGTACTGTTGTCTGGACTGGTGCGTACTTGAAATTTGACAATGGCTCCAGTAGAAGTAGTAGCTGACCAAGCAATATAGCCCAAAGCATTGGCAGAATCTGTAGTATTGTAAGGTGAACTAATAAGTGAGTAAGTAGTATCCACCAACCATGTTATAGTAATATCATCAAGACTTGGTACATTGTCACTATTGGTTGTAGAAAGTGTAGCACGATATTGGTAATATCTCGTACCATCAAAATTTGTACTCAAACTATCTCCTTTGGCAACTTGAGTCCATACTCCGTCACTCAAATCTGACTGATTACCAGCTCGTACTTCAAAAGTAATTGAGGTGTCTGCAGGTATTGTGTCATTCCAAGTGACTGTACCAAAATTTGCAACTGACCCAAGATCGACAATAGTGGATGTAGCTGTACCACTAGCAGGATCAGCAGCATGAGCAATAGATGGTATTGCAAAAAAAATAAAAAGAAATGCAAAAACAATTGCAAATTTTTTTATTGATAATATTTTAAAAAGGTTCTGTTTTTGTTTAAGCATAATTATTATTTATAATATCGTTAGTATATCATACTTTTGTTAATTTTTTAATTTTAGACTGTGTATAATTATATTTTTATCGTATACCTTATAACAAAACAGAAAAAACAAGTCGTAAAAAACAAAAATATTTTGATTATCTTAATTTTTGTCTAAATCTTTTTTATAATAAAATTCATAGATAGACACAGCAGACAAATAAAGAGCCACAAGTACTGGACCAATTACAAACCCTGATACACCAAACAAAAGTAGTCCACCAATAGTACTAAAAAAAACTAATAGAGGATGCATCTGTATATCTTTACCAATAAGTGGTGGACGTAAAAAATTATCCACAAAACTAATAACCAATGCACCAACAGTCAAGACAATCGCTTGCCAAACATTTCCCAAAACCAACATAATAATAGCAGCTGGAAGCAAAATTATAGAAGTACCAATAGCTGGAATAATAGCAATCAACACCATAATAACTCCCCAAACAAAAGCACCTTTGATACCAGTAATCCAAAAAAGTGCACCACTCAAAATACCTTGAATACCTCCGACTATCAAAGTACTTTTCAAAGTAGAACGTATAGTAGAAGTAAACTTTTGGTATAATTCCAATTCGTAGTTATCGTCAAGTGGGGATATTTTTTTGAACCAATTCAATAATTTGTCACCATCTTTGAACAAATAATACAAAGTATACAACATGACAAATAAAGTAAATACAAAACTAAGAGAATTTTGGGTAATATTTTTTACACTATTAAAAAGTGCACCACTAATCCATCTAGTAGCTTGCGTAGCATAATTAGTCCAATCATTTCGGATACTATTTATATAAGGAGCAAGTGAAGTTTTTTCAAGCCAAGTCGAGACTTGTTCAGGATGCTGAAACAAATTGCTTTGGGAAACATCACTATAAAGTGACAAAGATCTACTAATAAGCAAAATAGACAAAATTGCCAAAGGTATAAAAATAATAAAAAAAGAAGTAAATACTGCCAAAAAAGAGCTAAAACCTTTATGTTTGAAAAGTTTCAAAAATCTTTGATATAAAGGATAAAAAATTATTGCGATTACCACTGCCCAAAAAATTTGATAAATAAAAGGTCTAAACAAATAGAGAATAGCCAAAGTCAAAATACTAATAAGTCCCAAAAAGAAAAAAAATTTCATTTTACCAAAACTTGGTTTATTTGTTTTACTAGAAAGCATAAATATTTTTATAAAAAATTATATATGATTAGTATAACACAATTTTGTTTTTTAGACTATTTTATCTTTGGTTACAAACTTCCATTTACCAACTGGCATTACACCCAACGTGAGTTTATTTATCCTGCTACGTCGCAAAGTCATAACCCGATAACCAATATTTCCAAACATTTTTCTGATTTGTCGATTTTTTCCTTCTGTCAAAATCGCTGTAACAATAGTTGTACGTCCTTTTTTGAATTCTTTGACAATCTGTATTCCTTTTACATAATCATCAGTAATTTTCATACCTGTGGTAAGTATTTTTCTAGCGTCATTGGTAAGGAATCCATCAATTGTAATTTCGTATTCTTTTTCATGTTCATACCTAGGATGAGTAAGTTCGTTTGTTATCTCACCATCATTGGTCAGAAGTACTAATCCTTCTGAGTCTTTGTCGAGACGTCCGACAGGATAAACACGTGTTTGCAATTTTCTACCTTTTGATAGACAATTGTTGTCTGTCAAAAGATCTAACACTGAGGCACCTTGTTCATTGGAAGCACTGGTAATAAAACCAACAGGTTTGTTGAGAGCAATATAAATGTATTTATCATCTGAATAATCTGTATTATTTTTTGGAACGAAATATTTTTTTGATAAGACTTCCACTTTGTCTTTCTCTGGATCTATTTTTACGCCCATTTCAGTGACTAATACACCATTCACTTTTACTTTTTTAGCCAAAATAAGTTCTTCGGCCTTACGGCGAGAACATATTCCAATATTAGACATGTGTTTTTGAAGACGAATCAATTCCATAAAATTCACTGTTTAGATAGTTCATTTGAGTACTTAGTATAGCAAAAAACAAGCTTTTGTCAATTTTGTTTATTTTTCAAACAAAAAAGATTTTTTGTATAAAAAATCTTTTTGTCTTGTTAAAAAATTTTGAATCTAAATTATTTTGAGTCAGAAGGAACTGGTGGAGGAGTATTTTTTCCTTCTCTACTTGCTTCCAATAACTTTTTTCTTGCTTCTCTTTCTTCCGCTAACTTTTTCAATCCTTCAATTTCTTTTTCTCGTCTTAATGTTTCTGCGTCACTTCTTTTAATTGATTCGGCAATAGATATTGCTTTTTTTATTTTTCTACCTTCTAAATCGGAAACATCTTGAATCATTTCTATTCCTTTTTCTATTGTTTTCTCACCTTCTTGTTTTCTTTGTTCATATTTTGCAAATTTTGAAAAAATTTTTTCTGAATTGTTAACGTACCCATCATCAATATTAGTTGATTTAGCTTTGATTTCAGTGGTTTTACTTTCTGCTTGTTTTAAAATTGCAGCATCAGATAGAGCCCTGATCTCTTTTTCTCTTTCTGTAAATTTATCAAACGGTTCTGCCGTTTGAGCAGTATTATTTAATAAAGCTTCCATATCTTTTCTTGGATTTTCCATATTTTTTGGATTAAAAAATCAAATTTATACATATATAATAGCACAAAAAACACCTTTTGTCAACTTTGATACTATTTTAGTATTGATTATTTACCAAAATTAAGTATAATAACCACAAATACAAATACAAATTCAAATTTTATATGAACTCAAAAATCCAAACTTCTAATTACAAATACCATATCATCACCTTTGGTTGTCAAATGAACAAAAATGATTCAGAGCGTATTGAATCTATTTTTGAATCTATGGATATGACCGCGACTGACAAACCAGAAGATGCTGATGTAATACTGATGAATAGTTGCTCTATTCGTGAATCTGCTGAAGATCGTATTTATAGTTTTAGTCATGAATTTGCCAAATTAAAAGAAAAAAAACCAAATCTTATAGTAGCTGTCACTGGCTGTATGCCTGGACGTGACACAGATGGAAAACTCAAAAAAAGATTGAAAGCTGTAGACTTATTTTTTCCTACCAAAGACGTCATTATGTTGCCAAAATGGCTAAGTGAACTCAATCCAAATTTTAGATCTATTGACCTAGAAAAAGATTATCTTAGTGTAAAACCACATAACAAATCTAATTTCCAAGCTTTTGTAACTATTCAGACTGGTTGTAACCAATTCTGTACTTATTGCGTAGTACCTTATGCTAGAGGTATGGAAATAAATAGACCACTGCAAGATATTTTGGAAGAAGTAAATACTTTGGTAAATAATGGCTGTTTAGAAATTACACTACTTGGTCAAATAGTCAATCATTGGATTGCCAAAAAAGATGATAAATTTAGCAAAGAAAATCCTTACAAACAAAATGATTTTGCTAAATTATTATGGGAACTAAACCAAATAAAAGGATTGGAAAGAATACATTGGACTGCGCCACACCCAATACACATGGATGATGAAGTAATTGATGCTTTGACATTACCAAAACAACTAAACTTTATTCATTTGCCTGTACAATCTGGTAGTAGCAAAATTCTAAAAAAAATGAATCGCAAACATACTCGTGAATTGTATTTGGAAAAAATAAAAAAAATCCGTGCAAAAAAACCAGATATTGCTATTGGCACAGATATTATTATCGGATTTTGTGATGAGACAGATGAAGACTTTGCCGAAACAATGTCGCTTTATAAAGAATGTGATTTTGATATTGCCTACACAGCAAAGTATTCCAATCGTTCTGGCACACTAGCTGACAAAATTTTTCCTGATAATATCACCCAAGATGAAAAAAAACGTCGTTGGTTTGAGTTACAACAACTAATGGAAAATACTGTATTGGATAAAAACAAAACATATTTAAACAAAACTGTATCAGTATTAGTAGATACTTTCAAAAATGGTATGTGTGGTGGTAATTCTCGTGAAATGAAAAGAGTAAATTTTCCAGGTAGCCAAGAATTGGTCGGAAAAATAGTCAACATAGCTATTATTGAAGCTGGGCACTGGATTTTGTGTGGCAAAATGCTATACTAAGTTTAATTGTTAATCAACATATAACGTGACCAATCAACACAATGAAAATAAACAACTACCAAAGTTGATAGTAATCTTGGGCCAAACAGCTAGTGGCAAAACTGACTGGAGTTTGTATTTGGCAAAAAAATTTAGTGGTGAAATCATTTCTGCTGACTCACGACAAATCTTCAAAAAAATGGATATAGGTACTGCCAAAACTCTTGGTGAATGGCGACGAGAAGGTTTCAAAAAAACTTATTACGTCAATGACATTGCTCACTACTTGATAGATTTTCTAGATCCGGGAAAATATTTTACTTCAGCAGAATTCCATGATCAATCTATCAAATATGCCAAATTGATACATAGAAAAAACAAAACTCCTTTTGTTGTAGGTGGTACTGGATTATATATCCAAGCTTTGGTGGATAATTTCAAAATGCCAAGAATAGCTCCAAACAAAAAATTACGTCGAAGCTTCGAAGAAAAAAGTATTGAAGATTTGTTAGAATGGCTAAAACAAGTAGATCCAATCTCTGCTGAAATTATAGATGTGAAAAACAAAAGACGTTTAATACGCGCTTTAGAAGTAAGTATCCTCAGTGGTGAACCTTTTTCTTCACAACAAAAAATGGGAGAACCATTGTTCAACATTTTACAAATTGGTATAAAAATAGAAAAAGAAGATTTGCACAAAAATATAGAAAAAAGAATAGATGAAATGGTCAATCAAGGAATTGTAAATGAGATAAAATGTCTACTCAAACAAAGTTACAGTTGGGATCTACCAAGCATGAGTGGTGTTGGTTATCGACAATTCCGTGAACATTTGGAAGGTAAAGAAAGTCTAGAACAAGCTTTGGAAAAATTGAAACAAGAAACCAAACATTTTGCCAAAAAACAATTGACTTGGTTCAAAAGAGATTCTAGAATACATTGGACAAGAACAGTAGAGGAAGCAGAAGAGTTGATTGTTAAATTCCTAAAGGATTAGAAGATTCAAAATACCTTTTGAGCATTTCAAGATTTTCAAGAATATGCTTCTATTATAGAACTATGAAAAAAATCTTCAAAAAAATTCTGTTATCTTTTTTGATACTTATATTACTGACAATATTTAGCATAATCATCACTGACAAAATAGTAGAAAAAAATACTGAAAACAAAACCTATAATTCCCTAGCAGATATTCCCCATAATAAAGTCGGCTTACTTCTTGGTACGAGCAAATTTCTAGTAGATGGTAGAGTAAATGCTTACTATAGTTATAGGATTGAAGCTACAAAAAAACTTTTTGAAGCCAAAAAAATTGATTTTGTTTTGGTCAGCGGTGACAATGGTACCATAAGTTATGATGAACCAACAGTCATAAAAAAAGATTTGCTTGAAAGTGGAATTCCTACTTCCAGCATATTTCTTGACTATGCTGGATTTCGCACCCTTGATTCTATTGTAAGGAGCAAAGAAATATTTGGACAAAATAGTATTACAGTCATCTCACAAAAATTCCACAATGAACGCGCTATATTTATTGCCGAGAAAAAGGGAATAGAGGCCATAGGCTACAATGCTCAAGATGTAAGTACTTATTTTGGTTTAAAAACCCAACTGCGAGAAAAACTAGCTAGACTAAAAATGATGTTTGATTTACTTTTTCATACCCAGCCAAAATTTTTTGGAGAAAAATTGAGATTAAATAAAAATATACCTTTATAATGGTATATTTTTATTTGCTTCAAGCATGTGTAACCGTATTTATATTTTACAACGCTTTATCTATTTTGTAATTTTTTAAATTCAAATTTCCAGGTCCGCCTAAAGACTTTACTTCTTTGATAGCAGCCACAGGATCAGAAATTTTTATCTTATCCAAATTTTCTTTTACTTTTTGATAAGCATCACGAAAAGGCATTCCTTGTTTGACATATTTCATAGCTTCATGAGTTGCAAATAATTCTGGTGTAAATGAATTCATCAAAACTTTGGTGTTTGGTTTTATTTTTTTCATTACCAATGACAAGACTTCTAGACTTCTTCTAGTAATACCCATACCTTTTATAAGTGGTTCCTTTGTTAGTTGAGTATCACGATTGTAGCCTGAAATTAAATTTTTGCAAATGTCTTTGGCCTGAGTTTGTAAACCAACTATCACGTTGACATTACTTCTCACTATTTCAAACACATCTGGATTTCTTTTTTGTGGCATGATACTAGAGCCAGTCGTGAATTCCAATGGCAAACTAAAAAAATTAAACTCTGGTGTACTAAACCAAATCATTTCATTACTTAACCTACCCAAGGTCATCATAATTTGTGTCAAAACTGACAAAATATAACTTTCAGTAAGTCCGCGACTATTTACAGCATAAAGAGAATTGATTTGTGTTCTTTTGAATTTCAATAATTTACTTGTATAATTTCTATCTATGTTTAGATTGATACCAAAACCAGCCGCCGCACCAAGAGGATTTTGATCATTTAATTTGTAAGCTGATTCCAAAAGCATGTGATTATTGATAAGTTCTTCGAGATAAGCAGCGGCCCAATGTCCAATACTAGAAGGCATAGCCCGTCTGGTGTGAGTATAACCTGGCATTGGTAAAAATTCATATTTTTTGGCCATTTGCAAAAATACTTTTTCCAATTTTATGACTTCTTGACTGATTTGTCTTATTTTTTTTCTCGTGTAAAGACGAGTCGCCACTAAGACTTGATCGTTTCTAGATCGTCCAGTATGTATCTTTTTTCCCAATTGTCCAAGTTTCTCTACCAAAAAATTTTCTATAGCTGTATGGCAATCCTCATCAGATTGTTTGAGTATAAACTTGCCTTCATTGTATAAATTTAGTAACTCTTGAAGAGATTGTAATAATTGTTGTAGTTCTTCTGAATTTAAAATCCCAACTTTTTTGAGAGCCTTAGCATGAGCTACTGAAGCTTCTATATCAAAAGGTATTAATCTTTGATCTAAAATATAATCATTACCTATTGTATATTTTTCAACCAGTGGATGTAATTTAGTACTACTAGTTTGCCATAATTTAGCCATATTTTTTATAAATTAATTATTTTATATTAAGTATTTTGACACCATTTGATGAGGCTATTTTTGTTAATTCTTCAAAATTGTAATAACGGCAAGCTTCTTGCAACATTCTAAGTTCTGTCCACATATCACCATCTACAAAAGGCTGATAAAAATCAGCAATATTATCTACGCCAAGACCAACTAGAACACCCGCCTCAAGCATTTCTGGAACATTGGCAATAGAATTATGGATAGGTGAAGTATATTGATCTAGTTGTCGCATAGCCAAAGCAGCTGATGGACAAACTATGATACTTATACCCAAACTTGCCATTTTTTTGTAAATTTCTTGTCGATATTTTTTTTCTTGAGCTGAAACAGAGATAGCATGAACCAAAATTACTCTTCCTTCATAATGAAATTTTTCAACATATTTAAAAATTTTTTCAGTATCTTTTTCATGAGGATTATTTTCTTGATCAATATGAATATGGATTGGTTTGTCTAAATTTTTGGCAATGGAAAACAAAGCGTCAAGATTTTGTTCTTCATTTGGTCTATCTTTGGAAGGTAGCCCTCCTGCTATATCCGCTTTGTCTGTTATTTCTTCGTACAAATTTCTAGCATCTTTGTCCACCAATCCACCAAGTGGTTGAGTAGCTGTGATAAATTTTATTTTATCTTTATACTTTTCTTTTATATTGTTAGCAGCGTCAATTGCTCTATGTCCAACAGCTTCATAAGCATCAATAAAACTACAGACCTGAGAAACATTTTGTTCCAACATAATTTGCAAAGCAGTTTCGATCCTCTTTTCTATATCTTCTTGAGTTGAGTTTCTTTTGATACTATCGCTCATATGCCATTTTAATTCCATATCCACCATCGACTGTTCCAAACTATTTTTATCTATATAAAAAGCCTTGTCAAAATGATTATGACAATTTACAAAGCCGCCCTGTTTATTTATCTCTTCCAACATCTGGTTTTTTAAATTCCATTTATCCATAGATTTACAAATTAAAAATAAAAAACCGTCCTTTTGTGGACGGTAGTGATAAATAAATTTTGAAAAAAAGAAAATTTAGATTGTACTTGCAAACAAGTACTTTCTAAAAAAAATATTTTTTCTTTTTTTCTTAGCATAAATTGGTTTTTACTATTATAGCATAAATTAGAAAGAGAAGAAATATTAGCTTGTGGGTAAAATTGAATAGAATACCAGTCTAACAAATTTAACGAGTTCGTGCTGATTAGTTTGTATTGTCAAATTCAAGTTTTATATAAAACTTTTAAAAAACACCTACATAATTCTCAGGCGTTAACATCTTTAACTTCATCTTATCTTCCATTGGCAAATCCAAATTCTCAACAAACTCCAAAAAATCTTTTCTTGTCAAATTCTTACCACGACTAAGATTTTTTATCTTTTCATAGGCATCTTTGTTGCCATTTTTTCGTAAAATTGTTTGTAAAGCTTCAGTCACTACCACAAAATTTTCTGTCAATTCATTTTTTATTTTGGGAATATTTGGCACTACTTTATTTAATCCTTTGTGAATATTTTTTACCACCAATAGAGCATGGGCTAATGCCACTCCTTGATTACGTATCATCGTACTACCGCTAAGATCTCTTTGCATCCTAGATTGTGGTAATTTATCTATTAGACAAGTAAAAAGACTGTTGGAAACACTAGCATTACCTTCGGCATTTTCAAAGTTTATAGGATTTATTTTGTGTGGCATAGTACTTGAACCAACTTCAGCCTCTTGCACAACTTGTCCAAAAATTCCACGACTGATATAGAGCCACATATCTTTGGCCAAGTCTGACAAAATAATATTGATGTGATTGATAATCATAAAACTTTCTACCAGTGAATCATAACTATTTACCTGTGTAGAAAGCAACATTGGTTGTAAATCAAGAAAACAAACAAATCTAGTACTAAATTGCAACCAATCAACTTCTGGACTAGAAAAATGATGTGCAGCAAAATTACCAACCGCTCCATTTAATTTGCCATCGAAAATGTGGGATTCTATTTTTTTTATTTGTCTTTCTAATCTATTTATATAAACAAACAATTCTTTACCAAGAGTTGTTGGTGTGGCCGGTTGACCATGCGTCATAGCCAATATTACCAAACTTTTATACCTCATTGCTTGTGTTTGCAATATTTCTATAACTTTTTTTATTTGTGGAAGATAAATTTTTTTCAAAGCATGTTTGAAACTAAGAACATAGGCAAGATTATTGATGTCTTCTGATGTCAAAGCAAAATGAATAAAAGGAATGAACTCTTCAAAACAAAGTTCAACAAATTTTGTTTGTAGATAATATTCTATAGCTTTGACATCATGTTTGGTAACATCTTCGATTGTCTTAACTTGTTCAGCATCATCAATCGAAAAAGTCTGGTAAATATTTCGCAAAGTTTTCTTGTCTTCGTTTGAGAAATTTTTTACTTGTAGAAATTTTTTTTCTTTACCCAAAGCTATTAGATATTCTATTTCTAACATCACTCTGTAACGAATGAGAGCACTCTCAGAAAAAAATTTACTGAGTTCTTCTGTATCTTTTTGATAACGACCATCAACAGGAGAAATATTTTCTAAATTCATAGTTTCAAGACTTTTGACTTCATAAACTTTATGGACTTTTGACTACGCGAACACAGTCTCACTTCTATCTGGTCCAAAAGAGGCAATAGAAACTTTGCAACCAACTTGTTCTTCTAGAAATTTCAAATATTTTTGCATTGTTTCTGGTAGACTTTTGAAACCTTCTTTTTTGATTCTTTCTTTGTCTTCTGGACTAAAGTCTTGCCAACCAAAAAAACTCGTATAAACTGGCTTGGCTTTACGCACAGCATCAAGACTGGCTGGCATTTCTGTTACCATCTTACCATCAATACTATAAGCTACACAGACTTTTAATTCTTCTAGACCAGCCAGAACATCCAACTTAGTGACAGCCATTTCAGTCAAAGCACTAGTACGGACAGTCTGTCTTATTTGAACTAAATCCAACCAACCAATACGTCTTGCTCGGCCAGTCGTTGTACCATATTCAAAACCTTTTTCTCTGATAAAATCTCCTGTTTCATCAAGTAATTCAGTAGTAAAAGGACTGTTACCTACCCGACTAACATAAGCTTTGACAATACCAATAATTCTTTTTTCACAATTTAATCCAACACCAGCACCAACTTCACAATAGCCAGCCAGATTGTTTGAACTCGTGGTATGAGGATACATACCATGATCAGGATCTAGTGACATACCCTGAGCACCTTCAAACAAAATCTTTTGTCCAAATTTGTAAGCCATTGCCAATTCTAATTCAGTATCATAAATAAATTCTTTCAATTTTTGACCATATTCCAAATATTCTTGATAAATACTTTCTTGCGTTCTATCAAAATTAAAGCTGAAAACTTTTTGTAACAAGTTAACATTAAAGTTGTAAGATTTTTCCAATTTTTCTTTGAGAATTTCTGGTTCCAACAAATCTCCAATACGAATACCATAGCGATAAGCTTTGTCCGCATAGACTGGGGCAATACCACGTTTGGTACTACCGGCACCAAGACTACCTTGATGACCAGACAAAGCTTCATCCATCGCAATATGATACGGCATGATGACATGAGCACGTTGACTAATCAATAATTTTGGTTTGAGATTTTCGACTGTAAATTTTTCTAGTTCTTCTAATAAAACTTTTGGATCTATTACTACTCCATTACCAATTATAGAAGTGATATGTGGAGAGACTACTCCTGATGGAAGTAAATGAAGTTTGTAAACTTTTTCACCAACCACAACAGTGTGGCCAGCATTATTACCACCATGAAAACGTACCACATAATTCATATCTTTTGCCAAAAAATCTGTTAATTTTCCTTTCCCCTCATCCCCCCATTGTGCACCGACTATCACA
>Ga0172380_10007436_pt1 | contig 12301 bp, 12 predicted proteins | sample Leawe162metaG_FD_119747 | JGI IMG/M metagenome (GOLD analysis project Ga0172380, IMG submission 119747) | Leachate microbial communities from a municipal landfill in Southern Ontario, Canada - Leachate well 162 metaG | ecosystem: Engineered > Solid waste > Landfill > Unclassified | place...
AACATTTATATTCCTGCAGTCCTGCATTTTTATCCCGTAACTTCTAAACCCGTCGACCATATTATCTACAACGGTTAGATTGTCACAGGGGGCCAGCACCTCTCCAGTAACGACACCTAGTGCGGATATGCCGCGCCCATGCAGATTCCCCGTTGCCCCCGCCCAGCCATACCCTGAGTTAAAAACCACATTATTTGAGACCACAACGTCAGATATGATCCCGCTCAACTGCCCTGACAGAGCGGCAACTTCAATACCGCCGCCGCTTAGCTGTATTACATTATTGGCTATTAAAATATTCGTTGAATTTCCCGATCCGCTATCATCCCAATGTTCAACCGCGATCCCCCAGTCCCATATCTGATAACATAAATTATTTACAATTTTCCCGTTGCTGTTGCCATTATACACATCGATACCGTTTCCAGCCCTGCCATCCGGCGGCGAATTTAAAAATCCACCGAGATAGGACACTATACAGTTTTCTATTAAAAAATTGTCACAGTGATATAAATCAATACCTCCTGCATAGGTCATTTTCACATGGATATCTTTTACTGTAACGCCGCTTTGTCCTGTTACTCTTATCCCTTGTTTTTTATCAGCAAGCATTATTTTATCATATACCGCTGAAGGGTTTCCCTGGCTGCAGTAGAGATATATCCTGCCGGTGGAACTGCTTATCCAGAATTCCAGATCGTTGTTGAGAGCACCTACACTGACTTCCGGATAGCCGGTATTTTCCTGGCATTCCTCGTCCACGACAAGGGTGCCGACAAATCGGGTACCCCCATCATGCGGGGTATAATATACATTGGGATAATTAGTGGTATTGTAGGCCGTCCATGTCCTGTTTACATAATCAACCCCCCCGTTTATAACCGGCGGGGTATTCCCTGTTCCATACGCGCCTATTGTAATGTTGTCCGCATTATCATTTTCCGTTATTTCAACCATTTCATAGGCGGTCGTATCTCTTTTTTGTAAATATGTGGCCCCATTTGCCCAGGTCACATCAGACCAGTATTTGAGCGGGCTGTTTGTGGTAGTCCCGGTTCCACTTGAAGACACGCTGGGATCTATATAATATGTTTGGGTATCTACACAGACTACAAACGTCAAAGCACCTGCGTAGATTGTAAACGAAAACAATACAGCAACCACACGTTTAAACATTCTCCACCTTCGCATTAATTTGACCGAATCTAGTCCATATTTGACTCACAAAAGATCGGGCTAGAAAACCTATCCGACTCCATATTTCCATTTTTATTTGTCCGCAGCCCCCATGGTTTCTCATCGGATAAATTAAGATTAAGCGCGTCCCCCTTGAATGAAAATATTTAAGCATAGGTTTACACACAAATCGAGTTCATTCGTGTGAATTATATGCCGATGTTTATCAAACCTGTTCGTTTTTCGCCGACGCCTACACATACACGGGTCATATGGGGTAGGCACCTGTTTCATCAATGAAAACAAGACGATTGAGGCTAGGCTGACCAATTTGGCTCTGGCTTCTGCTTGCGAATCAGATATTTGATCAGTCCGCGAAGCTCTTCGGTAAAGTCCGGCTTACTACGCCCGTAAATATGATGCCGACGGGCGATATCACTGGACTGGGTATCATTCCTAGCGAAACATCGTAACGGTCGGTCATTTCCTGTCGGGTTCCTTTCCCGGCATCGTAGGACGCCAAAATCCTTCCACGCAGATCCACCAGCGACGATAGTGTTTTCATACAGGAAAGCCCGTATAAAGACGTCCGTGAAATGCGGTGACAAAATTATTTAAAATGATCTCGTCGGATGAACCACGGCTGTTTCTTCATCCATCCGTTAAAACGGCTGGAACAGCGCATGAAACAGATCATAGCGGCCAGGAAAAACGGAAGTTGCGGCATGACCGGCAGCAGCAGACCGACGACGCCCAGCACCGTAAAAAAAAAGCCGGCTGTCAGCCAGAGGCCGCGATGGAAGGTTTTAAGCATAAACGCTAAAGCATTTTCATGGACATCTGCCCGGGAAATTCAGACCGAGCATCGGGTCGAATCCGAACATGAGGTTCATGTTTTGAAGTGCGTTGCCCGCCTGACCTTTCATCAGGTTGTCAATGTGTGAAATGACCCGTAACCGGTTATTCCGCTCATCGACATCCACAATCAGGTTACAGAAGTTGGTTCCGCTGACCTGTGCCGTACCGATATTCGCTTTATTGTCAAAAATCCGCACGAACGATTTGTCGGCATAGAACGTTTTGTAAACGTCCATCAGCTGTTTGGCGCTCATCGTTTCGTTCAGGTTGGCGTAGAGACAGGAAAGAATGCCTCGGCAGAGCGGCAAAACCTGCGCCGTCATCGTGATCTGAATCGTCTCACCCGCCAGTGTGCTGAGTTCCTGCTCGATTTCCACCATATGCTGGTGTCCGGCCAGTTTATAGGCGTTGATCTGTTCATACCGGGCAGGATAATGGAACGTAGCCGCCGGTTTTTTACCCGCACCCGAAACGCCGGTTTTGCAGTCGCAGATAACGCTCTTCGGATCAATCAGTTTTTCCGCCGCCGCAGGCGCAAGGCCGAGAATACAGCTCACGGCAAAACAGCCTGGGTTTCCGGCCAGTTTCTGTTTCTTACCAAACGGATGAAGTTCAGAAAGTCCATACACCGTTTGCGGCAGCAGTTCCGGCGCAGTATGTGTAGGGGATTTCCCTATAAATGTGGCGTAAGCACTGTATTTTTCGGGCGTCGTGAACCGGAAATCGCCGCTATAGTCCACCACATGAGCACCTTTGGAAAGTTCGGCAGCGGCACTTTGCATGCCGACGCCATCGGGTGTTGAAAAGAAAACGGCATCGTAGGCGTCCTGTGCTTTCGGGTCATCAGGAGTCCGGATCAGTTCGTCACAAAAGCCTTTTAAATGGGGATAAAGATCACTCATCTTCATACCCGTTTCCGTAGCAGCCACCAGACAATCAATCTTGAATTCGGGATGCTGCAAAAGCAGTTCTGTGATTCCCACGCCGCCGTAACCGCCCGCTCCGACAATTTTTACGCTCTTCATTTTAAATCTCCGCTCGCATTGGTTGCGAATCCCGCTAATATAAGCCCTCCTGTAGCAGTGCCAAGAACTAAAAGAAGGGACGCATAGTGAAAATCGGCATCATATCCGATACACACGGTCAGGTTGACCTTGCGCTGGCTGCTGCCCGCGAATTTATTTTTCGCGCAGTGGATGCAGTTATCCATTGCGGCGATATCGGCTCCGATATGGTTCTCACTGAAATGGCTGCACTTTTTCAGGCGCTGGATATTCCGATGTATGCGGTACTCGGTAATTGTGACGTCTACGAGAACTCAACCTATTTCCCTGAAGTCAGCGGCGTAACATTAATGGGTCGCGTGGCTCATCTCACGCTCGCCAACCGGAAAATTGCCGTTTTGCACAGCGACGACGAAGCGCACTTTGAAGCCATCGTCCAGTCCAACAGCTACGACTACGTCTTCCACGGCCACTCTCACGCCTGCCGGAACGAGCAGATCGAAAAAACCCGTGTTGTCAACCCAGGTGCGGCAGGGCGGGGGATGCACCCCTCCTGTGCAATTGTGAACCTTGCCGAAGACGACGTCACTTTTTTTAACATCCGCCGCCACGAATAACATCTTGCTCGTACATTTTGCTGAGGAGCTTAACAAATGAAAAATCCGCCGAAGGCCTATGAAAACATTCCGTTTCTAAACAGTGATCCGGCCCGGCCCGTGCGGCTTCAACTGGAATATCTCCATCCCGAAGTGGTAATGGAAAAGCACAGGATCATGTCCACCATAGTGTTGTTCGGCAGTGCACGGATTCCGTCGCCGGAAGAAACAGCTGCCTGCAAAAACCGCAAACTTGCCGAACTGACTCCGTTTTACGAAGAGGCGCGCAAACTGGCGCAGATTGTCAGCACAGCCTGCCAGACCAACCATGAATGCGAATATGTCATCATCACCGGCGGAGGTGGGGGGGTCATGGAAGCGGGTAACCGCGGCGCACAGGAAGTCGGTTGCAAATCGATTTCACTTAACATCACGTTGCCGCACGAGCAGGAACCCAATCCGTATGTCACCGAAGATCTCTGTTTTCAATTCCACTATTTCAGCATGCGCAAAATGCACTTTTTGCTGCGGGCCAAAGCCGTCTGCATTTTTCCCGGCGGCTTCGGCACCTTCGACGAACTCTTCGAATCGCTTACTCTGATCCAGACCGGCAAGATCAAAAAAATGCCTGTCATTCTCTTCGGTTCCGAACATTGGAAGCGGATCGTTGACTGGGACTATATGACTGAATGCGGACTCATCGGCCCGCACGATCTCGACTTGCTCACCTTCTGCGACACCGCCGAAGAAGCCTGGGGCGCCATCGGCAAGTTCTACGCCTGATTCTTTTTCCAAACATTGGGAAACCAGACTTCACAGTCTCTTCCTGCCCTTTGATTTGACGGCCGATAGGCTTGACGACTAAGTTAGTTGAAATTTCAGCGCAAGGAGTCCTAATGAGCGAGCATCCGGTTGCCTTCATGAGTTACGTTCGATCCGATGATCAGCATGAGAATGGGCGTTTAACTCAGTTCTGTGAACGGCTTGCTGGAGAGGTGCGAATGCAGACCGGGGAGAATTTCCACATCTTCCAGGATCGAAACGACATCGCATGGGGACAGCAATGGAAACAACGGATCAAGGAATCGCTTGATGCTGTTACTTTTCTTATCCCAATAGTCACGCCCGGATTTTTCAAAAGTCCGGCGTGTCGCGATGAATTTGAACAGTTTCTTGAAAGGGAGAAGCAGTTAGGCCGTAATGATTTAATTCTACCTGTCTATTACGTGGAATGCCCGATGTTGAGCAGCGAAGAAAAACGCGAAAAGGATCAATTGGCAAAAATCATTGCCGAACGGCAACGCGTAGATTGGCGGGAACTTCGTTTTGAACCATTTACCGCACCGGTGGTTGGGAAGACATTTGCAAAGATGGCGAAGCAGATTGTCACCGTGTTGGATCGCGAACACTGTTCCTCGCCAACCTTTTCCAAAACACCGGCGCCCGTGAAAAGATCTTCTTCATACCACCCGATGTCTATCGAAACTTCTGGGGAATCCGTCAAATTTGTACGAAGTCTTGTGTCAAAAAATGAGCCGCCAACACATGTGGTCGATGCGTTTCATCGCGGTGATTATGCGACACTTACCGCAGCACTTACGGCTGCCGCACCGGGTGATCGAATACTTGTTAGGCCTGGACTTTACCGAGAGAGTATTGTGATTAATAAACCAGTCGAAATCATAGGTGACGGGGACTTCGGTGAAATGGTTATTGAGTCGGAAAGGGGAAGTACGATGCTTTTTCAGGCCAATATGGGGCGGGTCGTTAATCTCACATTTCGTCAACTTGGCAGAGGCGATTGGTATTGTGTCGATATAGCCCAAGGCCGCCTTGATCTGGAGAGATGTGATATTTCCAGTCAAAGCCCTGTATGCGTAGCGATTCACGGAAGGGCCGACCCAAGATTACGTCACAACCGCATCCATGATGGAGAGGGGATAGGTGTGTTTGTCTTTGAAAATGGGCAAGGAACTATGGAAGACAATGACATTTTCAACAGTGCGCTTTCCGGAGTAATGATTGGAGGGGATGGTAATTTAACTCTGCGTCGCAACCGTATCTATAATGGGAAGAGAAGTGGCATACTTGTTTACGAAAATGGCCACGCGACTTTAGAAGACAACGATATTTTTGACAACGCTCGCGATGGTTTGGCGGTTAAATATGGAGGTAACATAACTTTGCTCCGCAATCGAATTGCAAAGAACGGTCATTATGCTGTTTGGATTTACGAAGGAGGCCGCGGAGTGATAGAGAACAATGATCTTCGTGGAAATACGAACGGAGCTTGGAACATATCATCAGACTGTGTGGATAAAGTAAAACGATTAGGCAATCAGGAGTAAAAACGGACTGAATTAAAGCAGCCCGGCCAGCAACCAAATGCTCATGCCGAGGGTGAGGGCGGTTTTGAGGAAGAGAACGGCAAGGCGTGCCCAGATGGTTCCCCATGCAATATGAGCCGCTTGTCCGTGATGTTTGAGTCGCAGCCACTCCGTCAGAAACGCCGCGCCGAACGAACCGAGAATCATTCCGGCAAAAGTTCCAAGGATTGGAAAAATTCCGGTGCCGATTCCGGTTCCGACCAGTCCGCCGATCAGTGCGGCGAGTCCGGCAAGCCTGGAGCCGCCGCGTTTTTGCACTCCGAGGAAGCCCGCCAGCGCTTCGAACCCTTCGGTGGCGATGCAGAGCCCGGCAAAAATAACCAAAGTTCCAATGTTTGGAAAACCAATTGAAATTTTGGTGATGAGCGCCGCCAGCAGCACCATCCACGTTCCGGAAAAGGCCAGCGTCGAGAGCAGCAGCCCAATCAGGCAGAGCAGGGCGGTCAGGATGATGAGAATCAGTTGCATGGCAACTGCTTCCGGAATAGTGGAATATTGGAATTGTGGAATGGCGAGTCGTCCGAGAATCCGACAATCCGTTGATCCAGCGTTTCAGTTTTCCAGTCTTCCATCATTCCATTATTCCAATCTTTTTTATCAGTTGAGTTTTGGAAAGCCCGGCGATGAGGACGGCTTTATTGCGGCCGGTTTCGCCCGTGGCGATGGAAATCTGCGCGCGGGGGATATTCAGCGCATTGCTCAGAAATTTGATGAGTGCCGCGTTGGCTTTGCCTTCGACCGGCGGCGCTTGCAACCGCACCTTCAGGGCATCGCCGTGAACGCCCTGTATTTCGTTTTTCGAGGCGCGCGGCACCGCCCGTACGGGTAGTAGCACGCCTTTTGCTGTTTCGCGAATCCATTCCATAATTGCAACCCCCGGAACATTAGGCTAAAACCCCTCATCCGTTAATCCAAAAGGAGACTGAATGGCCGCAAAGATTTTAGATGGGAAGGCGATTGCGCAGGACATCCGCGCTGAACTGAAGGCGAAAACCGCTGAACTGAAAAAGCAAGGGATTGTCCCCGGCCTCGGCGTTTTATTGGTTGGCGACGATCCCGCCTCACGTTCCTATGTGACCGCCAAGGAAAAAGCCTGCGAAGAAACCGGCCTTTATTCCAAAGAAATCAAGCTGCCCGCCACCGCGACCCATGCCGAAATCCTGCAGGTTGTCGAAAATTTCAATAATGACGATCAAATTGACGGGATTCTGGTTCAGCTTCCGCTGCCGGATTCTTCGATGGAACAGTCTGTGATTGAGGCGATCAATCCGGATAAAGATGTGGACGGCTTCCATCCGCTCAATGTGGGCCGCATGATGCTCGGCCTGCCGGCGTTTCTGCCCTGCACGCCGCACGGCGTTTTACAGATTCTCAAACGCTCCGGCATCAAAACGTCCGGCGCACACGTGGTGGTGATCGGCCGCAGCAATATCGTGGGTCGCCCGCTGGTCAATCTGCTCAGTCAGAAAAGCGAGCTGGGCGATGCCACGGTGACGATGTGTCACACGCGCACGAAAAACATGAAGGAACTGACATTGCAGGCCGACATCGTTGTTGCCGCCGTCGGCCGCCCGAATACCGTAACTGCCGACATGATCAAACCGGGCGCGGTGGTGATTGATGTCGGTGTTAACCGGATCGAAGATGCCACGAAGAAAAACGGGTTCCGGCTGGCTGGCGATGTGGATTATGCCGCTGTGGCTGAAAAAGCCTCGGCCATTACGCCGGTACCGGGCGGTGTCGGCCCGATGACCATTACGATGCTGCTGGCCAACACGGTTGAATCCGCAGTACGCCGCCACGGAGTGAAATAAAACCCATGCGCATACTCAACCGCTACATTGTTCTGGATTATCTGGTAATTTTTCTGACTGCACTGGGTCTGATTACCTTCGTGATGACCGTCGGGGCACTGGTGAAGGCGGTTGATCTGATGGCCCGCGGCATTTCCCCGATGCTGATTGTGAAATTTTTCTTTCAGAACATCCCCTACATTCTTTCATTCTCAATGCCGATCAGTACGCTGTTTGCCGCACTGCTTCTGTTCGGGCGGCTTTCGATGGACAGTGAAATCAGTGCGATGAAAAGCTGCGGGATCAGCCTGTGGCGGCTGACGGCTCCGCTGATTCTGTTATCCATTCTGTTCAGTGCGATTTGCGTTTATATCAATTGCGAGGTGGCGCCCGCCGCAAAATACGCCAATAAAGAACTGCTGCGCACAGCCGGCGTGGAGGAGCCGATCAATCTTCTCGAAGAAGGGCGCTTTATTCGCGATTTTCCCGGTCTGATGATTTACGTCGGACGTAAAGCCGGAACGGAAGTCAAAGATGTGGTCGCCTATGAGTTGGACAAACAAGGCGCGATCAAACGCAGTGTGCGTGCCAAACACGGTGATATTGTTGCAGACAATGCGAGCCGCCTGTTAACCGTCAAGCTGTACGATGTGCGCATTGAAATGCCCGACGCCAAAGATCCGCACGACGTTTCCAAAACCACTTATGTCAACGCTCAGTATTATCCGATCAAGCTCGACTTCGAAAAAGTGATGAAAAAAGGCCGGCCAACCCTGCTGAAGCGCGGTCAAATGCGAATCGGGCAGTTGATCGACCGTATCCGCAACATCCGGCGGGACTTTCCGATGCTTTCGGAGGCGGACCTGCTGATTGAAAAAACAAAATTAATTGTCGAAGCCAATCAGCGGATTTCTGTCGCTGTGGGCTGTTTCAGTTTTATGCTGATCGGCATTCCACTAGGGGTTAAATCGCACCGTAAAGAAACCTCTATCGGGATGATACTCAGTCTGGCGATTGTTTTTGCCTACTATCTTTTTATCGTGATTGCCAAAGCACTGGCCGATCATCCGGCTCTTCACCCGAATCTGATTCTCTGGATTCCGTTGATCGTCGCGCAGGGTTTCGGCCTCTGGATGATTAAACGCTCCAGTTAAAAAATTCCAAACATTGGAAAAATTTATTCCGCTTTTTTAAACCAGCGTTGTGTGCACAGGCAGATTTTTACGAGCAGAAGCATCACGGGTACCTCAATCAGCACGCCGACGACGGTGGCCAATGCCGCGCCGGAGGAGAGGCCGAAGAGCATGACCGCGGTAGCGATAGCGACTTCAAAATGATTTGACGCGCCGATCATGGCGGCGGGCGCGGCGTCTTCATAGCTCAGTTTCAGCAGGTACGCCGCCGCATAGCCCAGTGCGAAAATCAGAACAGTTTGAATGAACAACGGAATGGCGATCCAGAGAATCGTTAACGGCTGTTGCAGGATGATCTCACCCTTAAAACTGAACAGCAGAATCAGTGTCAGAAGCAGGGCGCTGATTGAAACGGGCGTGAGCATGTGCAGGAACTTTTCCTTAAACCACTCTTCGCCTTTGTGTCCGATAATCCATTTGCGTGAAAAATATCCGGCGATGAGGGGCAGGGCGACATAGATTCCGACAGACAGCAGCAGCGATTCCCACGGCACCGGCATTTTATTAATTCCGAGCAGCCATCCGCCGAGCAGGCCGTACAGCAGCAGCATGGTCAGCGAGTTGATCGCCACCATCACCAGCGTTAGACCCTGATTGCCGCGGGCCAGATAACCCCAGACCAGCACCATCGCGGTGCAGGGGGCGATACCGAGCAGGATTGCTCCGGAAATGTAAGATCTGTACAGAGCCACTTCAGTGCCGTCTTTGACGATTTCTGTTCCGGGAATCAGCCCGTGATTGTGAAACAGCGTCAGAAAGAATCCGGCGATGGCAAACATCGTGAAGGGCTTGATACACCAGTTGATGAACAGTGTCAGCAGTACCGGCTTTGGGGTTTTTCCCGCTTTAACGACAGAGGCAAAGTCGATTTTGACCATGATGGGATACATCATGAAAAAGAGACAGATGGCGATCGGGATCGAAACGACCGGAGCGCCCTTGACCATAATGGACATGCCGTCGAGCGTTTTTGCCAGCCCCGGCGCCAGCTTGCCGAGTAGGATGCCGCCGAGAATACAGAGTCCGACCCAGACGGTCAGATAGCGCTCAAAGATACCTGTCATATGACGTTCATTTTTCAATAGGACGTCTTTCTTAAAACAGAACGTTAAACATCAGTCCGACCAGCACAATTCCAACCGTTGCGGTGGCGATGAATACGGCGATCAGGCGCGGCTTCATCACTTTACGAAGCAGCACCATTTCCGGTACGGACAGTGCCGTGACTGCCATCATAAAAGCCAGGGCAGTGCCAAGTCCGACACCTTTTCCAATCAGGGCTTCCGCAATTGGAATGGTGCCGAGCGCATTGGAGTAGAGCGGCACGCCGCAAAGTACAGCGATAATCACGCTGAGCGGTTTATCGTTGCCGGCATAGCGCGCCAGAAAGTCTGCCGGAGCCCAGCCGTGAATTGCCGCGCCGATGCCGATACCGATCAGCAGATAGATCCAGATGCGACGGACAATCCCGCCCGTCTGTTCCGCCGCATAGGCGAGACGTTCTTTTTGTGTCATTTTCGGTTTCAGCTTATTGAAGGCTTCGCCGTTGAATGCCGCCGCTTCGAGATAGGCTTCCGGCTTAAACCGTCCGATGATCAGTCCGCTGACAACCCCGATGGTGACGCCCGACACAACGTAGGTCAGCGCGATTTTCCATCCGAACGAAGCCAGCAGGATGGCAAACGCCGCTTCGTTGACGATCGGTGAGGTGATTAGAAATGAAAAGGTGATGCCGAGCGGAATTCCCGCCTCGACGAAGCCGATAAAAATCGGCACGGAAGAGCAGGAACAAAACGGTGTAACGATACCCAGCATCGAAGCAGCAAAGTTGGCTTTCACGCCTTTAACATGCCGGAGCATCTCTTTGGTTTTCTGCGGCTGAAACCAGCTTCGCAGATAGGAAATGGCAAAGATCATTAATGACAGAAGGATCAGGATTTTGATCGTGTCGTAGAAGAAGAAATGCAGGCTGCTGCCGAGCGGTGATTCCACCGGCGTTTTAAAAACACCCTCAACAAATAGGGCTACCAGTTTTTCCAACCATTGGAACATTTGTTATTTCTCCAGTGACTGCGGCAGTGTTTCAATGAACGCTTTGATTTTGTCACGCACACGACGGTAACAGTTCAGTTTTTCTTCTTCCGTTTCGACCTGTGCGGCGAGTTTGGGCGGATCGTCGAAGCCGACATGAATCACACGCGTTGCTTTACCCGGAAATACCGGACAGTTTTCATGAGCATGTCCGCAGACAGTAATGACAATATCAAACGGGATGTGCAAAAGATCGGCAACATTCTCCGATTTCTGCCCGGAAATATCCACGCCGGCCTCGGCCATCACTTTAACGGCATTCGGGTTGAGTCCGTGCGTTTCAATACCGGCCGAGTAAGCTTCAATCACATCGCTTTTCAGCGCGTGCGCCCAGCCTTCGGCCATTTGACTCCGGCAGGAGTTTCCCGTACAGAGAAAGAGAATTTTCAGTTTCCGGTTCATGGCTTACGTCCTGTGATTCTGATTAGTGCTTTGCGGTCAGCCTTGATATCCGGATCGTTTTGCAGATCAGTTTCCAACCATTGGAAAAGCGGAGCGGTGGTTTCAGCGTTCAGGCGGTAGTGAACCCAGCGCCCGGCTTTACGGCTTTTCACCAATCCGGCGCGGAGCAGAATGTCCATGTGGCGCGAGGCGGTTGCGCCGGTCACCTGCAGCAGTTCGATGATGTGACAGGCGCAAAGTTCATCCTGACTCATCAGGGCGGCAAAGACTCGCAGACGGTTGCGATCAGAAAGAGCTTTCATAATCTCCAGAGGGGTTTTCATGCCACCTTTATACTTAGTTGGTTGGCTAAGTGTCAAACTGTTAACCCCATTCATTTTAACAGAATCAGATTGCGCGGGCGGCAGGTCGCGGCCTACACTCGCCGCTCTTTTTTTATCTGCGGATGATTATGGTTATGAGTTTTGAACAGGAAATCGCTAAACGGCGGACAATTGCGATTATTTCGCATCCGGATGCCGGTAAGACGACGCTGACGGAAAAGCTGCTGCTGTACGGCGGCGCTCTCCAACTGGCCGGCTCCGTGACGGCACGCAAAAGCCAGCGGTCAACGACATCCGACTGGATGGAATTGGAAAAACAGCGCGGCATTTCAGTTTCATCCACTGTACTCCAGTTTGAATATCGCGGATTTTGCGTCAATCTGCTCGATACTCCCGGCCACCGTGACTTTTCTGAAGACACCTATCGCGTGTTGATGGCCGTGGATGCTGTGGTGATGGTGATCGATGCAGCCAAGGG
>Ga0172380_10007437_pt1 | contig 12301 bp, 25 predicted proteins | sample Leawe162metaG_FD_119747 | JGI IMG/M metagenome (GOLD analysis project Ga0172380, IMG submission 119747) | Leachate microbial communities from a municipal landfill in Southern Ontario, Canada - Leachate well 162 metaG | ecosystem: Engineered > Solid waste > Landfill > Unclassified | place...
ACCATGCCCTTTGTTCTGGTTAATTCGTCAACCATCCGTTTTACAGAGAATCGTTTTTTAGCCATGTCGCCCACCGTCCAAATTGTCCATTAATTCTGGTGTTCCGCCGGTCGCGTCAACCCAACGCTGGATTGATACCGCTACATAAGCGGGTGAGATTTCGATAGCGCGGCATTTGCGGGAGAGGCGTTCGCAGGCGAGAATATCTGTACCGCTTCCGCAGAAGGGCTCAAATATTATGTCGCCCACTTTGCTGGAATTATTAATGGCGCGCGCAACAAGCTCAATTGGTTTCATAGTAGGATGCTCTTCACTTCGTTTTGGACGTGGTATCTCCCAAACATCGTCAAGGTCGCGTTTATCACAAAACGTGCTCTTGCTATTAGTGTGCCATCCATACCAAATCGGCTCATAGCGTCGTTGATATTTACTTCTTCCAAGTACAAATATATCTTTTACCCAAATCACAAATGCTGACCAGTGGAATCCCTGTTTACGCATCTCCTGCGCAAGGACATCTAAATATTCAGATGCTAATACACAATAAACATCACCATCACAAGCAGACACGAAGGCAGACACGAAGGCAGACACGAAGGCAGACACGAAGGCAGACACGAAGGCAGAATATTCCACATCAGTCATATTGTCATTCTGTAGTCCATCCCGTTGGCGATGGCGTGGATTACTATCCAGACCAATAGCAACATTCCACGGTGGATCTGTAAAAATCATATTGGCTTTCTGCCCATCCATTAATTTATCCACCACCGCCTTATCCGTGCAGTCACCGCAGATAATTTTGTGCTCGCCTAATTTCCACATCTGACCAGTTTGAACACCCCGCTTGACGCGCAATTCCTCTGCCCTGTCAATCTGCGGTTCAACATCCTCAATATCCTTTTTGCCGAATTCCAATTTCTCTTTTTCCGCAATCTCACTAATCAACTTCTGCACGTTCTCATTATCGGAATTGAATTGCCGGAACAGGTCATCTAACTTCTCTTTGTCCGTAACCGCCATGCCCGCAATCGGATCGAGCGTACTTAATACCAGCGCCTCTTCCTCCTCGCTCAAATCCACATAAACCACCGGAATGGTTTCATTTCCTTCCCGGGCAGCCAACTGGCAACGGAGATGTCCATCAATCAAATTGCCAGTCCGTTTGTTAATAATTACTTGTTGTACCCATCCAATTTCTTCCAGCACGCCCTTGAGCGCATTCTGCTGGTGCATAGGATGTATACGCCAATTGCGTGGATTGAACATGATTTGGTCAAGCTGTTCTTCCCCTGATCCAATTATACGATTTTTGTAGTTAGGCATGATCTACCGGTATCTCCACATCGTTACCATCACTATCCTGTATGGTAACTCGTACTCCATTTTTCGGCGGGATATATGTGCCATACTCGCAGTCATGTCCCTCTACCACCGGATAGAGTTTTCCACAGTCTGGACACTCTGCGAAATGGTCTTTCATCGCGTCAGGTGTTCCAACCACTGCCGATTTTTACGAGAGAGTGCAAAAATATTTTTCTTGACCCGATTTTCTGCAATTTGGTTTGCCGGCATTTTTCCGGCCGTAAACTCGTAAAATTCCATATCTGATCCCATCCAATAATTACCATCCATTGAGGGACAGCCAGGGATTTTAATTTTATCCGTAAACTGCCACATGATAATGTTGTCTTTAATTTTCTTCGTCCAACGATCCATTTTTATGTTGTACTGCGCCAGCCAAAACGGATACTCTGCGCCAAAATCTGGATCACCGGCATAATACGACCACCAGGACGCGGTCGTGTAAACGATCGGTTGCCGACCGGATATGCGTGCCATACCCTCCAACATGATCCGTATCTGGAGAGCTATTTTATCCGCCGTCTCCGTATCGTAATCCCACCGAAACATGCCGTCGTGCGCCTCGCAATCCAGGACAGGTGGAAAATCGTGCGGTTGGCTCTCCCAGAGTCGTTGCCAGTGGCGCAACTGTTTTGTGTTGCCAATTTTTGGATGGTAAAAATAGTAACTACCGTGGGGGAGACTAGCATTCGCTAGAGCGATCATGTTGGCAGTATACCGATCATCGTCATACTCATCCCCGCCGTACCACTCGCCGGATTTGACGAGCGCAAACGACACTCCGCCGGCGATCAGTTTGAGAGGATCAACGCCCTTTTGCCAATGGCTGAAATCAACACCTAAAATTGTCATAATTGTCCTATATAGGATTTACCCCCTGGAGACGAGGAGAGCGCCCCCAGGGGGATGGAGGAAAGATATAATCCGATTATTTGCCGATCTTTGCGCCGGCGTCCTCGACTGCGATACCGGCGATCAGCACTCCGATCAACGCAGCGATGGTCTGCCAGATGTCGTCAGGTACCGCAAAATAGTGCAGGACTACCGCTTGCACAACGCCAAACACAGCCAACCAAAATTTACGTGATCTCAAAAGACTTGCCATACAAAACTCCTTTACTAGTTTTCTAGTTTACTATACATCGTGTTCTGATTTCTGTCAACTCCCCGTGGGGGAGCGTGGATTGAAATCCTGTATCCCCCTGCACCCAGGACATTAAGACGAATCTCATATAAAATTAGTGACTAAAGTCATACAGAATATACTTGACTTATCCCAACCGTATGGGTATACTATATATAATAAAGGAGAAATGAAATGAACACAAATGATTTTGAGATAACCGATGGTTACATAGGCAGTTTTGGAAAAACATGGAAAACGGCTACTGATGAGACGTTGGCAGAAACCATATCGCATGCCGCAAAATTCCTGGGGAAAACCGAGGAAGAAATCAAATTATCGCTTGAGAATGGCGACTCAATTAACTGGTGTGAATCCCCAAATTTTTATTATGACCACTCATACGGCATGATCCGCCGCAAACTCACCGTAAAACCAGAAGAAATGGTTATGTGCAGTTGTGGACATAAAATTCAGAAAAATCTGGTTATGAGCGCCAGCAGAGGAACTTCATGCCCAGATTGCTACGACCGAATGAGTGATTAATCGAAATACCCTCTCCGGAGGGTATCTACACAGGACGGCAACCTGGGTACTGACGAGAAAGCCAAAAAGGAGAAATAGAAAATGATTACACTTTTTTACACAGCGAACGGAAAAATTGAGGAGCAGGCACCAGTTGAGTACTACAACATCATCCGTCAACAGGCACAGGATGCGCTGGACGAGCTAGGCGGAGTAGATTTTGACCGCCAGTCCGCAGGACGGTATCTGGATGAGTCATGGCGACGAAACTTAACCGGCGATAACTTGGATACTGGCGAAAAAGGCGAGTCTATCGAGGTCACCGATGAACAATGGAGCGACTACAAAAATGCTCTACTGGACGAGGTAGAAAAACTCGTTGACGATATGAAAGATAATTTACAGTAAATCTCACTCCCTCCTGGCGGGGACATACACCAGGAGAAAGATTTAAAATGAAACCAAATTATTGCGCAACCAAATGTGAGAGTTGCGCAGAATGCAACCTCACTAACTACGGATTGGACTGCCACAACAGCCCAATCCAGGCAGAGTATGTAGAGCCATCAAAATATCAGCAGGTCGTTGATCTGCTGAGAGCAAAATGCTATGTACCATCAGCCATCACTCCGCACTTGGATGCGCTGGAGTCAGCCGGACTGGTTGACGCTCTGGCAATGGAGCAATTAACGCAGATCGTTATCATCGCACAGACCGCATATCGTAATGGTCAGCAATCCACTGGCGCAGAGCTGATCGATAATGACGCAATCTGGATTAACGGGATCGGCGGGTTGGAAAAACAACCAGACGGTACCTGGAAATTGACCATGCCTGATAAACCAAACGCGATTGCAGCTACACTAGGTCGCCTCGGTGGCTCGGTAAAGTCAGAGCGCAAATCATCCGCTTCCCGGGAAAATGGGAAGTTAGGTGGTAGACCACGAAAGGAGAAAAAATGAAACAGAGAATTTTAACTAAGGCCAGGAGAGTGTGGGAACACGAATTAGTACGTTACATGGGTTATCTCGAATGGGAAGATGGTAAAAAACAAGAATCTGGGATCCCGCGACTTACCAGAAAAGATGCGCGAAATGATGCCTTGAAAATGCGCGATGAACTGAATGGCAACCTGTAAAATCCAGATTATTATTCTCTGGAAGAGTTGGGAACATAAACCAAGAGACCCCATGCGTAGATGGGGTCTCTTTCGGAGGAGAAACGAACACATAAAATAGAATGTGCCATCTAATTATATAGCAATACCCATAAAAAACAAGGTATCATTTGTCAACTGTTGTAGGTTCTTTCAATTCTCTTTTGTGGACCAACTCAATTTGATACTTCTTCCATTGATCGAATGATAAAATCTTGCTTCCCGGTGTTTTCTTGGCGCGTTCAGCATTCCGGTACATGATATAGAGTCGTTTTATATTTGATACGTGGGTCCTAAAATGGTACATCCGATTCATCCCCAACCGATTTCTTTCCATCAAGGAATCTCACGGTTTCCGCGTTCACATCATACGAGGTTCCCTGACGTCCATCGGCAGAAGTCCAGATTTTTGGGCGACCAGTTTCCTTATCGGGATTCAGTACGCCCTCAACCAAACATAAACTGCCTTTGTGTAGATAGGTGTTGCAACTCTCCGCAATTTTTCCCCACACTGAAACTTTGAACCAGGTGGTGATCTTCACCTGTTCGCCCTCAGCGGTTTTATAACTGCGGTCAGTGGCGACTGAGAAATTGGCGACCGCTTGACCATTGGGAGTAAAACGAAGGTCTACATCAGTTCCGAGCCTACCCACGATAATCAATTTTTGATATGTCATTTATTCCCTTTCTCATTCAGCACAATCCACATGCCAATTTTACCTACCAACTCCAGTAAGGACGCTTCGGTAGCCATTTTGTGACCTGCGCCAACTTTGCTATCAATGTGTTTTTTCAGTTCAGAGGTTAGTTTATCAATAACGATTTGATCCTCAAATGGCAATTTCTCATACGCATTATTAATAGCCTCTATGCATAATTCGTTATTCTTCGATGGTTTGTACATTTTCCTCCAATTCGAACAATGATAAGTTTAGATACCCGTCCTCTGGCAGCACTGACAGTCGTTGACGGACATAGTCAATATTAATGTGTAGGATTTCGCAGATCAGTTCGCATTCATCCGATAGCAACCAGGTTTTCGCTCGCTCCATGATCTGTTTACGGGATCCCTGATAAGAGAGCGAGTAGTCAAAATGACCCAATGCCTCATCACAGGCATTTTCTAACACTGCAAACGCTAGCTCGATGTATGGGTCTCGAAAATGATTTCCTTCTGTTTCAAAAGGATGAGATTTTATTTCTATAAGCATAGTCGGCTATCCTTTTATTACTCCGAGTGGAGTAAGTTTTACTAAGATTTTCACAAGGTCTTTTTGATTTTCCATAACAACATCTATGTTCTTATAAGCCCCAGGGGCTTCATCAAGTTCTTGCGTAGTGCGCAATCCGTGCACAATTCCATCCATTTTATTTTGCTCTTCTTCGAGATCCAATTTATTTTTAGCCTCTTTACGTCCCATCGCTCTCCCCGCGCCATGAGAACAAGACATAAAAGATTCAGGATTTCCAAGCCCACGTACAATATAACTCGACGTTCCCATAGACCCTGGAATAATGCCAATGGTATCTTCCGTTGCTTTTGTGGCTCCCTTTCGATGCACTATAACATCTGTGCCATAATGATGCTCAAATGCAGCGTAGTTGTGATGGATATTAATCTCTTCTTTTGCATTTGCTTTAGTAATGTCACAAAAAACAGAAGAAACTCTGCGCATCATCATTTCTCGGTTAGCTTGCGCAAACTCAAGACAGTAATTCATCGCCTCGTAATACTCTTTCCCAGCACGTTCTTCCATCGGCAAAAACGCGAGGTCTTTATCTGGTAATATAGAATTCCAACGCTCGCACAACTCCTGCGCTTTTTTGTGATATATCCCAGCAGTTTTCAAACCAAAATTGCGGCTGCCAGAATGAATCATAATCCAGATATGCCCATCATTTCCACGTTGAATTTCGATAAAATGATTTCCTCCGCCAAGTGTTCCAAGTTGTTTTCTTGCAGAATTTAATTCTTGTTGAATTATTTGAATATCTGGCGCATGATCAAATCCTACCCATATCTGATTTTCTTGTTGGTGATTAAATCCAAGCGGGACTACCTCGCGGATTTTTCCCATAATGATTTTGATGGTTTCGGTATCAATTTCAGTCAAGGATGTTTTGATAGCATTCATTCCGCATCCAATATCTACCCCAACGGCATTTGGGACTATCACGTCCCGCGTTGCCATGACACCACCAATAGGCATACCATATCCACTGTGGCTATCTGGCATAATCGCAATCCATTTATAAGCAAAAGACAAGTTCGCAAGATTTCGAGCTTGCGCCAACGCCTCATCCTCAATGTCATTTAACCACAATTTTATAGGGATTCGTTCTGTGTTAATTACTTTCATTTTTACCTCACTATCCTAAATTCCACAGGGGAATTTCTGAACTGATACAACAAAAGTTTCCACTTTAACTTAAATGTCGGCGTTTCGTATCCCTTAACGTCTTCATAAACATCAATGAGAATTCCATCGCGTTGTTCAACATAATAAAAATCTGCTTCATAAATGATTGGTTTTATTTTTTTATCTTTGTAATAAAATCCTGGTTGCAATTCGATTTCGGGGTGAACTTCCAGATGGACGATCTCTCCTGCCTTCTCCATCAGTTTCAACTCACCATATCTCTGGCTCTCACGGATCGAGTCAAAGGTATAGCCATCAATAGATACACGCCGGGAATTATATTTATTTGTCATATTTCGCCTCGTAACATTCTTTGCACAAATATTGGCTGTTGTAGGTAATGGCAATGTTATTCCCATCCAGATACTGGAAAATCTGATCCTGCGGAACTTTCTTCCCGCAGTTTTCGCAATAACCGTGATATTTGCGGGGGTAATTATACTTTCTCGGCATTTGATAATTTTGACTCATTTTCCTCCATAGTCATCAGCATGGCGATACAGCGCTGGCGGAGAGAATCGGCATAACAAATTTTCCAATCCTAATTTGCGACCTTTAAGTGCCATCAATTTTTCAGTTAGAATTTTTATTTGTATTTTATTTTTCATTCTCTCCATCCTTTCGGGAGTTCTGCCCAAGCGATAACGTGGTCATTTTCCAGGCAACCACTCATTCTCCTTGCAAATTCTGCTCTGGTTCATACAGTGGGTGATCCGGTATCTGCTCCGGTTTCCACTCGACCTCGCAGGTCGGGCACGAGTAATGAGTTACTACGTCATGCCATATTCCACCATCCCCAAAAACTGCGACCGGGAAATCATCCTCAATTAATCCACTACCGCATTTAGGGCAGTGTTTTGGATTGATCGGTAAAGCCGCTACCATTCGTTTCGTTTCGGCGATCATTTTTCTCCTTATTTTTTATGCGTGTAAAAATATTATACCTGTTTTAATATATTTGTCAAATATAGTTTTATGATGTATAATGTGTACATGGAAAAAAGACTAACTCTAAAAATCAACGGAGAATCCCTTCTCCAAAAATCTGCGCAAAAAACGAACCTGCACCGGCTACACATGAAATCAGGAGTAACCTATCCAACCATGCGTAATATGATGCTGGGTAGGGCAACCAACATTTCATTGGATATTCTGTCAGCTATTCTGCTTGCGTTGATGCCGGCAGAGGAAATAATGGAATTGAAAATGGGAGATGTTTTTAAATTCGAGGAGAAAAATGAAAAAGAATTATCCGTGTACCGAAAGAGATAGAGAAATCATTGCAGTCGTTTATCGACTGCTAAAAACTCACATCGGAAAAAATCACAGAATTTCCAGAAACGATCTGCGCTTCAAAGTTGCTGGCGAATTGGAAATGGAGTTTATCGGCGTTAGTGATCGTGATGTGCGTCTAGCAATTGAATATTTGCGCAATAAAACAGTGCAAGGATCACTGATACTTTCAACTTCTGGCAATGCTGGCTACTGGATCGCAGAATCGTTAGAGGAATTTACGCAATGTATCGCTGAAGATCGCCGGCGCGCACTATCCATTTTAGTCAGGATTCACAAGCAGAAAAAAGTTGCACGCACTCATTTTATAGATCAGGAAAATTTACCACTATTCGATTTTATAAATTCCGTTGATGATCTGGAACTGGTATGAGCATTGACCAATCCGTAATCGATCGCCTTTACCGTGAACAACACGGTATCTGTCAATTCTGCTGGAGACCGATACCGCCATATAGCGTGCATCATGCTGTATATACAAGAGATATACATTTTGCAAAATGGCTGGACATGGCAGAAAATCTTGTTTTGGCATGCCCCGTTTGTCATGCAGATCATGGCAAACTATCAAATCTGTTTATGCGTTGCTGTGTATGGAGCGACAAGATCGACCGCGGCTATGATATGGAAAAATGGCACGATAGTATTCCTATGTTCTTAAAAGATAATTTTGTTTATATTGGGAAAGAGGAACGAAATGAAAATATTAGTAGCTTGTGAGTTTAGCGGAATAGTACGTGAGGCATTTGCAAAACGAGGACATGATGCTTGGAGTTGTGATCTACTCCCTACAGAGATACCGGGAAATCATATTCAAGGGGATGTGTTGGAAATTATGAATAATGGATGGGATTTGATGATTGCTCATCCTCCGTGCACTTATCTTTGCCGGAATAGCGCCAGTTTACTCAATACGCAAACCGGTAGAATGGAAAAGATGATTGAAAGCGCGAGCCTGTTTTCATCTCTGTGGAATGCAGATATAGAAAAGGTTTGTATAGAAAATCCTGTTATGCACAGTCGCGGGTATGAGCAAATAGGCTTCAAGTGGAATCAGACAATTCAACCCTGGCAGTTCGGGCATGACTATTCAAAAAGGACGTGCTTATGGCTGAAAAATTTACCTGAATTACAGCCGACAGACATTGTAACTTTGACTTACATAACCACCAAGAATGGGTATAAGGCAACAAGGGGATGGTATGAAATGCCCCGAAACAGCAGGGCGCGTAGTCGTACCTTTCAAGGTATTGCTGACGCTATGGCGGAACAATGGGGATAATTGACAAACGCGCTTACCTCGTGTATGATATGAGCATGACTAGAATTCAGCGCGTTTTATTTTACCCGAATAGCATCACCCCATCAGGCGCGCGTGTTCTAGTCAAACAAAAGCGGTAAATTGGTGGGGTGATTCTATTTAAGGAGGAAAAATGGAACGACCAATTATATTTTCAGGTGAAATAATACGCGCGATTCTGGAGGAAAAAAAGACACAGACCAGAAGAATACATGGATTAGAAGATGTTAATAAGTATCCTGATTTGTGGACTTTCGTGAAAATCGGGATCCTTGATTACAAAACAAAAAGAAGCGCAAAGGGGAAGTTTGGCGCATATTTTACAAGCGAATTAATAGAACCAAAAACAATATCAATTTGCCCGCAGGTATGTCCTTTTGGTCAACCAGGCGACCAATTATGGGTAAGAGAAACTTTTAGCATTGATACCATGCCATTTGAGGGGCAAGGAATAGGATATATGTTGCGATGGAAAGCCGGTGGGGAACGTAAAGAGTATTTTGATGGTCGAATTTATCCATATCCAATACCAGATAAATACAGAATGGCGGATAAGGGTTGGCGACCTTCAATTTTCATGCCTCGCTGGGCTTCGCGGATTACGCTCGAAATTGTCAGCGTGAGAGTGGAGCGGGTGCAGGATATTTCGGAAGAAGATGCAATAGTAGAGGGTGCTCCACTTGGTCGGGTATTTGGAGAAGGAAAACTCGGTATGAAAAGTCATCGGGAAGGTTTTATTGATCTATGGAATTCCATCAACGGGAAAAAATATCCGTGGGAATCGAATCCCTGGGTGTGGAAAATAGAATTCAGGAAAATAAACTAATGGGCTACTGGTTGAAATCTTACACCGACATTCTCGATGATCCAAAATATCATCGTATGCCAGAACGAGCACAATTGGCGATGCACGAAATATTCTTGGTAGCAAAGATGATCGAAACCGATGAACTTACTGGACTAGTGCCATGCGTTGAGGATATTGCTTTTTATAGTAGAAAATCAATTGAGTATTGGAATGAAGTAATTCCAGAATTATTAAAATCTAAAATCATAAACAAAAATGGTGATGGATATTTAATTGTAAATTATGTTAAACGCCAACAAGCCATTCCGCCAACAATTAGAGCAAAAAAATCAAAGGAAGCAAATTTATTTAAAATAAAATCCTCCCAAAAACCAGAAAATAGTATTTTTGATCTTCCAGAATCATCTGGGATTTATAAAATTACTTGTACTAATTCAGGCAGATTTTACATTGGAGCATCTAAGAATATTCTTCATAGAGTAAATGTTCATCTTTCTAATATGAAAAGAGCTAGTAGTCATCCATTGTATGAAGATTTTCATTCTTCAAAAATGGATTATTCTGACGTAAAAGTAGAAGTGTTATGTGAATGTGATGATGAAATTGAATTGGGAAAAATGGAAAGCAAATATATAGATGAATATAAAAATCTTCCTGAATTTGCAAACAAAGAAAATTATGGAAAAAATCATCATTCATGGAACGAATCAGCAACGAATCGTTGGGGAGATACAGATAGAGAACAGATAGAGAACAGAGAGAGTACAGATAGCGCAAAAACCCCCGATCCATCCTACGAGGACTGTACTCCTGATGGGGAACCCATTCAGGAAAAGAAAAAGAAAAAACCGAAGGATGAGCGTAGTATGTCACCGGCTATTGTGTCTTTCCGCCGGCTGACAGGATTGTACCCGCCAAAAGTTAACTATGAGCAAGTGATTAGTGTGTTGGGGGATAATCCCGATGAACTGAAAATGAAACGCTGTTATCAGGACTGGTGCGCTCGCGGGTTCAAACCAACGAATATAAATTGGCTCCTGGACTGGTACGTCAATGGTGTACCAATTCGCGGAAAACCATCGGGAACTTTAATCGGTGCGGATGCGGTCAAGGCAGAATTAATACGATTAGATCAAGAGGCAAAAAATGGCTGACAATCAAAAAATTACACAGGCACTAGCTATATTAACCGCCGCTTATCCGAATAATAAAATCACCGGCGAAACAATCCGCGTATATCAGATCACATTGCAGGATATTCCCGGGGACGTGTTGGAAAAAGCTATTCTACATTTGACCACGACCAATAAATTTTTTCCGACCATTGCAGAAATTCGGGACGCGGCATATCTTATCATGGTAGGCACAAATAAAATTCCATCCCAATTTGAGGCATGGGATGAGGTACAAAAAGAGATCGCCAGGTGTGGAGAATATTTTCGATATTCCATCATTATAAATGTTCCAAAATACTCTCATCCGCTCATCGAAAGAGCAGTAGAAATCATGGGATATAAGCAACTCTGTTATTCAGACAATCTGGTGGCAGATCGAGCGCACTTTTTCAAAGTTTACGAATCACTCTACCAGAGAGCGGTTGAAGATCTAAAAATGCTTCCCGAAGTACGAGATTTTCAGGAGCATTATCAGATTGAGGGACAGGTGAAATTACTGGCTCAAAAATTATCAAAAACTGCCTATTGATTTTTTGTAACAAACAATTATAATAAATATTGAGAAACGATGAACACGCAAATAGACATTCATAAAATCTTTTCCAACCCGATCATATTAGATCATTATCAAAATTATTGCCCGAACTGTTGCTCGTTCGACATTCACTGCGTGGAAAATTATGAGCGTGACGGAAAACATATCTCAATTTTTGAATGCAATTTTTGCGGTGCTTATTGGGAAATGGAGAAAAATGAAACAAGAAATTAAATGTCGTGCGGATAGAACCTGGTCAGGTTGGAAAGGAAAGACCACAGTCAATTACATAGCAATTACTGGTGTCCAGCTGCGGGTAGCGCGGCAACTATCGGAGCTTGGAAGGCGAGAACCCCCGAGCCAGTTTTGCACTCCTACTGTCGGTTGTATTCAATATGATTGAGTACACGTAATACTGCTATTAGATAGCTGGGAATGCGCGGAAATAAACGAGGCAAGAATACCGCGCAAAAGCGCAGCGGCGTGGTGGGAACACCCGGTGAGGTAAGGAACGGCACTCATCGTGCGGGGAGCAAATCCGTGGAACCCGCGACCAGGTTCGAATCCTGGCTGTATATATGGTTTAAAAAAAACAAGGAGA
>Ga0172380_10007438_pt1 | contig 12300 bp, 9 predicted proteins | sample Leawe162metaG_FD_119747 | JGI IMG/M metagenome (GOLD analysis project Ga0172380, IMG submission 119747) | Leachate microbial communities from a municipal landfill in Southern Ontario, Canada - Leachate well 162 metaG | ecosystem: Engineered > Solid waste > Landfill > Unclassified | place...
ACGGCGCCATGCTGCCCGCCATGTCCAACTCCGGCTCCGGCAATCAGGGCATAGCCGCCACCATGCCGGTGGTCGCCGCCGCCCGCTTCCTCAAAGCGAGCGACGAGCAGCTGACCCGGGCGCTGGTGATGAGCCATCTGGTGGCCATCTACATCAAGACCCATCAGAACAAGCTGTCGGCCCTCTGCGCCGCCAGCACGGCTGCCATGGGGTCGGGGGCCGCCATCACCTGGCTGCTGGGCGGCCAGTTCGAGCAAATTAGTCACTGCATCAACAACATGATCGGTGACGTTTCCGGTATCATTTGCGACGGCGCGGGCAGTGCCTGTTCCATGAAGGTCTCTACCTCCACCTCGGCGGCGGTCAAATCGTCGCTGATGGCCATCAACAATCTGCACGTACCCCAGAGCGAAGGCATAGTCTCCGACGACGTGGACCAGACCATAGCCAACCTGGGCCGTCTCTCCAAACTGGGGATGCTGGATACAGATATCGAGATCATCAACATCATGCGGGCCAAACAACAGGGCAAGGCCCAGTGATGCAAGGGGTGGCGCAAGCCACCCTCTGTTTTTTTGTCTGCTGACGCCGCCCCGGCCACGGGGCGTCCGATGCGGTCGATGTCAGGGGCGCGCCTGCCAGGCGCGGCCCGGTTTTGTGTCACCCCGGTTGCACCGGGGGGCAAGTCGCCACGATGCGGCACGTTTCAGGGAGGAGTGTGCACTGGACACTCGTCCGTATACCTCGGGCCCGGCCCGATTATTTTGGGGAATATCGTCATGACTCTTAGCGTTATAGGTAATCTGGCCATCCTGGTCATGTTGCTGCTGTTTCTCTATCGGTTGCAGCAAACCCACGTCAGCTTCACCCGCCGGGTCTTCTCGGGGCTGGGGCTCGGCATCCTGTTCGGCGCCGCCTTGCAACTGCTGTATGGTGCCGGCTCCAGCGTGCTGGTGCAGACAGGTGACTACCTGGATATCGTCGGCAGCGGCTATGTGAAGCTGCTGCAGATGATCATCACTCCGCTCATCATGGTCTCCATCATAGGCGCCATCCTCAAGCTCAACGGCGGTACCGCCCTTGGCAAGATCAGCGCCATGACCATAGGCGTGCTGATCTTCACCACCATGATTGCCGCCGGGGCGGGCATCTTGATGTCCAACCTGTTCGGCCTGACGGCCGAAGGGCTCACCGCCGGCGCCGCCGAGACCGCTCGTGGCGCCGCGCTGCAGACCACACTCGGCAGCGTCGAGGGAATGTCCTTTGCCAAGATGGTGCTGGAATTCATCCCGGCCAATCCCTTCCTCGACATGACGGGGGCGCGCAAGACCTCCACCATAGCCGTGGTGATCTTCTCCATCTTCATCGGCCTCTCCGCTACCGGCATCGCCCGCAAGAAGCCCGAGATCTTCGCGAGCTTCGGCCACTTCATGGAGGTGGCCCACGTCATAGTCATGCGGATGGTGACCCTGGTGCTGCGCCTTACTCCCTATGGCGTGCTGGCGCTGATGACCAAGGTGGTGTCCGGTTCCAACTACGCTGACATCCTCAACCTGCTCAGCTTCGTCATGGCCTCCTACGGCGCCATTGCCATCATGTTTGCGGTGCACCTGCTGCTGGTGAGCCTGGTGGGCATCAACCCGGCCCGTTACCTGAAGAAGATCATGCCGGTGCTGGCCTTTGCCTTCACCTCCCGCACCAGTGCGGGCTCGATCCCGATGAACGTGCAGACCCAGACCAAGGCGCTCGGCATTCCGGAGGGGATCGCCAACTTCGCCGCCTCCTTCGGTTCGACCATAGGCCAGAACGGCTGCGCCGGCATCTATCCGGCCATGCTGGCGGTGATGATAGCCCCGACCGTGGGGGTCAATCCCATGGATCCCGGCTTCATCATGACGCTGATCGCCATCATCACTGTCAGCTCCTTCGGGGTGGCCGGGATCGGTGGCGGTGCCACCTTCGCCGCGCTGATCGTGCTCTCCGCCCTGGACTTCCCGGTGGCGCTGGCGGGCCTGCTCATCTCCATCGAGCCACTGATCGACATGGGCCGCACCGCCCTCAACGTCTCTGGCTCCATCACCGCCGGTACCGTCACCAGCCGTTTGCTGGGCGAGACCGACATGGCGGTGTTCAACAGCGAGCACGAGGTGTGTCTGGACGGTGAAGAGTCCACCATCTGACCCGCTTGCCAGGGGAGGGGTTAGCCCCTGCCCATCGATAGACCAGAGGGAGGGCATGCCCTCCCTCTGCCATTGAAAGGAGAAAGTATGAGAATCCTGATCATAGGTGGCGAAGCCGCCGGTATGAGTGCGGCGGCCAAGGCCCGTCGTCTGGCCAAGGATGCCGAAATCGTGGTGTATGAGGCGTCCGAGGTGATCTCCTTCGGTGCCTGCGGCCTGCCCTATTTTGTCGGCGACGAGTTTCAGGAGCCGGGCTACATGGCCGAGTTCACCCCGGAGCAGTTCGCCGCCAAGGGGATAGAGGTCAAGACCGGCCACCGGGTGCTCGGTATTGATGCGGCCGCCCAGACCCTGCGGGTGGAACACAAGGGCGACACCTTCACCGATCGTTACGATCGGCTGATGATAGCCACAGGTGCCCGTGAAGTGATGCCCCCCATCCCCGGCCTGCAGCAGCAGGGGGTGTTCGGCCTGCGCCGCATGGCCGACGGGCTGGCGCTGAAGGAGGCGGTGCAGGACAAGCGCAATACCCGCGCCCTGGTGATCGGCTCCGGCTTTATCGGGCTGGAGGTAGTCGAGGCCCTGGTGCATCAGGGTAAAGAGGTGCGGCTCATCGAGCTGGCGGATCGGGTCATTCCCGATGCTTTTGATAGCGAGATCACCCGCCACATAGAAACCGAACTGCGCGAGCAGGGGGTCTGTGTCCATCTGGGTGAGCGGGTTGAGGCTCTGCTGGGGGATGGCAGGGTCATGGGCGTGCGGACCAGCCAGGGCGAGTATGAGGCCGATATCGTGGTGGTCTGTACCGGGGTCAAGCCCAACACCGAGTTCCTGGCCGACACCGGCATCAAACGGCTGGCCAATGGCGCCATCGAGGTGGACAGGCAGGGCCGCACCTCGCTGGCCAACGTCTGGTCTGCCGGCGACTGCGCCAGCGTCTGGCACAGCGTCAAACAGCAGCAGGTCTATGTGCCGCTCGCCACCATAGCCAACAAGCTGGGCCGCATGGTGGGTGAGAACCTGGCCGGGGCCGAACATTTGTTCCCGGGCACGCTGGGCTCTGCGGCGCTCAAGGTGCTGGGGCTGGAGGCGGGTCGCACTGGTCTCTCTGAGCAAGAAGCCCAGGCGATGGGCATCGATTACCGCACCGTCGTCATCAAGGACAAGTGCCACACCAACTACTGCCCCGGCCAGTCCGACATCCACGTCAAGCTGGTCTATGAAGCGGGCAGCAAGCGGCTGCTGGGGGGCCAGATCCTGGGTCGCAAGGGGGCTGTCCACCGCATAGATGCGCTGGCGGTCGCCATCACCATGGGGGTGACTACCGAGCAGCTCGGCATGCTGGACTTTGCCTATGCCCCGCCCTTCTCCCGCACCTGGGATGTGCTCAACGTGGCGGGCAATGTGGCCAAATAGCTGACTGAAGATGGCGGCGCATACACGGCGCCGTCATGCCAGTTGCACTCTGCAGGCAAATTGCAGACATAAAAAAACCGATGCCTGGGCATCGGTTTTCTGTTGCGACCGGTTTGGCCGTTGAACTCAGCCGCGGCCGAGACGGTTATCCGGGTAGTTCTTGGCCAGCACTTCGCGGGCATGCTGGGCCAGGGCCGGCATCTTCAGCGTGTCGTAAGACTCGACCATGATCTCCAGCGCCTTCTCGGTTTCGGCCGTGTCGGGATAGGTCTCGACAATCAGCTTGGCCCGGTTGGCGGCGGCGATCAGTGCATCGCGCTTCACGTAGTACTCGGCCACGCTCAGGTCGTAGCGGGCAAGGCGGTTCTTCAGGCCGATCATGCGAGCACGGGCATCGGCGGCATAGACGCTGTTGGGATAATTCTGCAACAGGGTCTTGAAGTCCTGGAAGGCCTGACGGGCATAAGAGGGGTCTTTATCGTCCCGATTGATGCCCAGGAAGTCCTGGAAGAAGTTGTAATCGCCGGCCATGTTGGTCAGGCCGCGCATGTAGAACACATAATCGATATTTTTATGCGCCGGATTGAGGCGGATAAAACGGTCGATATTGGCGATCGCCTGAGCGGTATCGTCCTGTTTGTAGTAGGCGTAAATGAGGTCAAGCTGTACCTGGTTGGAGTAGGCGCCGAAAGGATAGCGCGAGTCCAATGCTTCCAGTAATTCGATAGCATTCAGGTAGTTACCGGCATCCAGCTTGAGGCGTGCTTTCTGGTACAGGGTCTCCGGCGGTTCGTCGGGGACCTTGGGTTTGGTGCTGGAACAGCCCGTGATCAAGGTAGCAACCAAGGCGAGCGACATCAGCAGGTGAGACTTCTTTCCCATCAACAACATCCGGTCCATTTCCACGAAATTGGCAAAGTATCCGTTATGCTTGGCTAAAAGAAAAGCTAGAATACCCGGATTATTTCGAATTGATACCCCCCGCTCAAGAGACCATACATGAGCCAGCATATTGAACTGACAGGCGAATTTCAGGATCACCAATTCGGGCATCGACTCGACCAGGCCCTGGCCGAATTGTTTCCAGACTACTCCCGAACCCGCATCAAGGAGTGGATTTTACAGGACAGAGTGACCCTGGATGGTCAGGTTGCGAACACCCCGCGCGAGAAGGTAATGGCCGGGCAACAGGTGCATGTAGATGTCGAGCTGGAAGATGACACCCGCTGGGATGCCCAGGACATAGCGCTCAACATCGTCTACGAAGATGAACACATTCTGGTGATCGACAAACCGGCCGGTCTGGTGGTTCACCCGGGTGCAGGCACGCCGGATGGCACCATACTCAATGCCCTGCTGCACCGCTATCCGGGCATCGCCGAGGTGCCCCGCGCCGGTATAGTGCACCGTCTGGATAAAGACACCACAGGCCTGATGGTGGTTGCCAAAACCGTGCCCGCCCAGACTCATCTGGTGGAAGCGTTGCAGGCGCGCCAGATCACCCGTGAGTACGAAGCCATCGCCATCGGTCACATGACCGCAGGCGGCACAGTGGATGCACCTATCGGCCGTCACCCGACCCAGCGCACCCACATGGCCGTGGTGCCTAATGGCCGACCTTCCGTGACCCACTACCGGGTACACGAGAAATTCCGTGGCCACACTCGTCTGCGTCTGCGTCTGGAAACCGGTCGTACCCACCAGATCCGTGTGCACATGGCTCACATCAAGCATCCGCTGGTGGGGGATCCCGCCTACGGTGGCCGTCTGCGCCTGCTGCGCAATGCGACCCCTGAGCTGACCCAGATGCTGCGCAGCTTCAATCGTCAGGCGCTGCATGCCACCATGCTGCAACTGGCGCACCCCATCACGGGTGAAGTGATGCAGTGGCACTCCGAGACGCCGCAGGACATGGTGGATCTGATGGAAGTGCTGCGCGCCGATACCCTGGCCAATCCGGACGATCTGGTCTGGAACTGATGAGCTGATGGAAGTGCTGCACACCCAGATCACCCTCGTCAATCTGGACGAGCTGGTCTGGAACTGATGTGCAAGGCGGGACTGCGACGGATCCTGCCGTAGCCCTGCCCTTGAATCAGGCCTGAAACGGGGCTCCTTGACTGGCAACAGCGAAGGGGCCCCGTTTTTATATGAATAAATGAAAGGAGCCACAGATGAAATGGATCGAACCCGACTGGCCGGCACCGGCTCGTGTCAGAGCTCTGTCGACCACCCGGGATGGCGGCGAGAGTGAAGGGGTCTTCGCCGGCCTCAATCTGGGCGCCCATGTGGAGGACGCGGCGGCGCGGGTCGAGGCCAATCGAGCCCGCTTGCAGCAGGCCGCGGATATTCCCGGCCCACTTAACTGGCTCAATCAGGTGCATGGCACCGCAGTGCATCCGGTCAGCAACCAGTATGATGCCGTGCCGGATGCAGATGCGGCTTGCGCCCATGAGGCGGGGCAGGCCTGCATAGTGATGACCGCCGACTGTCTGCCGGTGTTGTTCTGCGATCGGGCGGGCACTGTGGTGGCTGCCGCCCATGCTGGTTGGCGTGGACTGAAAGAGGGCGTGCTGGAGGCGAGCATCGCGGCCATGGGTTGCAATCCTCGCGATCTTCTCGCCTGGCTTGGCCCGGCCATAGGCCCCACGGCGTTTGAGGTGGGGGGCGAGTTACGCGACGCCTTTATGGCGGAGCAGGCCGACGCCGCCGCTGCCTTTGTGCCTTCCCCCAACGAGGGCAAGTGGTTGGCGGATATCTACCGGCTGGCCCGGCTGCGCCTCGCCCGGGCCGGTGTGAGCGCCATTTATGGTGGCGAGTTCTGCACCTTCGGCGATAGCGAGCGGTTCTACTCTTATCGTCGCGACGGTCAGACCGGCCGAATGGCCTCCATCATCTGGTTGGCCCGCTAAGAGCCGGACAAGCACCCGGTCAGCCATCACCCCGCTCTTCTCACGACCAAATCAGCGTGAGAGGGGCGGGTATCCTGCCAGCACCCCTCATTGCAGAAAAAATAACCAGGCTCACCCCTTGAAATAGCCCGTACGGGCCTCATCTTTCATCTCAGAAAGTTATGTTGTTTGCCGCGCAAGCGGCGTGTCTGTTTCAAAGGGGGAGTGCAATGCGCCTCGATCGCCTGACCAGCAAATTCCAAGTCGCTATTTCCGATGCCCAGTCTCTTGCACTGGGTCGTGATCACCAATTTATCGAACCCGTCCACTTGATGACCGCCCTGGTCAATCAGGACGGCGGCTCCATTCGTCCACTGCTCACCCTGACTGGGATGGACATCAATGCCCTGCGCTCTCGTCTCGGCGAAGAGCTGGATCGCCTGCCCAAGGTGAGCGGCGTGGAGGGCGATGTGCAGCTCTCCAACGGCCTGGGTCGCCTGCTCAACGTCTGTGACAAGCTGGCTCAGCAGCGCAAGGATCAGTTCATCTCGTCCGAGCTGTTCGTGCTGGCCGCCCTCGACGAGAAGGGTAACCTGGGCGAGCTGCTGCGTGCCCAGGGCTTGAGCAAGGAGAAACTCGAAGCCGCCATCGACAAGGTGCGCGGTGGCAGAAAGATCGAAGATGCCAACGCCGAGGAGAATCGCCAGGCGCTGGAGAAGTACACCATAGACCTCACGGAGCGGGCCGAGATCGGCAAGCTGGATCCCGTGATCGGTCGCGATGAAGAGATCCGCCGTACCATCCAGGTGCTGCAACGCCGTACCAAGAACAACCCTGTGCTGATCGGTGCCCCCGGCGTCGGCAAGACCGCCATCGTCGAAGGGCTGGCCCAGCGCATCATCAACGGCGAAGTGCCGGAAGGGCTCAAGAACAAGCGGGTGCTCTCCCTGGACATGGGCGCCCTGGTGGCCGGTGCCAAGTACCGTGGCGAGTTTGAAGAGCGGCTCAAAGCCGTGCTGAGCGATCTCGCCAAGGAGGAGGGCAACGTCATCCTCTTCATCGACGAACTGCACACCATGGTCGGCGCCGGCAAGGGCGAAGGGGCCATGGACGCGGGCAACATGCTGAAACCGGCGCTGGCCCGTGGCGATCTGCACTGCGTCGGTGCCACCACCCTGGATGAGTACCGCCAGTACATCGAGAAGGATGCCGCGCTGGAGCGCCGCTTCCAGAAGGTGCTGGTGGAGGAGCCGAGCGTGGAAGACACCATCGCCATCCTGCGCGGCCTGAAGGAGCGTTACGAGCTGCACCACCATGTGCAGATCACGGATCCGGCGATCGTGGCGGCGGCCCAGCTGTCGCACCGTTACATCGCCGATCGCCAGTTGCCGGACAAGGCCATCGACCTGATCGACGAGGCAGCCGCCAGCATCCGGCTGCAGATCGACTCCAAGCCCGAGTCACTCGACCGGCTGGAGCGGCGCATCATACAGCTGAAACTCGAGCAGCAGGCGCTGATGAAAGAGGATGACGACGCCAGCCGCAAGCGACTGGATCTCATCAATCAGGAGATTGGCGAAAAGGATCGGGAATACAACGAGCTGGATGAGGTGTGGAAGGCCGAGAAGGCAGCCCTCGCCGGTACCCAGCATATCAAGGCGGCACTGGAGCAGGCCCGTCAGGATCTCGACGTGGCGCGTCGCGCCGGTGATCTCGGTCGCATGTCCGAGCTGCAATACGGCCGCATTCCCGAGCTGGAGAAGCAGCTGGATCTCGCCACCCAGGCCGAGATGCAGGAGACCAGCCTGCTGCGCAACCGCGTCACCGACGTGGAGATAGCCGACGTGCTGGCCCGTGCAACCGGCATTCCGGTGGCGCGCATGCTGGAAGGGGAGCGTGACAAGCTGCTGCGGATGGAAGATCAGCTGCACAGCCGTGTGATAGGTCAGGAGGAAGCGGTTGAAGCCGTCTCCAACGCCATTCGCCGCTCCCGTGCCGGGCTCTCGGATCCGAACCGCCCCATCGGCTCCTTCCTGTTCCTCGGTCCTACCGGGGTGGGCAAGACCGAACTGTGCAAGGCGCTGGCGGAGTTCCTGTTCGATACCCAGGACGCCATGGTGCGGATCGATATGTCCGAGTTCATGGAGAAACACAGCGTGGCCCGTCTGGTGGGTGCACCTCCGGGATACGTGGGCTATGAGGAGGGGGGTTACTTGACCGAGGCGGTACGCCGTCGCCCCTACTCGGTGATCCTGCTTGATGAAGTGGAGAAGGCGCACCCGGATGTGTTCAACATCCTGTTGCAGGTGCTGGACGATGGCCGCCTGACCGATGGTCAGGGTCGTACCGTCGATTTCCGCAACTCGGTCGTCATCATGACCTCCAACCTGGGGTCGGATCTCATTCAGGAGCACCACTCCGAGAAGGATTACGACGAGATGAAGGCCATGTTGATGGAGGTGTTGACCCGCAGCTTCCGGCCCGAGTTCATCAACCGGATCGACGAGACTGTGGTGTTCCACCCCCTCGACGAGGCTCACATCAAGTCCATCGCCCGCATCCAGCTCAAGAGCCTGATGGGCCGCTTGGAGGCTCAGGGTTACGAGGTGGAGGTGAGCGAGGCGCTGCTCGAGAAGCTGGTGCACGCCGGGTTCGACCCCGTCTACGGGGCACGGCCCCTCAAGCGGGCGATCCAGCACAAGGTGGAGAACCCGCTGGCTCAGGCGCTGCTTTCCGGTCGCATCGTCCCCGGCAAGAAGTTGCTGCTGGGGGCCGACAGCAACGGCCTGACCATGACCCAGTAACGGGATTGTCGATGAAAAACGCAGGCCTGGTGCCTGCGTTTTGTTTTGTGGGGAGGTGGCATGCTCAAGTTTTCCGTGCTGGTCGATGACGACGTTCATCTGCCTGGCTGTCTGCCCGAGCGAGGGTTGGCGCTGGTGCTGGAGTGCGATGGCCTAAAGGTGCTGTTCGACAGTGGCCGTGGCCGGGCGCTGTACCACAACGCCGCCGTGATGGGGATCGATCTCGCCTCGCTCACCCATGTGGTGCTCTCCCACGGTCATTACGATCATGTGGGCGGTATCGGCTCGCTGCCCGTCTATCCCGACCCTGTCCCCTTGATAGCCTGTCCGGATGTGTTCTGCGAACGTGGCTATTTTCTGTCGTTCCCCTTCTTGCGTCGCAACCTCTATCGACTCTCGGGCGATCTTGCGCCGGAGGCTCTGGTGGCCAGAGGGCTGCTGCCCCGCTGCTCTGCCGAGCCGGTCTGGCTGTCTGAGCGGTTGGTATTTCTGGGGAGTATCCTGCGGCGCGACAAGGCGGCGCCTTCCCTGCTCGGCTACATAGTGCGTGGCGGGCGAATAGAGAAGGATGTCATATCGGATGATTCGGCGCTGGCCTACAAGAGCCCACGTGGCCTTATCATCTTTATCGGCTGCGGCCACTCCGGGGTCGAGAACATAGTGCAACGGGCCAGGGAGGTGTGCGGCGATGAGCGGGTGCATGCCGTCATCGGTGGTCTGCACCTGAAGTTTTCCGGCCTGCAGCGGGCGGCGGCGCTGGGCATGTATCTGCAACAGGAGGGCGTGGAGAGCCTCTTTGCCTGCCATTGCACCGGCAAACGGAAGGCGGGGCTGCCACGGCAGACCAACATAGGTGCGGGGTTCACATATGTATTCCCGCCATAAAAAAGCGGCAATCCGAAGATTGCCGAGAGGAATGTAGTGACGCGACCTGACGTGGGTTGAGCGGGTCGCAGGGGCAAGCCCCGGTTTCGCAAAGGGCCATCAGGGATGTCCACTCTGCTTACAGCATGCCCGTGATGCGCTCTCTCATCCCGGGCGGCCACACACCTGTCAGACCTGACCTGCGTGCCACCGCTCGCAGGCCAGGCCCATTGAATTATCCTGCTCAGGCACCGCGGCCTTCATTTCGGACGGCCATACCCCGCCCTGTGCATGCCTGCCTATGTGCTCCTTTGCGGCGACATGAGATGACCAAACACTCATGTGCTTACAGCATGCCCGGCACGGCGGCCTTCATTTCGGACGGCCATACCCCGACCTGCACCTGACCTATATGTTCCTTTTGCAGCAACAACATGGCCAGACGGGATTGGCCTATGCCGCCGCCTATGGTTTGCGGCATACGCGCGGCCAGCAGATCCTGGTGCCAGTCGTATTGCAGGCGATCTTCATCGCCCGTGATGGCGAGCTGGCGGCGCAGGGCCTCGGCGTCTACCCGGATCCCCATGGAGGAGATCTCGAAACTGTCTTCCAGCACAGGGTTCCACACCAGGATGTCACCGTTCAGGCCGGCCAGACCCAGCTCGCTGTGGCTGCTCCAGTCGTCATAGTCAGGGGCACGCACATCGTGGCGCTCACCGTGGGAGAGGGCTCCGCCTATGCCGATGAGGAAGACGGCACCCAGCTCCTTGGCGATGGCGCGTTCGCGCCCCTTGGCATCGAGATCCGGGTAACGGGTCAGCAGCTCTTCGCTGTGCAGGAACTGGATCTCGCCTGGCAGGAAGGGGGTCAGCGCGTGTTCGGCACAGACGGCGCGCTCGGTGGCCTTGATGGCGGCCCAGATGCCGCGCACCGTCTCCTGCAGATAGGCCAGATCGCGGCGCTCGCTCGGCATCACCTTCTCCCAGTCCCACTGGTCTACGTAGACGGAGTGGATGGGGGTGAGACGATCCTCGTCCGGACGCAGCGCCTTCATGTGGGTGTAGATGCCTTCGCCCGGGCCGAAACCGAAGCGGCCGAGCGTCTGGCGCTTCCACTTGGCCAGGGAGTGGACCACCTCGTAGCTGTGTTCAGGCAGGGTCTTCACCTTGACCTGCACCGCATTCTCGTGGCCAGAGAGGTTGTCTTGAGTGCCATCACCGACCCGGCTCAGAATGGGGGCTTGCACCTCCATCAGGCCCAGTTGCTGGGCGAGTTGGCGGGAGAACATCTCTTTGACGAAGCTGATCTGTTGCTGGCTGCGAATGTAGTGCTGTTTCATGCTGAATACCTGTCTCAAATCCGTTGGATGTGACGATTCTTCAACAGATTGCCAAGTAAATTCAATATTCGATAATAGAAATAGGCCTTGTGTGTTTTTTTCTTCAAAATAAATCCATTATTAATGAAGTATCGTCAACGGGAGTGCAAAAAAGTGCCGGAAAATTATCGGATCGATAATCTCGATCAGGCCATCCTCACCGCCCTGATGGACAATGCGCGGATCCCTTACGCCGAGTTGGCCAAACAACTGGCGGTCAGCCCGGGCACCATCCATGTGCGGGTGGAGAAGATGAAGCAGGCGGGGATCATCGAGGGGACGCGGGTGCAGGTGAATGCGAAGAAGCTGGGTTATGACGTCTGCTGCTTTATCGGCATCAACCTCAAGAGCGCCAAGGATTACCCCTCGGCGCTGGCCAAGCTGCAGGCGCTGGACGAGGTGGTGGAGGCCTATTACACCACGGGCCACTACAGCATCTTCATGAAGGTGATGACCCGCTCCATCGACGAGCTGCAGACTGTGCTGATCCACAAGATCCAGACCATAGACGAGATCCAGTCCACTGAAACCCTGATTTCACTGCAGAATCCGATCTTGCGAGACGTGAAGCCCTGAGCGCCGGGATCAGGGTTCGATATAGGGGATGCCGTACTTGTCGTAGATGGCCTTGAGCCTGCCGTCGCGTTTCATGTGCAACAGCTCGGCATCGTAGGCCGCCATCAGGGCTGGGGTGCCGGCATCGGCCCTGGCCTTGGTCCAAACGGTGTAGTAGGGGCTGGCCTTGAGCGGCTTGGGCAGGTAGTCGA
>Ga0172380_10007439_pt1 | contig 12298 bp, 14 predicted proteins | sample Leawe162metaG_FD_119747 | JGI IMG/M metagenome (GOLD analysis project Ga0172380, IMG submission 119747) | Leachate microbial communities from a municipal landfill in Southern Ontario, Canada - Leachate well 162 metaG | ecosystem: Engineered > Solid waste > Landfill > Unclassified | place...
AGGTAAATCATGACAATCAAAGACTTGCACAACAACATGCGTGCAAAAACCGTTATGGCCCCTCGCGCCCTCGCCACTGTGGCAGGCAGCAAGACGGCCTACGTCCTGGACCGCCAAGGATTCGGCGGCGTCGAGTTCCTGTTTTCCTACGGCACGGCTGGCGCATCTACTGCGACCATCCCGGTCGTCGTGAAAGACGGCGACACATCCGGCACCCTGACCAGCGTGGCCGATACCTACCTGCTTGGCACTGAAACCCTAGCTGGCGTGGGCGCTGTTGCCCGTGTTTCCGGCACCAGCATGAACGTGACCAAGCGCGTCGGCTATGTCGGCAACAAGCGGTATGTCGCCGCCTACTTCGGCACGGTTTCCGCTGCCGTTGTGTCTGCCAGCAAGCTTTTTGCCATCACTGGCATCTTGCACAGCCCAAGCATCGCGCCGACTGCGAACCCCTGACGGGAATACGGCTTGATGCTTACCCATCAAGCGCCGGATGACGTAACCGGCACCATTTTTTAACCCTCTGGTAAGAGAGAACACCATGTCATTGAATTCAGGCGAGCGCCAAGTTTCCCCCAATATTTCCGGCATCCGACGCGATCACGTTGCCCGCTATGAGTGGGCTGCAAAAACAATCCCGGCAGGCAGTCGCGTTATCGACTTTGCCTGTGGCATCGGCTACGGATGCAGCATTTTGGCCGATGCTGGTCACAAAGCTACCGGGTATGACAGGGACAAAGATTCTCTGGTGTACGCGGAAAAACACTACAGCGCGGGCGGCGCGAAGTTCCTTATTGGCGACGGCGACGAACCAGGCGATCTTGGCTCTGCCGATGTGGCAATCAGCTTTGAAACCATCGAGCATATTGAAGACCCGCGCCCGCTGCTGAAAGCCTTGCGCGTGGCCGCTCCGATGCTGATTTGCAGCGTGCCGAATGAGTATGTAATGCCGTGGCAGCGCGAGGATGGCGCGACAACCGCGTTTCACTTTCGCCACTACACAAAACACCAGTTTCGTGCGCTGCTTCAACAGTGCGGCTGGTGCGTAACCGAGATGTATGGGCAGGCCGGCCCTGAATCTGAGGTGGAGGCCGACGTTAACGGGCGCACCCTGATTGCCGTCTGCCAGCGAGAGGCGGTTGATCTGCCTGACGACGAAGAGGACGGCAAGCACATTGCGCTAGTCGGCATGGGTCCAAGTGTTGACCAGTATCTTGATATTGTGAAGCGGCTTGGTGGCCGTAGCGCATTCTGCGATGAAACATGGGTGATTAATGCGCTTGGCAACGTGCTTGACTGCGATCTGATCTTCCACATGGATGATGTACGTGTACAGGAGCGCCGCGCAGAGGCCGCGCCCGCGTCAAACATCGCAAACATGGTGCGCTGGCTGAAAACCAGCCGCGTCCCTGTTGTGACCAGCAGAAAGCACCCGGATTACCCGGCAACCGTTGATTTTCCGCTTGAGGACGTGCTGAACAACCTCAAGCATGACTATTTCAACAGCACGGCGGCCTATGCGGTGGCGTTTGCCATCCATATCGGCGCGACAAAGATCAGCCTTTTTGGCATGGATTTCACATACCCAAACAGCCACCAAGCGGAAAAGGGCAGGGCCTGCGTCGAGTTCTGGTTGGGTGTAGCGCAGGAACGCGGAATCAAGTTGTCGATGCCGAAAACGACAACCCTAATGGACGCCATGAGCGAACGAAAAGACCGGCTCTATGGATATGACACCGTAGAAGTCGTGTTTGACACGCAAAAAGACGGCACGGTAAAGCTGGAATTCAAGCCACTGGACGAAATCCCGACCGCCGATGAAATCGAGCGGCGCTATGACCACTCGCGCCACGTCAATAGTCTCGTCGAGGCGTCTGAAAGGTAATCATGGAATACGAAATATTGCAAGACTTCCCCGGTTCGCAGGACGGGCGGTTTACCGAACAGTTCAAGGCCGGAACACGGGCAGAGTTGTCTGCCTATCTGGTCGCATGCGTCCCGACTGACTGGATTCGTCCGGTGAAGGAGGTCGAAATTGACAACAAGGCCATCATCACCGACAGCCCGCGCCGTGGCCGTCCCGCAAAAGCCTAAGAATGACATACAAAGTAGTCACCGCCGTAGCAACAGAGCCGGTTTCGTTGGCAGAAGCTCGCGTCCAACTTCGCATGACCGCCGACGACACGATCGCCGACGATGCGCTGATTACGGCCCTGATTACTGCCGCGCGTGAGTTTGCCGAACACTACACGGGCCGCGCTCTGGCCCCGCAGACGCTGGAAATGGCGCTCGACGAATTCCCGGCAGACGGCATTGATCTGGACATGCCGCCCGTGGCGACGATAACCAGCGTGAAGTACACCGATACGGCAGGCGTTGAACAGACTGTTTCGACTGCTGACTACGCACTGAGCCTGTACGGCGATTCGCGCCGCCTGACGCTGGCCTACGGGGCGACATGGCCCAGCACGCAAGACATTGCCGACGCTGTTCGGATTCGCTACGTGACCGGCTACACGACCGTCCCGAAAGCCGTCAAGGCCGCGATTTTGCTGGATGTGGAGCTGCGTTACAACAAGCTGACGCCGAACGACCAAGCGGCTTACGAAAAAGCCCGCGATGCGCTGCTGGGCACGGTCAAGATTTGGGGTTTCTAGATGGACTCGCGTGATCTGAAAAGCCTGGTTGTGATCCAGTCGCTGCAGACCGGACAGGATTCGATAGGGCAACCCGTCACGACTTGGGCCACGTTCAAGACGCTGCGGGCGAATATCCGCTACTTGAACGGCCTCGAAACCATCAAAGCTGACGCGCAGACTTCGGTTGTCAAGGCTTCGATTCGTATCCGCCGCCGTACCGACATAACCGCTGCGATGCGCGTGGTTTTCGGCGCGACGACCTTTGAAATTAAGGCCGTGCTGCCGGATGAGCAGGACCGCGAGCGGCTGGATTTGTCGTGTGAGGTTCTGGCGTGATAAGCGTTGACTTCGACTTCAACAAGATTTTGCTCAAGCTGGACAAGATCACCAACGCGGCAGAGTCGGCGGTTCGCCCGGCGGCTCAGGCCGGCGCGCAAGTGTTTTACGACGAGGCGCGAGTCCGCTGCCCGGTTTCAGACGAGGCACATTTTTTCTACGGCAGCAACTCGAAAAAGTCAGGCGTCCGGTACTTCTTCCAGCCCGGTAACCTGCGCGACTCGATTTATCAGTATTACAACAAGCGCGATTCCAGCAACAACAAAAACGCGCTGTATTCGATTTCGTGGAACCACCAGAAGGCACCTTACGGCTACATGGTTGAGTACGGCACCAGTCGCGCCCCTGCAAATCCATTCCTTCGGCCTGCGTATGACGCGGCAAAAGGGCTGGCTGTGCAGCGGGTCAAGGATGTTCTGCAATCGAGCGTGAAGGCGGCGACGACATGAGCGCAGAGGCTGTAATTTTCTCGACTCTGACCGGCTTTGTGTCGGGCCGCGTTTACCCGGATGTGGCGCCGGCTGAGTCTGCGCTGCCACGGATTGTTTATCAGCAGGTCGGCGGCGTTTCCGATGTGTTCCTTGATAACACGTTTCCCGACAAAGAAAACGGGCGCTTTCAGGTCACTAGCTGGGCAACAACCCGGCTCGCGGCAATGGCGCTGGCTAAACAGGTAGAGGCGGCGCTGGTCGGGTCGGCATCAATCATTTGCAGGCCGGTCGGCGCCCGGGTTTCAGGCTACGAACCGGACACGGCGCTTTTTTCAAGTCGTCAAGATTTTTCCGTTTGGTCAACCAGATAACTAATTAGGCGAAAGCCACCCAAGCAAGAGCCGCTTCTGAGCAATCCGGAGCGGCTTTTTCATGCCCCAAGTGGGCGCAACCAGCCGCAGGAATGCGGTTTTTTTTCGTCCATTTTCATAGAAAGACTCACATCATGGCCTACTCGTTTCCAGAAGGCAGCGCCTTCTATTTTTCGTCCACTTTTGCATCGGCAAAGACGATCAGCGCACTCACCAACGCCAGCCCAGCGGTCGCAACTGCCACGGCCCACGGCTACACCACCGCCGATGAAATTTTGCTGTCCTCTGGCTGGGAAGATGCTACGGACGGCGTTTATGAGGTCACCGTTTCCGATTCCGCAACTTTCACGGTTGACGGACTGGTGACGACCGACACGAACTTCTTCCCCACTGGCTCGGGCACTGGCACCGCGCAAAAAATCAGCGGCTGGACGGCTATCCCCCAAGTGCTGACCATTGCCACTTCTGGCGGTGACCCGCGTTTCACCACGATCAGCCCGCTTGCCAAGCGCAACAGCATCAACGTGCCGACCGGCTTTAACGCTACGTCTATCACGCTGACGCTCGGCCACGACCCCAGCAATGCCAGCTATCAGACCATGCTGACCATCAGCCGCTCGCTGACCAAAGTGGCTTTCAAGATGGTTCTTTCTGGTGGCGGCACTTCCTACGGTTACGGCTATCTGGCTGTCTCCGAAGTCCCGTCTTTGAACATCGGCCAAGCCAACCAGGTGCAAGCCTCGTTCTCTCTGCTTGGTCGCTCGATCAGCTACTCCTGATCCCTGGGCTTCGGCCCTTCCAGCGTACCGACCGTGGCGCCTGTCTCCTCTTCGCGGGGGAGCGGGCGCTACGGCACGGGCATTTTTTCAAAACTCCCGCGAAGGATTTTTCATGGCTAAATTGGTTATCGGCAAGGCGCCGACTTCTTTCCCTCTCAACGTCAAAATCAAGACCCCGCAAGGCGAGGACGAAATCTGTTTTGACGCCAAGCACCTGCCCGCTACTGAGTGGGCGAAGTTGCGCGAGTCTCACGTCGAGGCGGTGAACAAGCAGGTTTCCTTACTGTTTGACGCATCCCGCAAGGAAGCAGAGAAGGCTTTCGAGAAAAAGGCCGAGGCACTGGAAGGCGACGAAAAAGAAACGGCTATCGAGGCCCTGCGAAAGCCGGTGAAAGACAGCGAAATCAGCGCATTGCGCGCCAAGTTTTCCGCCGCGCTGATCCTCAAGATTGCCAACGGCTGGGACTTGGAGGACGCATTTGCAGAGCCGTCGCTGGTGCAGATGTGCGACCTGTACTCCAATGCCCCGGAAGCTATTTTCAAGGCGTATAGCGAAGCCTTGAGCGGTGCGCGCCTGGGAAACTGAAGGCGATAGCTGCGGCCCTCTACAAGCCAGAGGAAAAGGCGCCGCCCGGTAACGCATTTGCTGCGGCTCTCGCCAAATCTGACAAAAAGGCGGTAATCGAGGTTTGGCCGGAAAACATCCCGGCTTATTTGCTGTTCAACAGGGTAGGCACCCGCTGGATGGTCGGCATGAACGGCGTCACCGGCATCCGCTGGGAGGCTGTTTACCCATTGATGGACCGGCTTGGGCTGGAGTCTGAGGCTTGGGATGATCTTCTGTCGGACCTTGAAGTGATGGAATCGGCGGCACTTGCTGTCATCAACAAGAAAGACTAGCATCGGGCTTTCAACTACTGGAGGCCCTATGCGGATGATGGTGATGATTGGCGCGGTGCTTGGCGTGCTGTGCCTTGTGGCTGCGTTTTTTATGGCCGGTGCGCCCCAACAGGCCGCAATGGCTGGCATGGCCTGCGCTGTTGCAATCATTCCCTATGTTGGGTGGCGGGCAAGCCAGATTGACGACGACGCCCGCGAAAACCGGAAATTCCGCGCTGAGATTCTCGCGCTGCTAAAAGACAGACCGCCTACCCAGTAGGCACACCAGACAAACCCGCTTCGGCGGGTTTTTTACTTTCAGAGGCTCGCTTATTGCGGGCCTTTTTCATTTAAGGCACGCATGGCAGACCTCAACACAGAAATCAGGATTGGCGCTGACGCCTCCGGTGTTGAGACTGGCGTAAGCAAGGCCAAAAAGTCCCTTGCCAGCTTGGGTGCTGCCGCATTGCAGGCTGGGCGCGAAGCCGCGAAGGGTGTTGGCAGCATCGGTGAAGGCGGCGACAAGTCCGCACGACAGGTAGAAAGCGCCACAAAAAGTATTGTCAGCAGCCTGCAACGCCAGATCGCCGCTTTTGAGGCTGGCGGCAGGGGCACCCGCGCCTATCAGGAATCTCTCGCCCGCATTCGTGGCGTTGACGTTTCCGCGCTGAAACCTCTGCTTGACCAACTGGACGCCTCGAAAGCCAAGGCCCAAGCCGCAGCCACCGCGAACGTACAGCTTACTTCCAGCTACGCAGGTTTGAGCGGTGCCGCCCTGTCTGCTGGCCGCGTGCTGGCGGCTATCGGTATCGGCGTTTCGGTGCGTGAATTTATCCAGATGGCCGACGCCAGCACAAACGTGGCTTCGCGCCTGTCGCTGGTGACGGACTCCGCCGCCGAACTTGCTTCGGTGCAGCGCCAGCTTTTCAGCATTGCCCAATCGTCCCGCGTCAGCTTTGTGGATCTGGCTCAGACCTATTCGCAGATGTCTCGCGCGACCAAAGAGCTGGGCGTGTCTCAGAAGGACATGCTGGCGATCACGCAGACCATCAGCCAGGCCGTGACCATCAGCGGCGGGTCTGCCGCGTCGGCTCAGGCCGCGCTTGTCCAGCTGTCCCAAGGCTTTGCGGCTGGCGCCCTGCGCGGCGAAGAGCTGAATTCCATCATGGAGCAGACCCCCCGGCTGGCGCAGGCCATCGCTAACGGGCTGGGTGTGGGTATCGGCAAGCTGCGCGAGATGGGCAAGGCTGGCGAGCTGACGGCAGAGGCCGTGCTGGGTGCTTTGCAAAAGTCCGCATCCGGTATCGAGGCTGAATTCGCCCGCATGACGCCGACCGTCGAACAGTCGATTACCAAGATCACCAACAGCATGTTGAAGCTGGTTGGCGTCGTCGATTTGCTGTTTGGCGCAACCTCCAAGATTTCCGGCGCTTTCAGCCTTGTTTCCAAGGCGATTGACTTCATAGGCGCCGACATTGAAAAGATCAATGCGCAAGGGCCTTTGCGTGAAGCCGCTGCCCAGGTTCTAGCCCTTGACCAACGCGCTACACAGTTGCGCGCAGGCATGGCGAATGGGTTTTACAGCATCAATACCGCCGCCGATTTGGCCCGGGTAAACGCAGAGCTTGCTGTTGCGAAAGTCCGCTTCAATGAGCTGAACGCAGCGGCCAATGGCGGCGGCAACGCTGGCGACCAGTCCTCCTACCGCTCGCGCAGCCAGTCCTATGAGGCCGAGGCCGCCCGCCAGGCCAAGCTAGCCGCTGACCTGAACAACGTCAGGCTCAAGCTGTCCGGCGTTCCTGAGTCCTACGTCAAGGACATGAAGGAAATCATCCGGCTCAATCAGGAAGGGAAACTGGTCGGCAAAGAATACACCGACGTTCTGAAAAAGATGCAGGAATCGCTTGACAAAAAAGGCGCGTCCTCTGCCGCATCGGCCATCAATGCCGAGCAGAACGCTTACGAATCCCTGATTTCCTCGATTCGGACAAAGATCGAATCCGAAAGCCTGGAACTGGCTGGCGGCAACGCGCTGACCGAAAGCCAAAAAATCCGCGTCAAGCTGGATCAGGAATTGGCAAGCGGGAAGCTGAAACTATCAGCCGCGCACCGTGCCGTAGCGACTGCCGCACTGGAAGAGCTTGCAGTCCTTGAGCGCCAGCAATTGGTGCTTAGCGCCAATAAGGCCTATGACGCCGAACGCGCCAAGATCGCCGAAGAAATCAGCGCCGCCTACGTCACCGAAAGCAAGGCCCGCGAGCAGGGCAGGCAGTCCGTCAGTGATTATGTGCAGGCTATTGAAGACCAGAACGCGCAAACCCAATTTGAAATCGGCCTGTCAGGCAAGACCGCATCGGCGCGGGAAGTCGCAATCCGTCAGTACCGTATCGAGCTTGACCTGAAAAAGCAGATCGAGGCGATTGACAAAAATCCCGGCTTTGACGAATCCCAGCGCATAGAAGAGCGCACCCGTGCCCGTTCTGCTGCCGCAAAGGCATCCGCCACCGCTGAGGCTAGCGTTTATGTGGAAGAGTTCGATAAGGCTTATGACTCACTCTATAGCGGCCTGTCTGACAGCTTGCAGCGCGGCTTTGAAGACGGTAAAGGTTTTGCGGAGGGTTTCTTTGACTCCGTAAAAGCCATGTCCAAGCGGCTTATTCTGGAGTTCGCCGTCAAGGGCACCATGTCGCTGGTTGGTGGAGGCAAGAACGACAGCACGTTAGCGACGTTGGTTAATGGCCCGAGCGGCGGCGGACTCATGGGCCTGGCGAACAACGCCAGCAGCCTCAATTCACTGTACAGCGCTGGGAGCCAGTTCCTGACGGGCGGATCGGCGGGCGCGTCTGCTGCATCCCTTGGCTATGCAAACGCTATCGGCGCATTTGGCGGTGACGCAATCGGCGCACTGGCTACGGCAAACGGTGGCTGGGCTGGTGTCAGTACCGGAGCCGCGCTGACCGAGGCATACGGGGCTGCCGTAGCTGTGGAGGCTGGAACTGCCGCAGCTACAGCAGGAGCCGCAGGCGCGGCAACCGGCATATCTGCCGCCCTTGCAGCCGTTCCTGGCTGGGGCTGGGCCGCGCTTGCTGGTGCCGCCATTCTTGGCATGTCTGACAGCGGTGGCGGGCCTAAGACTGAAAGCGGAGGCGGGTTTGGCATTACTGGCTACATGAATTCAGGAGGACCCGCTGCTGACTATGCTCGTGGTGTTGAGGCCAGCTATTCCGCACTCGCAAAACAGCTTGGGTTGTCGTCTAGCCTGAGTGTCGGGGCCTTTTCGTCGCAAGATACAGAGGGCGACAGCCTGACGCAGCTACAGGTGACTGGCGGCGTCAACGGAAAATCTGTTTATGAGCGCAGCGCCCGCCTTGGCGGTGTTGAAAATGTCGGGCGTACAGACGCAGACCTTCAAGCGGCCCTCGCAGAAGAAACAAGCCGCGTGCTGTTTGCCGCGCTCAAGGCGTCAGACATTGAGGACAAATATAAAGACTTTCTAAATGGCGTTTGGGAAGGTGCTGGTGCAAACGTATTGCAACAGGCCGTTGAACGTGTTGTTGTTGTCAAGCAGTTTAATGACGCCATCAAGTCGCTGCCTTTTGAGAACCTGAAAAATCTCAGCTTCAACGCTGCTGAGGGATTGCTTGCTGCCGCTGGTGGGCTTGAGGCGCTCAGCGCGAATCTCGATACCTATTACCAGAACTTCTACACAGCAGAAGAACAGCGCGCACAGGTCATTAAAAACCTGTTTACCACTTTGGGCGCGGCGGGTGTTGACGCCAGCAGCATTTACGACCCGACGATTGCCGGGTTCCGCGCGCTGGTGGAAGCGCAGGACGTAACCACCGCGTCTGGCCAAAAAGCCTATGCCGCGCTTTTGAGCGTGTCGGGTGTGTTCGCGCAGCTTGCGACTACAAGCACCGTAGCAGGCGAAAACCTGAAAAAGTCGCTTGGCGCATCCATCAGCGGCCTGGCGGAGTTGTCCAGGGCCTTGAAAACGGCGGCAGAAAGCAACAGCGCCGGACTTGGCCGTAGCGCAGCTCAAGCGCAGATTTCTCAGGCACTGGCAACAGCTAAAGCTGGCGGTGGTCTGCCAACAGCCGAAGCACTTTCCCCTGCACTCAAGGCCGTTTCACAGCCAAGCGAGGGCTTGTTCCGGACGTTCATAGACTGGCAGCGCGACCAAATCCGCACGGCGAACGACTTGCAGAGCCTTGCTTCGATGGCCGATGACCAGATCAGTATCGAGCAAAAAATGCTTGATGCCTTGCTTGGGATTGACAAGACCATTTTGACGGTTGCCGAAGCGCTGGGAGCCGTGGAGACTGAAAAGGCAGCGACTGCCGCCCAAGCAGCGCAAGCCGCTGCCGCTGGACTGGCCGACCAACAGGCCAAGGCCGCCATTGCTGCGGCTCAAGCATCTGCGGCAGTAGAGGCTGCCGCGCGTGCTGCGGCAGAGGCTGCGGCCCGCGCCGCTGCACTTGCAGCCATTCCGGCTCAGCCCGCCTACTATGACCACGGCGGTTTTGGAGACGGCGGCAGCTTCGCCATCGGCACCAACTACGTGCCGCGCGACATGAAGGCGCAGATTCACCAAGGCGAGCGGATCATCCCAGCCGCCGACAACCGCGAGCTGATGGCGCGGCTGAGCGCTCCCGTGGTGGATAACTCGGCGCTGGTGGCAGAGATGCAGGCAATGCGGCAAGAGTTGGCAGCGCTGCGCAACGCGGCAGACCGCACAGCGGCAAGCACTGGCGCGACAGAAAGCTCCCTGCGCCGCATGTCTAGCAATGGCAACTCCCTCAACGTAACAACGGTGGCCGCATGAACGTAATCCCGCCACTTGAGATAACCGATGGTAGGTTGACCAGCAGCACCATCGCCGAGCCTGACGCCGGGGAAACCGAATGGAGTGGGGCTACTGTTGCCTATGCCCTTGGCGATCTGAGAATCCGCAAAACGACGCACCGCGTTTATGAATGCGTTGCAGCTCACACCAGCGCGGCATCGCCAGTTCCGGAGAACAATCCGACGCAGTGGCTTGAAATCGGCCCTACAAATCGTTGGGCCATGTTCGACACGCTGCGCAACACCGCGACCGTTAAAGCCAACACCATCACCGCCGTGCTGACACCCGGTCAACGTGTAGACGCCTTGGCTCTGCTTGGGGTGGTCGCGGATACGGTGACTGTTTCCATGACCAGCGGCGCAACGCTTGTTTACTCGCACACAGAAAGCCTGATTTACCGAGAAGTTTTCGACTGGTACGACTACTTTTTTAACCCATTCCTGACAAAACCAAGCGTTGCGCTGTTCGATTTGCCGCCGTACACGGGCGGCGTAATCACTGTCACGCTCACCGTCGCCACTGGAAATGTCGAATGCGGCGCCTGCGTTATTGGCTCTGCCGAATACATCGGGCAAGTACAGGCAGAGGCTGAATCTGACGTGCTGAACTTTTCCACCGTCACAAGGGATTTTGCTGGCGGGATAGCCACGATTGTGCAACGCCGCAACGTGCCCAAAACCATCCAAAGCATTTTTATTGACAAGGTGCGCGTAAACCGTGTTCGAAAACTTCGCGATGACTTGGCAGCGACTCCCGCCGTGTGGGCGGGGCTTAGCAATAGCTCAGATGGCTACTTCGAGGCCATGTTGATTCTTGGTTTCTACAAGCGGTTTTCGATCAGCCTGCGCCATCCGCAACACGCCGTTATCAGCTTGGAATTAGAAGAAATCTAGTTACTGCCACCCACTTAGGCCGCCCTGAGCAATCACGGCGGCTTTTTATTTGCCTGAAGGAAACTCATGTCACTCACTGCACTCCCACGCCAGCCATCTACCAACGACCCGGCCAACTTCTCGACAAAGGCCGATGCACTGCTGGCCGCTCTTCCTGGATTCGTCTCAGAAACGAACGCCGTAGCCGCCGCGATGAATCTCAACTCCACCACCGACACCAGCGCGTCAAGCGTTGCTATAGGGACTGGCGCGAAGTCCTTCACGGTGTCCGCCGGAAAAAGCTTTCAGCCCGGCATGTGGCTGGTCATCGCCGACACTGCCGCGCCGAGCACAAACCAGATGTACGGCACGGTGACGAGTTACGACTCTGCAACCGGCGCCCTTGTAATGAACATCGTTTCCGTGCGCGGAAGCGGCACTAAGACGGCATGGGTTGTTTCTCAATCAGCTCCGGGTGGCGCTGCTGTTGGCGCGAACAGCGACATTACATCCCTGAGCGGGACAACGATGCCAACCGTCCAAGTCTTCACAGCAACCGGCACATACACCAGGCCTGCGGGCGTGCGAAAGATTCACGTTCGCGGTGTTGCTGGCGGTGGTGCTGGTGGAGATACGTCTGGTGCGAATCAGTCTGGCGGTGGTGGTGGCGGCGGTGGTCCTATTGATAAATGGATTGATGCGTCTGCAATCACAACAGTGGCCGTAACCATTGGGGCCGCCGGTCTAGGTGCTTCTGGGACAGACGGCGGCACTACCAGCTTCGGCGCGTATTGCTCCGCCACTGGCGGGGCTTGGGCGGGGACCGGTTCAGGAACTGCTGGCGCGGCGAATGGTGGGCTTGGCGGCCTCGGGACAGGCAATGACATTAACTACACGGGCGGCAACGGCGGCAACAACTGGAACAACGTGTGTGGTGGCTTTGGCGGGGATTCTTTGTTCGGCACTGGCGGGCGTTCAGTTCACAACGGTGGTGCTGGTCAAAACGCTCGCGGCTACGGTGGCGGCGGTGCTGGCGGAGGGGACAGCACAACCAACGTAGCTGGTGGTGACGGCACTCCCGGAATCATCATTGTTGAGGAGTTTTATTGATGAACGCTCTTATTTCGCCAAATGAGCCAGCCGGC
>Ga0172380_10007440_pt1 | contig 12296 bp, 18 predicted proteins | sample Leawe162metaG_FD_119747 | JGI IMG/M metagenome (GOLD analysis project Ga0172380, IMG submission 119747) | Leachate microbial communities from a municipal landfill in Southern Ontario, Canada - Leachate well 162 metaG | ecosystem: Engineered > Solid waste > Landfill > Unclassified | place...
CTATTAGTCAGTACCTCAAGTGCCTTTTTGTGATTCAGCAACTTCACCTAAAAGTTCGAACATATCTTCTATGGTAAATTTACCGTTGCTTTTTAGGTACAGTGCATAGAGGGTATCTAAATTTATATCAATGGCTAGTGACTTACCAAATTTACGATATACTTCTTCACGCAGTGTTTCCAGTTCAGTCATATTTATAAGGGTTTTTAAAATAATAGCTCAAATAGCTATTATTCAGTACCTTAGCTTAGTTTATGGCTCTTGCGAAGCTGAGTTACCAGAGGCTTCAATTTGTTCTAGTACTGGCTCCATTACTCGCTCCATCCGACGTTCCATCTTATTGGTGAAGTAGTTGAAGATGGGCTGAGTGATAAAGGTTACTTCCTTAGTCCATAGGTCGATAGCGTTTTGTGAATTCCAAGTGAGTACGCCCCAGCTCATAGCTACTAACATAGCCCCTACCAATAGTGACTGCAAAACTATTTTAGGGTATTTAAAAGCAAAATCTTCCATAAGTATTTTTTATTAAGTTTAATTAAGAAAGAACGAATCACCCACATCTAAAGGTGAGTAGTGATCACATATCTTTTGGGATACCTTGGGTAGACTCATTAAATTACTTTTGGTGAGAGAGTTTTTATTTCCATCGTACTCAAGGCAAATAGTGCCGTGTTCGATACTGTTCCAGGGCGTGACTAGTTCTACAAAAAGACCAACTGCTGCGGACGCTAATAAACCATTTGACCATACCACTTGAGGTTTTCCGCCAGCAGCTCCATATTTTTGAGCTTCAGTACTAACGTTTTCTTCATTTAATACATTCAAACACCACATGCACGGTTCATTTGGTAATGTCCGAACGACTTGCCCAGATATAAAGTAACCAGATTCTGATTTATATACATCCATCCCAATATCAATCATCGGAAGAAGGAAACGGCGTGAGAATCTTTCCAATTGATTCCGTTCTCCATACGAATCAACACATGTGAAAATGAAATCACACTCACGTAATTCCATATGACCCTCGTGCCAATCATTCGGAATAAGTGTAACTTTGACATCGGGGTTAATTGAAGTTACAAGCCGACGTGCAATTTCAGTTTTTGACGTCTTGTTTTTGATGTCTCCTGCTTGGGAACCAATTAAGCGATTAATGTTACTTTCTTCAAAAGTATCACCGTCAAAGAGTACAAAATTCATAACACCCAAGTGTGCAAGTTGTTGCACTATATGTGAGCCTCCTCCACCAAGGCCGACCACAGCTACTTTGATGTATTCTAGTATTTGCTCACTATTTTCCCCTAGAAAACTTTGACGAGAATTACGCTCCTTCATATTGTTTTGAGATTATGTAGGGTATACCCACGCTAGTAATGGTGTTGATGGTCTGTGGCGCGCCCTCCTTACTAAGCCATATCTGTCCGGCCAAGTGTTCTTCATTTGCAACTAATATTCCGTGAGGTACATTTGGTGCAGTGTTGAAGAAGTCAGGAACGAACTTGATAGATTCCTTTAAATCAACCCTGCTAAACCAAGGCATCCCTGTACCAAAATGTTCGTGGATATGGAAAATTGAGACGTCCCTTTTTCCTTCGTTGAAAGCTAACCCTAATGCCCGTAACATAGCCTTACTTCCAATCATGGCACCAACAGTAGAGTCTTCAACATATTCTTCGTCAGGAATTGATATATAGTTATAGGCAAAAATGCCTAACGAATTACTCGTAACTGCCTGCTTACATAATAGAAACCCGACTCGTTCATAGGCAAAAGGATGTGGTCTACTGAGATCTATTTTGACCGTTTCCAATAATAATGTAGGTATTTTTAAGAAAGTATTCATACTTGTGACATGAGAGGACTTAAGTGGTCTGCTAGTATTTGGATCAAGCGCTGTTCTTTAGGAATATTATTCCATGACCAGCTGTGCCAGTTACTTCCAAGAAACTGATAAACTTTCCAGTTTGCAGTGCCGTCAATCTCCAACTTTCTGTCTAAAAATATACGCGTTGGATAGCCATCATGTTTTTGCGGACATATCAACGCGTCTATTTTTATTAATTCTCTCTTGTGCTGAAACTGAAGTCCACGAAGAAGTATGAAAGTAAGTGTCCCTTCTGTGAGAACCTCAACTTCAGTACAAAGTTGAGACAGTTCTTTTATCTCTGATTCTGCGAAAGTCATACTTTATGATGAGCCACCGCCCTTGCCGTGAGAAACAAACTCTTCACCACCTTCAATGTGAATTTTTGAGTTTGGATTTATTGGTTTTGGTTCGTTACCTTTGATTTCAAGAAGTTCGCGATTTGTATCAACGCCCAGTGCTTCTTTAAGTTCAACGAGAGTGTACACACCCTTGTTGATTTCTTTGGTACTGTTATCAATAGTTACTGTTACTGATTCTTGATTAAATCTCTTGTCACCCTGTTCTTTGTTGGAAGATTCCATATTATTTATATAATGGTTATCTATTAATCATGTGGTTAGTATCCCTTGACCCGGAGAGGGAATCGCGGTACTGTTTCACATGTAAGACAGTATACAGCAGGTGTCTCACCTGTCAAACACTTTTATATAATCTATGAAACAATCAGATAAAAAAGTCGCCCCTGAGTTCAAAAAACTCGGGGAAATGTTGGTTATTAAGCGTGGCACTAGCGGAATTCGTTCTGTTGCCGAAGAAGTAGGTGTTAGCGCAGCAACTCTTTCAAGAATTGAACGTGGCTACACTGCGGACGTTGCTACTTTGAAGAAAGTTTGCGACTGGTTAGGTGTTGAGCTTAGTGAGATTTTAGAGGGAGGAGAGGTCCAGTCTAAGTCAGCTGTTAAGTCAGCGAGGGCTTTGGTGCACTTCCGGAAAGATCAGGCTGTTGCACCTAAGACAGCAAATGCTCTTGCTCAACTAATTTTGGCTGCCCAAGATCAGATGTCTGCACAGCTGTAACATTCAGTAAATATTATGTACGAGCGCGGCTTTAAATCACGAGCGGAAAGAACCGCGATTCGGTTAAGAAAAACTTTAGGAACTAAGGCTGTTGATCCAGTCGACATGCGAGCTGTTGCAGAGAAGCACGGCATCCCGATTTGGTGTCCAGATGACATTCCCGGACTTGCAGATGCGGCAAAAAAGATTCTCTTAGAAGACGACCCAAGTAGCTGGTCAGCAATCACAATCAATTTCGATGGCAAGACCGTTATTGTTTTAAATACAGCCCATTCAAAGGAACGGCAAGCTAGTAATTTGGCGCACGAAATGGCCCATCTAATCATTGGTCACAAAGGTCAGACTTTTATAAACCCAGAAGAAGGATTGTTTCTATCTGCTTACGATAAAAAAGAAGAAGATGAAGCTAATTGGCTTTCTGGTTGTTTACTTCTTCCACGAGAAGCTTGTATACATATAAAAAAGAAGAAAATGACTGACACTCAAGCAATAAAAAAATACTGCGTAAGCCAAGAAATGCTCACCTATCGAATGAATGTAACTGGTGTAGCTAAAGATTACAGATAAAAACTACTTAGGAGGTATCACTATTAAAATTAGTTCGAGTGGGCTTCAAAAAAGTTTAACTTTTTATCGAATTCATAGATTTTTTTAAACCCAATAGATTTAGTGTGTTCATCTAAATCATTCAAAAAATGGGTATCAAACATCTCAGTATAAATATTACTTTCGCCAGTTGTTTCTTGTTCTAATTTTTTTCTCACCAAATACAATAAGCAATCAGATAATTGCATAGCATCAAAGCACTCTGATGAAAGAAATGAGAATCTAACTGTAAAATTTTCTTCATTTGTGTTTTTTCCTGATATGCGATGAATTTGATTAGAAATTTCTTCTTTGTAGATACCCTCTAATTCGTGCAGTCTATCAATTTGTACGCCAGCTCCGTTCCGAACTATCCTTGCAGCGTGTGATCTTCTCCTGTCAAATAAAACAGTCAATGTGGAGATATCTTTGAACATGCTATTTACCACATAACCGTTCCTTCTCCGCATTTTATTAGCTAAAGCAAAGACGCTCTGCTTTGCAAAATAATGTTCGTAAGTATGACCTTGCTGAATAAAACGTTCATCTCGTTTATAAAGAAAGCAATGAAACCCCACACTCTCATTGTTCTTAAAAAGAGTAACCCACCGATCGAGTAAATTTATTTTTCGTGTGTCTGTCGCAGCCATTTCACTGCCATGTAAACATGTCCAACAGCTTGGACTAACCTTACGGGATTGTTTGAGTGAATCAAGAAAATTAAATTCTTCCGAATCAGAATTTGTAATTAGGTATCCAACCAAATTGTAACTATCGTTACCTAAAGTTATCTCAGTAGATTCGTCTACCCAAATAGTAATAGCTTGTCCGACTTCCATAGCTAGCCTTTTGGAGGAAACTGATCAGATCCGTATGTGTTGCGTTCGCGGATGCGACCATTTTTAGAGTGGATAAATAATTCGGATTTATTATTTTTTGCTACCTGCTTTGCATAAGATATAGCATCACTTTGGTTAGAAAAAACCTTTGTATCTCTACTAGCGCCAGCTTTTTTAACACCCCACCCATCGGTTCGAGGTAATACGTGTTGATTATAGGTTTCTTTTTTAGCGGGCCTTGTCATATGGTTAATTATAACACCAAATAATTAGCTAGACTTACTAGAGGGGTTGCGTCATTAGTGTTGGTATATGAGTAGAACAGAAGCACCAGAGGGATTTGTATCAAAACATGCGTTTGCACCAGTAAATACACGCTATTGCCTCTATGCTCGCAAATCGACCGAATCTGAGGAACAACAAGTCCTTTCAATCGACTCACAAATCAAGGAGATGCTCCAGATGGCAGAACGAGACAATTTGGAGATAGTAGAAATAAAGAAAGAATCACACTCTGCCAAGGAGGCAGGAATGAGACCAGTATTTAATGAGATCGTGGACGAGATAAAGTCTGGAAAATTCAACGGTATTCTTACATGGGCTCCAGATCGTATCTCTCGAAATGCTGGTGACCTCGGTCGAATTGTTGATCTCATGGACTCGGGATTATTGCAGGAGATACGAACTTACGGACAAAAGTTTAGTAACAATCCGAATGAGAAGTTCCTCCTGATGATTCTCGGCTCACAAGCTAAGCTCGAGAACGATAATAAGGTGGTAAATGTAAAAAGAGGAATGAGAGCGAGGTGTGAGATGGGGCTATACCCGTGCATTGCACCAACTGGATACATGAATAGTAAGAATGTAGACAAGCGATGTCACATCGAAATTGATGCAGAACGAGCACCGATAGTGAAGAAGATGTTTGAAAAGATTGCTTACGAAAATCTGACTGGTAGACAGTTGTACTTCTGGCTGAGAGACGAAGCGAACTACAAAACAAGAACTGGTAAACATATCCATCTTGGCAATCTTTATATGATTCTGCGGAATCATTTCTACTACGGAACCTTCCAGTATCCAAAGAATAGCGGGCAGTGGTACAAGGGCGCACACGAGCCACTTATTAGTAAAGCCCTGTTTGATCAAGTGCAAGAAAAAATACAGGTACAAAATACTCGAGGTGGTGGAATGCAGACAAAAGAGTTTGCCTTCACAAAGCTCATGTCGTGTGCACTCTGTGGATCAGGTATTACAGCAGATGAAAAGTACAAAACTCAGAAGAATGGAAACACCCATCGCTATGTCTACTATGGGTGCTGTAAATCGAATGACAGGAGTTGCACATCGGGCTATATCAATGAGGATGATTTAGTTGAACAGCTAGTTGCTCTGATGGATAAAATTGAGTTCAACGACATTGGCATGAGGCAGAAAATAAAAGCAGAGATTGAGCGACATAAGAAGTTTCAGTCGGGATTACTTGGAGAAAAGGAATCAAAGATAAAGGTAAAAGATGTCGAAGTGCGTAATTATGCTAAATATATTCTGAGAGAGGGTCAGATGCATGAGAAGAGAGAGTTACTGTCGTGCTTGAAGAGTCGAGTAACTTTGGTGAGAAAAGTAATAAGTTTGAGTAATTGATCTAATGCTAATTAGAATATCTGACAGTATCTTGCTTAAATACAGGTTCGAATCATCTCGTCTTACACACCATCGAGCTAGCTCGAGAGACTCTAGTTCTTAGAGCGCCCAAGACAGGTTAATCTTAACTGTAAAACAGTAAGCATCTGAATTATCTCTGATGCATTTTACAGCTGATTTGGTATACTTTTGAAATAATTATGTTTACACGGGTTAAATGTTCATATCTTAAGACTGCCTTGATGTCGCTCACCTTCATCTTTGTAGGCACGCTTTTTTTGAGTCTATTTCACATGTCTACCGACATGAGTATGACGAATCATGCTCCTGGCTGTCCTATGCTGATGGAAACAGGAGCTATCTGTCAAATGGATTACAGTGAGCATCTGTCAGCTTGGTCGGCACTTTCTCTCGCTATTCCTCTTCTGTTACTAATGCTATTTTTATTACCTCTGGCAAAAGCATGTGCTATTGCTTGTTCTGTACTATTTAATCAAGTCTCCTTGGTATGGAAGCTCCTAGTATTTAATTTCTACCAGAAAAAATTCCCAACCTACATCGTTCGTAGTTTTCAGGAACTATTCTCAAGCGGAATTCTACACCCCAAGCTATACCCCCTCGCCTAAGCTAACCTCTTTTCACGAAGATAGTTTTTACTATTCGTGATTACGTTAGCTTTTTTTGATGCTTAATAACTTGAATTATATTAATTTATGGAAGAAACAACTCAAAAACAAACTAACCCGTACCTTATACCAGCCGCTATTCTCATTGCCGGAGCCTTTGTAGCCGCTGCTCTGTATTTCGGCGGTTCTGCTCCTACACCAGTCGCAGTTGGGACAGGAAACAATCAGCCAGCAGTAGCTCAACAGCCAGAACCAACCGGTTCAACCAATTCTGTTCGACCAGTTACTAGTGAAGACCATATTAAAGGTAATCCTGATGCACCAATTAAAATTGTTGAATACTCGGACTTCGAATGTCCATTTTGTAAGCGATTTCATGACACCATGAATGAAGTCATGGATAAATACGGAGATTCTGGCGAAGTCGCTTGGGTATTTAGACAGTTTCCATTAGAACAGTTGCATCCAGTGAAAGCGCAAGCGGTTGCTGTGGCTTCTGAGTGTGCAGCAGAACAGGGTGGCAATGATGCTTTTTGGAAGTTCACGGATGGATACTTCGACGTCACTCTCACAAACAACCGAACTGATATCGAAACAGTCATTCCTCAACTAGTGAAAGAAGCTGGGCTAGATCAGGCAGCTTTTCAAACATGTTTTGAAAGTGGAAAATACGATGACCATATCGAAGCCGACATTGCTAATGCAGTCGAGACAGGAGGTCGTGGTACTCCGTGGAGTGTGATGATTGGTCCTGATGGTAAGACCTACCCGGTTAATGGCGCTCAGCCACTAGCTGCAATTGAACAACTCATATCAATTGCTAAAAACGAGCAATAAAACTTATGTACGTTAAGACCCTTGGAGTAGTTTTTGCAAAACCACTGTATGCCACACTATTTTTAGTAATTAGTTTCTTCGTGCTATCGGTAGCTATTATGTTGCCTCACGTAGGGCTAATAAGAACTTTATGGCAGTACGAATCGGTGTCTGTTGTTGAAATTTTGCTACTGATAGCAAATCTCTACGGGTCATTAGGAACAAACTTCACTATTCTGTCAGCTTCTTACACTGTGGTCATTGCTTTACTGTTCGGCATGCAGGTGACGCTTCTTGCGTACTATCTTAAAAGCATACGAAACAAAGCTACCAATCTGACCAGTGTAGGGGCCAGTGGAGTTGGTGGACTCATTAGTGGTTTTTTTGGTATCGGGTGTGCCTCTTGTGGGACATTTTTACTGTCTTCAATCCTAGTGTTGTTCGGAGCTGGCGGATTGCTTGCGTGGCTACCGTTTGGTGGAGAAGAATTTGGTTTAATCGGAATAGGTTTATTGGTGTATGCCAATTACCTCATTATAAAGAAAATAGATGCACCAAAAGTGTGCACATCGTAGTTATTATTTATCATAAATTATTAAAATATGAAACCAGTAGTAATTATTATAGGCCTCGCAGTGATACTCTTAATTGGTGGATCGTGGTGGTCTAACACTTCTCAGCAGAAAGATTTCGAGCAAGAAATCGTTGGTATCACCTCGACTATTGTTACAGACCGTAGTCATGTACAGACTGAAGTTGATTACAAAGACACGCCCCCTGTTGGTGGAAATCATCATCCCGTGTGGTTGAGTTGTAACGGTGATATCTATGATGAACCAGTTGTAGATGAAAATGCAGTCCATTCACTTGAGCATGGTGCGGTCTGGATTACGTATCAACCTAACTTATCAGTTGCAGATATAGAAACGCTGGAGAAAAAAGTCACTGGCTATTCCTTTATTAGCCCCTATCCAGAACAAGAGTCTCTGATCATGATGACCGCTTGGGGTGTGCAACTTCCGCTTGATACTGTTGATGATCCGCGCATAGATCAATTTCTAGCTAAATTTCGACAAGGACCCCAAACACCTGAGCCAGGAGCAACCTGCAACGCTATTCCGGGTGGAATGCAATAAGTCTGTATATGAAATACCAGATTCTAAAACAAAATTGGCTCGTCGTACTTCTTGGTGTAGTAGTTGGAATGGTTATTTTTCTCTGGGGACAAAATAACCAGTCTGGAGATACACCAAACGCTGCTGAAATTGGCTTTGCTCAAGATATGAGCGTTCACCATCAACAGGCAATTGAGATGTCATTCTTGGTTCGAGAAAAAACTGACAATCAGGAGATTCGAGGCTTTGCTTTTGACATCATCAACACACAAGCTAATCAGAGAGGGATGATGCTGGGCTGGCTTGATTTGTGGCAACAGCCCATGACCACCACCGGAAGACCAATGATGTGGATGCAAGCTGCAATGGATACTATGGATCATAGTCAGATGAGTAGCTCTGGGGCCTATATGCCAGGCATGGCCACTAAAGCTGAAATGGAAAAGCTTGTAAACGTAGACGCCCTTGAAGCAGAAAAATTATTTCTCGAACTTATGATTCGACATCATCAAGGCGGAGTTATGATGGCACAGGGTGTGATTGACCGTAGTGATAATGAAGTAGTCACACGATTGGCGGAAACGATGGTCAATGGCCAACAAGCCGAAATTGATTATATGAACGAATTGTTAACAAACTACTAAATAAATAATATGGAAGAGACACAAAGAAATGAAGAACCTATTAAACGTAACGAGGATGAAGTTCATGTAACCGCAACAAAAGTCCAGCAAAAACCACTCCTGATCTATGGCGCAGTTGCCGTGGTTATAGTTTTGGTAGTAGGAGCAATTTTGTACACACAAGGTTTTGTAACTGCCGCTAAAGTAAATGGTCAGTCAATAAGTCGACTGAGTGTAGTCAGTGAGTTGGAAGAACAGGCTGGTGCGACAGTACTAGATTCTATGATTTCAGATATCCTGATCGAACAAGCTGCCACTGAGGCCGGGGTGACAGTGACTGACGCTGATGTGGCAACAGAGATTGTAGCTATTGAGTCACAAATTACTACCCAAGGAGGAACGTTGGACGAGGTCTTAGTACAGCAAGGATTAGACCGGGAAAGTCTTACAAAACAAATTCGGATGCAAAAACTACTGGAAGCTCTTTTATCATCGGACATCGTGGTAACTGGTGAAGAAATTGATGCTTTTCTAGCAGAGAATGGCCCAGTTCCTGAAGGTCAGGAAGAAGCCGCTCGGGCACAAGTAGCCGAACAGCTTAGAAGTCAAAAGTTTAGCACTGCTGCGCAAAGCTACGTAACTGGTTTACGTACTAAGGCAAACATTCAGTACTTAGTGAACTACAAATAATCGTATGAGATATATTTTATTTAGTTTTATTGCTTTAGTCCTTGTTGGAGGAGGCTTTATAGCTTGGCACAACACGGAAACATCGACTGTGGCATACGAACGAGAAACAACAGCCAGTGATTCAAGCACTGTAGTTACAAATAGTGTTCCTGAAGCAACCTCGATTGCTGAGCCGTCTACTATGGAAGTGAGAGAAATTGAAATTCAGCCCGGTGATACATTCTCGACTATTATGGAAGAAATTGATGTACCATCCTCAGACCAAACTCTAATCCTGACCGCTGTACAAGACGTGTACGACTTCACCAAACTCCAAGCTGGTAAATTGTTGCACGTGGTGTTTGCGCAAGACGCTCTTGCGTCGATTGATTATGATTTGTCTGATGATAAGAAAATAGTGGTAGAGAACGTGAATGGCGACTTTATCGCAAAAGAAACGGCTATTGAATATGACATCACCGATACAGCGCGTAGTGCTACTATCGAATCGTCGCTGTTTGTTGATGGTGCAGACGTTGGCTTGTCTGACAAAACACTCATTGAACTGGCTGAAATATTTCAGTGGGATATCGACTTTACCACTGACATTCAGGTCGGCGATTCATTTACTGTCTTGTATGAAGATCGGAAATCTAAGGATGGCGAAGAAGCTAGCTCAGGAAAAATACTCGCTGCTCAATTCAAAAATCAAGGCACAACATACGATGCTTATTACTATGAGACATCAGATGAAACGTCTGGCTATTATTCTGCCAGGGGCGAAAGTGTTGAACGACAATTCTTAAGTTCACCAATTAGTGTTGGCTACATCAGCTCTGGTTTTAGCTATAGTCGGGTGAATCCAGTTACTAAACAAGTGACACCACATCGGGCGCTTGATTATGCTGCTCCACAGGGCACACCGATTGTAGCCATTGCTGATGGAGCGGTCTCGGTTGCCGGAAGTAAAGGTGGGCTTGGTATCACTGTTGAGATTGAACATGGTCAGTACCTTAGTCAGTATGCCCACCTTTCAAAGATAGCAACGGGTTTAAAACGAGGATCCACAGTATCTCAGGGTGACATTATAGGATATGTTGGCTCAACTGGTATTTCCACTGGTCCACACTTGCAGTATGCTTTCTTTAAAGATGGTACACCGATTAATCCATTAACCGCTGAATTGCCTGTTGGTGAAGCGCTCGATGAATCAGTCATGAATGACTTTTTTGCGGTTCGCGACCGCCTTATCGAACAACTAGAACCCCTTAATTAACATTACTATGACAGAGAGAAAACAAGAGTCAAAAAGTGCTTGTGACCATTGCCACAGCGACGCAAATCCTGAGACTGGAGTTCTGGCAATCCTGAGTGCAGGAGGTGCACTAAAATCACTTACACCTGTTTCAGGGATGCTCTTAGCAGTGGGTTTTATTGGATCGTTCTCACTACCTGAAGGCTGGAGTACGCTTTTTTATCTACTATCTATCGTGGCAGGATCAATCTTTGTTCTACGGAGCGCCATCAATGGACTCATTAAACAGAGATTCTTAAATATTAGTTTCTTAGTAGTGATTGCTTCTATAGGAGCAATCTATATTGGTGAGTATGGCGAGGCGGCTGCAGTAGTTTTCCTCTTTTCATTAGCTGAATGGTTTGAGAGTTTTGGGGTTGAACGTTCACGTAAGGCAGTAGCAGCTCTCATTAAAAAATCTCCGAAGGTTGCTCAGTTAAAAACTGGCGAGACTGTGCCTGTTGAAGAAGTAGAGATTGGTATGGTTGTAGTAGTAAAGCCTGGTGAGTTGATACCGATGGACGGTGTGGTTGTAGCGGGCGGTTCTTCAGTTGATGAGGCGGCAATTACTGGCGAGTCAACACCGGCCGATAAGGTTGTTCAAAGTAACGTGTTTGCTGGCACACTGAATATACAAGGATATCTCGAAATACAGGTAGAAAAAATGAGCAGTGATTCTACGTTTGCTAGGATAATTACGCTCATAGAAGAAGCCCAAGCCTCACGTGCCCCGACGCAAACATTTATTGATAATTTTGCTCGCTACTACACACCGCTAGTTGTTGTAGTGTCGCTGCTTACGATCGTCATTCCGGTAGTGCTACTAGGACAACCATTTGATGAATGGTTGTACAGAGCCATTACTCTTTTGGTGATTGCTTGTCCATGTGCACTGGTAATTGCAACACCTGTCGCCATCGCGTCGGCTATTGGTGGGGCGTCCCGTCACGGTATTTTAATTAAAGGTGGGGTGTATCTTGAAAAATTAGCTAAAGTGAAAGCAGTCGCTTTTGATAAAACGCGTACTCTGACCTACGGAAGACATACAGTCACAGAAGTCTTAGCGTTTGGTTCACACACCAAAGATGAAGTAATTGCTGACGCGTCTGGTTTGGAAGTTTTTTCTTCTCATCCGTTA